>TARA_R110002051_G_scaffold28796_1_pt1 | contig 24901 bp, 23 predicted proteins | sample TARA_R110002051 | Tara Oceans TARA_R110002051 (sample SAMEA4397023) | marine metagenome | biome: Polar Biome; feature: [MES] marine water layer (ENVO:01000295) within the mesopelagic zone...; material: water (ENVO:00002006), including particulate matter (ENVO:01000060) such as......
CACCACGGGAAAGTCGCGTCCCTCCCCCTTCCCAATCCAACTGACATCCCCACCCGGCCATTCTGCACGTCTCCTCAGGGCGGGGGCCGGGCCGGTACCGTTCGGTTTGCTTTGGGGAGGATTGGAGAGATTGGTTTGCACCCGGGGTAACGGCCGGGGGCAAGTCTAGAGAATCCGGTCGGGTGGGGGTGAAGGGAAATACGACCTACCAAGGCCAGGACTGCTATGGCGGATCCGGTTTCATCCTTTCGGGGGTGTTGCTGGGCCGGCCGGGCATGGCAGGTGCATCCTGTCATGAAACGGCGGACGCGCCCGCGGATATCGAAATCTTCAATCGGCGCGGCGGGCGGTAACGCTCCACTCCGTAGCCTTTATTCATATCAGGCGGAGCGCCACGGCGCCCGCTGCGCCATGGCTCCATTGGGGCCGGAATGTTCCGTCACCGGATGGTATCCGCCAGTCCGGTTTAAAGTGCTGCGCGCTATGTCAGGCGACGAACACGCGGGCCGGTTCGAACCGTCCGGCGCGGATCTCGCCCATGGCCACAGCGTGGCCGTCGCAGATAACGAGGGCGGCGCGGTCATCGTCCGCGCGCTCAGCCCGCCACTGTTCCACAAGGTGGGGCATCAGCTGGATCTCGCGGCCCTGGCGCACATTGGCGGCCTCGCCGCGGGTGATGGTGAGTTGCGGGATATCGTCCAGCACGGCCTGGACCGGCTGCAGCAGGGCGAGCAGCTCGGCCTTGTCTTCGGTCTCCTCGATCTTGGAGATCGGCACAGCCTGCGCGGCGCCGAAATTGCCGACGCGCGTGCGGCGCAGCTGGCTGATATGGCCTTCGCAGCCAAGATCGAACGCGAGGTCCCGCGCCATGGCCCGGACGTAGAAGCCCTTGCCGGAGGTGACATGGATCACCGTATGGTCCGCATCCGGCATGCCGATCACGGCGGCGTCGAACACGTCCACCTCGCGCGCCTTCAGCTCGAAATCCTCGCCCTCGCGGGCCAGGTCATAGGCGCGCTGGCCGTCCACCTTGATGGCGGAATATTTCGGCGGCACCTGTTCGATCGTGCCGACATAGGATTTGAGGAGCTCCTCGACCGCTTCCCGCGTGGGCCGGGCATCGGAGGTGGCGGTCGCCTCCCCTTCTGCGTCCTGGCTGGCGGTGGAGATGCCCCAGCGGATGGTGAAGACATATTCCTTCTCGGCGTCCATGGCCCATTGCACGGTCTTGGTCGCCTCGCCGAAGGCAATCGGCAGGATACCGTCTGCCAGCGGATCAAGCGTGCCGCCATGGCCCACCTTCGCGGCATTGAAGCGGCGCTTCAGGATCGCCACGGCCTGGGTGGAGGTCATGTCCACGGGTTTGAACAGGTTCAACCACCCGGTCACCGGGTCGCCCTTGCGCTTGCGTTGTCTCGCCAAGATCAACTCCCTTGCACCGGCCGGCGGATCGGACGCCGCGATGCGGTCTGGCAGAATGGAAAGCGTGGGCCTTAAGCGGGCAGGCAGGCGCCGTCAACCGGGCGGAATGCGCCGGATTGCCCGGGGCAGCGTCAGGGGCAGCCTCAGGAGGCAGGCTTCATCGCGTCGGCGATCTTGTCGAACAGGGCATCCTGATGGTCGTCATCGTGCCGGCGGGCGAGCTTTGGCAGCGGCGGGTCGTCGGCGGCCTCTTCCAGGTCCGGCAGCGGTTTCGGCTCCGGCTCGGCCAGGCGGTCCGGCGTGGCGGCGGCCCGTCCACGGGGCGGGTCAGGTTCGGGCTGGTTCGGGGATTTCAGGTTCACGACGTCGAGGTTCAGGTCAAAATCGCCCACCAGCGTGCGGTCTTCGGTGTCCATCTTGTGGCGCACCACGTCGCGGATCTTGCAGAGCACCTCGCGATTGTCGTCCACCAGCGGGATCTGGCGCGCATCGGATGTGCCGATGACAAGGCGGAAATATTTCTGCTTCACGCGCAGCTTCGCCGCGATCATGCCCGCACGCAGGCCGCAGATCATGGCACCCAGCAGCATCACGATGCCGATGCCCAGCATCACCAGGCTGGCCGGGCGGCCTGGCAGGACGGCCCACCAGCCGATCCCCATGAGCGCGAAGAACATCATCGACACGAAGGCGGTCGCATAGCCTTTCTGCGTCACCCGGTTCTTCGGCGTGTCCCACGGGAAGAAATCATTCGCTTCCACCGTCATGGTGGCGATGCGCTGGATGGCAATCGTGTCATCGCCCATCTGCAGGGAAGCAGCGGAAATCTCACCCTGGCGGGCGCCTTCCATGTCCAGCGTCTGACGATCCATCACTTGCCCCTGTTGCGGGACCCTGTTCCGGGCCCTTTTCGGCATGTCATGAAATGCTGGCAATGTGGCCAGAGTAAGTCAACTTACATCGGGTCCAGAAACCAGCCGGCGCTGCACATGCCGCTTCTGACGGGCGTATGCGCTTCAGAAAGCCCGGTCCACGGTCCTGACGTCGACATCAGGCCTGCTTGCGATGTGGATCCGTCGGCTCATCCGATACAGGATATTCGTTATCAGGCCCGTCTTCGTTAGCCGCCGGTGACGCACGTCCGGCACCGACCGCTTCAGGCCGGCCGAACAGGAATCCCTGGCCGATATCGCAGCCGAACTCTGAAACGGCCGTCGCATTGTCGACCGAGTTGACGCCCTCTGCCGTCACGATCAGGCCGAGACTGTGGGCCATGGACGTGACGGTGCGCACGATGGTCTGCGATGTGGTGTCCACGGACAGGTTTTCGATAAACGACCGGTCAATCTTCAAAACCTCGAAAGGCAGTTCGCTGAGGTGACGCAGGGAGGAATAGCCCGTACCGAAATCGTCCAGTGAAATGTGGATGCCCTGGTTCTTGAGAGACCAGAGAACATCCCGGGCGATCTGGAAATCACCCACCAGAGCGTTCTCCGTCACCTCGATATCCAGGCGTCCCGGCTGGATGCCTTCTTCGACCAGGATCTGAAGAATACGCTCCACAAGCCAGGGGTCGTTGAACTGAACCGGCGAGAGATTGACTGAAAACGTCAACTCGCTGGGCCAGGTCCGGGCGGCCTTCGCGGCTTTTCGCAGAACGACATAGAAGATGTCCGAGATAAGCCCGGCTTCTTCGGCGATCGAGATGAATTCATCCGGCTCGCGGCACGTTCCGTCTCCCATGCACCAGCGGGCCAGCGCCTCATAGCCAATGATTGTCTTGTCCTCGAGCCGCACGAGCGGCTGGAAGTGAGCCTGGATCCTGTCTTCGGCCAGGGCCTGGCGCAGTTCTTCTTCCACTTTCGCACGGCGCAGCGCGGCGACTTCCATACCGGCTTCAAAGAAGCTGAATCCGTTGCGGCCATTGTTCTTGCACCGGTACATGGCGGCATCCGCCTGGGACAGAAGCTCATCCATACTGGCATTGGGATCGGATGTCGTCGTTGCGCCGACACTCGCCCCGACCGAAACCGACACATCGGTCAGGTCGAACCGGCGATCGAACGCCACCGAGATGGCCTCGACCCGCGCCAGCAATTCATCTTCCGAGAAGGCGCCCGGCAACAGGACACAGAATTCATCCCCGCCAAAACGATAAACAGACGCCCGGGGCCCTGCCGCATTGATCAGGCGGGCGCCCGCCGCGAGCAGCAATTCATCGCCGATCGCATGGCCATGCAGGTCATTCACCGGTTTGAAGCGATTGAGGTCGATCGAGATGAGCGTGACCGGCTCCTCTTCTGCCCGTTCGAGGGCTCGCGAAATTTCGACCTGCGCCTTGCGGCGATTGCCCAGCCCGGTCAGCGTGTCATGCAAGGCCATCTGGCTGGCTTCCGTCTCCGCCACCTGCCTGCGCCTGAGTTCCGCGCGGGCCTCGTCCAGCCGGCGTTTGGCATAGATCACCAGCCCGATTGGCAACAGCATCATCGTGGTCATGATCTCATCGAGTTCCCAGCTCTCATGCTGATGAGACAGGTCAACGACGTATTCGAACGCTTCCAGATGGATCGCGAACAGAAGAATTGTACCGAAGAAGACGATGATCCAGCCGGCATCAAGAAATGGGCTGGATCGCCAGAACGGCATATCTGCGCGTTCGTCTTGGGAATAATCGTGCATATGGCTCCGCCAGAGTGGCGACCTGATAAAAGTTACGATGCACCCAAGACAATTGGTTTCTAGCCACTCATCATTTCGAATGGCTTAAGTGGTCCGGTCAAATGTGACGGACCCTCTGAAGTTCAGGATAAGCTTGGCTTATTCGCCTTCCACGTCCCGGCGGACCTTCGGGTCCATCAGGAGACGGTCGATCGCCGTCGCGTCGTCATAGGAATTATCGGCAATGAAGTGCAGTTCCGGCGTATAGCGTAGCTCGATTTCGCGTCCGAGACGGCCACGGAGGAATCCTGCCGCCCGGTTGAGCGCGGTGGCCAGCCGGGTGCGGCCTTCGTCTGAGTCGTCCCCCAGAGGAGAAATAAAGACATTCGCATGTTTCAGGTCCGGAGAGCAGCGGACCTCCCCGACTGTAATCATGACCTGTTCCAGATCCGGGTCGCGGAACGCCTCGCGTGAGAGAATGTCCGTCAGGGCATGACGCACGAGTTCGCCGGCGCGCAGCTGGCGCTGAGACGGCATACCGGGCGGGGCTGACTTGCGTGCCATCAGGACTGAACCTTCTCTCTGAGCCGGGCCAGGAAAGCCTGGCGCGCAGCCTTGTTTTTGCCAAACCAGGCATTCGGGACGATCAGCGGCGCGGCGCCGTCGAGCCTGACCGTAACATGCCCACCCGATGCCGCCACATCCACGACACTGCTCCAGGTGGCACGCGTTTCTATGCCGCCCCGCCGGATGACCAACCCGTCCTCTTCCAGCGCGATACAGGTCTCCAGCTTGGTTTCCGTGCCGCGCCCATGCGCATGCCGGTAAGACCAGCGGATAAAGATCAGGTACCAGGCGATCCCGGCAAAGGCCGCGACGAACGCCGCGATCAGCCACTGCCAATACGGGCTCGCGCCGACCATGATCATGGCATTGCGCATCAGAACCGACATGCTGGCGGAGATGATCGGCGCCGTCACGCCGGCATAATACACGGCCGTCGGCCCGACTGTGCCGCCACGCGCCAGGCGTGTCAGCTTCCTGACATCCTTTTCGGTCAAAAGACCCGTGACGGTGAGCGGCTCAGTCATGGAAGACCAGACTAGTCGAGCGTTCTTGCGATTTCCTCAACCTGGAAGCATTCGATCTTGTCGCCGACACGGATGTCGTCATAGCGCTCGAACGCCATGCCGCATTCCATACCGGAAGACACTTCGTTCACTTCGTCCTTGAAGCGTTTCAGTGTCTTCAGCTTGCCTTCGTGGATCACGACATCGTCGCGCAGCAGGCGCACACCACAGCCGCGGAGAACCTTGCCTTCGCTGATCTTACAACCAGCAACCTTGCCCACTTTGGTGATGTTGAAGACTTCGAGGATCTCGGCATAGCCGATGAAGGTCTCGCGCTTCTCTGGTGCCAGCATGCCCGACAGGGTCGCTTTCACGTCGTCGATCAGGTCGTAGATCACCGAATAGTAGCGGATTTCCACGCCTTCCTTTTCGGCGAGGTCGCGGGCCTGCTTGTTGGCGCGGACGTTGAAGGCGAAGATCGGCGCTTCCGACGATTTCGCCAGCAGCACATCGCTTTCCGAGATACCGCCGACGGCCCCGTGAATGACATGGGCGCGGACTTCCTCGGTCGAGAGCTTGTCCAGAGACTGCGAAATCGCTTCGACAGAGCCCTGAACATCGCCCTTCACCACCACAGGAAGTTCCGATGTTTCCACCGCGCCTTCCTTCAGGCGGTTCATCAGCTGGTCCAGAGATGCACGTGCAGCCGCACCGGCCTTGCCGGACACCTGGCGTTTCGTCCGGATACGGTAATCCGTAATCTCGCGCGCTCTGGCTTCGGTATCGACCACCACGAAGGACTCGCCCGGATCGGGCGCGCCATCGAGACCGAGCACCTCAACCGGCTGGGACGGGCCTGCGTCTTTCAATTGCTGGCCGCGCTCGTCGACCAGGGCGCGTACCTTGCCCCACTGCGTGCCGGCCACAACAATATCGCCACGCTGCAGCGTGCCGCGCTTCACCAGAACCGTCGCCACCGGGCCACGGCCCTTGTCGAGCTGGCTTTCCACCACGATGCCATCAGCATCCCGGTCCGGATTGGCCTTCAGTTCCAGCAGTTCAGCCTGCAGCGAGATGGCATCTGTCAGCTCATCGAGGCCGGCGCCGGTCTTGGCCGACACGGCAACCGCCTGCGTTTCACCGCCCATGCTTTCGACCTGGACGTCGTGCTGCAGAAGGTCCGTCAGCACTTTGTCGGGATCGGCCGTTTCCAGGTCGCTCTTGTTGACCGCGATGATGATCGGAACACCGGCCGCCTTGGCGTGATTGATGGATTCGATCGTCTGCGGCATGACGGAGTCGTCCGCGGCCACCACGATGATCGCGATATCGGTCGCCGTTGCGCCGCGGGCCCGCATGGCCGTGAAGGCTGCGTGACCCGGCGTGTCGAGGAAGGTGATCCGGTCGCCCGATTTCAGTTTCACCTGATAGGCGCCGATGTGCTGGGTAATGCCGCCGGCTTCGCCGCCGACCACATCAGTCTTGCGCAGGGCGTCAAGCAGCGAGGTCTTGCCGTGATCGACATGGCCCATGATGGTCACGATCGGCGGGCGCGGCTTCAGATCCTTCGGATCGTCCTCTGCCCCTTCCAGACCGATTTCGACATCGGATTCCGCAACGCGCCGCACCGTGTGGCCGAATTCCTCGGCGATCAGTTCGGCCGTGTCGGCATCGATGATGTCGTTGCCGCGGAGCATCTCGCCCTGTTGGATCATGAATTTGACGACGTCGGCGACGCGCTCATTCATCCGGCCGGCCAGATCCTGCAACGTGATCGTTTCAGGCAGCGTGACCTCGACGGACACCTTTTCGCGCTGATCGCCGCCACCACCGCGGCGTTCGCGTTCACGCTCGCGGGCCCGGCGAACCGAGGCGAGCGACCGCTGACGGTCAGCATCATCGCCAAGTGCAGACGTAATGGTCAGCTTGCCACGGCGGCGGGAATCGCCACCGCGTCCACGCGAGGACGTGTCGCTACGCGTCCGGTCGCTGCTGCGGTCATCCCGGCCGCCCTTGCCGCGCTTGCCACGGCCGCTGCTTTCTTCTGCAGCCGGGGCAGGTGCGCCGGGCGCAGCCTGGAAATCCGATTTCGCACGGGACGATTTGGAGGCGTGCTCGGCACGCTCCTTCTCAGCCGCTTCCGCGGCCTTGCGGGCTTCTTCCTCAGCCTTGCGGCGGGCTTCGGCCTCTTCGCGTTCTTTTTGTTCCTGAAGCTTGCGCTCTTGTTCGGACCGGAGGCGCTCCTGAGCTGCCTTGTCTTTCTCGATCTCTTTTGCGCGCGCGTTCTGCTTGTTCTTCTGTTCGGCCAGAGCTTTCTGCTGCGCAATCAGCTCCGCGACGGTAATGCCGCGCTGGGCCGCAATCGCTTTCAGCTTCTGCTCGAGCGAGGGCTCTCCCTTGCCGGAACCGGATGCCGCTGCACCGCCTCCTTCAGAGCCGCCCGAACCGCCCGGACCCACGGTCCGTCGCTTCTTCGTCTCCACGACGACCTGTTTGGACCGGCCATGGCTGAAGCTCTGCTTCACCGTACCCGATGTCTTGCGGGAAACAGTGAGCGGCTTGCGCCCGCCCGTATTGCCACCAGTGTCTTTCGTATCGCTCATTCGTCCTACATATCACAATTCTGGCCAGCGCACCCACATGGCGCGAAGGCGGTTTGTCCGCTACCGATCCTGATCCGTAAACCAGTCCAGCTCCGGCCTCTCCCGAAACCCGGCAAGGCGCGCATACGCGGCCTTCAGAGCTTTGGCGAAAGGCCCCTTGCGGACGAGACCGTGTATCACACGCTCACGTCCGAATGCCATGCCCAATTCAGCCGATGTCAGGGCACCCGCAACTTCCACCCCGCTATATAGTCCTTTCGCGAGGAAATACAGCTTAGAACGGCCATCTTCTGCACCGTCGGATGCCTCCAGCATGAGTCCGGGGGCCCGCTTGTTGAGGGCGTCACGCACCTGATCGAAGCCGATCACCACGTCCCCGCCCTTCTTCGCCATGCCCAGCAGGCCAATGAAGCGCTGCACCAGCAGGCTTTCCACCGTATCCGGAAGGCCATCGGGAACCTGGACGGAAGTCTTGAATGCGCGGGCAAACGCATTCTTCTTGAGTGCCTCTGCCAGAACGGCGAGGTCTGCCTTGATCCAGACCCCGCGTCCGGGAAGCTTTTCCGCCACATCCGGCGTCACGACGCCGTCGGGCGAAAGTGCGAAGCGCACAAGCGCCTCCTTGCCGAGACGCTCACGCGTCACGGCACACTGCCGGACGGAAGCATCGCTTCCGTCCGCAGGGATTCCTTCAGTGCCGGTTACTGCGACATCACTCTTTGGGTGCGGCTTCGTCATCGCCGCCCTCCGCTGCCAGAGCTTCAAGGTCAATGTCGCCGAGATCACCCAGCTCGCCGAGGTCGCCAAGGTCGATTTCCTCGGCCTCACTGCTATCGAGCGTGTTCAGCGCCAGCAGCGCCCGCTCTTCCTCGGTCAGCTCCTGAGGCGCTTCGGCTTCTTTCTGAGCGGCGATCATCTGATCGATGGCGTCCGCCTCGATCCATCCAGCCGCAACACGGGCCTTCATGATGAACATCTGCGCGTCGTCCTTGCGCATTTCGCCCTTCTTGAGAACGCCCTCGACCCAAACCGGTTTGCCGTCCGGGCCCGGCTCACGCCAGCCGGTGATGTCGTCCGGCACCAGGCCAGCGACGTCATCCAGCGTCTTCACGCCTTCCTCACCCAGGCGAACCGCGAAGGACGGGTTCATGCCTTCAAGTTCCATCACCGCATCTTCAACGCCCAGCTCCTTGCGCTTGGCATCGTTTTCAGCGGCCAGGCGCTCAAGATATTCGCGGGCACGTTCCTGCAGCTCGGCCGCGACGTCTTCGTCGAAGCCCTCGATCGAGATGAAGTCTTCCGGCGCGACGTAAGCGATCTCTTCGACCGTTTCGAAGCCTTCGGACGCCAGCAGCTGAGCCAGCGTCTCGTCGGCGTCGAGCGCCTTCATGAACAGCTCGGTCCGCTCCTGGAATTCGCGCTGGTAACGCTCGGAGTCGGAGGTTTCCGTGATCAGGTCGATCTGCCAGCCGGTCAGCTGAGATGCGAGACGCACGTTCTGGCCGCGGCGGCCAATGGCCAGCGGGAACTGGTCGTCGGCAACCACGACTTCCACACGCCGCTCTTCTTCGTCGAGCACCACTTTCGACACTTCGGCCGGCTGCAGCGCGTTCACGATGAATGTCGCGTCGTCATAGCTCCACGGGATGATGTCGATCTTCTCGCCCGACAGTTCGCCGACAACGGCCTGCACGCGCGCACCGCGCATACCGACACAGGCGCCGACGGGATCGATGGAGGAGTCGTTGGAGATCACGCCGATCTTGGCACGCGATCCCGGATCGCGGGCACAGGCCTTGATCTCGATCACGCCTTCGTAAACTTCCGGCACTTCCTGGGCGAACAGCTTGACCATGAAGTCAGGCGCGGCGCGCGACAGGAAGATCTGCGGACCCTTGGTCTCGCGGGAGACCTTGTAGAGATATGCACGCACACGATCATTCGGCTGGAAGTTCTCGCGCGGGATACCGTCATTGCGGCGGATAATGCCTTCGGCGCGGCCGAGGTCCACGATCACATGGCCATACTCGACACGCTTGACGACGCCGGAGATCACTTCGCCGACGCGGTCCTTGTACTCATTGTACTGACGCTCGCGCTCGGCATCGCGCACCTTCTGCATGATGACCTGCTTGGCGGTCTGAGCGGCAACGCGGCCAAAATCGAAGGGCGGCAGCTCTTCGGTCAGCTCACCGCCAATTTCGAGCGACGGGTCGATTTTCTTGGCTTCCGCAAGACGCAGCTGTTTGGCGTCGTCTTCGAATTCCTCTTCCGGGACAACCGTGAGAACACGCAGCAGCGTCTGCTCGCCGGTGACCGGGTCGATGGTGGCGCGGATATCATGCTCCTGGCCGTATTTCGCCTTGGCAGCCTTCTCGATAGCTTCCTGCATGGCCTCGATGACGATCGACTGGTCGATCGACTTCTCCTCGGCCACGGCCTTGGCGATCTGCAGAATTTCGAGCCTGTTGGCTGAAACGCCGATAGCGCTCATTGGACGTCTCCCGTCTCTTCATTGGATTCTGTGTTGTCTTCTGTCTCGTCGATCTCAAGATCGCCGAGGTCGTCTTCATCCGGCTGCGGCGGCAGGTTTCCGGCTGCACGCGCCGCCTCAATCAGTTCGTCGGTCAGCATGAGGCTCGCCCGGCTCATCTCGTGAACGTGGGCCACCAGCTCGACATCATCGTCCAGCTCGATATGCGCGCCGTCCGCGTCTTCGCCCATGATCACACCGGTAAAGCGGCGGCGGCCATCAATCGGACGCGCCAGTTCCACTTTGACCAGATGGCCGACCCAGCGTCCGAAATCCCCTTCCCGCGTCAGGGGCCGGTCGATGCCGGGGGTCGAAACCTCCAGCGTGTAGGCTTCCTTGATCGGGTCACTTGCTTCCAGCACCGGGCCAATGGCACGCGACAGGCGCGCGCAATCTTCGACATCGGTCGGCGCCCCGCCTTCTTTCTCGGCCATGATCTGAAGGTGGGGCCGGCGGCCGCCCTGGATACGCAGGCGCACGATCTCCATGCCCAGAGACTCGGCCACGGGCGTGGCGAGGCTGAGAATTCTGCGTTCCTGTTCAGTCAGCGCGATCATGCAGGCAGACGGGACCTTCCGGTAAAGAAAAGCGGCGGCCCCGTTTCCGGAACCGCCGCCGATATGTTTCGACTTGGGTAGATATATAGTCCTCCCGGCGGGCTCTGTCGAGAGGGACGCTCAGCAGGGCCTTTCCAGACAAAAATGGCCCCAACAAAAAACGGCAGCTCCGAAGAGCTGCCGTTCCAGTTCCTGAATTTACAGGAAACCTTAGAGGATCTTCAGGTCCACCGCCGAGGTCTTGCCGCGGCGCTCGTCCTTGTAGAGCTCGTAGGAAACTGCCTGGTCTTCCGCCAGCGTGCGGAGGCCCGAGCGTTCAACTGCGGAGATGTGAACAAACACGTCCGTGCCGCCTTCATCAGGTTTGATGAAGCCAAAGCCCTTCTGGTCGTTGAACCATTTCACTTTGCCAGTTGCCATTACTTGTCGTCCTTTGTGTCGTAGAAAGCAGCCGATCCCGGAATTCGGGGAGGTCTGCCTATCGAAACGGGTAGGAAGAAAGTCATGGCCGTCGGTCTGACGGGGTCTTGATATTTCAGACCGACCGAATTCGATGCGACATTTTGTACACGGGTTCGGGATTTCCGTCAAGAATATCCGCAGGCGTCAGACGATTTCGAAATCGTACCAGACCGGGTCACAATCCCCGAGCCGCTTTGTTTCATAACGGGTCGTCACATGGTCGGCCGGCGGGCGGCGCCAGTCATCTGCGGCCCCGGCCAGCCAATTGTATCCGCCATGCTGCAGGAAGCGCCAGAGCGCCTCGTCGGCATAGCTCGTGACATCGGTGGCGAAACGGACCTGCGCCCCGGTCCGGCAGGCCCGGTGCAGGCTGTCCAGAAAGTCCGGCTGGATCAGGCGGCGCTTCTGCTGGCGCTTCTTGGGCCACGGGTCCGGGAACATGATGAAGACACGCGCCAGGCTGCCCGGCGAAAGCCCGTCGACCAGCGGCCGGGCATCATCCATCCGCAAACGGACATTGGTCAGCCCGTCTGCATCCACCTGTGTCAGCGCCTTGGCCATGCCTTCAATGAAGGGCTCACAGCCGATGAGACCGACATCCGGATGGCGCCGGGCCTGTTCGGCCAGATGCTCTCCGCCGCCGAAGCCGATCTCCAGCCAGGTTTCCTTGAGGCCGGAGAACAGTGTCTGCGGATCGGCCAGGCCTTCCGGAACCTGCAGCTGCGGCAGCAGATCGTCGACCAGCGCCTGCTGGCGCGCGGACAACGCCCGCCCGCCGATGCGGCCGAATGTACGGATGGGGCGGCCAGCCTGATCGCTGCCTGGTGTGCCGCCCTTTTGATCTGACGTCTCGTTCATGGCGCGCCTGATGCCCGAGCGCCGCGGCGCAATCAATCCTCGCTCTGCTTCGACTCGAACGCAGAGGCCGCGGCCCGCACCGTGTTCAGCAGGGACTTGCGCAGGGAATCGTCCTCGATCTTCTGGAACGCCGCAATCAGGTCCAGCGTCTCCGCATCGAGAACAGGGGCCCGCGGCCCCTCATTGGCGCCGCCACCCTCGGCGAAGCGGTACGGACGGCTGTCTTCCAGCTGGCTTTCGGCGCCGTCATAGAAATAATTGACCTGCACGCCCATCACCGAGGCGATCTCGAACAGCCGTCCGGCGGAAACGCGGTTCACGCCTTTCTCGTATTTCTGAACCTGCTGGAAGGTCAGGCTCAGCAATTCGGCGAGTTGTTCCTGAGACAGTTTGAGCTCCCGGCGGCGCCAGCGGATACGCTGGCCGACCACGCGGTCTATTCCACTCGGAAGCTTGCTATCAGACATGTGTCCCCTACCCGCAGCGCAATTCTGGTCCGGCGCGCACTCCTAGCGGCGCCAAGTTGCAAATGCCAGTCCCACAAAGCCTGCAAGGGTGAACCAGAACAGCACAACCCCCGCGCGGCTCTGGAACAGGGTCACCTTTGCCGGGGCCGGCAGCTTGCCGCGCCCGAAGGTCGTGCTCCACCCCGACGGCGCATCCTGCACGGGAGAGGCCCGCAGGACTTCGCGGCCATATCCGTCGATAATCGCGGAGGCCCCGCGGCTGGCGACCCGGGCCATGGGCAGGCCGCTCTCGATCGCACGATACCGGTTCTGGGCATAGTGCTGGGCCGGGCCCATGCCGCCGCCAAACCAGGCATCATTGGAGACCAGCACGATCCAGTCCGCCCGGGCGGCAAGGTTCGCTGCGCGCGTAATCTCGGGGTACAGGCCCTCATAACAGATCAGGGCCACGAAGGGCGGCACATTGTCGGCAAAGATCACGGCCGGGCCGGTGCCGGGCTGGAAGCCGTCGCGCGCCAGTTGCTGCATCGCGCCCGGCAGGTAATCCGATATGGACTGCCCGAACGGGATGATCTGCGCCGCCGCCAGTTCCCCGAACGGGACGAGGCGGAATTTGTCATACAGCGCCACGGCGCCAGACCGGCTGACATTCTCATCCAGCACGACCATGGAGTTGAAATACACCCGCTCGTTCTGGCCCTCCAGCTGATAGCGGGTCGTCCCGGCGATCAGGGTGCGCGGGCCGAGATAGGCGCCAATCGCATCCAGCGCATTGATATCGTTCAGCAGGCTGGTCGGGACCGCGCCTTCCGGCCAGACGATGATGTCGCCCGGCTCGCTCTCGCCATTGGTCAACATGCGCAGGTATTCGACCATCACGGCATCCGGGCCGACTTTCCATTTCTCGTCCTGCGGCACGCCGGAATCCATCAGCACGACATATTGCTCGGTCAGCGGAGACGGCGCGGCGATCCGCTGGGCGCCCCAGGCCCAGCCGAAAGCGAGCAGAATGACCGCGCCGAATGAGGGGGCGATCCGCAGCACCAGGCCGCGCGCATCGCGCGTGTCGACCATCGCCGCAGGCGCCGCCATTACGAATACTGTCAGCAGGGTCAGCCAGTAGACCCCACCCAGCGAGGCCGCCTGCGACAGCGCCCCGCCCGGCACCCAGGTCGTGCCCGGCAGGTTCCAGGGGAAGCCGCCGAACAGGTGGCCACGTACAAATTCTGCCAACGCAAAGAAGAACGCAAAGACGAAGACCCGCGACGGCGAGGCAGACCAGAAGGCCCCCGCCATGGCCCCGAACGCCCCCCAGATCAGCGCCATGCCTGCCGGCAGCAGGATCAGCGGCATCCAGAGAAAGACGGCGAAACGTTCTGGCTCGACCAGGAAGGGTTCAGCCGTCCAGTGCATGGAAATCAGCGTAAACCCGACGCCAAACGCCCAGGTCCGCATGAACACCGCCCGGCCCCACCGGCGATGACCGCGTGCACCGTCGATCATCCAGATCAGGCCGGTGAAGGAGAGGGCCAGCACGGCGCTGAAATGGAACGGGGCGAACGCAACGGCCGAAAACGCGCCCAGCAGGACAGCGGCGCCGGCAGCGGCCCACCCGGTCAGCCGGGCAAACGCTTCGTGAAGGGGTCCAAGCGCAGTGAACCCGTGGCTGCGGACAGCGGTATTCATTTTTGCCTACTCCTGCGGCTTGGGCGCGGGCACAGGTTCAGGCGTCCGGAGGCGCAGGCGCCGGATGCGGCGGGCATCGGCATCGAGGACTTCGATCTCGACCCCGGACGGGTGGCGCAGGATTTCCCCGCGCACAGGCACACGCCCGGCGAGCGCGTAGGCGATCCCGCCCAGCGTGTCGAATTCCGAATCCTCATCAGTGAGTTCGAGGTCAATCCCCGTCTCCTCGGCGAAATCCTGTATTTCGGTGCGCGCATCGACTTCCCACACCCGTGCGCTGCGCCGGACGAACATGGGCTCTTCATCGTCGTGTTCGTCTTCGATGTCACCGACGATTTCCTCTACCAGGTCTTCCAGACTCACCAGTCCGTCCGTTCCGCCATACTCATCCACAACCAATGCCAGATGAATGCGGGTGGACTGCATCTTCACCAGCAAATCGGACAGTTTCATGGAGGGCGGAACATAAAGCACTTCCCGGTGCAGCCGCTCAAGCGGCCGCTTGGTCGGCTCGCCGCCCTTGGCCAGTTCGCTGACCACATCCTTGATGTGCACAAAGCCGATCGGATCATCCAGCGTTTCGCGGAAAACCGGCAGGCGGGAATGGGTGCATTCGGCAAACACTTTCAGGAGGTCGGGAAATTCGGTGTTCACCTCGACGGCCTTCACCTCGGCCCGGGCAACCATCACGTCTTCGACGCGCAATTCCTGGAATTCCTGAATGCGCAGGCGCATGGCCTGAGGGGTCACAGGGGCGGACGCCTCCGAATTGCCGTTTGGTTCAGCCGGCGCTGCAGGCGCACTTTCCTGCCGGCGGCCTATTCCGAAAAAGGTACGCCGCCGCTTTTGCGGCGTGGTATCAGAAGGGTCTGGATCGCTCATCGTCTCAGTAAATCAGTCTGTTCCATATGGGTTTGGAATGCCGAGCGATGCAAGCGCCTTTATCTCCAATCCTTCCATAAGGGCGGCTTCCGCCTCCCCTTCATGATCATGCCCCAGCAGGTGCAGGTATCCATGCACCAGCAGATGGGTCAGGTGATCGGCGAGGCCGATGCCCTGCGCGTCTGCATCACGCGCCGAGACCCCCAGCGCCACGGCAATATCGCCCAGCAGCGGCCGGTCCATCTCATGGGCCGGGAACGACAACACGTCCGTCGGCTTGTCCTTGCCCCGGAAATCCCGGTTCAGCTGGTGCAGGACCGTATCATCGGCCAGCAGAAGCGACACGGTGCCGTCCGCCGGCTCCACGGCCGCCGCCGCCGCAAAGGCGCGGTCGCACAGGGCGGCGAGGTCCGGCAGGGCGTCCCAGCCGGTCTCTGCAATAATCAGGTCTGTCGTGATCATGGGGTGGCTCAGTTGCCCTCGCCCGCCGCGGCATAGGCGTCGATGATGCGGCTGACCAGTCCATGACGGACAACATCCGCAGCGGTCAGCGTGTGGACGTTGATCCCTTCGACATCCGACAGGATCTGCAGCGCATGGCGCAGGCCGGAGGTCTGAATCCCCGGCAGGTCCACCTGCCCGGGATCGCCGGTCACGATCATGCGGCTGTCACGGCCCAGCCGGGTCAGCACCATTTTCATCTGCGCGACGGTCGTGTTCTGCGCCTCATCCACAATCACGAACGCATTTTTCAGCGTCCGGCCGCGCATGAAGGCGATGGGTGCAACCTCGATTTCACCGCGCGCCATGCGCCGTTCCATCTGTTCCTGCCCCATCAGTTCGCGCAGGCTGTCCCAGATGGGCAGCATGTAGGGGTCGACCTTCTCTTCCAGCGTGCCGGGCAGGAAGCCGAGCTTTTCACCCGCTTCCACGGCCGGGCGCGTCACGATCAGGCGCTGGCGCATGCCGGACATCAGCTCTGCCACACCTGCGGCGACGGCCAGGAATGTCTTGCCCGTGCCCGCCGGGCCGATGCCGAAGACGAGCCCGTTTTCCGGATTGCCCAACAGATTGATGTAGCGCGCCTGTCCCTTGGTCTGCGGCGTGATCGGCTTTTTCAGGCCCTTCAGGCCGCCGCCGAAACTTTGCGCCGGGGTCGATGCCGCCTCGATGGCCGCGTCGAGATCCATGTCGGTGATGTCCACGCCGGCGCGCATGCGGCGCTCCAGTTCGGCCAGCGCAGCCTCTGCAATGGAGACGCCTTCCGCCGTGCCGGCCAGCAGGATGCCGCCGCCCTGGCTTTCCGCGCGCAGGCCGAAATCCTTCAGCTTGTCTTCCAGCCGGTGCAGGTAACGGTGGTGCGGCCCGCACAGGTCGCGCAGACGTTCGGCATTGCTGACTTCGTAGAAACGGCTCACCGGCACGCCCGGGGAGAGATTGGGACGGCGCTTTCCGTTCACAGGGCCGCCTCGCGCATCTCAGCCACCTCGCCAACCAGCTCACCTGAAAGCGAGTTGAGGCTGGCATCGATCACGCGAACGTCCACGATACGCCCCTTCAGGTCCGGTATGGTCATGGCATGATCCTGCGGCAGTTCGAAATGAACCGCCTGAAGCCATGGCGAACGGCCATGCGCCTGGCCCGGATTCCGGCCCTTGCCGGTAATCAGGACCGGCACGGTCTGGCCGATCTTGGAGCGGTTGAAAGCGGTCTGCTGGTCCCGCAGGAGCTGTTGCAGCTGCTGCAGTCGCGCATCCTTCACCTCTTCCGGAACCTGGCCGAACATGTCCGCCGCCGGTGTGCCGGGACGGGCCGAATACTTGAAGGAATAGGCGATCGCATAGTCCACATCCCGGACCAGCTGCATCGTCGCCTCGAAATCGGCGTCGCTCTCACCCGGAAAACCGACAATGAAATCAGAGGCAATCGCGATATCCGGCCGCGCTTCGCGGACCTTCCGGATGATCTCGCGGTATTCGTCCGCCGTGTGGCCACGGTTCATGGCCTTCAGGATATTGTCGGAGCCCGACTGCACCGGCAGGTGCAGGAAAGGCATCATTTCCGGCACGTCGCCATGGGCGGCGATGAGGTCATCATCCATGTCGCGCGGATGGCTAGTCGTGTAGCGGATCCGCTCGATCCCGCCGACTTTCGCGATATGCTGGACAAGCTGGCCGAGCGTCCAGTCCGCTTCATTGGTCAGGGCCGGTGCGGCGCCGTGGAAGGCGTTCACATTCTGGCCGAGCAGCGTGATTTCGCGCACGCCCTGGGCGGCGAGGCTGCGGGCCTCCATCGCAATATCATCGACAGGCCGCGAGAGTTCCGCGCCGCGCGTGTAGGGCACAACGCAGAACGTACAGAACTTGTCGCACCCTTCCTGCACGGACAGGAAGGCCGTCGGACCATCGGCTTCGCGGGTCTTCGGCAGCGCATCGAATTTCTCGAGCGTCTCGAACTCGGTTTCCAGCCGGTCGCCCACGGCGCGGCTGGCCCGCGCGATCATCTCGGGCAGCTTGTGATAGGATTGCGGTCCCAGCACCAGGTCCACCGCCGGCTGGCGGCGCATGATCTCGGCGCCCTCGGCCTGCGCGACGCATCCGGCCACGGCGATGGTGAGATTGCCGCCGCGGGCCTGCTTGGTCAGTTTCAGCTGGCCGAGTTCCGAATAGACCTTTTCCGTCGCCTTTTCACGGATGTGGCACGTGTTGAGAACGACCAGGTCAGCCTCATCTGCACTGTCTACCGGCGCATAACCGAGCGGCCGCAGCACATCTCGCATGCGCTCGGAGTCATATACATTCATCTGGCAGCCATAGGTCTTGATGAAGACGCCTTTGGCCTGTTTGGGTTCGCGCGGGTCGGTCATTCGCGGGCTTATGCCTGAAAACAGGCCGTCCTTCCACAGCCGATTGCGTCGCCATTGCAGCGTTACATGCCTGCAATGCTCGCTTCACACATAGGCAAACGGGGTTAGTGTCGGCCTCAAGCAGACAAGAGGAGCCGGGGAGGCTTATGGAAAGTATTATTCGGGCGCTAAACGAGTTTGTCTGGGGGCCGCCCATGCTGGTGCTCCTGCTGGGCACAGGGCTTTACCTGACAGTCGGCCTGCGGCTGCTGTCGGTCCTGAAAATTCCGTTCGCCTTGCGCCAGCTGTTCAAGAAGCCGGACCAGCACGAGGAAGGGGATGTCACGCCCTTCGCCGCCCTGATGACCGCGCTGTCCTCCACCATCGGTACAGGCAACATTGCCGGCGTCGCGGCCGCAATCGCGATCGGCGGACCGGGCGCCGTCTTCTGGATGTGGATCACGGCCATTGTCGGCACGGCCACGAAATATTCCGAAGGCGTGCTGGCCGTCCGCTTCCGTGAAATCGACCATCAGGGACGCCATGTCGGCGGGCCGATGTATTACATCAAGAACGGCATGGGCAAGAAATGGATCTGGCTGGGCGGCACGTTCGCAACGCTGGGCATCCTGGCCAGCTGGGGCACAGGCGCCTCGATCCAGTCCAACTCGATAGCCGATGCCCTCAATGCGACCTACAATATCCCGCCGCTTGTCTCTGCCATCGTCCTGGCCGGCGCAGCCGCCGGCGTGATCCTGGGCGGAATCAAGCGCATCGCCCACGTTGCCAGCCGCCTCGTGCCGGTCATGGCGATCTCTTATCTTGCCGGCGGCCTGCTCGTGATCTCGCTTCATCTTGATGCGGTGCCGTCAGCCCTGAGCATGATCTTCAGCGGCGCGTTCGGATTCGACAGCGCCGGCACCGGCATTTCCATCGGCCTGCTGATGCTGGCAATGCAGAAGGGCGTTGCCCGGGGGATCTTCTCCAATGAAGCCGGCCAGGGCTCTGCGCCGATCGCGCACGCCGCCGCCAAGATCCAGGACCCGGTTGACCAGGGCCTCGTTGCGATGCTGGGCACGATCATCGACACGCTGATCGTCTGTACGATCACCGCCCTTGTCATCCTGACCTCCGGCGTGCTCGGTTCGGAATGTATTCCAACGGCCGCCAACGCGGCTGACATTCTGGCGAGTGGGCAACCTGCCGGATGCGACACGGGTGCCCCGCTGACAGTTGCGGCCTTTGACGCTGGCCTGACGGGCATCGGCGAACATATCGTTGCCATCGGCCTGACCGTGTTCGGCTTCACGACCATTCTCGGCTGGAGCTATTATGGCGAGCGCTGCGCGGAATATCTGTTCGGCGAAAAGTCCATCCTGCCGTTCCGCATCAGCTGGATCGTGGTCACCTTCTTCGGGGCCGCCGCCCTGATGTTCGAAGGTTCTGTGGCCAATATCGTGAACCTGTTCTGGCTCGTGTCTGACACGCTGACCGGCATGATGGCCGCGCCGAACCTGATCGGTCTGGTCTTCCTCAGCCCGGTCGTGTTCGCGATGACCAAGGCGCACTTCGACGCTGTCCGGACCGGCCAGCCGAAGCCGCGCTATCCGATCATCGACCAGCGCAAAGAGGCACCGGAAGAGTAGGGCGCCTCCCCCAAAAGCGAACGCCCCGCCGGCATCTGCCAGGCGGGGCGTTTTCATTTCAGGACCCTCAAAAGGACCCTCACGAACACCGTCTATGGACCCTCTATGGACCGTCTATACGGCGGCGTTTACGGGACGGCGCCTACCAGGTGCCGATATTCTCCGCGCTCGCCCAGGGTTCTTTCGGCGCCAGCGGCTTGCCCTGCTGGAGCAGTTCGACCGAGATGCCGTCCGGCGACCGGACAAAGGCCATGCGCCCGTCGCGCGGCGGCCGGTTGATCGTGACCCCCATGCCCTGCAGCTTTTCGACCGCCGCATAGATATCCGAGACCGAATAGGCGAGGTGGCCGAAATTGCGGCCGCCGCCATAGTCTTCCGGGTCCCAGTTGTGGGTCAGTTCGATCATCGGGATCTGCATGTCGGTCGGGCTCTTGCCCTCCGGGATGCCGCCGCAGCGTTCGATATCGGCAGGCGAGGCGAGAAAGACGAGCGTGAACCGCCCGGCCTCGCTGTCATACCGGCCAACTTCCGTCAGGCCGAGGCCGTCACAATAGAATTTGAGCGAGGCGTCGATATCGGTGACGCGCACCATGGAATGCAGGAATTCGATGCTCATCAGGCACCTCCGTTCAGATCGCGAATGACTTGTTTGAGATTGGGCGGCATCAGCGCGTAGTAGCGGCGCATGGCAATCGCCAAAAGGGCGATCGTGGCAAACATGAAGCTCAGGAACACCATGAATGTGTGGATCAGCGTGCCGGTCTCGAACACCGGCGACTTGCCGCTCATCTGCCAGAACATGGTCCAGACCGCATTGAAGCCTGCCACGAACGGGCCGAGCAGCAGGAACAGGATGGCCGCGCAGGCGAAGAAATAGGTTTCCCCGCGCGGGCCTTCGCTGCGCAGGTAGAGATCGGTGAATTCCGCGTCGGTGACGTCGTCTGGAATTTCCTTGTCACGCTTCTTCGCGGCGAGGACATCCGGCGCGAAGGCCCTGACCTCTTTCCAGCGCCAGCCAAGGCTGATGCCCCAGACCAGCAATCCGGCAATGGCGAAGTAGTAGATCAGCATGAGCAGGCCGTCCGGGCTTGCGCCCTGGCCAGCGATCAGGCGGCGTGGGCGCGTTCATATGTGAGCATGGCGCGTTTGCGGTCCACACCCCAATGATAATTATGAAGACGTCCATCCGCCGCAAGGGCGCGATGACAGGGAATGAACCAGCTGACCGGGTTTGCCCCGACCGCTGCCCCGACCGCCCGCGCCGCTTTCGGATGTCCGCTGGCAACCGCCAGTTCGCCATAGGTACAGGTGTCGCCCGCCGGAATATCCAGCAGCGCGCGCCAGACCTGCCGGCGGAACGGCGTGCCATACAGGGCAACCGGCAGGGGCTCGCCCTTTTCGAAGACCTGCGCCGCCATCTGGCGGGCCGCCGCATCGTCCCGGCGGATGTCAGCCCCCGGATACCGCCCGGCGAGATCGGCAAACACCGCGTCCTCGGCATATCCCGGATGCTCGAACCCCGCCTTGGCCGGCGCATCGTCGTCAATGAAGCCGAGCGCGACGAGACCGCGCGGCGAAATCAGCCAGGCGCCTTCCCCGAACGGCGTCGGCGCCCGGCCGAGCACGAGATCGGCGCCGCGTCCGCCGGCCTTGGCCTCACCGGGGGTCAGGCCTTCATGGGCGATAAACAGGTCGTGCAGGCGGCCGGGACCGGACAGGCCCGTCTCGAAGGTGGCGTCCAGCACGCTGGCCCCCTGGCGCAGCAGCTCGCCCGCCTCGGCGTGCGCGATGGCCGACTGGAACTGGCGCGGGGACACGCCGGCCCAACGGGTAAATTCGCGCTGGAAATGGCTGGGGCTGAGTTTCATGGCGGCCGCAAGCGAGGCGAGGTCCGGCCAGTCCCGCCATGTATCGCCGAGATAAGAGAGGGCCTTTGCCATCCGGTCATAGGCCGCGGCGCGCTCGTCCAGAGGGGTGTTTCGATCCGTCATGGCCCCCAATCTGCCTGACCGGCCGGGGCCCTGCCACCCGAATCTTGCGCCTCTGCACAAAGCCAGTTGGTCAGAATTGGCCTCTTCCCTGCCTGCGAAAAGCCCGGCATGACTACACAATCCAAAACAAGAGACCGGAGCGAAACGGACATGGCGGACGCACGCAGCATTATTCTGCACGAATACCCTACCTCGCCATATGCGGAAAAAATCCGGCTCGCCCTGCGCCTGAAGAACCTCGCCTGGTCGCGCGTCGAGATCCCGGTCATCATGCCCCGGCCGGACCTGATGCCACTGACCGGCGGATATCGCCGCACGCCCGTCATGCAGATCGGCGCAGACATCTACTGCGACACGGCGATCATCCTGCGCGAACTGGAAGCCCGCTTCCCGATGCCCGCCCTGAAACTGCCGGGCCATGAGGGCCTCGCCCAGATGGTTGCCGGATGGACCGACGGGCGCTGGTTCCAGTCATCCGTCGCGGTCATTTTCGGCGAGATGGGCGACAAGGTCGGCGAGGATTTCATAAAGGACCGCGAAAAGCTTTCGGGCCGGCCGTTCGACGTGAATGCGATGAAAGCCGTCGCCCCGATGATGCGCGACCAGTGGCGCGCCCGGCTGATGCTGCTGGAGGAACGCCTGCAGGGTGGGCAGGGCGCCGGGGCAGGCTTGTACCTGGTTGGCGCAAAGCCCGGCCTTGTGGACGTCCATGCCTATATGAATGTCTGGTTCATGCAGCAGAACGTGCCGGATTTCCTGGCCAAATGTTTCGAAACCGCAGACCTGACCAAGGCCTGGTTCGAACGCCTGCAGGAATTTGAAGGCCAGGACCCCGAGACCATCACCTCGGCAGAGGCCCTCGAAATCGGCAAGCACGCCGCCCCGCGCCTTGTCGTGGCGACGACGAAATACGAGCCGCAGGACATCGCGCCCGGCGACATGGTGGCCGTGGCCCCGGACGATTACGGACAGGTCTGGGTCGAAGGCGAAATCGTGCACGCAGACTCGCAGCGCGTGATCCTCCAGCGCATGTCGGAGGAAGCCGAAACGGTGCACGTTCACTTCCCGCGCGCAGGATTCCTCGTCCGCCGCATCTGACGGGCCTGTTACCTGTGGCGGAATACACTACATTTACGGGCAAAGGAGGGCATTTATGGAACGCCGACTTTGCCTGATCACAGGGGCTTCCGCCGGGATCGGCGCAGAATTCGCCCGCCAGTATGCGGCGCTTGGCTGGGATGTCGCGCTGACGGCCCGCCGCGCGGACCGGCTGGAGACACTCGCCGCCGAACTCGAGGACAAGCACAAGGTGACGGCGATCGTCATCGCCGAAGACCTGGCGAAGAAGTCCGCACCGGCCAAGATCCTCGCCGCGCTGGAAGAAAAGGGCCGCCATGTCGATGCGCTGGTGAACAATGCCGGTTACGGCCTGCCGGGCACGTTCTTTTCCACCAGCTGGAAGGAACAGGGCGATTTCATCCAGGTGCTCTACACCGCGCCGCTGGAGCTGTGCCACCGCGTGCTGCCGGGCATGGCCGAGCGCGGCTATGGCCGCATCATCAATGTGGCCTCCCTTGCCGGCTATGCCGCCGGAAGCGCCGGGCACACGCTGTATGCCAGTGTGAAAGCGGGCCTGATCAAATTCTCCGAAAGCCTGAATGCCGAATGCCAGACGCTCGGGCATGACGACATCCACTGCACCGCGCTTTACCCCGGCTTCACCTGGAGCGAGTTTCACGATGCCAACGGCACGCGGGAACAGACCGACAAGATGCCGAAATGGATGTGGATGGCTGCAGAACCGGTCGTCCGGCAGGGCATCGAGGCCGTAAACAGGGGGCAGCCGGTGATCGTGCCGGGACTCGTCAACAAGGGGATGGCCACCCTGTCCCGCATCGTGCCGGAGCCCCTGGGCCGGGCCATGGTCCGCGGACAGAGCCGCCGGTTCCGGAAAATGGAATGACCTGTCCCTGCGTTGTTGCACCGCACAATTATGGACTGACAGGGTCAGAAGAGGCCCCTATAAAGGCAAAAAACTGAAAAGGGGCAAGGATATGAGCACCGGCGAAATGGTTCAGGAAAAGCAATCTGCGGTCATGGACGGCCTCACGGCCACGATGCGCGACGCCCTCGGCGCGCTCGACACCTATGCTGCTGCGGCCACATCCGGCGCCCGCGGCGAGCTGGTCGGCGAAGACGGCCGCCCGGACCGCAAGGCGTTCGAGCGCCATCAGCACCTCGCCCACGGCCTGTCCTGGCTCGTCACCTATGTCGAGACGCTGCGCCAGGTGACCGAATGGGCCGCCCGCCTCGAAGCCGAAGGCAAGTTCACCGACGTCGAAGCCCTGCTCTCCCAGATCCTGTTCAGCGAATACTGCGCCCAGATCGTCGGCGGCATTCCGATGAACCAGGGCGAGACCATCCGCCCGCACGAGCTTGGCAGCCTGGAGGCGTCCGAAGCGCTGTTCGAAGACCCGGCAATCAAGAAACTGATCACCGAAGGCAAGACGCCGGCCTCCATGGCCCAGGCCGCTGCCCTCCTGCCGGATGCCCTATCGCGCAACACAGTCGAGGAAACCGGGCTTGACGAAACCATGAGCATGGTGCGCGAGCAGTTCGCCAAATATGCCGCCGAACGCATCAAGCCGCATGCGCATGGCTGGCACCTGCGCAATGAGTACATCCCGATGGACGTGGTCAACGAGATGGCAGAGCTCGGCGTGTTCGGCCTGACCATTCCGGAAGACTTTGGCGGCCTCGGCATGGGCAAGACGGCCATGTGCGTTGTCTCCGAAGAACTCTCCCGCGGCTATATCGGCACCGGCTCGCTCGGCACCCGGTCTGAAATCGCGGCGGAACTGATCCTGATCGGCGGCACGCCGGAGCAGAAGGAAAAGTGGCTGCCGATGATCGCCAGCGGCGAAATCCTGCCGACGGCTGTCTTCACCGAACCGAACACCGGCTCCGACCTCGGCTCCCTGCGCACCCGCGCGGTGAAGGATGCCGACGGCGCCAATTACACGATCACCGGCAACAAGACCTGGATCACCCACCCGGTGCGCGCTGACGTCATGACGCTGCTCGCCCGGACCGATCCGGCCACGAACAATTTCTCCGGCCTGTCCATGCTGCTGGCGGAAAAGCCGCGCGGCGACGATGCCAATCCGTTCCCGGCTGACGGCATGACCGGCGGCGAGATCGAAGTGCTCGGCTATCGCGGC
>TARA_R110002051_G_scaffold10175_8_pt1 | contig 24878 bp, 23 predicted proteins | sample TARA_R110002051 | Tara Oceans TARA_R110002051 (sample SAMEA4397023) | marine metagenome | biome: Polar Biome; feature: [MES] marine water layer (ENVO:01000295) within the mesopelagic zone...; material: water (ENVO:00002006), including particulate matter (ENVO:01000060) such as......
ACAACCAGATAGGAAAAGTAATTTTAGCCAATTTTTTATGCTTATCAAAACGCTCTGCCAAAGCACGTACATAGGTTATCAACACCATTGGTATGATCGCAATAGATAGTACAATATGGGTAATTAAAATAATAAAGTACAGGTATCGCAACACTCCTTCCCCACCGTATTTTGTGGACTCTGAGGTCATATGATAGCCAATATACATTAGCAAGAATAGCACAGATAGCCCTATTGCAACCTTCATCAAGCCTTCATGCAGACTGCGATTGCCCTTTTTTATTGCCATAACGGCAACAATAAGCACTATAGCTGTAATTCCATTAATAGTAGCGTAAATAGGCGGCAAAAAATTTAGAGGTTTTACATCAAAACCGAGTTCTCTTAAATTAACACTAAATAAAATTGCCACCGCCAAAGGAATAATGATCGACAAGGCTACGATCCATTTTCTATACTTCTTTTCTGTTTCTGTGAGTCCTTCCATTACTGAGCTAATAATTTTTGTATGTCTTCAATTAATATATCTATTTCGGGTTGTTCTCCACCTTCAGGAACTTCTTGATCAATAGGTACAGAACCTCTATAATATGGCTTTGGATTCCCATAAGGATCCAAACGTGAGCGTATAAAACCGTTTTGATCAATCAGCGCAAAAAGGCCTGAATGATATAATTCCTTATCGGTATCCCCAATTTCATTAGTTGCTAAATAAAAACCTTCATTAGAGAGCTTTCGTATATCATCCCGCTTACCAGTCATGAAGTGCCAATTGGGATTAGTAACGCCATAATCTTCGGCATATTTCTTTAAAACAGCGGGGGTATCATGCTCTGGATCTATAGAAAAAGAGGCAATTCCAAAGTCATTATTATCTTCAAACTGTTTGGCGATAAGTTGTAAGTTGTGACTCATCGGAATACAGATATCCGTACATCGAGTAAAGAAGAATTCCACCAAAAACACCTTTCCGTAGTAGGTCTTGTTAGTAATGGTATCCATGTTCTGATCTACAAAGGAAAAAGCAGGCACCTTGCGGTCCGTGCCGTTAGCATTAATGTAAACCAATCCTCTGGGAGCTTCTTTTTGAAATTCGCCACCTACCTTATGCATTCTTCCCCCACGAGTGACATCATCGGCAGCTAGTCTTTTGTAAATTCTTGGAATGAATATGATTCCAAAAATGAACACGATTACTGCAATTCCTATATATTTAGTATTCCGCATGCTCTATCACTTTAATTCGAACTACTCCTTAACGGGTCTTCGTTGTTCAATTTTTGCAGTAGCGTTTTTATTTTTTCGCAAGGCCAAACGATAAGCTGCCAACACCACCTTTATATCTTCTTTTAGATAGCCCATCTCTACAGCCTGTGTCAAGTCATAGCCGTAATCATTCAGCTTTTTTAAATCGTCATTACGACTACGAACATTCAATTCTTTATCTACCACAAACACAAAAGGGCTATACCCATTCATATCTGCCGCATAAGGCGTTTTTAAACCGTCAAAATGACTTCTCGCCTGTTCCGGTGTTGCTTCTACAAACCTCAGTTTTGTAACATCGGTAACGCGCGCTAAAGACTCCTTTACTTCTTCAACCTGCGCCTCACTTCCAGGATTGACAAAGAAGATCATTTGAAATTCTGAAAAACCTTGGTAATATTTAAAAATGGTAAGATTCAGATTAGCCGTATAACCAACATTGGTTTTTAATTGATCTCCCAAATAACCAATAATACTGACCTTATCCTTGAGCTGCAAGTTGACCGTATCGTTAAAAGGAGTAAAGACCTCCTTCACATCATACTTGGCTATATCTTCTACGCCAGTCGTTATGATGGGTAGCGAACTAAAATTTGCAACACTTGTTGTAAAGAAGAGATAGGTTACAATAGGTAAAACAAAGAGGGCAATAAGGACTAATTTCTTTTTCATAGCTTCAGTAGCAATCAAAAAAAAGACGGTTTGTAAAAACCGTCTTTTTTAATATTTTAAAAATCCCAACTCTGGAATCCGGTGTCGTATACGTCGAAGATATAATCACCTTCAGTCAATAGAATAAAGACAAGGTAGCAAATCAAAAAGATTGCTGTCCATACAACAGCTCGTCGAAGTCCTTTAACTTCATCGCGCATGTGCATAAAATCCCATGTAATATAGTATGCTTTAAATACAGTTAGGATAATAAAGATCCAGTTAAGGTATTTCATTCTCATGAAACGACCTTCCGTTAACATTTCTGGCTTAACAATACCCAATGCAACTTCTACCGCAGTTACGATAGTAAGTACAATAAGTACTCCCCAGATTTTTGATGTATTTGATTTGAACTTTAAAAGTCCTCTAAATATCTCTAATTTATGTTCGTGTGCCATAACTTATGTATGCTTATTGGAAAAATTTTAATGCGAATTAAACGAGGTAGAAGAAGGTAAATACAAATACCCACACTAAATCTACAAAGTGCCAGTATAAACCAACTTTCTCAACCATCTCATAATTCTTACGACGCTCATAGGTCCCTAGAATTACATTGAAGAAAATGATGATGTTAATCAACACTCCAGAGAAAACGTGAAATCCGTGAAACCCTGTAATGAAGAAAAAGAAATCCGCAAAAAGTGGAGCTCCATATTCGTTATGTCTGAGGTTTGCACCCTCTACAACCATTACAGCATCATTATTTAAACGATCTAAAGACTCTTCTCTACTTAGAATTGTCTTCTCTCCCTTATCTGTTAGTATTTCAGTACGAATTAATAGATTAGGATTAGCTGCAAATCCAGCTTGTATCTCTTCAACAGTAAATTCAGACTGCGCCGAACTATCAACCATATACCAAACTCCATTTTTGCGTTCATGCTGAACACGCACTGTTGGTAAAGTAGTTGCAATGTCTCCAATAGCTACACGCTCACCTTCTGTATCTAAAAATTGTAAGATGTTTCCACCCTTCGTTTCTACAGCACCATAATCACCCTTGATAAAAGTTCCCCATTCCCAAGCTTGTGATCCAACAAATATTGCCCCACCAATGATGGTTAAGAACATATACATGGTCACCTTTTTCTTATTCATATGGTGTCCAGCATCCACGGCAAGTACCATGGTTACAGACGACATAATGAGTACGAAGGTCATAAAAGCAACGTAATACATCGGTGCATTTACTCCATGTAATCCTGGAAAGTGAGTAAATACTTCATCGGCTATAGGCCAAGAATCAATAAATTTGAATCTAGAAAAGCCATAAGCAGCAAGAAACCCAGAGAATGTCAAGGCATCAGAAACGATGAAAAACCACATCATCAATTTTCCATAACTCGCCTTAAGTGGTTGATTTCCACCTCCCCAAGTATTTTCAGAAGTTCCATTACTTGTTACAGTAGTGTCCATAGTTGCGTATTGGTTAAATAATTGGTTGCAAAAATAAGTATTTTCTATCCGTATTTCAAGGATTACATTAGGATTTATAATGGGTCTACATACGACATTCGTTTATGTGCTTTCGACAGTGGAGTTTATACCTTCATCTAACTCACAACAAATTGCACTGGCACCCACCAAAACCGTTGAAACCCCTGTATTAAGCACATGTAAACCACTCACACCAAAATCGTGTGCAGTATAGAAGGCCAAATAAAAATACCCAAAGTATATCTAAAAAATGCCAAAACGTAACTCCTAAGCTTAAGCCTAAATGTCGTTCCGGCGTATATTTTCCTTTTGCATTATTTACGATCACAGTTATCAAGGCAATAAAACCAGCAATCACGTGTGCGATATGCAAAGCTGCTATTAAAAAGATAAAGGTTGTCGTGATATTACTCGAGGCTCCAGTAAAGTAAAAGCCTTGTGCTTGAAAATCTTGAAATCCAACAATCTGCCAGAGCACAAAGCCAATTCCAAAAATTAAGGTGGCGAGTAACCAAATAGAACCAGCTGCCCTGTCTCCTTTTAAAATCAACTTTTTTGCCATCATAATAGTAAGACTACTCACCATGATAAATAGCGTTGAAATAATCAAAGCATTTGGAAATTCATAGGTCGAATTCCAATCCCTGCGCTCCATACTTACGATATATGCGCTTGTAAGTCCTCCAAATGACATACACAAACTAATGATCCCAAACCACAACATCTGTCTTTTAGAACGCTCTAATTTATCTTGCTCTGTGCCTTGTGTATAATCCATCTATCTCAAAAATTTATCAACTACAAATACTATTTGTAGTAAAGTAATATAAGTCACACTTGACAACATCAAGCGTTTTGCAGTCTTAGCATCTCTATTTTGGTACAACTTAATTGCCCAATACAACATAAACAAGCCTAAAGCTCCAACGACAACTGCCGCTATAGGAGAAAGAAATAAACTTCCAGTTACTCCAAATGCCGGTATTAAGGAAATCAAAATAGTCCAAACAGTATAAAGTATAATCTGTACAGCTGTGGAGGTATCACGCTTTCCTGTAGGTAACATGAAGAATCCACCCTTTTTATAATCATCAAATAAAAACCAACCAATAGCCCAAAAATGAGGAAACTGCCAGAAGAATTGAATCATAAATAATGTGCCAGGCTCAATGCTAAAATCATTGGTCGCTGCTACCCATCCCAACATATAAGGAATTGCACCTGGAAAGGCGCCTACAAATACAGAAAGTGGTGTTTTGGTCTTTAGCGGTGTATATAGAAACACATACATGAAGATGGAAATTCCACCAAACATCGCCGTTTGCGGATTGATATAAAATAAAGTAACAAGACCTAAAACGGTAAATACACTGGCTATTACTAAGGCAGTAGTCACCGACATTCGGCCAGCGGCAACAGGCCTATTCTTGGTACGATCCATCAAGGCATCCAAGTCGCGTTCCATAACCTGATTGAAAGCATTAGAAGCTCCCACCATAAAATACCCTCCAAAAACCAACTGTAAAACAGTGATCCAATCAAAATTACCAGGGGTAAATGCCAATAAGTACCCCGCTACACTTGAAAAAACCACACTGATGGATAGTCTCATCTTTGTGATTTCTTTAAAATCGTGCCAAGGTGAATAGGCTATAGTATGGGTCGAAACTTCGCTCAAAAGGGCTTGTTATTTTGCAATTTTTAAATCCGTGCAAAGATACTCGCTGCATGAGTCTTACACAACAAAATAAGACTCATAAATGAATGTTAAATGCAGGTTTTCACGAAAGTGAAGCCCGTAACTTTCGAGGAAAGTCAGCTTAAACCATCTATTATGAAGTATATCTACACCCTCGCCCTTCTTTCATTTTCATTAATCGCCTGTGCACAAGGTCGCTTTGATGGTGTTGAAATCACCATTGTACCGGCTGGAGAAAACGTTTATATGCTCACTGGTGCCGGAGGAAATATTGGAATATCTACAGGCGAAGATGGCGTATTTATGATTGATGATCAATTTGCCCCTTTGAGTGAAAAAATTATCGCCGCCATTAAAACCATCTCCGATAAACCCCTAAAATTTTTAGTAAATACCCATTTTCACGGTGATCATACTGGTGGCAATACCAACTTTGCCAAAACTGGCGCTATGATCGTCGCACATGAAAATGTACGCAAGCGTTTATCAGAAAATGAAGATGCTTCGGGGCTACCTGTAATTACCTTTAGTGAAGATGCTACTTTCTATATGAACGATAATGATATATTCATTACCCACGTGCATCATGCACATACCGATGGCGATGCCCTGGTGTATTTTGCACAAAGCAATGTTCTCCACACAGGCGACACTTTCTTTAATGGTCGGTTCCCGTATATTGATATCAACCGAGGTGGAAGTATTGATGGAGATATTGAAGCTGCCAAAAAAGGCCTTATGCTGGTCAATGATGATACTAAAATCATTCCTGGGCATGGAAAAATAGGCACAAAAGCCGACTACCAAAATTACCTAGAAATGCTTATTGAAATACGAACTAGTATTCAAGAAGCTATCAACCAAGGCAAGACTGAAGAAGAAGTTACCAATATGGAATCGCTCACAAGCAAGTTTTTTACCGACGAAGCCACTGCCAAAGAATTCATCTCTGGTCCAAAAATGCGCGCAACGGTATACAAGAGTCTAATGAAGCATTAACACTCTACTCTACAATATATTCCAAGGCTTCATAAACCAAGGACGACCCTAAATCGGTGGTGCGTTGTGAATAGCGCAACCCTATCAATTGCGCGCCTTGCTTCTCGGCATTTGCTTGATGCTCGAGTTTGTCTACATCTGCTTCTGGGATGACGAGACAGAGCTTCCCGCAGAAAGCATCGCCATAGGCATTGACGATGAGGTAATTTTGCCCCATAATCTCCTCATACATCTCAAAATAATAATCGACGTCTGGACTTTCCTTTATCAATCGGTATAATTCCGACTGATACGCAGTACTGTTAAAGGCTTGAGTTCCTAAGATTTTGTTATGTTCTGATTTATAACAACTGGACTCCTGACAGGAAGATAGCACGAACAAAACCACCCCCACAATGGCAATTCTAAAAGACATAATACACGAATTTAAAAGAAAGTAGTGTTGTTCTCTTGTCTAACGCAAAACAGTCATTTTAAAGTATCTAGAAGACCATAATTCTATTCACAAATCGCGTTAATTTTTAAACTTTTTCGGAAAACGTAGAATATTGATTTCTTCAGGAAGCGGAATCTCCATCTCTAAGAGCTCAAAAAGATATTTAGCCAGCAACGGACTCGCCATTACCCCGCGTGTTCCTAGTCCGTTGAGAAGGGCTAGACACTCATACTTGGGATGCACTCCTACCAAAGCTCTTCGATCACCAGTTGTAGGCCTTATGCCTACTTCTTGATCGATAACTTCAAAAGGAGTGTCAACTATCGCTGTAAATTTTTGGATTAACTCTGTCTTTGCAGATTCTGTAGGCACCACATCTTTATCGCTCCAATTGAAGGTAGCTCCTACTTTGTAGTAGTCGTCACCTAAAGGCACCATAAAAAAAGATGATTTTAAGGCAACCGTTAGCTGTAATTCTTTGGCTTTGATAATAATGTATTCTCCTTTATTCCCAACCAGTGGCAAGGCACTAAAATATGGGTTTTGTTTTACCCCATACCCTTCGGCAAATACGATCCGCCTTGCCTTCACTCCCTGATACGAAATCTCCTGATCTTCAAATACAATATCACTGTGGATGAATGGCGCTTTCGCGAAAGCGTTGCTCGTCTCCAAATACGCTTGGTAACTCGATTGTAAAGTCTTTATATCAATACGACCCGTTTCTCTCACTTCTCCATAATCATAAGGCGCTGAAATCTCAGTAAAGGAATTTTTTACCAATTTCGGTTCCATAAACCGATCCAAACCCCTGCGATCACTAGCCGCAAACCAATTGTTCTGATCTTCCACCGAATTAAACACCTTGCGAACTGGTAAGCCTTGCATAAGCTGAACACCCAATTTGACTTCCAAAGATTTATAATAAGGCATAGCAAGATCAAACTGCTCAATCGCTTTCCATGGTAGGGTATATTTATTTAGGATAACGGGGTTATAAAGTCCCGCTGCCACACGACTAGCTCCAGGAGCGCCACTATCATAGACCATCACTGTTTTTCCAGCTGCCAAACATTGCTCACAAAAAGCAATCCCCGCCAATCCTAATCCTACGATAATATAGTCGACTTTTTTCACGGTTCAAAGATAGGTAATTGAGGAGGAGTTGGTTGGTTGTTGGTTGTTGGTTGTTGGTCTTTGGTCTTTGGGTTTTAAAACATCCCTCTGCCCTATGGGCATCTCCCTTCAAAAGGGAGAATTTTTTTACAGAAAATCCAAAAATGTGATTTATTTTTTATCGTTAGACCTTAGTGTTTCTATCCTACTTCTCCTAAACTCCTAAACATATCGACTCATCGACTTTTTAGTCTTTAGTAATGAATATTTCATTCTACATTAATACCATCGTACCAAAATGCCAACATACTAGAATACCAGCCTACCAAAATACCAACTAACCACTTCTCACCCTTTGGGGGAGATGCCCGAAGGGCAGAGAGGGACAAAAAAAAACCACTTGAATTGCTTCAAATGGTTTATATAAGTATTCAATCTCTCTTTTAATAATTCCAGAGATCTTGTTCGATATCACGAATTTGTTCTTTGATACGATTTGATTCCATCAATTGCATCATTGCGTTGTCATTAATGTACTCTTTTACGAGTCTATCACCTTGTACGTTGTCTTCTTTATAAACGATACCGCCAAAGCGCCTACTGTTTAATAGGTGATCAAAAGAGATAGGCATGGAGGTGTTCTTCCTGTTAAAGGCTTTTGCCTTGTGAAGGACATCTCTTGCGCCTGGAAACCATACCCAGAATAATTCGATATTAGAAACGGTATCATCATCTAAAAAGTTAATATCTCCAGAGACTGGTGCAATACCTAATAAGCGGTATTTCAATTCCCCTTGTCTTTTGTCGATATACCAGTAGCCTCTCATGCGGTACGCTTGAATATCATAAGATGTAATACGTTTGGTTTCGATATTATAATCAGAGATAGGCAATCCCTCATTTAATTCTCTAAAGCCATCATCCGTAGTATCCGTAGTAACAAGTGCCGCTGAGATATCATCTAGTGTAATTTTCTCAGTGAAATATGAATCACGATAAATGGCATCAATTGTTCCGTTCTTAATATTCTTTACAAGAACATCATACAAAGAGCGTCTATCTGAACCAATATTCATGGTGTCAACTGGGTAGTACAATGGAAAGTTGATTCGCTCATCTAGATCGACTACTTCCCAAGTGTTTTTCGCCCACAATACGTCACGCTTCTCAACATAGCCATAAGGCAGTGGATTATCGTTATCGTTTGCTTTTTGCTCATCAGTAATCTCAAACATCTGATCAGGAGTTTTTGCGTTCAGGACATTTCCTTGAGCAAAAGCTTGGCCAGTCATCAAAAGACTAAAGACTACAATTAATACATTTTTCAAATTCATAATACCTTATTATTAGTTTGTAAGCTCTACCAATACAGAAGATACTTTAGGCAATTTGTATGCAGAGTTACCTGAAATACTCGCCTTGATATCAAATATCTGAACGGTTGAACCTCTTTTTGCTGTACGCAAAGCAGATTTAGCCTGCGCATTCAATTTATTTCCATTCACTTGAACAGTTGCAGCATCACCAGCTTTAAACTTAAAGCTACCTACATTTAGTTTCAAATCGAAATCAAAATCAGGAAGTGCAGCACCTACTGGAGCCGAACCAACAGCCTCACGTGTCATCTTAATAAATCCAGAATCATCGTTACGCATAGTTCCCACTGGACGTGGAATCCCTTTGATACGGAATTCTTTCTGATCAGATACCGTACCACCACCATCAGGTAGTGTTCCAGTTACTGTAATAGTTAATGCTTTCCCTGTTCCAGGGCTAATACTATAAGCACCAGCTCCACTTAATTTCTTTAAACCACCGTTAGGTGCACTTACAGAAACATTATTATCAGATATACCTGCAAAAGAAATTGTCATTGGATTGACAACTCCTCTATAGACAACATTCATTTTGTCTGCAGCAATAGTAGCTGAGTTTGGTCTATTAATAACGGTATACTCAGATGTTACAGGAATAGATTTTTGCTCTCCACCCTCTGTATAGAAAAGATTACCAGTGATCTTTTTGTTTCCTACACTGCCAGTTGGTAAACTCAACTTCACTTGTCCAGCTTGAGTATCTTTTATTTCACTACCATTGATTTCTACCTTGTCAAATTTCAAAGTATTATCAAAACGTCCTAATACTACAGTCCCCGTGAATTTCTCACCTGCAAAAAAGGCAGTTTTGTCTGGAATTACGATAGCTTGGTAGTTTTTCAAAGAAATCTCTTCACTTAATTGCCCTTGCAACATTGCAGAAAGCACCTCAGATTCTGTTGTTTTGATATCATTTTGTAATCCAGAGATTTTAGCGATAGACGCAATCTCAGGATATCCAAAGAAATGATAGTTTAAGTAAGGAATCATGATTCCGTCCTTATTTTCTACTTCCGCAGTAGAAAATTTATCATTCACAGACTTTACAATTCCGCTGAACTGCTCAGATGAACCAAGTGTAGCGACTACACCTTCTCTAAAAGCGTTCATCTTATCGATCATAGCTTGTCCTTCAGGTTTCAAATTGTCACCTTTAAACAACATCTCATCAAAGTAATCAGGCTTGTCCATTAATTCTCCGTTGAGCATTCCGTTTTCAAGACGCTCATCAGGCTCAATAGCTCCGTTCTTCAACTCTTCCAAGAATCCGTTAAGATCATCAGCCAAATCGTCGATTTTGTCTGCCTTCTCTTTTAACTCTAAGAATTTGTCTGGTTGCTCGCTTGCTTTTTCACCTAAGTTGTCTAAAAAGGCAACATTACGCGTTGAAGCAGCTTCATTATTAGCTTCCAGTCTCTCGTTCATAAGACCAAAGGCCTGTAGAACTTCTTTCGACATATTCAAAGCTAGCATCGCAATGAAGATCAAATACATCAAGTTTATCATTTTCTGCCTTGCAGATAATTTTCCTCCTGCCATTTCTAATTTTTTGTTTTAGTTAGTTATTCAGTATAAAACTAAAATTAGTTCTTAGCCATTGCAGACAGCATTCCTCCGTAAACACCGTTTAAAGAAGAAAGGTTAGTCGCAAGACTTTCCATTTGATCCTTAAGTCTTCCAGCGTTTGCAGTAACTTGTTCATTGATTTCAGCTTGACGGCTAGAAGATTCTACCTGTACTTTATATAAGCTGTTTAATGATTCCATTTGAGTAGCTGCAAGAGACATCTCTTCGCTGTATTTCTTTGTTGAGCTCATTGCCTCTGCAGTTGGCATCATTTCTTTAGCCGCTCCTTCAAAGTCACGAATACTGCTTCCTAAGCTTGCCATCAACTCTCCGTCGATTTTAGCTTCTTTCAACATTGTATCTAATTTTGCAGAAAGAATTCCTTCAGCATCTTCAGTAGTTTCTTTCTTTCCTCCTTTTGCTGTCATTTGCCCTCCAGCTAATTCTGGATACACTAGTGACCAATCTAAGTCTGTATCAACAGGCTCAAAAGCAGAAAGTGCAAAAATGATCGCCTCGGTTACAAGACCGATGGTTAACATTACATTTCCAGTTAATGGACCAATTTCAAAGTGAATAATTTTGAATAATGCTCCGATGATTACGATTGATGCTCCAAGACCATAGGCCATGTTCATGAATCTTTTTCCAGCTTTTGACTGTGCCATAATTAAGTAGTTTTTAGTTAAGTTAAGTAATTTAGTTAGTTAAGTTCAATGTATATTATAATTTGGGATAATTGTAATTTCTATTTCTTTGGGGCTTTCTTGAGGTTGATTTTCTCATCAATTCCCATAAAATCTTGAACGGTTCTAAAACCGATATAGCTACGTGCAGAATCTTGATATTCATAATCACGTGAGCTCACTTGAATAAAATAAGCAACATCTTTCCAAGATCCTCCACGTATAACTTTCCGGCGGTTATCCTTATCGTTTACGTTTGGATTAATGGTAGACATATACTCATATGAGTTAGGATCGTACGAAGACGCAACCCACTCAGACACATTACCTGACATATTGTACAGGTTAAAGTCATTAGGTTCAAAAGCATTTACCTCAACAGTGTATAAGGCTTGATCTGCTCCGTAATCTCCACGCAAAGGTTTGAAGTTAGCCAAGAAACAACCACGGTCATTCTTTGCATACGGTCCACCCCAAGGGTAATCCGTTCCTTCTAATCCACCACGTGCTGCAAATTCCCACTCAGCTTCCCCAGGAAGTCTAAAACGGTTTACAAACTGACGATTACGTTCTTTTTGGTATTCGTTTTTGTGAAGTGTTCTCCACTCACAAAAAGCTTTAGCTTGCATCCAAGAAACTCCAACAACAGGATAATCACCATAGGCATCGTGCCAGAAGTAATCATTGTGCATAGGCTCGTTGTACGAATAAGCAAAATCCTTAATCCAAACAGTAGTATCTGGATAGATCTTTACTTTCTCCGTTTTGATGAAATCTTTACGTTTTCCGTCTTTCTTACGTGCCGCTTCCTCAATGTCTAGGTAGGTATATCTAAATTCAAGTTTGTCAACATCAATAGTACGTTGTCCATTGTAAGACTCTTCCAAAGGAATATACATCGTATCCATCACCTCAGAATAATATTCATCTGGGTACTCAGAAGTATCCCAAATGATATCAATATCCTTGTTTAATGGACGTCCTTCAAAACCAGTTTCTCCAAGGCCGTAGTAATTATCATACATATACTGCTCATATGGAGTCATATTTTCAGGATCTGCATCGTTAAATGCAAAATCTCCAATACCACCACTACCTGGAGTTTCTCCAAGTTCATCAGCGAGTATAGCGAGTTTTGTACGGACTGTTGAATCACGTACCCACTCTACGAATTGTCGATATTCAGCGTTTGAAATTTCAGTTTCATCCATGTAGAATGAACGAACAGTAACTGTTTTGGTAGGGGCATCTTGTACCGCAGCAAGGTCATCGTCACTCTTACCCATAATGAATGCACCACCAGAAATGAGTGTCATTCCAAATGGTTTTTCAGGGTGCCAACGTTTACCTTTAGCGCCAACGAGTTCTCCTCGATCGCTACTGCCACAGCTGTACAACAAAGCTACTATCGCAATAAATGCAACAAACTTTTTCATAGGGTTTAGGTTAAGTATTCTAGATATAAGGCGGTAAACCTATTTATTTATTTCCTAATAAACAATTAATTTACCATAAACCTTTGATCTATTTTATAGTTACAAACGGTTAAATTTCATTCTTCTTGCGCGCCTTGTACCATCTTTCTGGGATGCTTTGGTTACAAGCATCGAGATAGTCTTGATAGGTGCAAGGTAATAACGTACGTCTCTTCAATTTATTATTCAAACCTAAAATAAATGGAATCTCAATCCACCAACGCTCGGTTTTATCACTCTTATAAAACGTAAGTACCTCATCCTCAATAGGAACCTGATACGTCAAAAAATTACCTTTTTCAATATCCATATTCTCGCTTGCGCGAAAATTGACTCCTTCTATAAAATACCAAAGGATTTGAGCTACTAACATCGCAGCTGTCTCTTCCTGGGTATCATTTTTGTATTCAAATATTCCAAAAGCGCTTACTCGGTCACTAATACCTGCATAACGCGCTATTGCGCAAATCTCCTTTCCTTCAAATCCATTAGGAGCTTTGCTATGTTTATAACTGAGTTCGCTACTTTTTATTGCCCCCATGTCTATCGCAACCAAATCGGCATCACGCATGACAGGCTCTACACTATTTAAATTTGCTGTAACATTTCCTAAGCGATACGCATCAAAGTGTAAGCGATCCATCAAATCAATTTCCTCCTGAGGATTGAAATAGGTTTGAAAGCCTAAATTACTGTAATTAAATAAGTTATAAGGCTGTTCGACAATTATTTTACCTACATATGATTGGTGATGAATAGGCTGGGTAGCATCTCCCATATCAAAACGGCTATCTACATTGACGAGATTTACCATCTGCTCCAATGCATCATAAGCACGATAGATTGGGTATACAAGATCTTGACTTCCTCCTAAAAATATGGGAACAATTTCTTTTTTAATAAGAGCTTCGGTTAAGGTGCGAACAGCAAAATAGGTGTCTTCTACCGTATCTCCTTTTTCAATATCTCCTAAATCGGCGATGATACTGTGCCAATTTCCGGGATACAATTCGTAAAACGCCCTGCGAACCTCGGTAAACGAAATGTCCTCTCCTAGATGGTTTCGGTCATTCCTATTTTCGCGTAAGCAAATAAGTGCAACTTGAACTCCATCTAATTGAGGAAACCCATCTTGTTCGCTATGAACGCGAATGGTATTCCCTAAACATTGCTCGTGTAGCAATTGAATATGAGCCAGTGCAACATGGGGAACAGGCTTTAAAACATCGTAGGCCATTCCTTATTTCTTTTTAGTCGCTTTTTTCTTTGGAGCTGCCTTCTTTTTTGCTGCTTTTTTCTTAGGCGCCTTCTTTTCAATGATCGCCTTCACCTCTTCCAAGGTAAGCTTTGAAGCATCTACTGTTTTTGGCAACTCAATTTTGGTTTTACCCTTGATAATATTTGAGCGTCCCCATCGTGCCTTTTCAACACGGATTCCCTCTTCTTCAAAATTGTGAATTACCTTATCAATTTCTTTTTGCTTCTTAACTTCAATGAGCTCAATGATATCATCATCAGACAGATTATCGAAATCATATTTCTTATTGACATTAATAAACATGCCGTTCCACTTTATAAAAGGACCAAAACGACCCGTTCCTTTCTGAACAGGCAGGTCTTCATAGGTGTATATAGGCGCATCTGCTTTTTGCTTCTCCTTAATGAGTTCAATAGCTTCCTTTAAGTCCACATCCATCGGGTTTCTGCCTTTTGGCAAGGACACAAAAGCGGCTCCAAACTTCACATAAGGACCAAAACGGCCATTATTTACCTGGACTTCTTCACCTTCATAAACGCCTAATTCCTTAGGGAGTTTAAAAAGCTCCATAGCCTCTTCATACGTAATTGAACCCAATTGCTGATCTTGTCCGAGACTCGCAAACTGCGGCTTCTCCTCGTCTTCCACTGTTCCAATCTGAACCATTGGCCCAAATTTTCCCAGACGAACACTTACAGGCTTTCCTGATACAGGATCGGTACCTAGAATACGCTCCCCTACTTCACGATCGGCGTTCTTTTCTACATCTTTTACATGCGGATGGAAATCTTTATAAAAATCTCTCATCATCGAGGTCCACTCTTGTTTCCCTTCGGCGATGTTGTCAAAATCTTGTTCTACTTTGGCGGTAAAATTATAATCAAGGATATTTTCAAAGTGATTTACCAAGAAATCATTTACAACCATACCCACATCTGTAGGCACTAGTTTTCCTTTATCAGAACCCACAGTCTCAATGAGCTGCTTTTCAGAAACTGCACCTTTAGCTAGAGTGAGTAAGTCATAAGAACGTTCTGTTCCGTCAACACTTCCTTTCTCTACATACTTACGATTCTGGATGGTTGTAATTGTAGGCGCATAGGTAGACGGTCTCCCAATACCTAATTCTTCTAATTTCTTTACCAAAGAAGCTTCCGTATAACGATACGGAGGTCTGGTAAAACGTTCGGTTGCTGTAATGTATTTTGCATTTAAGGTCTCCCCTTCTCTCAAGGCTGGCAATAATCCAGTCTCTTCATCTTCATCATCATCCTGTCCTTCTAAATATACTTTTAAGAAACCTTCAAATTTCAATACCTCTCCATTGGCAGTAAGATTATCAGTCCCTGCTGAAGAAGTAATTTGAACATTGGTGCGTTCTAATAGCGCTTCACTCATTTGAGAGGCGATCGCACGTTTCCAGATCAACTCATATAAACGCGCTTGATCGCGGTCCATATTTACTGAATGTGTTGAAAAATCGGTCGGGCGTATAGCTTCGTGAGCTTCTTGAGCCCCTTTAGACTTTCCTTTATAATTGCGCTCTTTGCTAAACGCTTCTCCATAAGCGGAGATAATTTCTTCTTTGGCCGCTTTTTTAGCATCTACCGAAAGGTTGACGCTATCTGTTCTCATATAAGTAATCAGTCCAGCTTCATACAGACGCTGTGCCATGGTCATGGTCTTACTTACTGAGAAATACAACTTTCTACTCGCCTCTTGTTGTAAGGTCGAGGTTGTAAATGGCGGTGCTGGTGATTTTTTTGCCGGCTTGGTAGTTAATGATGCTACTTTAAATTGCGCATTTGCATTTGCCGTAAGAAAAGCATTTGCTGCTTTTTTGGTACTAATATTTTTAGGGAGTTTCGCTTTGAGTAATTTCCCAGCTTCGTTTGTAAACGAGGCATCTACTCTAAAGGAAGCTTCTGGTTCAAATTTTTGAATTTCACGTTCTCTTTCTACAATCAGACGCACAGAAACCGATTGTACACGTCCTGCAGAGAGGCCTCCTTTTACTTTACGCCACAAAACAGGTGACAACTCATATCCTACCAAGCGATCGAGTACACGACGCGCTTGCTGGGCATTGACCAAATCATAGTCAATAGCTCTAGGATTTTCAATAGCTTTTAGGATGGCATTCTTAGTAATCTCATGAAAAACGATACGTTTGGTACGTTCTGGCACAAGATCTAACTCCTGTTCCAGGTGCCAAGCTATCGCCTCACCCTCTCGATCCTCATCACTTGCTAGCCAAACCATTTCTGCTTTTTTAGCCAAGGCCTTAAGGTTTTTGACCACCTTTTTCTTATCGTCAGAGACTACATAATTAGCTTTAAAATCACCGTCAACATCCACCCCAAGTTCCTTGGAAGGAAGGTCTGCAATGTGCCCGAAGCTACTTTCTACCTTATAGTCTTTACCGAGAAATTTTTCGATGGTTTTTGCCTTTGCAGGGGACTCTACAATGACGAGATTCTTTGCCATACTGTCTTTTTTTTTGAAGTACAAAAGTATGTCAAATATTTAATTTAAAATTTTACTTTCCACTTTTAACCTAAAAACAATCACTTTGGACCACCTTTTTTTAGGGCTTTAACCCTTTATCGCTCCTACAAACTTCGAATAAAATATTGCCCATTAAAAAATATAGAAATCAAATTTTTACTCCTTGCCAATACTTTGGATAGCGTCTTCTACCTCCCTAAAACCAACAACCTCCTTATATATCATATAGACAGGAATAAGCATGCAGGATATGGTTGCTAGTACTCCAATAAAGCACAAAAACAATCCAAGCAATGAAAAAATAAACATTCCCAATAAAATAATAAAGCTGACACCCCATTTGCGGGTTCCCAATGAAAAAGCAAGGGCATAGATCTCCTTAATAGTGAGCTCTGGGTGAAAGGCAAAGAACAATATGACAAATTGAATTGGGATAATCACATAAAATATAGGTAGTACAAAAAGCATAGTAGCCACGACAAGAATCACGAGATTAATGAGTGCTATTAATGTAAGCTTTAGGAAATACTTCCTTTTAATAAACATCCCAAAGTTAACACCCTTTTCTGAGGCTATTCCTCGATCCTTCAAACGCATAATTCTATAAAAAGCTGCAGTTAGCCCTACTTGGAAGATGGCCACCAGTATATAAACGAGAAAATAAAACACAAAAATCACCAAAGCGAAGACACTCAAGAAAAACTCATCCTCAGCGACCGAAGGGTCCTCCATCACAAACACGCTCCCCATTAAGGGTATATACATAATAATAGCAACCCCATATAAAACCAGTATAGTAAGCGCCTGAAGCAATAACCCCTGAAGCCAAACTTTCTGAAATAACCCAAAGCAATCTCCAAAAACAGATCCTATATCTATAGGTGTTTTTGCTCGTACGGCAAGTTGCAGTTTCTGAAAGCTCATTCCTTAATTTTGAGGCGAAAATAAGAGAGTATTAAACGCAAAAAAACTTTCTCCAGCATGGATTATAGCACATAGAACAACTTCAGCCCTAAGTTGATATCAAGGCCCAAAGAATAGCCTTCAAATTCACTTCCACGAATAATAAAATAATCATTATTACCACCAGAAGGCCGTTGACCCACCAAATTAGAGTAAGTATTTTGACGCACTCTCGGTCCCATCCCGTAAAAAAAATTGAGTTTTAACTTATCTGTGATATTTGTTACGACCCCAAAGGTTAGATTCAGTCCGTACTTTTCTCTTTTAAAATCGGCGCGATCATAGGCAATATTTCCTCCAGGACCTTCGGCATTATAATCCCCGTTTACTCGCGTATCCTGTTGATTTACATAGTACAGTTCAACGCCATAATAGATAGGAGATTTGCGTTCAGGATTGGTAAAATAATAAATCGTTGGTCGCACTTCAAACAACTTCATATTCTCATTAGTCTCATAAAGACTAATGGACTCATTTCCGTATCCCAGATGCATCCCAACTTTCCATCGATCCTTCAAATGATGTACATATCCTAGATTATAGCGAGAAGCATCCCCTAATACTATTGGTGTTGATATATCAAAGGAGAAATAAGAACTCTCGTCCCAGACTGTTTTGATTTCTGTCGCGGTTTCTTGCGCATGAGTTGAAACTACACTCAAAAAGACAAACAAAATCAAGAAAGCATTTTTCATAGTATTTTTTAGTAGGATTACATTGGGTAAGATACCGCTTTCGCGAAAGCGTTGCGTCTCCCATTCACTTTATGCTAAAATATTTAAAAACGGCGTCCCAAAGTCATACTTGCATATTGCCACCTACCTTCTCTTTCCGTTGCTTTGGTTTGAAAATAATAAACAACTTCTGCAAAATTGCGTTCCCCTCGATAGACCAAACCAGCCTGTCCTTTAAAAATAGACGAAACCTCATCTAAGGTAAACGGAGATGAATCTCCAAACGGATGTCCCGATATAATAGCATTGTGCAGGACATATCTATAGGAAACTCCGGCAAAACCATAAAATTCAGGACCGTCCCCCAAACGACCAAATGCAGATGTTAGTCCTGTTGGAGCACGTTTACCAAAATAAGCTAGAGCTCCTTGCTCAGCATAGACCGTTTTAGTGCCAACGGCTATCTCCGAAATTAAAGAAACATTGGATAATAGATTTGATTTTTGAATTTTAAAATCGCGAACAAACTGAGATTTTAGGTTCACATGCACACTATTTGCTATCTCTCCTTCCCAGACAGGAATAAATGAGTTGATAAAGTCATGATATGCTACTTGAAATTTTCCCGCCAAAGACTGAGGTCCAGCGAGGCCAACTTCCCCTTCAAGCTTAAAAATGCTCTTCTCTGAGGCTTTTGAAATCTGCAAACTACCAAAAAGATAGCCAGCATAAGGACGTTCTAATAGATCAAAATTGCTTTCAAAAAATTCTCGCGGAGTATAAGTCTCTTGACCTAGACTAATCTTTAATTGGATAGGATACTCTAGACTTCGTCTTAATAGAAAATCTCCATCTATAACTCGAACATAGTCAAAACCTGTTCCTGTTGTATAATAACGGTCTATAGAAAACAAAAAATCATTATCGTGACGGACTTGTAGTTGGTTTTTATATTCTTGACCGTATACAACAGCCGAAGTCAAACCAAAAAAGAAGAGTAAAAATCCGCGCATTGCTGCCTTAGTCGTACAAGCTTCAAATAAACTACATCTCATGGTACTTAAAGTGAATCCATCAATGAATCTTGACTTTTTATAAGGGAATCTATAGCTACGAAGGAATAGGTCATCGGCTTTTGAGGTAGTTTGGAAAAAATGAGGGCACTGTTCCAGTCCTTAGGATACCACATCCCATTTCCTAAATACACGATCCCTGAGGAATCCACATATTCAAAAGAAGATTGCTTATACCCTAAATCTCCTCCCACCACAATCACTTGTACTCCGCGCTCTTGAAGTTCTTTTAATCGCGGAGCAATCTCAGCTTGGAAATTATTGGGATTATGACAATGAAAACAATCACCACGACGCCCATTACAAACCGTTTCGATAGCTGCATCCATCACAGGATGCCCATTCATAAAGATGAGTTTATGGGTCATTATTAGGACCGTCGAGGTTGTAACACTGTCTAAGGCGGTCATCAAAAATTCTTTTTGATCATTGACAATAGAACTCAGGCTGTCTTGTGAGTCCAAAGTAATAAAGGTGACGTCGTGAGCTTTATAGCTATGAAACTTTGGCTTTAAGGTAGTCTTAAGAAAACGAGCCTCGGAAGTATTATCGTGATTCCCAATGCTCCATAAGGTGCGCTCACTTTTAACATCAAAAACGCTATCCAGGTGTGCAATAATCTCAGGATTTGAAAAAGAATTTGCGGCCAGATCTCCTCCTAATAAAGTCATCTCGTATTGGGAGAAATCAATGTCATATATCTTGGAGTAAATACCTCGGTTATCATCGAGACGGGTATGAGCTACATAGATAAAATTTGAAGGAGTTTCGACTGCTTCACCCAATGAAGTTTCGTTACAGCCAAAAAGAAGACCTAGGAAAGCGATGGCAATTAGAAAATTCCATGATTTGAAAATTGTAGTAATTCTTATGAAGGTATCCAATTTAGAAGGGCTTAGTCCTCACGAAATTACCATTAAATCCTACAAAAACAAAACTGCCACTTTGTCATAAATTGCAAATAGCTGTATCTTTGCACGAAGATTGACAATAGTATTTGTACGAAACCAACGCATGGAAAAAATAATTGACGAGAGTAAACAAGGAGAAACCCTTTCCTTAGAAACTTTAACTGATAATACCAAGAAGCTTTTTATTGAAAGTTACGGCTGTCAGATGAATTTTTCTGATAGTGAAGTTGTGGCGTCTATCCTTGCTAATGAAGGATATAATACCACCACCAATTTAGAAGAAGCCGATTTAGTATTGGTAAATACCTGCTCAATTAGAGAAAAGGCCGAATTGACCGTGCGCAAACGTTTAGAGAAATACCAAGCGGTAAAACGCAAAAAGAATCCGCGCATGAAGGTGGGGGTTTTAGGATGTATGGCCGAGCGGTTGAAAAGCAAATTCCTAGAAGAAGAAAAAATTGTCGATTTGGTTGTTGGCCCAGATGCCTATAAAGATATTCCGAACTTACTCAAGGAAGTAGAAGAAGGTCGTGATGCGATCAATGTAATTCTCTCCAAAGATGAGACCTATGGAGATATTTCTCCTGTGCGTTTGCAATCTAATGGTGTTACCGCCTTTGTCTCTATCACTCGTGGCTGTGACAATATGTGTACATTCTGCGTGGTTCCTTTTACCCGTGGTCGTGAGCGTAGTCGTGATCCTCAATCGATACTTGAAGAAGTCAACGATCTTGGAGCCAAGGGCTTTAGAGAAGTTACCCTTCTTGGACAAAACGTAGATTCATATCTATGGTATGGTGGCGGCTTGAAAAAAGATTACGACAAGGCTACAGACATGCAAAAGGCGACAGCTGTAAACTTTGCAAACCTAATGGCGATGGTCGCCGAGGCCCAACCTAAAGTACGTATTCGTTTTTCTACTTCAAATCCGCAGGATATGACCTTGGATGTGGTAGAAACTATGGCCAAATACAAAAATATCTGTAACTACATTCACCTCCCCGTTCAAAGTGGAAGTGATCGTATTTTGAAATTGATGAATCGCCAACATACGAGAGAAGAGTACAAACAACTTATAGACGATGTGCGTCGCATCATTCCCGATGTTGCCATCAGTCAAGATATAATTACTGGTTTCCCTACAGAAACCGAAGAAGATCACCAAGACACCTTGGATTTGATGAAGTACGCCAAATACGACTATGGATTTATGTTCTATTATTCAGAACGCCCAGGTACGTTGGCAGAACGCAAAATGGATGATGATATCCCATTAGCTGTTAAAAAACGTCGCCTTGCTGAAGTCATCGAATTGCAGCACGAACTATCGCATTACAACACCTTACGATTTATAGGGAAGACCGTTGAAATCTTAGTGGAGCGACAATCCAAAAAGAGTGATCAAGAATGGAGCGGCCGTACCGAACAGAACACGGTAGCTGTTTTTCCAAAGGAAAATTACAAAATTGGTGATCTAGTAATGGTTAAAATTACTGAATGCACCACCTCTACCCTTCGCGGAATTCCGGTGGGGTATAGTGATAATAATTAGTCCGCTTTCGCACTTCGACAGGCTCAGTGTGAACTAGAAGTCAGCACATTGCTACACTGAGCTTGTCGAAGTGCATAACACAGTACAAAAGTTGACTATAAAAAGACTTGAATCCTGAATATATGGAAGGAATACAAACAACAAAACAACGTTTCGGAATCATCGGGGATGACCCTAAACTCAACCGTGCGATAGAAAAGGCCATCCAGGTGGCACCTACAGATATTTCTGTACTAGTAACTGGAGAAAGTGGAGTTGGAAAGGAAAGTATTCCTAGAATTATTCATTCTTTATCGCATAGAAAACACAATAAATACATTGCAGTAAACTGTGGAGCTATTCCTGAAGGAACTATCGACAGCGAACTTTTTGGACATGAAAAGGGCGCCTTTACTGGCGCGACTTCTACTCGTAATGGCTACTTCGAAGAAGCCGATGGAGGAACCATCTTCTTGGACGAAGTTGGCGAATTACCTCTGCCAACGCAAGTCCGCTTATTACGTGTCCTTGAGAACGGAGAGTTCTTAAAGGTAGGATCTTCCAAAACACAAAAAACCGATGTTCGGATCGTAGCTGCGACCAATGTCGATATGTTTGACGCCATTAAGGAAGGAAAATTTAGAGAGGATTTGTTCTATCGATTGAGTACAGTTGATATTGGACTACCTCCACTAAGAGAACGTAAAGGAGATATTCATTTACTATTTCGCAAGTTTGCATCTGATTTTGCAATGAAGTATAAGATGCCTACCATCCGATTGGATGAACAGGCAGTTCAATTGCTTTTAGAATATCGCTGGAGCGGTAATATTAGACAGTTGCGCAATGTTGCAGAGCAGGTTTCTGTTCTGGAACAAGATCGTGCGATTAATGCTTCTACCCTTCGTAATTATCTTCCGGAAACTGGTACACGATTACCTGCGGTGATCAAGAAAGAATCCCAAAGCGATTTTTCAAATGAGCGCGAGATTTTATATAAGGTTCTTTTTGATATGAAATCAGATTTAAATGATCTCAAGAAACTCACTTTAGAGCTCATGAAAAACGGAACCTCTGAAGATGTTCAGGAAGAAAATGAAAGCTTGATCAAAAAAATATACGACCAAGAAGACAGCTATGAATCTGCTGAAGAAGTAATGGACGTATTGCATATCACACAGCAAGCGAGTCCATCAAAAGCGGCTGTAGAGCCCGTAGTCGATCCCTATCATTTTGCGGAAGAAATTCAAGAAGAAGAAAAACTTTCCCTGCATGACAAAGAGCTTGAGTTGATCAAAAAATCTCTCGAAAGACATAAGGGGAAACGCAAAGCAGCGGCTGACGAACTAGGAATTAGCGAGCGAACACTTTATCGTAAGATTAAACAATTTGATTTATAGCAAAATGCTATCTTGCTTAACTAATAATTAACGACCACATTACGTTCGTACCGTATGAAATCTATAAAACTTCTTTTAACCGTTTCGTTTATCTGTCTTGTTTTTCAGGGCTGTGGCTTCTATAAATTCAATGGAATTTCCACAGATGCTCAGACCTTTCAAGTGAATTATTTTCAGAATGAAGCTGCCATTGTAGAACCTGGTATTGAACGAACTTTTACACTAGCCTTACAAGATCTTATTCAAGATCAGTCGAGTTTAAGTCTGGTGAGTAATGGTGGAGAAGTACTTTATGAAGGCGAAATTGTTGAGTATTATATCGCTCCACAAGCTTCTACTTCAAGTAATACAGCGGCTCAAAACAGATTGACCATTGCCGTCAATGTGCGCTACTACAATAACAACCGACAAGATGGGGAAGATGATTTTGAACGCAGATTTTCTTTCTTTTCAGATGTAGGTGCTGCCACTCAGTTAACAGGATCTGCCCTTGACACTGCTTTAGAAGAAATTTTTGAGCGTATTACTCAAGATATTGTGAACGCTTCTTTAGCACAATGGTAATGAATACAAAAACACTCACATATCTACTGGAACATCCCGACCATATAACGGCCGTGCAAACGAGTGATATGCGAGCAGTCATTGACGAATTTCCATATTTTCAAAGTGCTCAGGCCATCTACCTTAAAGGACTAAAAAACCAAGAGAGTTTTACATACAATAGTGCTTTAAAGCGTACTGCTGCCGCAACGGCAGATCGTAGCGTATTATTTGACTATATTACCTCAGAGGTCTTTAATCAAAATGACATCAGTGAGCAGATCAAGGTCCAAGAACAAACCCTTCGCGGACTCACAATTCAAGATTTACAAGACGTTTCGAATCAAGTGCAAACGGAAGAACTAGCCAAGGCGTCTCAAATATTAGACCCGGGGCTTTTTGTTGAGAAAAAGGATTCTGAAATGACCGCCGAGCGTCCGGAAGAGATTCTACAATTAGGCAAGCCCTTGAATTTCAACACTAATGAAACCCATTCGTTTGGAGAATGGCTACGTTTTGCGGCCTTTAAGCCTATTGATCGTAGTAAAACTGAAACTACAGAAGCTCAACTTTCTGAAACTGTGGCGGAAGAAACCGAGGAGAAGATAGAATCATTAGCAATTTCAAGTAATGAGGTGACTCAGAAGTCTGTGCTTAGCAAAGTTGAAGTACGAAAGCGCAAACAACAAATCATAGATTCTTTTATTGAAACGAATCCAAAAATTAATGTCACTCCTAAAGCATCTCTCCAGAAAAAGAGCATCATTCAAGAACCATTAATTCCTTCTGATGTACTGATGACAGAGACTTTAGCGCGAGTATACATCGAGCAAAATAATTTTAAGAAAGCAAAGCAAGCATACCGCATTTTAAGTTTGAAATATCCAGAAAAAAGTGGTTTCTTTGCAGACCAAATTCGGGCAATAGAACAATTAGAAGAAAAATAAAACAGTTATGAGTATCTTTTATATATTTTTAGGTTTAATCATTTTAGTATCCTTTTTACTAGTAGTTGTAATTATGGTACAAAACCCTAAAGGAGGAGGATTATCTTCATCTTTTGGAGGTGGTGGTACTCAGCAATTAGGTGGTGTTCAAAAAACAACAGACTTTTTAGATAAAGCAACCTGGGGATTGGCAACACTTTTATTAGTGCTTGTCTTATTAAGCAACACAGCTATTCCAGCATTTGCAAACAGATCTGGAGATGCTACGGCAGATGATCCAGCTGTTTCTGCTCCTGC
>TARA_R110002051_G_scaffold80906_6_pt1 | contig 24875 bp, 25 predicted proteins | sample TARA_R110002051 | Tara Oceans TARA_R110002051 (sample SAMEA4397023) | marine metagenome | biome: Polar Biome; feature: [MES] marine water layer (ENVO:01000295) within the mesopelagic zone...; material: water (ENVO:00002006), including particulate matter (ENVO:01000060) such as......
CGCGCCGCATCGCGCCGAGTGGCTTCGATCAGAATATGATCGGGCTCGTGCTGATAGAGCACGTCATAGATGATGTCCGAACTCACCGTGATCTGTCGCCCCGACTTTTCTTTACCTGGATGCCGACGCTCGATAAGCGCGGAAATGATGGCGCAATTTCGGAAGGTGCGCTTCATGAGCGCGGATTCATCGAGCCAGGCTTCCAGATCGTCTCCCAGCATGTCCTCGTCGAACAGTTGATCGAGAGAGAGCCGATCCGAGGCAATCAATGCCCCGAGGTCCGAGGCGCACCAGATGGCGATGGCGTAATCGGAGGCAACGAAGCCCAGAGGTTGGGCGCGAGCCCGCTCGAGCCGACGGGTCAGCAGCATCCCCAAGGTCTGGTGGGCCAAGCGTCCCTCGAAGGGGTAGCAGACCATGTAGTGCTTGTCGGCACGGGGGAATGTTTCGACCAGCAGGCTGTCACTGTCGGGCAGCACCGAAGCATAGTTCTGCAGGTCGAGCCATTCGCGCACCTGATCGGGCAAGACGCGCCAGCCTTCGGGATCGGCGAGGATCTTGCGCACCTTGTCGGCAAGAAACGTCGACAGAGGGAAGCGCCCGCCCATGTAGGAGGGGATCTTGGGGTTATCGGAAAACGAGCGCGATACATAGGCTTCGGTTTCCACCACACCTTCAAACGCGATGATCTCGCCGCCGAACATGAAGGTATCGCCACGCACCAACTGGTCTATGAAATATTCCTCGATCTCGCCCAGCACCCTGCCTCCGCGGCCGATCGGACCGGTGGTTGCGCCCTTGCGCACGCCGCGCGCCCGGACCAGCCGCACCTTGAGCATGGGTTCTTCAACGATGGTGCCCACGTTGAGCCGATATTGCTGAGCGATTTGCGGGTTGGCGATGCGCCAGAGACCGTCGGCGGTCTTGCGGAGTTTCGCAAAACGCTCATAGGCCCTGAGCGCGTATCCGCCGGTCGAGACGAAATCGAGCACCCGATGGAATTTTTCACGCGTCAGATCCTTGTAGGGCCATGCCGAGGTGATCTCGGCGAAGGTCTGGTCCTCATCGAGCGGATCGGCACACGCCAGGCCCAGAATATGCTGGGCGAGAACATCCAACCCACCGGGGAGAGGCGTTTCGCTGTCCTGGGCGCCCTCGGCCACCGCCTCAAGCGCTGCCTCGCATTCGAGCACCTCGAAGCGGTTGGCGGGAACGAACATGGCCTTGGAGGGCTCGTCGAGCCGATGGTTGGCGCGCCCGATTCTCTGGAGCATACGCGAGGCGCCCTTTGGTGCGCCGACCTGCACGACCAGATCGACATCACCCCAGTCAATGCCCAGATCGAGGGTGGAGGTACAGACCACGGCGCGCAGCATGCCCGAGACCATGGCGCTTTCGACCTTGCGGCGCTGCTCGACCGAGAGTGAACCGTGATGGAGCGCGATGGGCAAAGCCTCGTCATTGATGGCCCACAGGTTCTGGAACAGCATTTCGGCCTGAGACCGGGTGTTGACGAAAAGAAGCGTGGTGCCGTGGTGCTTGATCGTTGCGTAAAGGTCTGGCACCGCATAGGCGGCGGAATGGCCGGCCCAGGGCAGCCTTTCCTCGCTGGCGAGGATCGAAAGCTGCGGCGGGGCACCACCGGGTGCGTTGATCAGCACCGCCGGATTTGGTGCGACGGGTGCGGCAACCCAATCGCGCAGGATTTCGGGCTGGGCTACGGTCGCGGACAGTGCGGTGATTTTTACATCCGGTGACAATCTGGCCAGACGGGCCACACCAAGGCTGAGCAGGTCGCCGCGTTTGGAAGTGACCAGCGCGTGCAGTTCATCGAGCACGATGCGCCGCAGGCTTCCGAACAGCCTGACGCTGTCGGGATGGCTCAAGAGCAGCGCCAACTGCTCGGGCGTCGTCATCAGGATGTGTGGTGGATCGAAACGCTGGCGCTGGCGGCGTGAGGCGGGGGTATCGCCCGTGCGGGTTTCGACCTTGATCTTCAGTCCCATCTCGCGCACCGGGTCGCCCAGGTTGCGCGCCACATCGACGGCCAACGCCTTGAGCGGCGAGATGTAAAGGGTGTGCAGCCCCTCCATGGGATTTTCGATCAGATCCTCCAGGGACGGCAGAAAACCGGCCAGTGTCTTGCCTGCCCCGGTCGGCGCGATCAACAGCACCGAATTGCCGGCGCGCTCGGCTTCGAGCACGGCCAATTGGTGCGGGCGCGCCTGCCACCCCTTGGCGGCAAACCAGTCTGCAACGATCGGGGAAAGTGGGATCACAATATCGGAAGCTCTTTAATTGGCCAAGATCGGCGCCTATGTGGCATCATGAGCAGAATCGATGGACCCGATGGACCGATGCCCGAGACTATGGACAACCGCGAGACAAATCAAAGACCGAGCTGGCTGGAATCGTTTCTTGGCGGAACGCCGGGACGGGTCGTTGTCCGGCTGATCCTGATGAGCCTGGTCGTAGGCTTTCTGATGTCGATCTTCGGGATCAGCCCCGATGCCATCTTCCGCTCGATCCAGGGCTTCATCAATTCGATCTTCGATAATGGGTTCGAAGTCTTCCGTGACGGATTTGCCTATATGCTGACCGGTGCGGTGATCGTTTTGCCCCTGTGGTTCATCGGGCGGTTGATGGCGGCGGGGCGGCGGCGCTAGCTCATAGCCTGTTGAGCAGATCGGCTGCGGCAATTAGGATGGCGCGAGCGACACGCTCCGCCTTTCCAATCCAGAGCCATTCAAGGTCTTGCCCATGTCTCCCGTCATCTTCATTACCGGCGCCACGTCCGGCTTCGGCGCGGCCACCGCGCGGCTTTTTGCACAGAACGGCTGGAAGGTCATCGCCACGGGCCGTAGGCGCGAACGGCTGGTCGAGCTCGAAGCCGAATTCCCCGAAATCGTTCATGGCATCGAGATGGATCTTACCGACAAGACCTCGATCAGACACGCCGTCGCGGCCATCCCCGAAAATTTCAAACCCGTCACGTGCCTGTTCAACAATGGCGGGCTGGCGCTGGGCACGGGTGCGGTTCCCGATATCGATACCGACCAATGGCAGACCATGATCGACACCAATATCGTGGGGCTGCTGCACACGACGCTGGAAGTTCTGCCGCTGGTCAAACAGGTGGGCCGCGGTTCATCGATCATCAATGTCGGCTCGATTGCCGGGCGTTTTCCCTATACCGGCGGCAATGTTTATGGCGCGACCAAGGCCTTCGTGCACCAGTTCTCGATGAATTTGCGCACCGATACCATGGGCACCGGTATCCGCATCACCTCGCTGGAACCGGGCCATGCGAAATCGGAATTTACCGCCGTGCGGACCGGTGGGGATTTCGAGGCCAACGAAAAAATGTATGCCGATAACGAGCCGCTTCTGCCCGAGGACATCGCCAACACTGTCTGGTGGCTGGCGAACTTGCCGGCGCATGTGAACGTCAACTCCATCGAGATCATGCCGGTTTGTCAGGTTCCGACCCGGCCCGTTCTGCTCAAAAAGAGCGACTTTGAGAGCTAGGGCCGGGGCACGGAATCGGCTAGGATAGGTTTCCTCCCTTTTCCGGTTCCCCTGATGACTCAATCGGTTCACCCTTTCGAGGTTCGCCATCGCGATGTGTGGGCCATAGCCGTCCCGGCCTCGGTGGCGTTTATCACCGAGCCGGTGGCAGGCATCATCGATACCGCCGTCATCGGACAATTGGGCGATGCGGGACTGCTGGGTGGGCTTTCGCTCGGTGCTGCAGCGTTCAGCGTCGTCTTCGCCCTGGCCTTTTTCCTGCGTTTTGGAACGGCCGGTCTGACCGCACAGGCGGTCGGCGCACGCGATCCGCTCGACGGGCTGTTGCATATGGCCCGAGCCATGGTCGCTGCAGCCCTGTTAAGTGCGCTGCTTCTGGCGCTCTCCTATCCCATCTATCTCGGGTTTGCGACCGCGCTGGCTCCGCCACCCGATGCCACGGGGGCGTTTGCCGAGTATATGGGCATACGCATGTGGTCGGTGCCGTTCGTGCTCATCAATTTTGTGCTGTTGGGATGGTTTTACGGTCGGGCCGATGCGCGCACCGGCATGTGGCTGCAAATTCTCATCAACGTCGTCAATATCGTGCTCAGCGTCTGGTTTGTTCTGGGGCTGGGCTGGGGCGTTCCCGGCGTGGCCTGGGCCACTGTTATCGGGCAAGGCGTTGCCGCTGTCGCCGGGGTGGTCATTGCCATACGCCATTATGGCGGCATCAAGTCGATCCTTGCCAATACGACCCTTGCGGCCCTGCTCGACGTTGCGGCGATCAAGCGGATGATCGGTTTGAGCCGGGATCTTATCATCCGCTCGGCGGCCCTGATGGGCGCCTTTGCCTATTTCGCTGCGCGAGGGGCGCGTATGGGCGAGATCGAATTGGCGTCCAATGCCATTCTGCTGCAGCTGTTTTCGGTCTCGGCATTCTTTTTAGACGGAATCGCCACGGCCTCCGAGCAGTTGTGCGGCAAAGCGGTCGGGGCGCGCTGGCGTCCGGCTTTCGAGCGCGCGACCAAACTCACGCTGGGCTGGGGCCTGCTGATCGCGGGAACTCTAAGCGCTCTTTTGCTCAGCTTTGGTTGGCTGGCCATCGATCTGATGACCACCAACACCGAAGTGCGCGAAATGGCCCGGATCTATCTGGTGATGGCAGCCCTGACCCCGCTCACCGGGATGCCTGCCTTCGTCTATGACGGCGTGATGATCGGCGCGACCTTCAACGTTACGATGCGCAACGGGATGATCGTTTCACTCATTGTCTATCTTGCAACCGCCATTATCCTGCAGCCGATCCTGGGCCTTTGGGGGTTGTGGATCGCGCTGCACGTGCTGCTGCTCGTGCGAGCCGGCATTTATGCAGTCGCCATCGAACGGCGGAAGAACGAGATTTTCGCCTAGATCGCTATCCTGCCTTCGGCCCAGTCCCTGACCGCCACACCAGTGAGTCCCGATACATTGGAAAGCCTGCGTTCAGTGACGGCTTGCGCGAGCCCGGACTTAATCTCCTCGACCATTTCGAGCCCGCCATAGACCAGAGCCGAATAGAGCTGGACGACATTGGCGCCGGCCTCGAGTTTGGCAATTGCGCTTTGGGCCGAGTGAATGCCACCAACCCCGATTATCGGGAAAGCCGGACCGAGCCGCAGGCGCATCTGGGCGAGGCGCTGCGTTGCCAGATTGAAAAGCGGTCTTCCCGAAAGTCCGCCGGCTTCGCTGGCGTTTTGAAGGCCGGCCACGCTATCGCGCGAAATTGTCGTGTTGGAAACGATCAGCCCGTCAATGCCGCTTTCGAGCACTGTTCTGGCGATGGAATCCATTTCAGTTTGCTCAAGATCCGGCGCAATCTTGAGCAAGATCGATGTCTGCCGGGGTTGAGCGGCGCGGGTTTCGACCAAAGCAGCCAACAGACGCCTGAGGGCATCTTCAGACTGAAGATTGCGGAGGCCGGGCGTATTGGGCGAGGAGATGTTGGCGGTAAGATAGTCGGCCAATGGCGAGAAGGTCTTCACCCCCGCCACGTAGTCGGCGACGAAATCGGTGCTGTCCTTGTTGGCGCCGATATTGATGCCAACGACCTGCCCCGGTACGCGGTTTTTTAACCGTTCAAAGGCAGCCTCGTGGCCGTCATTGTTAAAACCCAACCGGTTGACCACTCCCATGACCTCAGGGATGCGGAACACTCTGGGAGTTGGATTGCCCTGTTGCGGGCGAGGCGTGACCGTTCCCACTTCCACGAACCCGAACCCTGCCTTGGCGAGTGGGCCGAACACCTCGGCATTCTTGTCGAAACCCGGTGCCATGCCGATGGGGTTGGGCAAATCCAGGCCGCAGAACCTGGTCGCCAGGCTGTCCGGAGACGGCGCGGCAGAGGGTACCAAGCCGAATTTGAGTGCATTGATCGTGGCCCTGTGCGCGGTCTCTGCGTCCATGCGCATCAGCATGTCCTGAGCCAGTTTCTGCATCGTTGCGTTGCGCAGCAGATCTCCAAAGCCCATCACGAAATCTCCGGCAGGTCGAACCGGCCATCGGGCCGCGCGGCGAGATCGCGCTCTGCGATGACGGCCGCCATGGGCAGGGGTGCATAAAGATGGGGGAAAAGTTGCCCGCCGCGCGAGGGCTCCCAGACCAGATCGGTGCCGATCAGATCGGGGTCGATTGTTGCGAGCACCAGCCCGGCAGCGCCGCGATAGTGCTTGTCCAGCGTTTCGCCCAGTTGGGCGGCGGTGGAAAAATGGATATACCCGTCGGCGATATCGACCGGCGTACCAGCCAGTTCCCCCGATTTGCGCGCGTTCGCCCAATCCTGGGTTGAAGCGATTTTATAGATCGGCTCGGCCATGTGTTCTCCTGTGCCGCATGGTCTAACTGCCGATGGTGACCGTGCCAAGCATGGAAACATCTTTACAAGAGACTAACACCGTAATAGGACTAGTTTCCAGATTGTGGGGATATTATTCCTTTTTTGGAACCTGTTTGTCTATGTTGTCTCATCGCGCCATATGGGAAGCCCTCGACAGCCTAGCCGACCGACATGGCCTGTCGGCGTCGGGCCTTGCCAAGCTGGCGGGGCTGGATGCGACGGCGTTCAATCCCTCCAAGCGCGTCAGCAAGGACGGGCGGGAGCGCTGGCCATCGACCGAATCGATTGCCAAGGTGCTCGAGGCCACCAGCGAAAATTTCGATTCTCTGCTTTCGGGTGGGCTCAATTACAGCCAGAGCGCCGCGGCCAGCCGCGCTGTGCCGCTGCTGGGTTTTGCGCAGGCAGGCTCGGGCGGTTATTTCGATGCGGCAGGCTTTCCAGCGGGCCAGGGATGGGATGAGGTCCGGTTCCCCGGGCTGGGCGACGGCACGGCCTATGCACTCGAGGTTACAGGGGAATCCATGCAGCCGCTCTATCGCGACGGCGACTACATCATCGTTTCGCCCACCGAACAGTTGCGGCGCGGTGACCGTGTAGTGGCGCGCACGCAGGAAGGCGAGGTCATGGCCAAGATCTTGCACCGGCGCACTGAAAAACAGATCGAATTGCACTCGATCAATCCCGACCATCCGCCGCGGGTTTTCAAGCCCGAAGAAATCGACTGGATCGCCCGGATTTTGTGGGCCAGCCAGTAGCATCGCGTAAATTTCCAGTGGTTCCGGACGACCACTGAACCCTGCCGGTCTGACCGGTCACGGCCAATGGACGAGCCAAAATGGCCAGCGCCGGGAGGGTGCGTTCGGTCAAGGTTCCCCGAGCTGATATTTTACCATCATCAAAGCGGCGGCGCGGCTGAGGGCAATATCGCGCGGATCGACGAGGTCGGCTTCGAAGCGGGCACACAGATCGCGATAGGATGCCATCAGACCGGAGGCGCGTAGATCGGCATCGAAACGCTCTTCCATGCGTGCGATCGTGGCCTCGAGTTCAGCGAGGTCGGGGGTGACCGCCATCGCCTTTCAGCTCCGGGAGGTCAGTTGCCCGCTTAGCGCCTTTTCGATCAGCTTGCGGGTGTTCTCGATGCCGTAAAGAGCGGCGAACGAGCCGAAGCGGGGGCCGCGTTCCTGGCCGATCAGCACCTGATAGAGCATCTGGAAGAAGGCGCCGGACACGCCCGGGCCACCATTGGGGCCGAGGCGCTTGTGGTCCTGATAGCGTTCGATCTCGCGCGCCACATCAAGTGCAGCGTTCTGGATCGCCTCTCCACCCGCATCAGCGGGGAGTTTCGACAGGCTATCGGAGAGGTCTTCGAGTGCCTTGCGCTCGACATCGTCGGGCGCGCGATAGGTCTTTTCAACGAAATCCTCGAAATAGCGCATGGCGTAGCCCACCAGCGCATCGAGATGGGGATGGGTCTCGGGCGTCACGCCGGGGGCGTAGGCTGAAATGTAACCCCACATAACCTCGCGACTTTCGGGGTTTGACGCTGTGGCGAGGTTGAGCAGCAGGGCAAAGCTCACCGGCATATCGTATGCCGGCGGCATGGTGGAATGAATATGGAAGGTCGGGTTTTCCAGAAGCTGGCCTGCATCTTCGGCCTGCGCCTTGGCGGCGAAGGTGAAATACTCATCCACCGCCTTGGGGATGACATCGAAATAGAGCCGCTTGGCCGTTCTTGGCTTTTGGAACATGAACAGCGAGAGGCTTTCCGAAGACGCGTAGGTCAGCCATTCGTCGATGGTGATGCCATTGCCCTTGGATTTGGAGATCTTCTGGCCCTCTTCGTCGAGGAACAGTTCGTAGACATAATGCTCGGGTGGGGTACCGCCGAGGATCGAGCATATCCTGTCATAGATCACCTGATTGGTCTGATGATCCTTGCCGAACATCTCGAAATCAATCCCGAGCGCGGCCCAGCGCATGCCGAAATCGGGCTTCCACTGCAGCTTTGCGTTGCCGCCCGTCACCGGAATGGTGACGTCGCGCCCGTCCTCGTCGGCGAAGGTTACCGTGCCGTCGTTGGCGTTGACTTCCTTCATGGGAACGTAAAGCACGCGGCCCGAAATCGGCGAAATGGGCAAGATGGGCGAATAGGTAGCCTGCCGCTCCGCGCCGAGCGTGGGAAGCATGACATCCATGATGTCGTCATAGCGTTCGAGCGCGCGCAGCAGCATCGTATCGAACTTTCCCGACTTGTAATAATCGGTGGCGCTGGCGAATTCGTAATCGAACCCGAAGGTGTCGAGGAACCGGCGCAGCATGGCGTTGTTGTGTTCGCCGAAGCTGGGAAACTCATTGGTCCAGGGATCGGGCACGGCCGTCAGGGGCATCTGGAGATAGGGCTCCAGCGCTTCGCGCGACGGCACGTTGTCGGGGATCTTGCGCATGCCGTCCATATCGTCGGAAAAACAGATCAGCCGGGTCTTGATCGCATCGCCGGTCAGAAGCCGGAACGCGGTGCGCACCATTGTGGTGCGCATCACCTCTCCGAACGTGCCGATATGGGGCTTGCCCGAAGGGCCGTAGCCGGTCTCGAAGATCACCTCGTCCTTGCCCAGTTTCTCGGCGCGGCGCACAACCTTTTTGGCTTCCTCAAACGGCCAGGCACGGGCGTTGGGGGCGGCAGCAATGGCCGAGGGATCGAGAGGGGGCAGGGTCTGGGACACTTGAGCCCATCCTTTAGTCAGACTGGGAGATTTCAGGCCGCGGTGTTGCACCAACCACTTCCAAAGGTCAATGCCGATGATCGAGAGCCCTTGCGCCACTGCGCTGCACTTTCTAGATTTGCGCGCGCCTCCAACCGAGCCCAGGTGATTTCATGCAGCTTTCCGCAACCGATGCCCTTGTCCATGTGATGGTGATGGCCGCGGTGTCCGACAAGGATGTGACCGATCGGGAAATGGACCGGTTCGCCGCGCTCATCAGCCGCTGGCCGGTGTTTGAAAATTTCGATATCGAGCGCCTGCCCGAAGTCGCCTCATCCTGCGTCGAGACTGTCAACAAGGCCGGGCTCGATGCCCTGCTCGACCAGATTGCCCAGACCCTCGAGCCAAGGCTACAGGAAACCGCCTACGCCATTGCCGTCGAGATCGTCACGGTCGATCTCAAGCTCAACCAGGAAGAATTGCGCATGCTGGAAATGATCCGCGATGCGTTCTCGATTGATCGGCTGACGACGGCGGCGATCGAAACTTCGGCACGGATCAGACATCGGCGGCTGTAATTGAGGGTCAATAGAAACTGACCGGGAACCAGCGCAGGTAGATCTCGTCGATCCTGCCCTCGCGCTGCAGCCGGGTCAGGGCCCAGTTGATGGCGACACGGACATTGTCCAGACCCGCCGGAACGGCCACCGCCAGTCCGGCTCCGAACAGGTCGGGGCGGAAATAGGCTTCGCCCGCAAAGGCGCAGCAATCGGGGTTTTCGTTAAGCCAGAACGAGGCGCGGGCGGCATCGCCGAAAAAGGCGTCGGCGTCGCCGGCTGCCACGGCATTTAGTGCTTCAAATTCGCTGTCATAGAAAGCGATTTCGGCGCGATCGAGCGTGCGTTCGACCAATTCGGCATGGGCCGAACCCTCGCGGGCCGCGACCTTGCCGACCATGGTGAGGGGATCGAAGTCGGGGGCGACCGGCTTTTGCATCACGAACCGTGCGGGCAATTGCAGGTAGATGCGTGAGAAATCGAAGCGCTCTCCAGCACTGCCGGCGATGTCGAGCCCGGCGATCAAGGCATCTCCCTGATTGTCGGCCAGCGCGTCCTGCACCCGGTTCCAGGGCCAGGCCTGAATGGTGCAGCGCGCTTCGAGCCGGGCGCAAATGGCATCGGCCAGATCGACATTGAAGCCGGCGAGCCGCCCTGCCGCGTCTGTATAGTTGAAGGGAGGAAAATCGGACGTAGTCAGGAAACGCAGGGCGGGAACCGCGACGGGGTCTATCGTGTCGTCGCGCGCGCCCGGATCGACGTGGACCGGCAGGTTCTGGCCGATAACACCGCCAGCCCCTCCGACAATAATGCAGGCGGCAAAAAGGACTGCCCGAAACACTGTCACCATAAATTCCAAGGTCTTGAACAAATTTGAACCTCGTTATGGCCGATTGCCAAAACAATTGGTAGGGTTGGGGCGACGATTGGGGCATATGAACGTCGTGCGACCGTTTGACGATGTCGAACTCGCTGAGGCATTGGGCATGCAGCCGGGCTGGTCCCGGCGTGTGGTCGATGACGCACTTGACCGCGCCCGTCATATCGGCGCCGACCCCATAGAGGTTCTGGCCGCCCTGGACCAGAGCGATCGCGAAAAACCCTACCGGCAGGCTGCCGCCTTTCTGGGCGTGCCGCACAGCACCGACATAGCGCCTTTCCTCTCCCCGCTCGATGCCAATGCCAATGCCGATGTCGACCACCTCGGGGGCCTGCGTTCGGTCCGCGGGCATATCGAGGGAAACGAAGTGTTGTTCCTGTCACCAGGTCTTGGTCATCTGCGTGGCCTGGCGGAACGGATCGGCGATGACGAAAATCTGCGTCGGCGGCTGTGCATCGTTTCGCCTGCGACCCTGGACGCAGCAATCGCACAGACCAATCCCCAGCTTTTGGCAGCCAATGCCCTCCAACGGCTGGCGCGCCGTTTTCCGTTCGCCAGCGCGCATCTCGATCTTCCGAGCGGGGTGCGGGCGGGCTTTGTCGCAGCCACGGCTGTGCTGGCCGCGGTTGCTGTGATGCCGGGTCTTCTCAGTTTGGCGCCTCTGCTTGCCGTGCTGGCGCTGGTGCTGGCTCTGCCCTCGGGCTTTCGGTTGTGGGCGGCCTTTACCTTTGAACGCAACGAGGCGTTGCGGCCCAAGAGCCTGCTCGATGACCGCGAGTTGCCGGTCTATACGGTGCTGGTGCCGATGCGCGACGAAGCGCATATGGTGCCCCAGATCGCATGTGCCATGCAGGCCCTCGACTACCCGGCCTTATGTATCAAACGCACCAACGATATGGCTGTTTGTAATCGCCTGTGATGCTATTGTCTAGCTATGAGCGACACGCCCCAAGTTATAAACACCCTCCGCACCAAGGCCGACCGGATAGCGGCTCACATAGCCAGCCTGGAGCGTGAGATAGACGACGCCAGAACCATGCTGGCGCACGTAAACGCGACCATCGTGCTATTTGAGCGACCAGACGAAAACGCCCGTCATCCGGTCCTTATGGACATAAACCGCGTGTTCAAGCGCGGCGAGGTAGTAAAGATGTGCAAGGAAGCGCTTGCCGATGGCCCTATGGATACACGGGAACTGGCGCTGTGGATCATCCGGCGCAAAGGGTTTGACGAGACAGATCGGCATTTGAAGAAAGCCGTGGCCTATAGGGTTGTGCAAGCGCTCCGGCTACAGGAGAAACGGCGCGGCCCGATCAAGAGGCAAGGGAAGCGCGGTACGGCTGTTTTGTGGGGGCCAACGAAACCGTTCACCCCCACTTAGCGTTTAGAATTTAAGATTGAAGCTTCCGAGCGCGCTCAGCGGTACGGGCTCGCGGTTGCAAACGGGGTTAACACCATGCCGGATATCTTTTTCAATCCAGAGGCGATCGGGCTCACTCGCGACGAAGTGAAGACCGATGTGCGTGAGCCCGTAGGCTTGGGCGCGTTTATACCCGTCATGCCGTCCAGAAGCCACGTCGGCGTTGAGGCGATCATAGAGGGACTCCGCCTCGCCTACATAAAGGGCTCCATACTTGAGGACGCCACCATGAAGGAACTCGTGGCAAAGCATGTAGACCGCAGGTGAGGGAATAAACTCTGTCCCTACAGGGTAGATGTGGAAGCCGTAGCTGTTGCCCGAATTACCGGACCAATACAAGGTGGGCATATAAAGGTTTCCTTATGCGGAAACCGGATTGGGCTTGATTGTGTATGGCGTGTGTAGTACAAAATGTCCGTGCACAAATTCGAGCCCTCACCGGCTTAGACTTATCAAGAAACCGGTCTCGCGTCCTACCGCCTGGCCGGTTTCGTCTATCTGACCACCAGATAAACAGAACTATCGTACAGCGATTCGCGATCTTGCCATAATCATGAACGTTCATGCTGCGTTCCGTTGCCAATACCCTTTCCACACACGGCTGACCGGATGCGTCATTGCGTTGGCGACAACGGCCAAAGCGTTCCCGCCATTGTCGCGGCGGCGGTGATCTTCAAGCCATGCGGCGTGGGCAGAGTATGCACCAAGGTACTTTGGCGAAACGCCGTGATGCTGGCCAGTGACCATGCGACGAAGGCGCGAGAAGTAGCTTTCGACCTGATTGGTATTGGTGCCATCGGCTGAATAGGCTTCGCTGTGGTTGATGCGGCCAGTTGGCCAGCCTTCGTGCAGACGATCCCAGTGGCCAGCTTCGTCAGCATAGATTACAGACTTGCGCGAAACGATCTGTGAGGCAATGGCAACGCCTTCGCCCTCGTGTGTGGCAACAAAGGTGCGAGTGCGGCCCTTGCGCTGGCGAAGGGCAATTACAACGCGACGGGTACCGGTCTGGTGCTTTGCAAGGCGGCGGTCAACGCGATCCTCCGCGAAATTCGCGGGGCGGATATGGCCACCAAAGTAAGCGCCATCAATCTCGACTTCGCCCTCAAGGGTTGCGTTCTCGACTTCGGCGGCGAGAGCTTCGCGCAGCTTGTGAGCCAAGACGAATGCGGTCTTGTATTGCACGTCCAGATCGCGGCTGAACTGGAGAGCCGAAAGGCCCTTCACAGCGTTGACGAAAATGCAGATCGCGGCCAGCAGGTCCACGAAAGCCATTTTGCGGCTGGCAAAGATGGTGCCCGATGTGACGGAGAACTGGGCGTAACAACCCTTGCACTTGAACTTGCGGCGCGTGGTGATTTCGTAGGCTTCAAAGCAACCGCACTTGGGGCAAACAGGTTCGCCATCTGCCCAACGCATTGCCTTGAACGTATCGTAAGCCTTTTCCTCGCCACCCTTGTAGATATCGCGAAGCGAAAGGGTGCGGGCCTGTGCCGAAAGGAGGAAATGCTGTGCCATTGTAACTATCTCCGATGCTTATGCATCGTATATAGTACGTTGACGTATCAATGGCAAGGGCATATATCATCGTTTGCGATACTTTTTGCATCACAGGTGATACATGGCCGAAAAGACCGACTGGGAAATGAAGGCGGCAAACCTCCTTAAAGCTGAATTGAAACGCAAAGGCGTAACCTATGCCCAGCTTGTCGAGAAACTGGGAGAAATTGGGATAGTGGAGCGGGAAGCTAATATCAGGAACAAGCTAAGCCGGGGAAAATTTACCGCAGCATTTATGCTGGCTTGCCTTGAGGCTGTTGGCTCGGCTGATCTCCGGATTTAACTTCTGCCAAACCTGATGCGGCGCGGAACGCTCCCGTTTCATCACGAAACGGTATTTTCAGCAGCCCCAAGTCGTGAAGCAGCAGCATTGCCATCTCTATTTTTGGGTCGTCACTAGAGATCGCTATGGGTGGAACCAACTTGTTGTGATTGAACCCAACATTCTCTGATCCGTTATAAACAAGAGTGCACGCTTCAAATGTGCACCCCGTATGACTTTTCCCGTCCAGAACCACCCTTTCATTGGCGAAAAACTTTCCGTTTATGGCTATAAGCGGCCCCTCATTTACGGGCGGCGAGACTTCTTCTTGGGGCGATTGCAATGGGTCGGTTGCCGTATTGGGGCGCGGCCATGATACCCACATGAGCCACATCGTTGATAGCAAGGCGAATGCAAATACTGCCCACCAAGGGACACGCATAAGCCATCCCAAGAACTCGTCTAACCTGGAAATAGCGACTGCTGCGTCATCAGGGGCTGTGGAGTAGCCGATCATGTCAAGCACGGTGCGCACTCCTAAAAGGAGCCATCCACCGGAGGAAATGATAGCACTGAGAATTCTTCCAACAACAAGCTTCATGGATCGAACATGCCCCGAAACTGGAGGTATGTGGAGTCTTTAGATTTTTTCTCACCGGATACTCTCCTACCCGGCCTTAGAGGCATCTAACGCTTGGTGCGTTTGATACATAAGGCCGCGACTACCCGGCCGAAAAACTCGACATCAAATTCGTTGTCGAAAGCGCCAGCCCGACCACCGTGAGCGCCGCGCGCGCCCAGCTGGGCGACACGCGCTTTTCGCTGATCGTCGTGCCGCGCTGCCGCCCCTATACCAAGCCCAAAGCCCTCAATTACGCACTACCACTGGCACGGGGCGAGCATGTTGTGGTTTTCGATGCCGAGGATCTTCCTCATCCGAGACAATTGCGAACCGCAGCCAGCCTTTTTGCCGAGGATCCGACGCTTGAATGCCTGCAGGGAGAACTGGTGATTGCCAACGCTTCGCGGAACTGGATCACGCGCATGTTCGCCGCCGAATATGCTGGCCATTTCGGCGTGCTGCTGCCGGCCATCGGGCGGGCCGGCTTTCCGGTTCCGCTGGGCGGGACGTCCAATCACTTCCGCACGACTACACTGAAAGATATTGGCGCCTGGGATGCATTCAATGTGACCGAGGACGCTGATCTGGGCATTCGGATGGCCCGGATGGGCCTGCGTGTTGAAAGCCTGGCAAGCGTGACTCTGGAAGAAGCGCCGGAAACCGTGGCAGGGTGGGTTCGCCAGCGCTCACGCTGGATCAAGGGGTGGATGCAGACCCTTCTGGTCCATTCGGCGCGTCCGGGAAAGCTATTGGCCGATCTGGGCTGGGCCAATCTCATCGCCTTTTACATCTTCGTGGGCGGCATGGTGCTCTCGCTGAGCGTACACGGGCTGTTTCTCATAGGCACCATTGCCCGCCTGCTCTACGACATACTTGTGGTTGGAACCCCCGACCTCTGGACAGTCGCGGGCCTGGGCACACTGCTGTTGGGGTATTCCGGCGCCATCGTCATCAGCGTCATCGGACTGGACAGGATCGGACGCAAGGATATCGCGCCGTGGCTGGTTGCCCTGCCGGCCTACTGGGTCATGGCGTGGTGTTCGGTGGTGATGGCGGGGTTCGATCTGGTCTTCCGTCCCTACCACTGGTCCAAGACCAGCCACAAAGGAATGGATGCTGCCCGACCGGACCCGGCACAGCACCCCACCGGCGCGGCGCATACGCAAACCTCCCAATAGCGGCTCACCCTCTCGCATGCTCACAATCGGGTGAGTGGTGCAAAGGGAGCGAGCAGCGTGAAAGCGTTTGGACCAGACGACCGGACGACACCATCTGACCCCACATCGCCACCCCCGCCCCGCCGGGCAAGAACGCTGGCCGCCGCAGCCTCAGTCGGTCTGGGTCTATCGCTTCTTGTGCCCATTATAGAGATTATCGGCTGGCTTTCCGTGCTCACGGGGCTTTAGGGTTGCAACATACCGGCGCCCTGCCCCCAGGGCATGAACGCTCACACTCCCATCTGACTATCGGGCTTTGGCATCGTCGTCCGGCTTGATATTTCTCAAACATTTCCGCTGAGCTCAATGGTATGCCCACAGTCAAACTTGAATTCAATCGCGTTTGATTGTCGCCCAGAATTCGATAATCGTAAGTCATCGTTTATCTCGGGTAAGAATGAAGGGCCGATAAGCTGTTTTTTATTGGAGAAGAACCGCGAACGCCAGAACACCGGGTGAGCATTTCGGGTTATGTCCCGTGGCTCGTCATAATGTCGGTTGGGCTGCTGCTGACGGTCGCACTGCCAGGCGCGATCTTTTTTATCGTGGTGCCACTGCCCCTTCTGGCTGCCGGGGCTCTCTATCTTTTCGGCTTTGTCGCAGGAATACTGGTGATCAGCGGCGCCGAAAACCAGCCCACCCTGTGGATCGCCCGGCTCCTGCTGCCCCTGCCCGCTGCCGGGCTGGCCTGGTGGGGCCTGGCGGTAATGGGCCTTTAGACCACCGGTTACCGGTCCCCGCTTTGTCCCAACACGGTGCGGCGCAATCCAACCATCGCCGATTGAGCGGTACGGGCAAGCTTCCAAAGTGACGGGGTCTGCTTGATCTTGCGTTTTGCCGCGCGAGCTCCCCGCAGCAGGGGTGCAGCGCCATGGCCGAGCGCAGAGACCGGCAGCACGATGTCGAACACGGTCTGGCGGTGCGTCCAGTCGGTCTTGTAGTCGAAATCGCCCAGCCCCATGTCCAAGCTCTTTATGCCGTTGGCCCGCAGCTGGTCGACCAGAAGCGACAGCGTCACCCCCATCAGCGAATAACGCGATGCATCGCCGTAATCTGTGGAGTTGATGTATTGCGAATAATGGGCGGGGCCATAGGTACCGATGCTGGTGGCAACGATCGTCTCACCGGCATAAAGGGCGTGCAGGCTGATGGCAGGCCGGTCCTGATCGAGTCCCTCGAGCGCCAATCGGCGGAAAAACTGCCTGAAGGCGGGGCGCTGGAAAATGTTCTCCACCCCCATCTGAACAAAACGGCGCCCACGCTGATCGAGGAACACTTCGAGTATGGTTTCGACTTCAGCTGGCGTTTTGGCGCGATGGAGCGTTACGGGCCCGAATCCTTCGTCGAGCCGGCGTTGGGAGCGACGGATATTGGTGCGTCGCTTGTGGGGCAAGGATTGCTCGATAAAAGGCGCATCGCCCGGCTCGAGCGCATTGACGTAGAAATTGTCAGGGGCCGGATTTCCGCCGAGCCGAGCCAGTGGGTTAACATGCTCTCCGATTTCCGGGGCAACGCAATGGAAATTGACGATATCGGCTGGCAAGGTCGCCAGCGCCTCGCGAAGAGCCTTTGGTGTGAGCAAATGTGCCGATTGCGGGTCGAATACCGGCGCATCGCCGTTGGATATCGACATGCCGATGATCTGGGCGACGCGCAGCCCGAATTTGCTCACGATCTCGAAGGGGATCAGAGCGATGGGGCGGTCATGCTCAAGGATCGTAAGGACCGCGATATGGGCGTCCGGTGCAAAGCCTGCATCGAGATAGGCAGCGACCCAGTCGAAACGCTGATAGGGGCCATAGACCCCGTCCTGCTGCAAGCGGCGCCAGGCCGTCTCGGCCCTGGCAATGGAGTCATGGACTACCGCGCGCAGCGGCTGTCCCGCCGCCGCGAGTTCGCCGATATCTGTTATGGCTGCCATAGAGCGAAGTCGTCCCGTTGCCGTGTGTTTCTGCCACGTGGGCGTGGGACCGTCTTGGGCCAAAAATCTTGGGAAAGCCTGAACCGGGCGGCATAAAGCCCACCCAAACGCTGGAAAACCGGCGAAATGGTAAAGAGCGGATTACGGAAAACCGCGAAATGGCCCGGACATGCGCCCGGGCCTATTGAAGCGTGACTAAAGAACTTCGACCAGTTCGACGTCGAACACCAGATCCTTGCCCGCGAGCGGGTGATTGGCATCGACGGTGACGGCCTCTTCGGAGGTGTCGATGACTGTCAGAACCATGGTCTGGCCGTCATTGCCCGTGGCCTGGAGCCGGGCGCCCACCGAGGTATCAACCCCATCGGGAATCTGCGTCCGCGGAACGCTTTGCACGCCTTCGGGGCGGTGAGCGCCATAGGCTGCGTCGGCAGGAATGGTTACAGTTTCCTTGGCACCCACGCTCATGCCCTGGACCTGCTCTTCGAGGCCCTTGATGATCTGGCCGGAGCCAAGCTCAAATTCGAGAGGGTCACGGCCATCTGAAGAATCGAACTGGGTGCCGTCGGTGAGCCGTCCGGTATAATGGATGCGCACAGTATCCCCGTGCTTTGCCTGGGTCATGCTGTGTCCTTTTCATTTGTGTTTGCTCAGGACCCGTCGCCGCGTGCTCTCAAGGCGGCCTCAGGACAGGTCCAGCGAAGGCCCGCCGGGACGTACCCTGCGAACCACGGTCCCCAATGTAGGGATGGGGAACGAGATGTAAACCACGGGCCGGCTTTTGTTCGTCGGCTAATATTTGGCCGTGGCATCGGAAGCAGGAAAGGTCTCGTCAACGGCTTCATCGACGTCGTCCCAGCCCGACCTGTCATCGCGGGTGGATTCGGCGCCGGCGTCGCGGACCTGCTGAACAGCCCTGCCGGACCCCGGAAGCTTGCGTTCCTTGAAAGCGGGCGCGCGATCCCGCGTTTTGTCCTTCATGGTCCTGCTCCTTTTTTCGGGCCAACGCCCGGTCTCCTCCCTTCAATAACTGATGACACCCCTTGGAAGTTGCAGGGAACCCACGCTGCCAGAAGCGGTTGCGAAAGGGATGACAGCGCCAAAGGACACAATGATGGCTGGCAAGAGTCCTCCGAGAACAGCAGATGCCCTGCGTGATGCAATCGATTCAGGGAAAACCGGCGAAAAGACAGAGTGGCCGGACCCTGCCGCCGCACCACTGGGAACCGACGCCGAGGCAGCAGGCAGACCGCCCGATGCAGAGACGGTGGCCATGGCCACACCACGGCACACCGTTTCCACGCGGCTGGCGCGCTTTCCCGCTTCGGTATTGATCTATGTTGGCCTTGCCATCGGATTGTTGCTTATCGGGCTGGCGGTCGGCCTTTGGGCGATGGGACGGGTACATTATAAGACAGTCCTATTGAGACCATGCCCATGTCCCAGCACCGAGCAAGGGTGCGGCGGCCTCAAGCGACAGCCGGCTGCGCGAAAAGCTTAGCGGCGTGCGCAGGCCGGGGATGGCCTGGGGGGCAATCTTTAAGCCCCGCGCTACAATCTGGGGTTCGGAAAGGGCTTCGGCGACCGTGTTGATCGGCCCGCAGGGCACGCCGGCCATTTCGAGAGCTGCTATCAGGTCCGCCTTGATCCACAGGCCTGTCGCTTCGGTCAGCAGACCGACGACAGTGTCGCGATTGGTTACACGGTCGGAATTGGTCATCGCGCGGGGATCGGTCGAGAGTGCGGGGAGATTGAGGGCGGCGCACAGGGAACGAAATTGCCTGTCATTGCCGCAGGCGATGATGACGTGTCCATCTCGGACCGGGAACACCTGATAGGGGACGATGTTGGGGTGAGTGTTGCCCATGCGGGATGGGCTGGTACCCGAGACCAGATAATTCATCGCCTGATTGGCCAGAACCGCCACACCGACATCGAGGAGGGAAAGATCAATGTGCTGGCCCCTGCCCGAGCGCTGGCGCTCGGCCAGTGCCGCCTGCACGCCGATCACGCCGTAAAGACCGGTGAAGACGTCGATCCAAGCCACACCCACTTTTTGCGGCTCACCCGCCGGATCGCCGGTCAGATCCATGACCCCGCTCATGCCTTGAATGAGAAAATCATAGCCGGGCTGGCTGGCGCGCGGGCCGGTCTGGCCAAAGCCTGTGATCGAAACATAAACGAGACGGGGATTGATGGCGGCCAGTGTTGGATAATCGAGGCCGTAGCGCGCGAGCCCGCCGAGTTTGAAGTTTTCGACCAACACGTCGGCGCCGGCAATCAGTGCCTTGAGCCGTTCAAGGTCAGCGGGATCGCGGAAATCGCACACGACCGAGCGTTTCGAGCGGTTGGCGGCGTGAAAATAGGCGGCAACCTTTTCTGTGCCACCCCTGCCGTCGTCGCGTTCGATGAAGGGCGGTCCCCAGCGGCGGGTGTCGTCACCTTCGGGGCTTTCGACCTTGATGACTTCGGCGCCGAGGTCCGCCAGCGTCTGGCCCAGCCATGGGCCGGCGAGAATCCGTGCGAGTTCGACCACGCGCAGACCGGTCAGCGGCGCTTCGGCCTGCATCAGAAAAACGCCTGCAGCCCGGTCTGCGCGCGCCCAAGGATGAGCGCATGGACATCGTGGGTGCCCTCGTAGGTGTTTACCGTTTCGAGGTTCTGGGCGTGCCGCATGATCTGATATTCAATCTGGATGCCATTGCCACCGTGCATGTCGCGGGACTGGCGCGCAATATCGAGCGCCTTGCCGCAATTGTTGCGTTTGACGATCGAAATCATTTCGGGCGCGAACCGGCCCTCGTCCATCAGCCGCCCAACCCTCAAGGATGCCTGCAGCCCCAGAGCGATTTCGGTCTGCATGTCGGCGAGCTTTTTCTGGAAAAGCTGGGTCGCGGCCAGGGGCCGGTCGAACTGCCTGCGGTCGAGGCCATATTGGCGCGCCCGGTGCCAGCAATCCTCCGCCGCACCCATGGCGCCCCAGGAAATGCCGTATCGCGCCCGGTTTAGGCAACCGAACGGCCCGCTCATGCCCTCGACATCGGGGAGCAGCGCTTCGTCGCCCACTTCGACCCCATCCATGACGATCTCACCGGTGACTGAGGCGCGCAGGGAAAGCTTTCCGCCAATCTTGGGGGCAGACAGACCCTTCATGCCGCCTTCGAGCACAAATCCGCGTACCTTGCCCCCGTGCGCGGCACTTTTTGCCCAGACAATGAAGACGTTGGCGATGGGGGAATTTGAAATCCAGGTCTTTGAACCATGCAGACGGTAGCCGCCATCGATCTTTTCAGAGCGGGTCTTCATGCCTCCGGGATCAGACCCAGCGTCAGGTTCGGTCAGACCGAAACAGCCGATCCATTCGCCACTGGCCAGCTTGGGCAAGTATTTTTTCTTTTGGTCTTCGGAGCCATAGGCAAGGATCGGATACATTACCAGCGAGGACTGTACGCTCATCATCGAGCGATAGCCGGAATCGACGCGCTCGATCTCGCGCGCGATCAAGCCATAGGCAACATAGGACGCGCCCAGCCCGCCATACTCTTCAGGTACCGTGGCGCCCAGAAGTCCCGCCGCACCGAAATCGGCAAAAATGGTCGGGTCGACCCGTTCTTCGAGGTAATCATTGGCGATGCGGGGTGCCAGCTTGTCGGCGGCGAACGCGGCCGCCGAGTCGCGGATCATGCGCTCTTCGGCCGAAAGCTGGTCTTCGAGCAGGAACGGATCGGACCAATTGAAGCCGTTGCGGGCAAGGGGTTCGGCCATGATTTCTCCATGGGACTATATGGGTTTTGATCATTATAGGGCTGGACCGAACCTGGAAATAATCCTATTCGATGGAAAGTTGATGCATAAAGCGCATGGATAATGAGCCGCCAACGCCGCTATCTTCCCTCAATCGGACAACTGGCCGCTTTCGAGGCCGTGCAGCGCACGGGATCGACAATTGCCGCCGCAAAAGCGCTCGATCTTTCGCAGGGAACGGTATCGCGTCTTGTCGCCTCGCTCGAAGCGCAACTGGGCCGCCCCCTGTTTTTACGCCAGAGCAAGCGACTGGTGCCCACGCCGGCCGGCATCGACTACGCAAGAGATATCGCGGCGGCGCTCGATGCCATCGAGCGCGCTTCGATGCGAACCGCTGCCGATCTGGGTGGGGGCGCCCTGTCGTTGGCGGTCTTGCCTGCCTTCGGCACGCGCTGGCTGGCGCCGCGGCTGGGCGATTTTCTTGCAGCACATCCGGGCGTCACGATCAATCTTTCCACCCGTATCCGGCCGATCGATTTCACTGCCGAACGGTTCGATGCGATGATCTATTTTGGCAATGGGGAGGCGCCCGACGCGGTGCACATGCGGCTGTTCGACGAGCGCGTCACGGCCTGCCTCGCGCCGCGCCTGCTTGCCGACCACCCGATCGGCACCCCCGGCGATCTGGCCGGCCTGCAGCTTTTCCAGCTCGAAACCCGGCCCAGAGCATGGGATGCATGGTTTGCCGGGCAAGGAGCAATGCCCTTACCCGTTTCGGGCATGATGTTTGATCAGTTCGCCCTGATGATCGAAGCGGCCATTGCCGGTCTGGGGGTGGCATTGCTGCCCCACTACATTGCGCAAAGCGAGATCGCGACGGGCCGGCTAAGCCCAGTGCTCGAACCAGCTGTCGCGGGCACCGGCTCTTACTGGCTGGCCTGCCCCCTGGCCCGCGTATCCTACCGCCCCCTCGTCGCGCTGCGAGACTGGCTGGCAGCCGAGGTGCCCTAGCGCCTCGGGATGGCATGGTCGCCGCGCCTGCCCTTCACACGCGCTACGACCGTCCCATGGCAAAGCCGTTCTCGAACCGGTTGGCATTTTGCGGTTCAGAGGCAAGCAATCTTGCTGCCTTAAGCGCTGCCGTTCTCCTTGGACTGCAACGCGGAAATGATCTCCTTGTTGGTGATTGCACCAACAGGTTCGCCCGCCTCAGTGACCCCGATTACCGAGGCCCCCTGGGATAGGGAATCGATGACCTCGGAAACCGGTGTCTCGAAATCGACTTGCGTGTCCGAATTCTCCGACAGAGCCGTGGTCATGACGTCGCCGGCCCGCAGGACGTTGAGGGGGTTCATGTGAGCGACGAAGTCCTCAACATATTCATTGGCCGGATTGGCAATGATTTCCTGGGGTGTGCCGCACTGGATAATCCGACCGCCTTCCATGATGGCGATGCGATTGCCGAGTTTGAAGGCCTCGTCGAGATCGTGGGAAACGAAAATGATGGTCCGCTTGAGCTTTTCCTGCAACCCGAGCAATTCGTCCTGCAGCCGCGCGCGGATCAACGGATCGAGTGCTGAAAACGGCTCGTCCATCAAGAGGATAGGCGCCTTGGTGGCAAAGGCGCGGGCCAGCCCGACACGCTGCTGCATGCCGCCTGAAAGCTCGCTCACCTTGTTGTCGGCCCAGTCCGATAAGCCCACGAGTTCGAGCTCTTCGCGGACCTTGTCCTCACGCTCGGCCTTGCCCATGCCGCCCAGTTCGAGCCCGAGCGCCACATTGTCGAGCACGTTGCGCCAAGGCAGCAGGCCGAACTGCTGGAACACCATGGCCACGCATTCGCGGCGCAGTTTCAGCAACTCGTCGCGGCTGCAATTGGCCGGATCAACCGACCAATCGCCACTCCTCACCGTCACATTGCCGCGCACCACGGGGTTAAGCCCGTTAACCGCGCGCAACAGCGTGGACTTGCCGGACCCCGAAAGGCCCATGAGCACGACGATCTCGCCCTCTTCCACTTCGAGTGAGCAATCGTGCACGCCGAGAACCTGATTGGTTTCCTGCTGGATGTCGGGCCGGCTCATGCCCTGGTCCATCAGCGGCAGCGCCGTTTCGGGCTTGTCGCCGAAGACGATATTGACCTTGTCGAAAATGACGGCCTTGCTCATTGCTTGTTGTCCTGTCCGATCCGCAGCATGCGATCGAGAATGATCGCCACGACCACGATGATAAAGCCGCTCTCAAAGCCCAGCGCCGGGTTGACCTGATTGAGTGCGCGCACCACGGGCACCCCAAGGCCATCGGCACCGACCAGCGCGGCCACCACCACCATGGACAGCGAAAGCATGATGGTCTGGTTGAGCCCCGCCATGATCTGGGGCAGCGCGTAGGGTAGTTCGACCTTTATCAGCTTCTGTCCGCCAGTGCCGCCAAACGCTTCGGCCGCCTCGAGCAACGGGGTCGGGGTCGAGGAGACCCCCAGATAGGTCAGCCGGATAGGGGCGGGCAGAACAAAGATGACAGTTGCAAACAGGCCCGGCACCATGCCGATGCCAAAAAACACGATGGCGGGGATGAGATAAACGAAGGGAGGCAGCGTCTGCATCAGATCGAGAATTGGCTGTAGCACCCGGTAGAGCCCCGGACGATGCGCGGCGGCAATCCCGATCGGCACGCCCACGGCCATGCACACGATACACGCGCTCAGGACCAGGGTCAGGCTCTCGGTCATTTCCTCCCAATATCCCTGGTTGAGCACGAAGAGAAAGCCGAGCGCGACGAGCAGGCACGTCTTCCAGTTGCGCTGCAACACCCAGGTCAGGCCCACGAAAAGCGCGCCGATGACGAGGGGATGGGGCGTCTGCAACAGCCACAGAAGTGCTTCGATCAGCCACTCGGCGCCCTCGGCCAGCCCGTCGATGACCCCGGAGAGATTGTCCCGAATCCAATTGAAGAAATTGCTTGCCCAGGCTCCGACAGGAATCTTGTTCTCAGTCAGCCATTCCAATGGCTCGTCCCCGCAATAATTGTAAAATCAGATAACCGGCCCGGCTGGTTGAGCCGGGCCGTCTCGTGCGCCGGCCTTAAAGGTCGAGCGCTTCGCGCACCGCGGCCTCGGCATCGCCACCGTCGACGGTGGTCACGCCATCGAGCCAGCTCAGCGCCAGGTCGGGATTGTTCTGCATCCACTCCATGGTGGCCGCATCAGGATCCATGCCCTCGTCGAGGATCATCCCCATGATCTGGTTTTCCATAGGCAGCGTGAAGCTGAGGTTTTCAAGGAAGGTGCCAAGGTTCGGGCATTCTTCGACAAACCCGGTGCGGGTGACGGTATAGACGTTGCCCTCGCCGCCGAAGAACTCTTCACCGCCCTCGACATAGCTCATGTCGAAATTGGAATTCATCGGGTGCGGCTCCCAGCCAAGGAACACGATGTCCTCGTCACGCTCGACGGCCCTCCCGACCTCCAGGAGCATGCCCTGTTCGGAGCTTTCGCGAACTTCGAAATCGCCAAGACCGTGGGCGCCTTCCTCGATCAGGCCAACCAGATAGGTGTTGGCTTCATTGCCCGGCTCGATGCCGTAGATCGTCGAATCGAGCTCTTC
>TARA_R110002051_G_scaffold290773_3_pt1 | contig 24831 bp, 17 predicted proteins | sample TARA_R110002051 | Tara Oceans TARA_R110002051 (sample SAMEA4397023) | marine metagenome | biome: Polar Biome; feature: [MES] marine water layer (ENVO:01000295) within the mesopelagic zone...; material: water (ENVO:00002006), including particulate matter (ENVO:01000060) such...
CGTTCTGTGTGCAAAGGGCTTTAACATTTGAGTTCTCGGGGAACTCGGATTGGAACTTTGAAAGTTTATTTTTTTAGGTATCAGGATATGATAGGTACAGCTATCTAAGTGTATGCTGAAAGAAATTGTGGTGTCTCGTAAAAGAACAATTAAAGAAACCAGTTGAAGACCGGGTTTGGGACTTTAGTTCTCCTCATTGACAAAACAGTTCCCATAACCACCGTTTTATGGCGCCATCAATCAAGTTTTAATAATTTTCTCCTCTTCAATTCTTTCTTTATCAAAAAGAGTTCCCTTGAAGTCTGGCCTGCAACAGAGGTATTTTCTTCAGCTCTTCTAAGCAAATAGGGCATTACATCTTTTACCGGCCCATACGGCAGATACTTTGCGACATTATATCCTAAGTTTGCTAGATTGTAGCTAATATGGTCGCTCATGCCAAATAATTGACCAAACCAGATTCTATTGTCATTTTTTGCAAGCTTATGTTTTTGCATAAGTTGTAGCAGTAAATAGGTGCTTACTTCATTATGCGTACCAAGAAATATGGACATATTTCCCAAATTCTCTGTCATGTAACTAAGTGCCTCATTAAAGAGGGTGTCTGTTTTGTTTTTATCCAAACAGATAGGGTCTTGATATCCCATTCTAACTGCTCTTTCCCGTTCTTTTTCTAAATAAGCACCACGAACTAGTTTCATCCCAATATGGAAACCTCCTTCAGTCGCTCTTTGATGCAATTGTTTTAGGTAGTCAATTCTATCATGTCTATACAGTTGTAATGTATTAAAAACTATGGTTGTTTCCCTATTATACTTGACCATCATACTTTCTGCTAGTTCATCCGCAGCATCTTGCATCCAGCTTTCTTCAGCATCTATCAATATAGGAACATTGTATTCATAGGCTTTTCCACAAACTTGATCATACCTGTTTGTGATTTTATTCCATTCAATTTGTTCTCCTGCGGTTAGCTTTTTTCCCTCGGATAATTTCCAATAGATATCAAAACGTCCAAAACCTGTCGGTTTAAAAACTATAAATGGTATCCCATTATTTTCTCTTGCGTACTCTAAGGTTTTTAGAATTTTTTGCATTGCCGTATCAAACTGCTCTTCTTCTTCTTTTGCCTCTACGGAATAATCTAGAACAGATCGGACATTTTTAGCATACATTTTATTAATTACCGCTAAGCAATCGTCCTCTGTCACACCTCCACAGAAATGGTCAAAAACAGTAGAGCGAACCAACCCTTCTACTGGTAAATGAACTTTTAAAGCAAACTTGGTTACGGCAGCACCAATTTTTACCAAGGGTTCACGTTTAATCATTTCAAAAAGAAAGAGTGCTCTTTCCAGTTCAGAATTCGATTTAAGGGCTAAAGCGATTTCGGTATTATCAAATAGTTTCTCCACTTATTCTTTATTAAATGTATTATTGAGTATAGCATACAGCGCTCCGGATACGATTAAAGATTGTACCGCCGGAAACCCAATTGGATATTGATATTGTGTTATGTATCCTACTAAAATACCCACTAGAATACTTATCGTTGCCAACCAATTCCAAGATTTAACTGTAACTAACTGTGTTTTGCTGACAAAAAAGAAATGCGCCATAATAACGCCTGCAATTACAGGAACTACTACTGCTAGGGTATATAAGAAATTAACAAATTGCTCCATAATGCCCAGTAAGGCCAGTATAATTCCTATGATGGCAAAGAGGAAAGTCATTTGTTTTCTGCTTTTGGCATCATGTAGATTAAACATGTTACACAACACCAAACCTCCTGTATAGTTACTCACCAATTGACTCGTCCAAGTGGCAACCCAAAGTACCACGAAACCCCAAGCAGGAAAACCTAACTCTTGCATTACTTGCACGATATCCGAATTACCTGTACCCATAGACATAATGCCACCAACTAAGAATAGCGGAAAACCAACTATGATAATACCCAATGGGATTAAAATATTATCTCTCCAAGTGGGCTTAGCAAATCGTGTATAGTCTGGTGCAATTAACCATTGCGCTACATTAATACTAATGACCAAATTAATCGCCTCAATAAAAGACATACTTCCTTCAGGATTCCATTCAGTTATTTTCTCCCAACCCATATTACTTATAGATAAATAGAGTGCAACGGTTACCAGCAATAGTCCTGCTGGAATAGCAACATAATCTACCCATTTAATAGAGGCATAACCCAAGATGGAGGGAATGGCAAAAAGAATACCTATACCTGCTGTGCTCAACACATATAAAAAGAAATTTTCATTCTTATTAATACCCGCTAAGGCGCTAAAAGCATCTGCAGCAACTGAAGTCTGTATAGCCCACCAACCGAGCGTTAGCGCCAAGATGACAATTCCTACAATAATACGAGATTGCTCTTTTCCAAAGCTCAGCGCTGCCAGTGCAGATGATGTTAGACCCGTTTTTGCGCCTATATAACCCTGAATTGCATTTCCAATCCATTGAAAAAAAACAAGTCCTATCAGTAATATTCCTACTATCTCTAAAAGACTAAAATTCCCTATTAGGATTCCCCCAATTAATAGCACCGGGATACAAAACTCCAATCCACCAAATATGAATGCTGGCACATACCAGGGTTGTCTTGCATTTTCCGGTATCGCTCCTAATGCATAATCAGCATTTTCTTGCGAGCCATTCGATGTGTTCTCCATCTTATATAATTTGACTTTAGATTTTAATTATCTGCTTTAGCTTTTTTTGAACAAAAAGAAAAGAATCTTACTATCCTCTAAGGTTTCCGTTTCTCGTACCTCGTCCTTGTTCAGATAAATCAAATCCCCCTGATTCATTATTTTCTCATTACCGTCTTTGGTCAGTACTTTTAATTTACCCGAAATCAAATAGCTTATTTCATGAGCCTCTAGCGTTTTATATGGGAGTTTTTTTCCTTTTTTTAAAACCACCGAACCACAGTCCACGGCTATACCCTTTTCTTGTTTTTGAATGATGTATTTTAAATAGTCATCATTTTCAGGATAGCTAAATTTTACTACTTCCATAGGAATCCTATTAAATTATACTTCAGCCATTTTAGGGTAATGTTCCAAGGCCTGCTCCTTGGTAATGAATCCATTTTTAATATCATTCTGAATTTTCACTAAAGGTCTGTCCTTAGGGTTGCCATACCCACCACCTGTGGCAGTAACTAACTTCACTCTATCACCTTTATTCAGCTTCACGTTCGTTACTACATTATAGGTCTCTTCGGTGCCATCTGTTTTAATTACTTTAAAATAATTATAGCTCCCTTCTTTACCTTCTTTAAGACCCCAAGTGGGAATAGAATACCCTAAAAAAGCTCCAGTTAAAAACGCCTCTTCGGATAATATTTTAAAGGTTAAATACTGACCATTTCCACCTTGAAATTCTCCATATCCTCCCCCTTCATTATGAAACGCATACTCTTCTACGACTACTCCATATTTTCGTTCCCGTGTTTCTGCTGGAATATTGTAAGATTCTCCATGAGCATAGGAGAATTGTCCGCGATTTCCATCATGAAAAGCACAGGCTCCCCAACCTCCAGAAAGAGGTTCGGCTTGTACATAAAACTCATTGGTTACGGGGTGTAACCCAGAAATATAAGTCACACATACTGACCTAAAATGACCAGCGGGTAATTTATCTGGAACAATAGGTCCTAATGTTTTTAGCAATAAATCTATCGCTGCCAAAAACACTTCATAATACACAGATATTGGCGCAGGTGACTCGGCGCTCACTAATGTCTTTTCTGGACAAATTAATTTAACATGTTTAAAAGAACCATTATTCGCAGGAAGTGTTGGTGTTGTAATAGCTTTAAAAGCAGCTCTTACTGCAGTTTCCAATCCTGTTCTAGATAAATTTAATGGGCCTTTTAATTGCTCGTGAGACCCTGTGAAATCACAGGTCATATTTTCATTAGAGATGGTGATTTTTAATTGTATTGGAAAAGGACCGTTTCCAAAACCATCATTCTCTATCCAACCCGTATTCTCATAGACACCATTAGGTATTTTCTGAAGTTCTTTTAAGCTGATGCGCTCACCGTATTCCATGAATTCCTCAGCTGCTTGTTTATAAGCATCCAAACCATATTTTTCAATCAGTTTTATGATTCTTTCTGCACCAACATCATTCGCTGCAATTCCAGAAAACAAATCTCCTAAGGTACTTTTAGGCAGTCTTACATTGGCCTCTATCATTTTAATTACAGCACCGTTCAGCTTTCCTTCTTCTTTTATTTTTATGAAAGGGAAATGAAGGCCTTCTTGATAAATTTCTGTTGATACTGTTGATACAGAACCTGGGTTTGTACCGCCTATATCTGTCCAGTGTGCTTTATTTACTGTAAATGCTACACGTTCACCTTTATAAAAAATAGGGGTAATTATGGCGATATCTGAGAGGTGGGTTCCTCCTCCAGCGTAGGGTGTATTGGCAATAACAACATCGCCTTCTTTTAATGGATTATCTTTGCCAAATAGTTTTAAGGTGTCTTCAACTACCAGGCTCATCGCCGCCAAAAACGTAATCACTCCGTTCCCTTGTGCCAGTAATCGCCCTTCTCCGTCCGTGATTCCAACGGCATAATCCAATGCTTCGTAAATAATGGGGCTCATACTGGTGCGCTGAATTGTTTCAAACATAGCTTCGCCAATGGAGATTAACGAATCTTGGATGATATCTGATGTGAATTTGTTTAGACTCATGATTACTTGATTTTACTTATAATTATGTTTGCGTACGCATCAATTCTAAATTGATACTTTGGAGGAACAACAGTTGAGGTGGATTGTTCTACGATAATTGCAGGGCCGTCAATAGTCATCCCTGGGTCTAATTTCTCACGATCAAAAAAGCGGCTTTCGTGAATGCCAGACTCATCAAAATCTACTTTTTCCGTAGCAATTAATGCGTCGGCTACCGTATTGCCTTTTGATTCAACCTTCCCAATAACAGGCTTGTTTACGATTACTTCTGCTACAAGATGATAGTTTACGATTTCAATTTTTGTGTCAGAAAGACTAAAAGCATATCTCTTGTTGTGTAGTTGGTGAAAATTAGATTCTATTTCATCTATCATTAGATGATCCAAATCCGCTAATTTCAACTTTACCGAGTGTTCTTGACCATCATAACGCAGGTCTAAGAAGTACTCAAATTTGATATCTTCTTTTTGGTATCTGTCTCTTTCATAAGCTTCAATTGCTTCCGTTTTCATTTCCTGAAAGACACCCGTTATGGTTGAAAAATTATCAACATTTAAACCAATTACATCTGTACGGATATAGTCTCTTCTTAAATCTGACATGAGCATTCCAAAGGCAGAAAACACACCAGCATTCAAGGGTATGATAATCTCTGGCATTTGAAGTTCTTCACCTAAGTAGGCTCCATGCATTGGCCCTCCACCTCCAATAACCACTAAAGAAAAATCTCTTGGGTCATAGCCTTTATTTACGGAAACGCTCTTCAAAGCGTTTACCATATTAGAATTAGCCACGCGAATAACACCACGCGCCACTTCCTCGATAGTCATGCCTAGTTCATCACACAATGGTTTTGCAGCATTCTTTATACTATCAAAATCTGGTTGTAATTCACCACCTAAAAAGTAATCTTTATGAATTCTATTACATACCACATTAGCATCGGTTGTTGTAAAACTCGTGCCACCCTTTCCATAAGACGAAGGTCCAGGGTTTGCTGCTGCACTTTTTGGTCCTACGCGCATTTTGCCTCCATCATCAAGCCAAGCTATACTGCCGCCACCGTTACCAATTTCAACAATATCAATTACGGGGGTAAGTATTGGGAATCCGGCTTGGGTTTTGGTTTTTTCAATATTGTAGGTAGTTACGATTTTCGGGATTCCGTTTTCAATCAAGGAACATTTTGCAGTAGTTCCACCAATATCCAACACCAATAAATTTTCTTTTCCAATAGTTCTACCTAAAACAACGCCTCCAAGCATACCGCTTGCTGGACCAGATTCAATTAAAGTTATCGGGTTTGCTTTCACATCTTCAACAGTAGTAATACCGCCGTTCGATTGCATTATGTATAGATTATTTTTATATCCTAATTTTTGCAGGTGATGGGTTAAATTATTTAGATATTTTGTCGCAATAGGCTTTACATATGCAGATAATACGGTAGAGCTAGTACGCTCATATTCACGCCATTCCCTAGTAACCTCATGTGAGGTAATTACTTCAAATTGCGGATATTTGTTCCGAATGTATGACGCCAGTTCTTTCTCATGAACAGGATTTTTATAGCCATGTAAAAAGCAAATGGCAATAGCCTCTACACCTTCCTTAATAAATTCAGCAATATGTTTGTCTACTGATGACGCGTCTAAAGGCGTAATAACTTCGCCCAAATAATTGATACGTTCTTTTACTTCTTGTCTCAAATAACGCTCAACAAACGGTTCTTCTTTTTTAAAGTTGAAATTATACAAATCGGGCCGTGTACCCCTTGCAATTTCTAGAACGTCTCGAAACCCTTCAGTTGTAATCAAAGCCGTTTTAGACCCTTTCCGCTCTGTAATAGCATTTATAACTACTGTTGTGCCGTGTGCGAAAAAATCAATGGTATTCAAATCCAAGCCTATCTTTTGAATAGCATTTAGGATTCCTTTTTCGAATTCACCTGGGGTAGTGCTAGATTTGGAAACCTCCACTTTTTTGACCTCTTTGGTTTTAGGGTCATAATCAAAGAAAACAAGGTCTGTAAACGTTCCACCAATATCTGTTGCGACTCTCATATGTCTTTATGTATTAATTATCTGAATGTATTATACAAGCAGCACTCTTTCACCTAATTTTCATTAAGAAAAGGACAGGATTAATCAGGCTGTTTAAATGAATTTAGAAACTGTAGGAAAGGTCTAAGCCAACCGTCGTTGGCGTATTTGGAAATCTTATATTATTAAAACCAAACTCTGCCGTTGGGAAAAATTCTGTATTGAATTTAGTGTCAAAAATATTGTTAGCCCAAATACTAATACCGATTTTATTCAGCTTTAGATTGACTCTAGCATTTACTAAGGTGAATGGATTTTGCTTATACTCTTCCAATGGATCCCAAAATTGGGTACCCCTGCTATCTGCATTAATATGAAATCCTAGTTTTGAATTTTCCGATAATTCAAAATTGGCATTTGCACCTATTTGAAATGTACTTTGTATGGTAAAAGGAGAAGTGTTTCCGCTAACATTGACCACTTCGCTTGTTTCATAATCAAATGCTGCGGCATTGGTTAATCTGTTATAGCTTCCTCTTACTATCTCCCCGTCATTTAATCCTACACTTGCAAAGAAATCTAAGTAATTGGTTGCTCTAAATTTTATTTCAGATTCAAAACCTGTGATTTTGGATTCTTCAAAATTATAAATACCCAATACTGCTGGCGTTACAGGTATGAAGGTATATTGTTGTTGATTCTCGAAATCTATACGGTAAAACGCATTATTAAAAATAATTCTATTGTTTAAGAAACTTGTCTTTAAGCCAATCTCGTAGTTGTTCGTAAATTCTGGCTCATAAGTTCTGCCAAATTTTACAGTTTCATCAGAATTAAATCCACCACTTCTATACCCACGACCATAGTTTGCATACGCTAGTACGGTTGGAGAGAATTCATACGCTACTGAGAATTTAGGTTGCCATACCGTAATATCATTCTCTATGGTATTATTTGATATACGAGATTCATTCGTAAGCTTGTCATTATCCACACGTACACCTGCTGACAGCGTTAACTTTGACGTCAATTTATAGTCTAAGAAACCGAAGGCAGCTAATGTACGTATCGTATTATCATCGTCATTTCCTACCAACGGATCTGTACTGTAATCTGCATTTTCTGCAGAAGCATCTACAAAACCACCTTCATAATAGGTTCTATTAAGAAAGGTTGATGTATTCAGATAGCGCTTACTGTTTTGGAATAAGGTTCCTACCGTATAATTAAGTTTAGAATCTTCATCATTAGTTGATGTTAATCTAAACTCCTGACTAAATGTATCTGAGTCCGATTGTTGAGACACCTTACTAAAAGCGTATTGCGAATAATCATTTTCCCCAATGTAGTAGCGTCTGGTTGCATTATAAGAAGTAACGGACTGAAACTTTGCTTTTGGCAACGCCCCCTCAACCTTAAAGCTGCTCAATGAGTTTGATAATTCAGAATCTCCTAGTATATCTCCAAAGGGTTCACTAGAATAATCATCATCTGCAAGTACTGGGATTGTTGGGTCAAAAATATCTGTTTTCGTTACGTAGTAGTTACCTCCCGCTTCCACCTTAAAATTGTCTTGGACAAAAACAGCGGACCATCTCGGATTAAATCGATATTTTAACTTTCCCCGAAAATTAACTTCTTCAGAAAAATCTGATTTTTGATTTAGAAAGGTATTATTAATTAGACCATCAAAGCTACTATATCTGCCCGTAACACTATAAAAGAACTTATCTTTTGTTATAGCACCTGATGAGGATAATCCAGCTCCAAACAATCCACCGTTCCCTCCTGTTAATAGGACTTTGGTTTTGTTTGTATTTGTCGGGTCCTTTGTTACAATATTTACCGCACCGGCAATCGCATTTTTGCCGTATAGTGTACCTTGTGGACCTTTTACAAATTCTAATAACTCAATATCGTACAATGACATATTCATAGCACTTGCATCTGGTAAAGTCATGCCATCAATAACAACGGCTACAGGAGATTCTGCATTTCTAATCTGTGAGATACCACGAACAGTTAGAAAATTTACGCCAGGTTGTTGTGCCTGTGTAAAAGTCACGTTAGATATTTGAGAAGTAAAGGATTGAATATTGTCAATACCGCTAGATTCTATCGTCTCAGCATTTATGGCAACGGTTGTCTCAGGTAAGCTTTGTATCGCTTGTGCCCTTACACGTGCTTTACTTGAAACAGATGCAAATCCTTGTATAGTAACTCCGTCTAGTTCACTAGCCTCTTCTTCTAATATTATGTTTACAAAATCCCCATTTATGGTTACTGTTTTTGTTTTAAATCCTAAATAGGAAACTTCCAATTTTGTGGTAGATTCCATTACCGATATAACGAATTGACCGTCAAAATCAGAAACTACTCCGTTCGTTGGGTCTGATTTATCCATAATAGTGGCACCGCCAATAGGATTTCCTGCTGAGTCAACTATAGTACCTCCAATATCTTTTGATTGTTGGCTAAAACATAGTTGCGAGACTAAAGCGAAGAGTAGAAATATTTTTTTCATGATTGAGTGATTAGTTAACTTTTCTTAAACGTTATCGGTAGCCAATATATATAGATTTCAAGTTAACTGGAATAATTCCAGTTAACTTAATATTTAATACTTATAATAGGAATTTAAATGGAATTATAGTATAATTAGCTTATTATAAGCATTCCACATAATGAGCGTAAGAGGAATTGAGTTATCACACAACTTCTATATTGGTTTACATAAGGAGCTATTAGAGCTTTTTTCTAAGCATAATTCCATAGAACTTAAAACCTTAACGGTTTTTCAACTTTACGGTTTCGGCAACTATGATGAAGATAGGGCAAACCTTAAGAGCTACATAACAGAAAGAACAGGTCAATGGATTAATGGGAAATATCTGTATAATAAAAGAAGGGAAATTGATGCCGGTCATAAAACAAAAGTTAAAATAAGAAGAGACTACTTAACTATTTTAATCACTGCCGCAGGATACAAAGACTATAATGACTATCTGCAAAATTCCACTTACATAAGTGCAGATGTTAGGGAAGTAGAACAAGCAATTTTAGAGGGTTCCATTAAGGATGATCAAGTACTATATTATGTGGGCTACTATGTAGAGGATAGACAGTACTATATCAAATCAAAATTTACCATATACCAGATGAAATCTGCTTCTTGGGAGATCATATACTGGGAAAAAGATAAAGAGCCTACCACATATAGCTATTTTGGAAAATGCGTCCCAACAGGGGATAGCGCTTTGTCATTTTACTTTAGCAAGCAAGATTCCAGTTTAAATAAAGAATGTTTTGTGAATTTATTCTATGGTAATAATATGAATAACAAACCACTTCTTTTAGGGGCTTATTGCGGTTTTGACCGAAATAATAATCCGGTAATAGGCAAACTTGTTTTTGAAGAAGTAGCTGATTCCGAAGCACAAAATGCAAAAGTGAGAAACAAAATAATCAATCCTATTTTTCATCATCATCTCTATTCACAACGGCTAATTGTAGATGGTATTCTACCTCATAAAGATTCCGACTTAGCCGTTTCAATCAACCGCTCAGAGATTATAAATTTTTTGATTGGCAGCTATAGAGGCTATTATCTAGACAGAAATGACTATCTAATTCCTATTTCTTTTGAAGTATTGAATGAACTAGGAGAAATAAAACTAAAAATTAATAATACTAATTTTAAAGGTATTGGAAGGTTGAATAAGACTGAGAATTATTTGATTTCTGAGTTTAATGAGAAGAATCAGACTTCGTACTCTCAATTTTCACTTCAAGTTCAACCATTAGAAAAAGATTTGTTTGCCAGTCATATGTTGGTTTATACTGGGGGTAGTGTTATTAACGGCAAAGGCCTATTATGGAAGATTAATGAAGAGAACTCCAAAGAAATTCCATCAACAAATGAATTTTACATTAATAAAAGTGATGTAGCACGTGAAAGAGTTGAAAAAATTAATCAATATCTTTAAATCAACCTAACAAAACTTGTAAAATATCCTCCTACTATACTGGCTCTATAAAACAAATGGTTTTTGAAAAGGTCATTAATGATTTAGCTATCTATTTTTCGTGCTCAATTCTTAATTAAAAGGGTATCGTTTTATTTTCAGATAAACTATTCTTCTAATCAAAATTAAATATGAATCGATTTGTATCGTTTTGGTGTACCTTTTATATCTTTAAGGTACGAAAGCACTAAAACGCTTTGATACGTGTCCTATCACGTGTCCTATTTGAGAAAAAATATTGTAATAATTTGATTATGAGGGGAATATGGTGGATGTTTCTAACTCTGCCACCCCGACTGAATATTTTTAAACCCTGACAATCAATTGATTGTCAGGGTTTTCTGTTTTTATGAACACTGTCAAAACCAGCCAAATTGGAATAAATTTCAAAACGAAGGTGTCCTATTGGGTTTCCTATTTCTACTGAATATTTCATGAAGGTCGGTAAACAAAGAGTTTTAGCATATAGGTTCGTCGAGGAAACAGGATTCGAACCAGTGACAATAATACATTATCTTCCAACTATTTGTCAATCAATAAACCCGATGGGTATCTGATTTTAAGCTTTATTCTATTCTCGATGGCAAATACAATTTGCAGAATTGTCCAAAAGCATATTAATTAGCATGGTAGCCTAATGATTCAAATCATTTACTTTCCTGCCTGTTGTACCTATATTCATACTTCATAGATTGTCTATTGACGTACTGAATAAAATCTACATTTATGAAAGCGCCCAAGAAATGGCTCAAAATTATTTCACTGTTCTTTACGGTGTTAATCCTTTTTCAAAGTTGTGCTACGTTTAAAACCCATGTAACCCTTGAACAAGCAGTTCAAGATGAGAAATCAGTCAAGATTATTACAGTAACCGATGATTCGTATAAATACAAATATATTGTCTATGAGGACGGTCTGTTCTATGGTGTAAAGGATAACCCAGGAGAAGATGTGAAATTCCCCATTAATGCCGACGAGGTGGCTGAAGTATTAAAAAAAGAAGGATTATCAACTTGGGCTATGATTGCCATTATAGCAATACCGGTTATTATAATAGCATATATTTTAATTAAAGATGCTATTTACAAAAATATGTCTTTCGATATTTTTCCAGAAGAATGAAGTTCGGATCGATATCAACTTGAAGTAGTATCAGGAACGCAATTTTGCGTACCAACCGAGCACAAAAGCTATGGTGGTTCAGAATACGGACTTTTCAGTCAAAAAAAATGATTCAAAATTGTTTATGGCAATCATGATACATATCATTTGTTAAAGAATTTCCCCAAGGTACATTTAGATTTATTTTAAAACGTAGATATAAATACACCAAATGAAAAACTTAAGAAGAAAAGGGTTGGTAATTTCTTGTCTTTTCGCTGCATTGATCCTTTTAGAGGGATGTGTCGTTTATCAAAATAAGCCTGTTACGTTAGAGCGGGCATTTCAGGAGGGTCTAAAAACCAAAGTCGTAACAGATAATGACAACACCTATAAATTTAAGCGTATTGGATTTGAAGATGGACAATTTTATGGGGTAAGGAAAAGCAACGGAGAAATAACAAAAGTTCCATTACTGGAAAATGAACTCACCAAAATAGTGCTAAAAAATGAACCCATGTCGACTCTTCTAACTATTGGTGCGTCAATAGTTTCAGTATTTGGGGTTTTGATAATATTGTTTATAATAGATACTGGGGGTGGAGATTTGTACGGGGGGCTAGATTAACATGCTACCAAAATTAGATCTTTACATCTTAAGGAGTCCCCTATATCCTGGGTGTTCTCAGCAATTATAGCATATACAAACTATTTACCAACTTAATGGACGACTGAAGCTACCATGAAAAGTGTAAAATTGCATAAAAAATCATTTATCATTTCCATTATTGCCGCAATGTTATTCTTCGCTAGATGCGGAAAAGATTCTTATGACATTGTCGTATGCGACTCTTGTCCTTCTTCAAAACCATGGTCACTCTGGAGTATAGATTTAAGGCATCCGTGTTTTGAAACTAAAAGTGAATGTCAAACGTGGGCAGAAGGACTTTATTTTGATCCTGAATGTCAAAAATGTGACAAATAAAATGTTTCTTATAAGAAGGTTATTGAAAAATATTCATATCAGTCTATTGAAATCCTTTTTATCTCCTCACTTACCCTTTTCTGGACAACTTTTAGTGTACTTTGATAGGTAATCGCCCACTATGCCATACTGGTCATACCTACTGCCTTTATAATTGTCCAAATAATAAAGGGTTATATAAAATTTGAACTCCGTTAAATCTATTTAATATTCCTTTTCTGTATTTACTGGACGAAAGCACCAAAACGCCTCGATACAACAGAAGAATGCACTCTACTTTGGGGTATGAAACTATAGAGGAATTTGTAACAGAAATGCACCATCAAAAAATAGCAGCATGACTCTTATCTAATTATTCACTTTTTGTTGCAAGTCCAATCCCATAAAAGGTTAATTAAAAAAACTACTAAAAATGAACAAAAATGAAACACCCTGGGATATGGTCGGGCAAGTTTAAAATAAGACCCATAAAACGGCTGTTTTAAAAACTCTGAATATTACATTTCTTGTAGGAAAATGAGGTTTTATAGAAAGGAACAGCAATAAAACAACAGCCGACACCAAGTTGTTGAATCACAACTTAAGGTGCCGACTGTCTTTGTACTAACTAGTCGATTACATAAGGTCCGTCTGCCGCTCCGTACAAATCATTTCGAACAAAAAATGTTTTGCCGTCTGTTCCGAAATAGAGTAATTTTAGATCTCCATTACCCAAAGTCACTTTGCAACCGGCACCAACAGCATCTAAAGCCCATGTACTTTTATCATAATCCCTAAAATCCCTTTTCTCTGTCCATTCACGGGTTATAACCGTGCCCGTAGTTTGAGCACCTAATAAAGGAATTCTAGTCCAACGATCTACGATATAATCCTCATAGGCATAAATGTTACCTGCCCCTCTTTCTATATAGATATGGCGGTATTTGTAAATATTATGTACAATAATACCTCCAAAATAGTTTTCTTGTTCCGTGGTTTTGGTATACCCCAAATAGGCAGAGGCCCCAAAACCTACACTGGCAAATGGGAAGCTTTCCCCAGTAGCTAGATCGGCATTATGCACCTCATTGGTATTAAATGGACCGGAATAACTAGTACCAATATAGGAGTTGGGAATAGTATTGCTATTTCCTGCATAAGGTCCTGGGTCGAATTTAAATTTCACAAACTCCAAACTTTCTTTATCGTATAGCCAAATTTCACCAGGTACGTAAAGCACACCAGCACCTACAGCATCGTAACGTACCGTCCCCAAAGGAGCATTTGAATCTTTTATTGAAAATTTTTGTGATACAGCTCCAGTATTCCCATTAAACCACACATATTCTGTACCTGCTCCGTTGAAGAGTATTGAGTTGGAACCGGCCACTGCCGTAGCCGCACCTATTCCATCTTCAAATAAGCCAACCAAGGCCTGATATCCTAAAGGAGGTCGTACACCTCTAAGCGTACAATTCACGGCATCATATTCTGTAGCTAATTTGGTGCCAACCGTTTTACTAGGTTCAAGTACACTTTTGACTACATAGGATAAGGGTAGCGCTTCTGCTATATTGGTGCTTTCTGCCAATGTTTCACCGATGGTGTTGATATCCACTACGCCTGTTAGGGAAAATGCACTTTCCGCACTACCGCCATAAGCAATAATCTTAGTTTTAACCTCTTTTAAAGAATTGTACTGATTGTATTCCACTTCTCCTTCCAATTTACCTCTGAATCCATTGTAGGTGCCTTCAATTCGGGCCTTAAGCTCAGTTATTGAACTTGTGGATTCTACCATCATATAAAATATACGGCCATAAGTTACAGAGGAGATAAATGTTGCCGGATTATCGGCTTGTATATATGGAGCAAGGTCTTCTCCTGTAACATCAGGTGCAAAAATATCGTCCAAACCATTGATTTGATCCATAGACATAGTGTAATACTCCTGTGTTAATTTTACCAGTACCCTGTTGTATTCCTTATCATTTGAAAAAGAAAGATCGGCAGAAGCGTTGATGTTATAAGACTCATAACTCACACCTAATTCCAATGCCATCTGTTCTTCGCTATAAATCTCCTCCACATCCAATTGAAAATTAGCAGGAACGATATCTGGATCATTAGCGATTATTTCATTCATGGCTATTTGAATACTGGACTTTTTAACTTGATCTACTGAACTTGCCGAAACAGGATTGCCATTGATCAAATTATAAGAAACCGTACCACCAGCACGGTCAACATTAATACTTGAAGGGCTATTACTATTTAGTGTTTTTCCCTGCAAAAGGTTCCCGGGCCAAATGTTTTCCGCATTAGGATTAAAAAGCGCGAATTTTCCACTGCCATCCAAAACACTTACTTTTTTAGTGGTACACAAATAAGTATTCGTAATATCTCCACCAGAAGCAGTTTCAATATAATCTTCATAATAGGGCTCAGAAACTTCAAGGGTATCTGCCACACGTGATGCTGGATAATCTTCTATAACACCTTGGGATAAAACAGAGGCTATAGAAGAATTATTGGGTTCATCTCCAGGGCCATCGCCAACATCGTCTTTACTACAGCTTTGAAATACTACTAAGGCAATACTGCATAGACTTACAAAAAGTCTCCATTTAAATTCTGATTCTTTTGTTTTCATAATTGTTTTTTAAGGATTCAACACTCCAAAACTAGAAGCCCAGCTCGGCAAAACCTAAAAACAACACTAGACAAAACATGGACAAAATTCCATCTTAGCACTTAAAACAGCCTAGACAATTGAAAAATTGAAATGCACAATAAGCCAATAAACATTTGAGTATCAATATTTTAAAAAATATTTTACTGCTCAATCTTATTACAGGTGTCTATACAAATCCTAGACAGCTGCTTTTTGGGATAAAATCCTCTATTTAGTTGTATTATCTTTATAAAAGAGGCATTTTTAACAGAATTACCTAGGTGTTTTAACTTAAAAAGTAAATTTAATATGAAGAAATGGACACTATTATTGCTAATAATTGTTCCGCTATTATCCATTGGTCAAGATCAAAAAAAAATAGACAGCCTTCTCATTCTTTTGAAAAATGCAAAAACTGACTCTACAAAAAACGACCTTTTAATAAACGTTTGGGATCATTATGTTGACACAGACGGTAAAAATGCAATAAAATTTGCTCAAAGATTGGTTGATTTAGGTAAATCTTCAAAAAAAGAATCAATTTTGGCGGGTGGCTACATGCGTCTAGCCATATCACATGGCTATATTTCAATTGATAGCTCATTGAAATACAACAAGCTTGCCTTGCATTCATATCAGAATAGAAGAGACACGCTAAGAACTGCAGTAATTCAAATGAATCTAGGTGTCGATTATACAGATCTAGGGGAATATGACAAAGCACTAAAAGCTATTGATGAGGCTTTTATTGGATTTAGCGTTATGAAAGATACTTTGGGTATGGGCCAATCACTTGAAAATCGTTGCAGGCTTCATTTTGTTAAGGGCTTTTACAAATTAGCTTTAATTGATGCAACGGAAGCTATTCGCCATGTACAAAAGACCAATAACCAAGATTATCTGGAGCGGATGAATAGCAGGTTAGCCGAAATTTATAATGTTCTTGGGGATACAATTGCCGCTAATAAAATATATAACAATATCATCAATCAGATAGATAAAGACGTTAACTTACGAAAATTGCTACAATATAGAGTATCACAGGCTGAAATGTTTATTCTGCATAATTATAATTTGAATATTGCAGAAAGGATTCTCAAAGAGAGCAAACCAAAAATTCAAGAGTTAGGCGACTATTTAACGTTGATAAATGTGAACAATGCATTTGCAAATATTAAAATTCGAAAAAAAGAATTCCAAGAATCATTAAAATATTTAGATCAAAATAAGCATCTATTCAAAGATTTTGGTAGTGACAAACTAAAATCACAAACCTTTAATATGCTCGGTTCAGTACAACTCGAATTAAAAAACAATGTTAAAGCAAAAGAATTTGCTTTGAATGCCTTATCGCTCTCTGAAAAAATTGGAATATTGGAAGAACAAGTACAGGCTTATGGAATTCTGACTGAAATCGCAAGTCAAAACAGAAATTATCAAGAAGCACTCGAATATCAAGAATTAAAATCTTCAATATATGATAGTCTATACAACATCAAAAAAGTGAATCAAATTCAGGAGTTAAATATTATTCATAAAACCGAAAAAAAAGAAGCCGAAATCACCCTACAAAAAGAAGAAATCAACACACTAAATGAAAAAGCTAAAGTAGACAAACTAACGAAAGGCCTTTATGCAGGGGGCATGTTCTCTGCTTTCGCCTTGTCAGGACTTTTATTTTTTGGTTTTCGCCAACGTGTTAAAAAAAACCGTATTGCTAGGGAAAAGCAAGAGGAAATATACAAACAGGAAATTGAACACAAGAAAAAAGAATTGGCCAGCCAGACCCTTCATTTGGTTCAGAAAAGCAAGTTCATTTCTGAATTAAAGGACAACCTGGAAAAAGTAAAGAACTCTCCCGAATTGTTTAAGATAGAGTTCAAGCGTATCGTTATGCTCTTAAAAAAACAAAGTGCAGCAGATAAGGATTGGGAAGTTTTCAAATCCTATTTCTCTGAAGTGCACCAAGATTTTGATGAAAAACTTCAAAGTCTCAATTCTAAAATCACCGATAAGGAACTACGTTTGGCCTCCTATGTAAAAATGGGACTGAACAATACTGAAATTGCAGATATCCTTAATGTATTGCCATCTAGTATACATACCTCTAAATACCGTTTAAAGCAAAAATTAAATATTGATAAGGAATTGGATTTTGATGGTTTTATCAAGAGCCTTTGAAAATGAGTACAGCATCAGGATTTATATCGGCAAATTAGAATATTTACGGTTTTCTTATGTATAAAAGTATACTATTAAAATATTTTTAGATTTTTTAATCAGTTATCTAATTCTTTTCGTGGATTTGACAGGTTTCGGTGAACCAACAATTTATGGGGCAGCCCTCGAAATCTGTATATTTCATTAGTTCCTTGGCTTTTTAGACTTATATATTGACGTTTAAACTACATAAAAGTCCACTAATAACACATGAGTCATATAATAAGCTTAAAATCGATTTACAACCATTGGATATTTCTTTCCTATTTATATTGCGAAAGCACCAAAACGCCGCGATACATGTCCTAATAGGTGTCTTATCTTGAAAAAAAAATTGTTATAAAATTTTGATTTACAATAAATTGTGATATGAAGTTTGAATCCTGCCACCCCAATGGAAATAGTATTTTTTAAGACCATTTTGAGCGAGATCTATTCGGTTACTTATTACTTTAGCTTCCGATTAATTTTCTTGCAAATTCGCAATTTGCTTTTCGCAGCGATTTGACTTTCGTTTAACTGATTCAATAATCTTTAAAAATGAAAGTTATGAAGACAACACGAATTCTTAGTCTCCATTTTTGACTTAAGGGAAAGGTTGAAAGAAAAGATCGAAGTTCAACGATTTAAATACATATTATGGTTAATGGTCAACGTGCCGAGCTCAATATACAGGAATATCTTCGACCAGATTATTAGTGCACTGATACAGGAAGGGTTGATCCTAAGATTTCGGGTGCCCAAAGAATTAATGACAATCTTTCACAAGTTCATTCTGAACTTATAGAATGTAAGAAGGGTCTTAAGCGATAAAGAATATGTATCACTGTTCAAACAATTAAAGCTAGATATCTTGGAGATGATAAGTAGCTATAGAACTTATAAATTACCACAAAGAGCGTTAATTAAAAAAGCTTGAAACTACCTCCTCCGTTTTATCAAAATGAAGTGTAAAACAAAGTATATAAACTTTGGTCAGTCAAATTAAGCCTTTGTCCTTTTGTTTAAAAATTATCTTGCGCAAATGCAATCCTTTGATGAAATTCCAACCTTTAAACTTGAGCTTAGAATTAACCAAAAAAGAAGAAGCCAAGAAAAGACCTCCCAAAGTGGTTGAAATCTTATATATATTCAAGCCGTGCTCTCTTTCATGCCCTGTAAGTGTCCATGAAACAGTTTTGGTTCTGGGCATTACTTATTTCAATTAAAGATTCTTACTTCAATATTTTTCATTTAAAATTATCAAGAAAAACTAGAGATCGGGGTACAATGAACATAGGTTGAATATCAAAGAGGGCATTCATTTATAGAAAACCTAAAAAAGTACATTTACCCTAAAACGCCCATGGATAGGTTTCCGGAAGTTGGGATTTATCCACATAAACATCCAAGGGGTGCACCCCCTCTGAAGAATCGATATGGATGAAGACATTATATCTATCGGGCATGACCGAGGGTACATAATTCCCTATTTTTTCATATTTTGGGTGATACACCACCCCAATGGCACGGTGCCCTATTGAACTTTTAAATAGTTCGTTATCTTTTATTTCATCCATGAAAACGATTTGATTGCCCTTACCGGTTTGATGCAATAGATATTCCCAGGAACCTTTTACCGCTTCAGGAACGTTCATATTCCGCATAGGTGCTCCCCATTCAGATCCTGCTACTACAGAACCTTGGTTTGATCCAAATCCAACAATTTTCGGATTATAGCTTGGAAGTTGTTCGCGTACCAATTGACCAATATTGATGGTATTGTCAAGTGCCATATCCGTAGCACGGGCATCGCCGACATGGGTATTGTGTTCCCAAATTATGGCTTTGGCATTGGGGCCGTGAAAGTGCAACAATCGGACTAAAGTATCCATCATATGGTGGTCACGCAAGTTCCAGGAACTTTGATTTGCCGAGACCATAGAACGGTAATATTTTTCTGCATTTTTAGCGATATGGGCATTTTGTTCCATATTTAGGGCCGCTTCGATATCGGTATTAAAAGTTGGTACGCGTTTCTTTATATCACTTAATAATGAAACAACCTCATTTTCACAGGTCTTGGGTAAAAAACGCTGTAAAGACCGTGCGTAGGCCATGCCCATTTCATCTCCAAAAGGCTCGAAACAGCCCATGGCCCTTTTAGCTGAAGGCAAGAGTGTTCTATCGTGTATTTTTAGATAGTCGACTATAGCCTCAATTGATTCCCAAAGGCTATAGACGTCTAGACCATACATTCCTACCCTTTTATGGGCGGACAAATCAGCATTATGCTTGTATAGCCAATTTACCAAGGTTTCAATTTCCCAATTCGCCCACATCCAAGTTGGCCATCGATTAAATTCCTTAAGCACATTGACTGAACTATTATGGCTGTTTTGATAGTGCTTTACATAACGGTTTACGCGATAGAAATCGGGCCAATCGCCTTCTACGGCAATAAAATTGAATCCGTGTTCTTGAATCAGTCGTTTACTAATGGCTGTACGCCATGTATAGTATTCATGAGTGCCGTGTGATGCCTCGCCCAAAAGCACAAGTTTAGAATGCGAGAGTTCCTCGATTAGGGGATCGAGGTCTAAGACATTCTCAAGTTTTTTACTCACTTCGCTAAGTTTCTTTATTCGCTGTTGTTCAATATTCATAACCTGTTATTTATAAGGTGCTATCTACTACTTGTACCCATATACCCTTGGCCTCAAGATTTAAGAAATGATCAATAGAATTTTTCATCTTTCTTTATATTAATAGGTTCAATTTTGGGAGGTAATCCTAAAATTCTTAATGCCCCTTTGCTTAAAATAGATTTTTAACGGTACGTTTTGCTGCACCCAAGGTAAATTAGTGGTAGGGTCTCTATAACCGTTATCAACTTTCACCTTTACACCCGTTTTTACAACCTGTATATCAATTTTTTATAATCATTCCCAAATTTTAAGACAATGACCTCGGTTTCGGCCTTGACACCCGTAACACTTGCATTCGCTTTTTCGACGACATTTTTTTAGGATAGGCATCTACGATACCGGTGAAGGTCAACTCGCCACCCTTATAGATGAGCCCTATCTGTGTCTTATCGACATCGGATAGGAATACCGGTACATCCAAAAAAACTGTTTGATTTCTGCAACCGTTTTCATAATCACATTATTTTAATTTCATTTACATAAACCTGATTTTATGTAGATTAGGGAGAAATCTTATATTATAGAATTAAAAGTAAAAGCATTTTATATCGCTCAAAATGATACACATCATGTTGGGATTGAATTTTTGTCGATTCAAAAAAATCTTTTTTAATAATAGCTCGAATTCCATTGACCTTACACGATATATTTTAATTTTTCAGGCATTATCTATTCTTATAATAGGTCAAATTGAAAAAAAACAGCCCTGATTTTTTATAGTAAATCAGGGCTGTCACCAACAAATAAAGTCAATAACCTATTGAAATGTGAATAGTTATGCATATTCCGTGTAATACTGAATATTCAGTTCGTTATTTACGTAATATACTCCTGGTGCACGATAAGCTGCGGTTTCGGCATCTTCCTTTTCTTTTAAAGAATGTACCTTGCCCCTAAGGGTTACAGTATGCCCATCGGTTAAAACGGTAATATTTTTTGCATCTAATTCGGCAGAGCGTTCAAATGCTTTTTTGATATTATCCTTAACCTCAAAAGGTTTTACATCCTGTTTTATGGTAATGTTATTGATGACGCTACGTACCCCTAATAGGTTTTCGACGGCACTTTTTGCCGCATTTTTTTGATAGCCCCATTTAACTTCCCCTGAAAGATATACCCAACCGTCCTCAACTTTGACCGTCAAGTTCTTTTCAGGTACCGATGAGTTCCATTCGAGGGCATCTACAACGGCCTTTGCAATCTCTTTATCCGTTTTCTTAAAATCGTTGCCATATTTTACTTCAATATCGCCTGCAAGAGCTTTAACTCCTTCAACCCTCTTTACCGCCTTTTCTGCGGCAACTTTCTTGGAATAGTTGTTAAGCACACCACTTAGTGTTACGATCCCATTTTCAACGATGACCCCAATCTCAGTTTCGTCTACATTGGGTTCCCATGCCAATTCATCCAATACATCCTCTTTAATTTCTACATCTGTTTTCATGATATTTTAATTTTATGTTAAACAATTAATTAAGGTCATAAAGATATTCTTGAGCTATAGGATATAAAATGATGTAAATCATTAGGGTTGCCTTTTAACAAGAAGTGTTCTAAAAAAAAAGATTTTCAGAACACTTCTGGTGGTAGTCTCAGACTTAATTCGGTTAATTGGGACTTTACGTATATACTCTATACGTCAGCAGCAAAATATGCCGTTCATTGCAGAACTTTTTTATACAATGGCTTTTATTGTGGTCTTGGCAATTTCCATATCGTTAGGATTCTTGGAATCTGCGATTTCACACTTCAATATTTTCCACAACTACCTTAGAGGCATTTACCGCTACTATATGATTGTAATACGGGCTTTGTGCAAATCGTTAAATTCTTTATTGCTAACCGGTATTTGGGCGAAAGACTTTTTTATTCGTTGTTGAGATTATTAAAAAAAAATAATAATCTCGTATTATCAAGGCAGCGGTTAAATGATTCAACTTGTTTGCCCGAAGCCATTTTATATGTTATTGTTACAAAATGATTTAAGTCATTCCAAATAAAATAGGTTTGCCATTAATTTAAATAATAGTGGTTTTGCATTAGGAATTTCAGCGGTAATGCTTCTATCTTTTGTATCAATTTTGACAAAGAATGGTAAGGTATTAAAGCGAAAAAACCTACCTATAGGGTCATGCCCAAATAGAAAAGCTACAAATTCTGATCATTTATTTTTTAAGCCATGTTGGGAGAATTAACCGCCAATCAGATAGAGGTAGTTTTGTACCGCGAAGTAGTAGGAAGAATCGGTTGCCATGCCGATGATATTACTTATATAGTACCAATCACTTATGCTTATGATGGGGAATATGTTTACGGACACACAAAGGAAGGAATGAAAATCGATATTATGCGGAAGAACCCGAACGTTTGTTTTGAAGTTGATGCCATAGAGAACATGAGTAATTGGCGCAGCATAATCGCCTGGGGAACGTTTGAAGAACTTAAGACCAAGGAAGAACGAGGTTCGGGCATGCAGCAACTAATTGATCGTGTTTTTCCTTTACTGACAGGCGAAACGACTATTAGCCATTCAATGACCGATGGACATGGAAAGTATGTTGAGGCAATGAAAGGTGTTGTTTATAGAATCAAATTGACAAAAAAAACGGGGCGATATGAAAAACGGTAATTCTTTGAAATTTTTGCGATTTGGTATTTATTAATTTTTATGATCAATTAAAAACATTACTTCTTTCCATTTTTTTTTAAGATTTTAAAACCAGAATGATACAGGTCATTTCGAAGATGGTGGGTTTCCCATTATTTTGTTTATGAATTGACAATATGATGGATATTAAAATAAAGGAACTATTCAGGTCAGCACTGCTATTTCTCATAACTCTAATCTTAATGTTATTGGCAAGCTGTGGCCCAATGGTCATGACCGCAGGGGTCATCGAGCCACCACCATCTTGGTTCTACCCGAACAGGTTGGAAGTTGTGCGCTATGTGTATTTTCCGAAATATCATTTTTATTATGACCTATCGGCCCATACCTATCTTTATTTGGACGGGAGCATTTGGGTGCGCCGAAAGGTCTTGCCACCGCGCTACCGAAATCTAGATATGAGGCGTTCAAAATACGAGCGAGTAAAAGGATATCGAGGCGATAATATACGCCAGTATCACGAAGAAAATAATGTAGATAGAGGAAGAAGTAATAGGACAACGACGAGAAACAACCGTAACACTACACGGAGAAACAATTAAAAGGATTTTTTAAAATCAAATACGAATATCTTAAAATTTGACTCTATGAAAAATATAATGACAATCTTATTGGTCTTGTTGTTTATAGGATGCAAAGGCCAGGAAAAAGAGAAACTACAGGAAAAAGGGAAAGAAAAAAAAGAGTTGTCTGAAAAACCCAAGCAAGAATGGAAAGTTCACAGAGAATATGATGAGCAAGGCAATCTAATACGCTACGATTCGATTTATAGGTATGCCTTCCCAAATGTTGAGGGAGACTCGGTTCGAGTAAATCTAGATAGTATAATGAATTCTTTTAGGGGCTATTTTGATTATCATGCTCCCTATAAATGGAACGATGGTTTCTCCTATTTCCCCAAAACGGACTCCCTTTTCATGAAGGACTTTTTTAAGAAGGACTATTTCTTTGATCATTGGAAAAGAAAACCGTTGGACATGAAAGAATTGATGCGAAAAATGGATTCCACGAGAAATTCGTTTCTGAGAAAATACCATCCGGGACTGTTGGAATCACAGGAAATTGATTGAGGGCTAATTTTCACTTTAGTTCCCCTTCCAATACGCTACTGTGAATTATAGGAATAATATAGATTATGGGTCTAAAAATAATTCAAGTGCACCATTGTATTTTTCGAACAAACGATAGAGATTTTTATTTAAAGAGACGTTTCCATATCGCTTTGTAGAATTAGGTATATAATATGTTTTGGAGGCAAAGCATTAAGAAAAGGTATAAAATTCAAGTACAATAATAGTATTTAACACAAAAATCATGAAAAACATAAAATTCAGTTTAAGCGCACTTTTGATAATTTTGATGTCTATGTCGACAACATCTTGTAAGGAGGTAAGTGACCTTGAGGCAAACACAGAAAATGAACAGGTTCAGTTTTATGCGGAGAACAGGGATGCTGAGGAATATACGGAAAAGGACAATAAAGATTTTAAAGGTGGGCCAGTTGATTTTACAGATACCGCCAAAAAGGTCTTGGATGCCGTTGTACATATTCGATCTACACAGAGTCCGCGTGGCGGAAATCAGGATGTGCAGCCACAACAATTACCTGATTTTTTCCGGGAATTTTTCGGTGACCGATTTCAAATGCCAGAAAATATACCACAGCAACCAATGTACGGATCAGGCTCAGGAGTTATTATCGATGAGAAAG
>TARA_R110002051_G_scaffold145245_3_pt1 | contig 24830 bp, 27 predicted proteins | sample TARA_R110002051 | Tara Oceans TARA_R110002051 (sample SAMEA4397023) | marine metagenome | biome: Polar Biome; feature: [MES] marine water layer (ENVO:01000295) within the mesopelagic zone...; material: water (ENVO:00002006), including particulate matter (ENVO:01000060) such...
GTGGATTTTGCGAATGATATATGGAGTACAATGTTTTCCGCTACTTATGATAAGATTGTTGGTGGAACTACTAAAATAGATAAAAGCCATCATAAGAATATGTATAACTTCCTAGCGGGTGATGACGTTGGCTTTGCACATGCAGATGCAAAGAGGATAGGAAATGCTATATTGTCATATGGGAGTTGGACATCAGATGTAGGAGGTAAACCATCTTCAATAATGACTAATTTGGCTATGTATATGGGGAATAGAATGCATGACCCCGTTAAGAATAAACATTTCATGTGGGCAGCATTTAATGCAGGCATGGCTCCAAACCCAACGGAGCAGAGTACGAGTGGTTTACAAAATTTACACAATAATAAGGTTTTCTATGGTAAGGCTAAAAAACTTTATGGTATGCAGAGGGATTTGGATAGGGAAGTTGAAGAATTATCATTCGTATCGAAATTAGGTACTGAAGAAGAAAGGTATGAAGAAGAAAATAGAATTAAATACGATTGGGATAGAGCAACGATTGCAGGTATGAAGGACTATAGTGACGCAGAACATACATCGGATACTAATGAAGGAATAGGTTCTTCTGCTTTAACACCCGTACTTAAAAATATTAGAACATCAACATACAATGAAATCACAGAAACAGATGTGGCTAAGAAAGAAATGGATAAAATGATTGCCATGAGAGAGGCTGGTGACTTTAGCTATAGAGAAACACAAACCTTTCTTGATTTAAATCCATATTTTCAGGGGTCATACGATAGTAAAGGTAAGATTACAGGAGTAAATGTCCATAGAATGACTGGGAAAGGATTCACTCAGCCATCTGGGGCGTTTGATTATGATTTAGGAACAGACGAAAGACTTAAATGGACTGAGCAAGAACAATTTGATTTTCAAGAAGGGGTCATGGATGATATAAATGCCCAAATTCACGATGCTCGTTCTGTGATTACAAAAATGAATGACGACATGGCTTTGATGACTGAAAATGCTGCTAGGTCAGGCGTTACTACTATGCCTGCTGAATACAATAATATGCAAGTTACTCGATTTAAAGAAGAAGAACGACTCGCCTTTCTTGAGCAACATCAAATGGAATCTTATCAACAAGTGGCTGATAGAACTATGGGTTCTCAAGATGATTGGTGGGGGACTGGCAAGAATCTGAGAAATAGATTACCAGCAGAACATATTACTAAGACAGAGAGAGAGAGTAGGGTGAGGGATAAAAAGGCTCAGACTCTTATAGGGTCAGGCGTTGGATTGGGTGGTGTGAATATGGGAGGCGTATATTCTTTGTGGGATAACGTACAAGAGTCTGTTAAAGCAGAAGATGTTGGTAAGCCTACTCCACAAGTAAATGACCCTAATAGTTTTACAAATACTATGAAGCGTGGAGTCTCTAATATGGGACAAGGATTACTTACAACAATGGATTTACTTTCTTTTAAACCCCCTTATAGACAATAGGTTTTAGTATGGGATTACCACAATTCGGAAGTACTCTTAAGCAGACGTTAAAGTCTACTACGCAAAATGTAAATTCAGCTACGGCATCTGTTGGTTATGATTTCCCTACTGAGCCATCGTTCTTTGATGACGAGAGATTTCAAACTCCAACTGTTGCTCAACTATCGGGTGTGCCTAAGCCTCCTCAACCGAGAGATGATGGCACAATTAATGAATTCTTAGGTAGAGCGGCTTGGGGTGCGTTAGATAGTGCAACATTTAATGTACTTAGATGGGCTACTGATGATAAAACTAAGAGTCTTGGCGATACAATGATGGGTGAAGAATCTGGGGAATCAAGAGCAGGGCAGTGGGGAGAAGGTATTGGAGCAGCAGCTGGATTCCTTGTTCCGTTTGGTGGTTTAGGCAAATTGGGTAAGTTAGGGGTTTCATCGATTGGTAAGTATGCATCTAAAAATGTAGCAAAGAAGATTACAGGTGAAATAGCTGATGCTACTGCTAAGAAAGCAAGTATTCAGTTTATTAGTAAGTCTGGTAATTTGATGAAAGGCAAGAAATATACTGAACCTTTAGCCCAAAAGAAATTTCTTAAAATAATGGATAAGCAGTATAGCGGTGACAAAGTAATTGGTCACTATGCTGATGGAATGAAGAGTGTTGCTGAACGAAATTTATTTCAAGATAGAGTAACTACGAATTTTGCTAAAAATCTTCAAGAAGAAATGGCTAAGAGTGGATTGAAACTTGATGGTACTTCAGCAAAGGCTATAGAGGCTACCTATGCTAAGTTTTTTACTAAGGCTGAAACAATGCCTGTCTCTAGCATCGCAGGGGCTGTGCAAAGATTCTTAGCTAAGAGAGCGCCTGGGCTTGGTTGGGATAGTAAGTTAGCATCTGCCGGGTCATTAATGATGGAAGAAGCTATATTATTTGCTGGTGTTGAGTCAATGTTTGAAGGTATAAATGCATCTCAGAATGATAGGGATGCTCATTATGGAGAAACTGCATCACACGCTGCGATGATGGGTATGATATTAGGTTCTGTTAGGTTGATTCCTGGGGGCAGAAAGGGTTATAATAAATTAGGACTAGCTGGTCCATTATCTGGTGCTGAGTCTGGTTTTGGTGGTTTTAGAAAGTTAATTGCAGGCAGAGAGCCTTATAGGGGAAGACTTAATCATAAGGTTGAGAAGCTGAAGGGTGGAGGAACTAAGCCAACTGAGGAGACGGAAGCATTATTTGATATGTTCAATATGATTCAACAAGGTGGTCAGAGTTTAAAGGGTCATCCCGTTAAGGACATACTTGTAAGAAGTGCTAAAGAGAATGAATGGGTCAGGAAGGGCTTATTTGGTGGGAAAAGTGGAAAGAACTCTGTTAGCATATCTAACTTTGACGTAGGAGATATAGATAGGATTCTTACCCAGTCAGGCTCTGGGTGGAAAGTAATAGGTGGAAAGCGAGTCAATCAAAAGGAAGTGGCATCTCAGATAATGGCTGATGGCTTAGATGATGTATTTAGAAACTTTAAAACATCTTGGTCTAAGAACTTCTTTAAAGAGTATGCTAAGGATTTCGCACAGTCTACTCCTCGTATGCTAATTGGTGGTGTTGCTATGTCAGGAGGACCGGGTATTGTAATGGATGAGAATATAGAATTCGCTGATAAAGTTTTTCATCTTTCTCTTGGTGGTTTTATGATGAAACATGGTAAGCAGTTGAAATGGTATGGTAGAGATGGAAGGGCAGTAGAGGGTTCTCAATTCTTTGGCAAAGCACAACCGTGGTCATTCAATGAAAAGATTAATGAACAAACTTCTATGCTTGAACTTCTTGGTGGGAATCCTCGTGACCACTATTTATGGAAGAATTTTAAAGAGCAGAATGAGGGAAAGCCTCTAATTTCACATCTTGATTCAGTCATTAGGTCTTCTAAGGAAACAAAAGATATACTTAAGGTTAAGGATGAGTTCTTAAGAGAAAAGAATGGTAAGAGCATCTATTTTACAGATGGCGAGCCTAAAGAGGTAAAGGACAACAGTGATTTAGCTAATAACGCAGAATCTAAACAGTTATATGAAATATTCGCATCTCATGGTGCTAACAATTTTATGCCTGCTGAGAATCCTTCAAATGGTAACATATACAGTATGAAAAAATGGGAACATCTCACCCCAGGCGAAAAGAAGAAGTTCGTTAAAGAGATGAAAGAAAAGAATGTTAAAAATCCAGATGATTATTTAGACATTATAATTGATTCCAATATTGATGTTATCTTAGATGTTCAAAATACTATTCAAAGTAGTGTAGTCTCGGCTTTAAATCAAAAGTTTAAGAAGGGGAACAGGGGTGAGGAAAATTCAGAGATGTGGAAGGCTTCTGATACTTCTGATGGTAAAATTAGACTCCCTAAGATAGACGCAGATGCTCAAGGAAGTAAGAAATTGGAAGGGGCTGACCTTGAAACGATTGTTAAGTATAATCAGATGGTTGATTTCTTGCATGATGCAGGAAGAGTGGAGATTTTTAGTAAGAATGCTCAAGATACTGGCACTAAAGTCAATAGCGAAAGCCCTAATCTTCGTGAATTTTTAGAGACTATTAATAATACCCATGAAAGTGTTCAGAATAAACTTGGGTTAGCTGATAGCCCCGGGCATGAAATAGCCTTAAATGACCAAGTATTTGTTACCGCTAATAGATTTTTTAATACACATAATAATATTAAGACTGCTGAATCTTGGATTGGGAAGCTTATATATGATAAGCCTGTTGGTAATCGTGATATAGTTTTTGAAGGGAATACCCAACAAGAAGCCAAGTCTTTACTTCGTAAGATATTTTATGCATCTGGTAGTGATAAAAGTAGAGTTAGCGAGTATGATGTTGTACATGATTATATAAAAACGGATAAGAGTTCAAAAGATAAAGATGGTGAGTTCAATTTATCTAGAGAGCAAGAATTTGTAGACTCTGTACATGAGATAATTAAGTTTCACGGTAAGTCTAGAATTAAGGTTAAAGATGGTAAGGAGAAACCTCATACTTATAAAGAGATTAAACGGGACGTTAAAAGACTCCAGGAACTTATGCAGAATGATGGTATCACTTTATTTGGGCATTGGAATCAAGGAGTAAGGAATGAATTTGTTGACAATCTTAAAAAGTCAACTCTTAGACAGAAGTTAGGAGGTCAAATAAGAAATACAGATGGTACAACTCGTGATGTTAACCGAGGAGATATTGATACCGTCATGAAGCTTATAGACACAGGTCTTGTGAATGAACATTTGACCTTAGTTAATGTTCAGGGAATTTGGGGGGATGTAACTGGGTCTCAAACTGAGGGGCTTATTAGTTCATGGCGAAGAGGAAAGAGGGGTGGTGAAGTTGCAGGCGTTAATAATAATGTAAGATTAGAGTTCAATAAATTCATGGATGACGTTCTTGCTACGGAGATGGCTAATAAAGGAAAAAGGACACCCAAAGAGATTAAGGATGAAATAGAAGGGATAGCTTGGGATACTCTAAAGCAATTTAAGGAAGGAATCGAGCCTTATATTATTAAAAACACTAAGGATTCAAATGGGGATATTCATACTAGTGGAATATTACATCTAAATAAAACACAAGAAGTGCAAATGGATAGAGCTACTCTTATAGCTCTCAATGCTCAAATGCATTGGGCTGCCCATCAAAAACAGACTGGTTCTGTTAGGGACTTTATTGAAGACCTCGGGAATGCGGCTAAGAGTGAACGAGCAGAAACTAAGGCGTTTGCCACTAGATTGCTTAGAAGCTTTACTAAGGGGTCTGCTGATTATACAAGGGCATTAGAGTTAGCCAATAGATATAAGATTTATGACCCGGGGACTAGGAAGTTCAATGAAGGGAATGCAGATATAGCTGGTGAAGGTACTTTTATGAGTCCTTCTGCTAGAATGAAAGCTTTTATTACTCAAGTTGCTCGACCTACATATGGAAGTAAAAAACAAATAGAAGCTAATTATGATAGATGGAAAGATATAGAAACTTTAGAAAATGGCAATGAAGGGTTTCATCAAGAGAGCCTTTCTACTATTTCTCAAAAGTATAATTTTTATGGTCATTCCTTTAAGGATGGGAGTGAAATAATGTCTTTTGGAGAAGCGTCTGTTGTAGACCAACTCCATAATATACACGATGGTTATATTAAGAAAAATGGGACTCTCGACACAGATGGTTTTATTAGAGACTTGAGGAAAGCCGCTGAGAAGAATGGTCCAAGAGATAGAGATGATTCAAAATTTACTGGTGAAGAACTTTCCCTTTTAGATAGGGATTTAAATAAATTGAGAATAGATATAGTCAATACTGAGAATATTCCTTTAGTTACTATGAATACAGACAAGGCTAATAGGACTGGTTCACATTATCATGATTTAAAAAATAAGGTTAAGGGGACACCCGTGACCGCTGGGATAAGAAAAGCCTTAGAGGGAGTAGAGACTCCATCAAGCCATATGCTTGGTGATTTCGTTATGATTGAAAGAGACATAATGACTGATGGGAATAAGTATCAATCAATCTCTGGGGACGGTGTAAGGGCAGATATAAATAAAGAATTATATAATGGAGAAAGAACGTCTACTACTAAGGACATGAAAATAACGGAGAACCAAGCTTCCGATACGGAAAGAGTAGGTAGTCAAGAGCAGCCTAATAGAAAAGTGTTATATAGTTTTGGTTCATCCAAGCAGTCATTTGGGATTGTCGCTGAAAGGGGAAGCCTTAATGCTATGGCTGGGAACTATTTAAATTTCATGAGGGGGTTATCGAGATTTCAGGGAAAGAAAGGTGAAGCTGAGCTTCAGTCATATTTAAAAGAGCATTTTGGAGTTGGGGCTACGGGGATACCTTCTAGAGTAAGGATTGTAGAGAAAGATGGTGAGATAAGAATTGAAAGCACAAAAGAGGAAGGAGGGCTCACTGCTGAGTCTGCTCAACAAGCAGTAAAGAATATGATGGACGATAGAATCTTTGTAGATGTTGTGGGTTCGGATTTTTATTTCGATAACATAAGAAATTTAGACGCTATGGGTCAGGCTACTTTAAATGGTAGACTCAGTTTATTTAATAATATGAATTCCAATACTATGAGCAAGGAAATATTGACAGATATATCTAAATATCAAATGGACTTTGCTAAAAAAGGAGACACTCAAGCCTTGTCAAATGCAATAGCCTTGAAAGACCTTGCTGATGGGAATTTTGAAATGAAAGTCTTTAAAGATGAGTTTGCTCCACAAGAGATGAAGCTTCAAGTACATCATATGTTAAATGAGCAGTTAAAGCATTACGACAAACAATTACTAGATGTTGGCATGGATAAAGATTTGATAGAGGGTATTAAATTAGATAGGGCTGCTGCTGAGAAAGCATTGGCTGATAAAAGCGGTATGGACGGCTTTACCCTTGTTAATCCTAGACTATTTGATGCCCTTGCTTCTATCATGGGTGCAGGTGGAGGCGACCACGTTGGGGCAATAAAGCCTATAATGTTAAGAAAGGGAGACCAGTTCTTTGTCAATAAGACAGCATTTCAAAAAGACGCTACCTATAATCAAATTTTTATAGACAATCCTAATCTTGGAATGGTCACATTCACATCTGCTTCAAAATCGTTATTACCTAAAAATGCAAACGGAGAGAGTGTATACCATGATTGGTTTAGTAAAAGAATAATTACACCATCAACATCTCAGAATCTTCCATTGAGTCAATATATTTTGGAAGGGCAAGGTATCCCAATAAAAGCATCAGACATACAACTAATGCAAGTGAAGGGGTATAAAGATAAGGCGAAAATGGCGATAAATCATGCTTTAGGAATGGAAGGGAAGGCAAGAGTAGATTTCATAAAAAAGCATTTAATTGGTAAGCACGCTAAAGCATCTGAGAGAATTACTGAATTAATGAAACATGAAGACCAAGCTATTGCTTTTAATCAATTAAGAAATAAGGATATGTACGACAGTTTAATTGATACAGAGACTTCAATAGGAATATCACAAAGATTTGCTACTGAGGGAATCAATCCTCATGCCTTACCTAATCAAACGTCTTGGAAAAATATTTTAAAGTCATCCTTTATAGACCCTATGGCTTCGCTGGAAGTAAATGGTACTATTGCTACATTATCTCCAGATATGGAAGGAAGGTTAGCTGGTACTATTATGCATAAGGGGGAGAATCGTTCTACGATATACAGAATGGGAGAGAGTTCTCTACCTCATCAAAGTAGAAATGCTAAATTCAATCCAGATGAAGTAATGATTGTTGATAATATGGAAATGGCTTCAGGCTCAGATAAGGGGAGAATGCAAACAGTTAGCGATTATAATAAAAATTTGAAAGAAGCTGAGAGGGTAGATGTTTCATCTCTCGGTGAATTACACGATATAATGACAGAACGAGGTAAGAATATTTTAGTTGCTTGGGAAAGAAATCCCCACACTAAGCCAGATTCAGTTGTGCTACTTAGACTTAAAGATTTTAAAGCTGTTGAAGATGGTGCTAATGGTCAAGTGGCGTTCTCAGATGGTAGAAGAGGATTAGAGTTTGACCACGATTTAGATACTGGTAATGCTCAATGGGATTTAGGTAGAAATGTAGCAGAGCATTATTATAATCAAAGGGGAAGAGTAGCTGATTCTGTTGCTAAGGATGGTAAGCAATCCATTGGTGAAAAAATGGATATATTTAAAGCGGCTGAACATCAAGATAGGTTATCGCAAGAGCATAAAGGCGACTTAGCAAAGGGTATAGTCATGAAACATCAAAGGATTATAGACCATGTTAAAGATATGGTTAATAGAATCCCAGCACAAGAAGATGGAAGAAGATTGATTCATTTAGGTGGCAACAGATATGCTGAGATGAGAACAGATGAAGTTTTTATTAATGAAAAGCTTCAGACTTTAGCCAATGATATACAGGGAGTACTTGACTCTAAGAAGGGGTATGATTCTGATTACTTTTCATCTATGTACTCTAGCGATGCTAGTAATGAATTCTTATTTGGAGAAAGAAATGGTTTATTTAGCCCTGTTTTGAAAGACCAGCCTACAGGTGGTGGTGTAAAAGTAGTTCCGGGTGTAAATTTCACAAGCGTAGATAGGATAGCGTTGAAAGCAGGTATTATAGACCCAATAAATAGGTTATCAAGGATTACTAGTGCTGATTATTCCCAAACTGGGAAGAGAGAGACAGTTAGCTTTGATGCTATGATGACTGCTATAGAATACTATAATGGTAATATGAAATTTCAACATAATGTTATTCGTAAGGCATTAGAGAAAGCAGACATGGGGGTTACAGAGCAATGGCATGGAAAGGACGGTAAATATAAAGCTAGGTTTATGGAAAGTGGTGAGTTGGAGAGTATGCTATTGAATATCCCCAAAGATAATTTGGCAAAACATAGTGTTTTTGAAAGACAAGTAGCACAAATGTATGATTTAGGAAAGGCGGCTAATGTTCGTCCACAATCCAATAGGAATGAACCTGAATCTAGCTTCATGAATGCTATAGAAAGCATGACCCATAATAAAGATGTCGAAGGATTTATGAAAGAATATGGAGACTCTATAAAATCATCAGCCAATAAGCTTGGTGCTTTAAATATGTTACACAGAAAAATTAAATCAACTCAGGAATTGGTCAGGGAGTCTTCTCTTCATAAAGATTTTAGTGGTATGGAATATTTTAATGGAAGAGTCAATAGATTAAAGAATATTAAAAATGACATACAAAATAAATTAATATATAAAATTGATTCTAAAGGCAATAGCATTTCAAGAGATAGTAATGGGAATTGGAATACTGAAACAGGGAAAAGAGCAACTCACGAACAGAAAGCCATGTGGAAAGCTGTTGTTAGAGAAAAAAGAAAAGCGATGCTCAATGATGTAATAAAGAAAGCAGGTGGGAATAAAGAACAAGAATTAGAACTTGTTAAAAAGTTTCAAGAAAATAATAAAGAGGATGCTCTAGTCCTAGATGAATTAGGTAAAACAGGGATTGCATTCACTCATATGGGAACTAGGGAAATGGTTTCCGCTATAGCCATGCAAAAAGCCTTTGGAACATTAGCTAACGTAGAAATGTTTACAGATTTAGGAAATAATGTAAGGCAATTACATCAAGAAACTAAATTTATTAATGAACAGGCATCTCATATGAGAGATTATATTGATAATAGATGGAATGACTTTAATAATAGTAACAAACCTAATGAGTTAGCTACTCAAGTTGCTAAAGATATTCAAGCGAATATGGAAGAGAAGTTTCTTACGATATATAATGAAAACCCAGATATGGCTAATTTATTTATATATAAGGTTATGACTCCTGAAATAAATTATGGGTTATTAGTCAAAGCAGGGAATCAAGTAATGTTTGCCCCTAAGAAAGCTAATCATCACAGATTCGCCCAAGCGGGCTTTAGATTCTTCAATGAAACTATTCAGGTACCTGAAGTTACTAAGCAAATTAGATTCAAGCAGATGACTGAAGTATTAAATAGTGCATATAGAGAATTGGTTCATCCAACTGAAACTAAATGGGATTACGCTGATGGCGTAGGTGCTAAGTTAGAAATAGAATTTGATGGTAATGGAGAAATTGCACATACTATTCGAAAGGCAAATATTGCTGATTCTAAATATGGCTCTATAGGGAAAGAGTTAATAAAGGATACTAATGTTTTCTATCAATATGACAATCCACTTATGTTTAGTAGCACAGGAATGTTAAGTGATGTTGTATCTGAAGTTAATCCTAATCTTGGTGGCTCAAGGTGGGGAACTGAGTATAGTCAATTAACTCAATATCAAATGATGAGAGATGTATTTGGCACAGGTGGTATAAGAGAAGCAATCAGAGAAAGAAGTATTCCGTGGTTTCCTAGTTCTTCAATAAATGCAATGACAAAACATGGACATAACTATGGAATAGGTGGAATGTCTGACTATAGAAGAGCAATAGAGAATGAGGCTGTTGGACTCTTGGGGGACTTGCATGGTAGAGAAGGTCTTTTAGGAGAGGGCAGTAATATGGATTTTCATGCGAATGTAATGCTAGGAAAACATAAATCAGCAAGGGATTCTGTTAGAGAACAACAAGAAAAACTATGCAATAAGTAGGTAATTATGAGAAGATGTATAACATTAAATAAAACTGAGAAATCCAGAAAAGAGAATTGGCTAGATATAGCTATGGAATTTGATAAGGATTCTGCTGTTAAGGCTTATGGTTTTGGACATCATCATTTTAATAGGTTGTTCAAGGCATCAACTGGAAGACATATGGAAGGTTCTAAGACACCATCTGTTGAGGAGTTAAAATTATTAAAAAGAAATGTTGGTGATTTTGTAAAGAATATAAATAAGGGAGAATTAAGTGAGGCTCAAAAATTATTCTACCTAACTAAAGAAGTGGCAAAACAATTCCCAGCTTCAGAGAGATGGTATTCGGACATGGAGAATGCTAATGCAAGATTTAAGGGGGATAACCAAGCATTTTCTACATTGATGAGAGACATACATAGTAAATTATCAAATGAGGCTGGTTCTAATGGTCTATCTGGTTTGCTAGGAGGGAAAGGCTCAGCTCAGAAAGAATTAATAAAGAGAGAGGCTAAGTTTAAGGAGTATATAAAAAAAGGAAACTATGACTTAGCTATGAAATATAGAGAAAAAGAAATAGAACCTTTTGTAACGAGTGGAGAGGGGAAGGTATTTAAAGACTTTTTAGAATTAGCAACGAATGACTCTAAGTGGAATAATAGACCTGAAAGATTTTATTCTGCTAATGTTGTTAATGCTGTCGGCACTTGGAGAAATAAGTTATTACCTCATCTTGATATATTAATCAAGAAAGGTATGAAAAATTATATGGAGACTTATAAAGCAGGATATAGTTCAATGGGGGATTTTAAAGGGTACAGGACTTTAGAGCAAAAGCTAACAACTATTGAATCATATATAAATAATATAGGTAAGCAAGGGAATTCTTTTCCTATAAAAAACTTAGATATACTCCCAACCTTAGGTAAGACAAATGAATTAATAGCTGAAGGTACAAAGGAGTCAATACTAGAAGCAAGTAAGGGCTTAGACAACCTAATAGAGACTGTCATAAAGAATGATACTAGCATCAATGAATTTATAACTAAATCTGAACAAAAGAACGATATGGTGTCTTACAATGTATTGGGGATAATGGATACATATACTAAGTCTGTTTCTAGATTTAACTTTGCTGCTTTCAATACAAAGTCTTATGTAAAAGCCATTCAAGAATTTAGTCGTATGCAGGATAAGTCTGGCAAAGATACGGAGTTTGGAAAAGCTGTTGATTCTATGGTTGATTATATGAGTGATACATACTCAACTTCTATGGGATTAAAGGCTGATAAAAATACATCAAATATATCAAGAGCCTTAACCGCTTGGCAGGCTATATCAAAATTAGGATTCCCCAATCTTAAATCACCTGCTAAAAACGCTACTCAATCATTGCAAAATTGGGTTTACTTTGGATGGAATGGGATTAAAGAGACTAGAGCGGAGATGAAGAACACAGATATGTTGTCAAGGGTCAATGAAGGACTGGCTGATAATGGTATTCTGTTCCCGAATATTACTGAAGTATATAGTAAAGATTTTATGCCAAATAGAAAAAAAGACCCTGAAACTGGTTTGTGGGTAGATAAGATTGATACTAGTATAGGAGATGCATTTGTAGAAAGGATTGCTAGGGTAGCAGAGATTACTAATAAGCCAATGACTTGGGTTGAAAATAAAATAAATAGACGTTCAACATATAAAATGGCATACGTTAAAAAATGGAAAGCAGACAATGCAGATATAGGTTATTTAAATAGAAAATTTGAAAGGGGCTTAGGTCACGATAGAGTGAAAGAGATGGTTGGAAAGGATAATTATAATCCAGACATGACTCCTGTAGAGAACCTAAAAGCACAACAGGATATTCTATTCGGAAATAAAACATCTTCTTATGAAATGCAATTTGAAATGTTCAGAAGGGCTAGAGCAGATAGATTTTCAAGAGATGTAGTAACTGAACTTCATTATGATTATGATGTATCAGCTAAACCTAATATTATGACTGGTCCTGTTGGAGCAGTAGCTACTCAATTTCAAACATTTTCAGTAAACTTCTTTAATTATCAACGCAAGATATTAAAGCAGGGTAAGAATGAAGTAATGTCTGGTATGTGGGGAGGTGAAGGTGCTTGGAGAATGTATAGGCTAGGAATGCTCTATACTGTTTTAGGTGGGTTAGTATCGCCTATGGTAAATAGTGACTTATTAAATTTAGTAGAAAACGATACGGCTAATAGATTATTAGACATGAATGACTTCTTGTTCTCTGATGATGACAAGAAAAGAGAGAGAGCATTATTTGGAAGGGGACTATCATCCTTTGCTGGTCCAACTGTAAGTGACGCATTAAAACTTGGTCAAGTAGCAGGGTATATGAATTTTGATGACAATGATTGGAAAAATTATGTATTTGGATACCAAGATTTTGCTAACAGTACTAATGATGAAAAAACACAAGAACTTGTTAGGACAGTTTCGGTAGGACTAGGTAGAACATTGTATGACCATGTACCAAGAACTATTAATGGTCAAAATATAGGAACTACATTTACAAACGAATTGGGATTATATGATACTGATTCTAATAAGGCGATGAAGCATGTACTAAAAAATCATGAATTCTCACCAGTTAAGCCTATTTATGATAAACTTATAAAACCTTTTGTAATGCCAACTAAGGCTGAACAGAAAATTGCTCTACAGAGAAGACAAGGAGCAGGCACTGGCAACTCAGGCTCTAGGGAGGCAATACTTTCATCTCTAGATAAAATGTACCAAACGCCTAACCGCTAGAGCCTTCGTTTCCCTCTGACAAGGGTGTTTTAATTATTGGACAAATATTGACTATTTTCTGAACCGTGTATTAAGTTATGTTTTTTTATGTCTTCATATCTAGGAAGTTTCTTTTCATCAATCCATTTTTTACCTGAAATCACAAGTGACTCTAACATATTCAAATGAGCAATTAAATCTAAGTGTGCTGTCCTTCCTTTCTTTGAAAGATTTAAATAAGTTCTAAGAATTTTAGAATCTCTTAGCTTCGTACTTTTGGTGTCCATTTTGCATCTCCTGTTTGATTAAGATACCATTGTCCAATACAAATAGCATCCGCATTAACTAATGTTACTTTAACTCCATTGGCAACTTTCTGAGCCTCTGCCTTAAGGAAGTTCTTTCTGTCCTTCTTCACCTTAGGTACGTTATCCCAATTCTTCTGCCACATCTGAGGCGACACTAACATCGTCTCTTTAGAGGCAGCTGCAAGGAATCCATTCCACATTCCGTAATTATAGCCGAATTTGAATGTACTTACTACTCCTTGTCCTGGAAAACTATGTACCCATTCCAATATTGCTATATTAGATTTCATTATATCTTCTCTTACTAGTTCCCATGTCTCTGTTGAAGTCGGCATACATTTATGAGTTCTTATTAATTCATTATTTTTATAAACTGCCATCGCCCCACTCCAACCGGGGTCTATTGCAATAAATCTCATATTAACTCTCCTTTGAATATTTTAATTATATGTGCTACTATGCCTGTTGGTTTATAATGAGGGTATCTCGGTTCTCTGTGTTTGCATCCAACATTCATTACTTCTTTAGGAATAACTTTTCCGTGATTAAACCAATAGCACTTATCATCCCTACGATAAGAACATCCCGCACAACTCGTAAACCCTTTTACCTCCATTGTGCGAGGTTATTCTTATTTAAGAGACAGCTGGTTTTAGGTTTTTAGAAGCAACCTTAACTGCGTCTGCTCTACTATAATACATACGACATTTATCACCATTGAATCCCATAACATACGAACCTAATTGTCCATACCTAGATTTCTGACATATTATTTCAGTTTCATAAGGGTCATTTTCTTCATCGTCTACTGCGTATCCATAGTATACAAAGAACGCTGATTCTGCCGTCTGTTCAATAACTCCACTTTCAGCGAAGTCACTTAACTTAGGCTTACCATCTATCCTTCTTTCGATTTCACGATTTAACTGGCTGACTAATATTGCTGAACAATTTAACTTTTTACAAAGCCATTTATAGTCAAGCATTATTTCCTCCAATTCAAATCGTCTATCGGGTTTTTGGTCATCTAATTGAATCAGTTGTATGTAGTCATCAATAACTACATCTGGTTTCTCTCTTGCTAGTTCTTTCATAGCATCAGCTAAAGTACGAACATCATCATACATAATGAGATTTTTATACTTTTCTTTAAGCTTATCTAAGTTTAATTCAACTGTAGTTAGCTCTCCGTTTAGCTTATTTGCTTTTCTGATTTGCCCATAAGAGAGTTCGTCATGCTCCATCACTATTATCTTTTTAAACATTTCAGTATTACTCATCTCTCTATTGAACAGACATACCTTATATCCTTGTTCAATTAATCTACGAGCAATATTAATTACTAATGTTGTTTTACCATGACCCGGGCGACCTCCAATGACCGTAACTTCCTTGCGAGTCATCCCACCAGCTGATTCATCTAGCTGTTCCATACCAAATGGTATTATATTTGAAGCTGATTTCAATGCCTCTATAGTTTCATCTATAATATCTGATGTATCCTTTTTCAATGCAGGTGAAATTTGCTTCAGTTCTTCTATTATTCTTTCATGTTCATGTAATATTTCAGTTATATCTTTATTTTCTTCTAATGATGTGTCATATAGTTTATGTGCTGACTTAACTGCTTCTCTTTGTATGAATCTATGCCATACGATTTTACACCAATGCTCAAGATTGGCAGTTGTTACTATTGTTTCTGGTAGTCCTGTTATATAATATGCATTTAAGCTTTGGTCAAATTGTTCTCTTAATTCTGCTGATAGTATTATAATATCTATTGGTTTATTTTCTCTGTGTAATTTTTTCATACAAAGCCATATTTTTTTATTAGCTGAAGCGTAAAATGCTTCTTCATTCCTAATCCAAGATTCAACAGTTGATATTAAGTTGTTATCTTTTATTATGGATGCTAATATGGCTTCTTCTGCATCTACAGCGTTTGGTTGCACTGTAAGTTTAGACATAGGCGACTCCTAGAATAGCTGATGTTGTATACCAGCTTGTTTATAATTAGTAATAACTAGTTCATATTTTATGTTTTTATTGAATAGTTGTCCAGCATATCTACAGGGAATTTTATGAATATTATAGTTTGAGAACGCATCGATTACTTCCTTCCTGTCATCATAGGAAACCATGAACATTCCGTTTTCCGCATGAATTTGGTTGCATAAATCTACAAAATCTTCATGGTCTTTCTTATTGAAATCGTAGAAATAATAGTCATTTCTCTCTCCTGCAATCACATATGGTGGGTCTAAATACCAAAAGTCAGTACTCTTAATTGGGTATCTTTTTGGTAATTCTCTAAAATCCAAGTTCTCTACCATTACATTATCTAATTGCTTCCTAGAATAATCCAGGTCTTTCAACATATTAACATTCCAATCTGCTTGCTTAGCAATAGGATTATTAAAATTATTATTAAAAGCACATTTAATGACATAATAGTATACTGCTGCTCTCTTTGGGTCAGGTAGTTCAAATGTTTTATCTTTTAATTCTATTCTAAATCTGTCAAATATTTCTCTTGACTTTACTAGCCACTTAGCATAGTCACAGAATTCATTATAGTGGTCTGCCACACTCAAATACAGGTTAACAACATCATTGTCCTTATCGTTTAAAATAGATTCCTTTACCCTTTTCTTACGAAAGTACATAGAGGCTCCACCTGCGAATACCTCTATGTATCTCTCGTGATATGGTATCATCGGTACTAATTTTCTCGATAATTCAAACTTGCCACCCATATATGGAATGATGACTGGACACTCTAGCCATCTAAAGTCCATTATGCTCTAGCAGCACTTGATTTAAACCCAGCCCATTTAGTTATGGTAGGATATATTTGCTGTTCAAGTTTATGAGTAGCTTCATTCTGTCTTTTCATACTGTGAGTAACAATCCAAGTAGCAGAATTAAGTAAGTCCCAATAATTCTTAGGCTTATTGGTCATTAAGTATTGAGTAAACTGCTCCATTTGATTAGATGGTATCATATTAATTAAGTCAACAATATGCTTTTCTTTCACAAGTGTGTTCTTTAATTGAGGTAATTCATCATTGAATATGCCCTTAGTTGCAAGAACTGTATCGTTAATTGTTGGCTCTATGTCATTAAGGTTCATGTTGTATATACTGTGTTTATAGTTTTTTCTTGAGATTATCATTCCAATAACCATACCATTAGAACAGATAAATCGAAATGCTCCTGCTAAGATATGTAATCCCCATTGTCCATTATAGCTATTACGTATTGTTATTTCGGGACTTATTAAATCACCATCACCTAAATCTACTTTAGTATCTTTAAGTGTCCATTTCCATTGTGTCTTTGCTCCATTTGAAAATGTTTCACATTCAGTTACATCTGCTCCCAAGTTTTTCATTATTGGTGAAGCAGTATCCCATATTTGTTGATTTTGAACCAACTTATATTCGTCTGTCATGCAACTCAATACATCTCCTGTGTCTTCTCTTACTATGAACTTATGACCAGTTTTAGTAATAATATCTGCTCCTAATTGAGCAGGCACTTCTTTTACTGGGAATAATGAATCATGTATTGTTGTTTCAGCCATTGTTGTACTCCTTTTTATTGACTTCTTTTAGCGATGGCGTTCTACCATATCGCTTAATCTCATTTTCTAATTGTTTCTCTGCATTAGTGTCTGTTCTTCTGATGATTCCACCTAAATAGGCAAAACCATATTGTCTGTCGTATATTTTTCTATGTAAGTACTCTCCTACTCCCTTGCGTACTAATTTATCATCTATGTGAGAAATCCCTTGAAGAAACCTTAAGTAATGAGTTATTGTTTCACTAGGTATCTCTTTAACAATATGAACTTTGGCTTCTCTAATTAATTTTCTAGTTTGTTTAGTTCGGGCTTTTAATAATAGTTGTATATGGTTAGACGGATTAAACTCTAATTTCTCACTCCATCCGCAACATGGGCATTTCATTTTTGTTTCCTATACTTATCCATTTCGTCATGTATTTCATTAAGTTTTTTATATTCTGGTTTGTCCTTATTGTCTCTTATTGTCTTGGCAGCTTCGATAAAACCTTCAGCCATTTGGCTACTTCCAAGCTCTTCGGTAAGCTCCTTAAGATTTCCATCATCTGCTAATTTAGCAATCCACGGCATTCTACTCACAATTCCTCCTTCTTCTTTATTAACATATTCAATGTAATTATCTATACTATTAAGACAATCAAAACACATTCTTTCGTCTGCCTCATATTGATGGTCTTCAACCTGTTGTTCACATGAGCAGCAAGTCCAGTGTGTTCCCATTATATTTTTACCTCCGTTTGATTAGCCCAGAATCTTTTACCTAGATTAGATGAGTCTTTACATTCCGTAACTATTACTGTGGTTTGTCCTTCACTGGAATGAATCTTAATAGCTTCTATCTCTAAGCTTGGTATAGTTACCACATCTCCTACGTTAACATCCTTTATGTAAACATATCCTTTTTGTGGTTTCCATTTAGGTGAGTCCTTTAATGCTTTAGTCGCAAGCACCCGGGCTGACTTCTGTTTCTTCAATAGGCGTGTTTTTGGTTTCATTTTGTTCCTCGCTTTCTTTATCTCTAATCTGTTTTAGTATTCTTTTTAAATCCTTTAATAATGCTTCATAAGGCTTTTTCCACATACCATGAGCCTCTGTTGGAACTTGAGTTGTACAAGTCATCATTAGACTATTGATTAATAGTTCAAGTTCTTGTTTAGTATATTTTATTGTTACAGTGCTAACCATCTTTTTTCCACTCCTTTGCTATTTCTTTATTTATATCAGATATGCGAACAGTATTTTCTGGTGATGCTGAAAAGTTTTGAGCATTTCGTGTTTCACTAAAATCACGTTCATCTATCTGGTACTGAGTCTGGTCCATTGATGTCGCTTCATCAAGAGCATCTTTGGCAATATCTTCAATCATTCCATAGTTATCTCTCATTTCACAACATTCAAGTATTTCGTTCATTGCTTTTTTATATATCTTTATTTGATTCTTCATACAGTTCCCTCTGCTTAAAGTACTTGTTGCCTACATTGTTATACATATCTTTCCAATATATATATCTCTGATACGCACCTGTACCTTTGTTATTTTTATTGATTGTGCCTTTCGTTAGTAAACTTTTGTAGAATGCAACCATACCTTTTAGGCTGATACTCATATGTTCACCGAGTTGTTTTGACATATTACCTTCCTTTGTTATATAATGGGGAGAAACCGTTTGGGATGCGGATGTGTGGAAGGAGTTGCTGTGCCATACGAGGTAGCCTCTCCCCATCGTTAGAATTTAAGAAAAAGGAGAATGCTTTGCAACATCCTCCTCTTTCATCACTCTCTTACCAAATCGGGTTAAAATGGTACATCATCAGATGATAATTCATCCGCTGATAAACGAGTGCCATCGTTCCAAGGAAAGACTGACGTTACTTTCATAGCTGTCCTTTCTTCCCCCTCCTTATTTTTAAACGATTGCTGTTTAACATCGACTAGGCAAGGAAGCCCAACTACATCAGATTCTTCTACTTCTGCTAATGCTACCTTACCACCTTCAGATGGAAAGTCAACACCAAGAGCTTCAAAGAATTCCTTGTATCTACGGTTCTTCCAGCTTTCTCCAGCTTTAGGCTTAGGAGTCAACCAGACACCATTGTTTTTGAACTTTTTACCGACCATGTAATCTCCGGCAACTGTCATTGGTTTATTGTCACTATCCACTTGTTGAACAAACCCTCCATTACCATCACTTGCTAGTTTAGGTATATTAAGAGTCTTAGCTTCTGCAGCAATAGTGAATGTTAGGTTAAATATTTTACTATCTTTCCAGTCATTAACACCAAATTCGCTACAATGTGCAGGATAAGTGCCTTCAGCCACGGGTGTAAACCCATCAACAGCTTCGTCAAATGTTGCATCAATATTTTTCATTAGTTCTCCTTACTTGTTTGATTGTTTAGTTACAGTGTGTTTTACGATTAGGTCATTAACAGCCTGTCTTAAGGCATTCATGTCATCAGAATAAGACTTACCATTTAATCCTTGAAAGTAAAGTTGAGGTGATACCCAAGTACCTTCTTTAGTCTTAATGAATCGTCTAACTCCTCTTTTACGAGTGCCTACAAGACCATCTTTTTGCATCTTATCAAAAGCAGTTTTTGACAAAACACCTTTCTTGACAAGACCTTCAGCTTCTGTTAGTGTGATTTTACCCATTTTATTTCTCCTTGTGAGTTTGATTTTCAGCATTCAAATAGAAAATTTCAGGACTTTCTAATGTGTATGAATGATAACTAGGGTTTATTGTGAGTTGTTGTTTATTCTGTGTCTGGAAAACCATGATATGTTTACCATTATAAAGCTTAGTGCCTTTATAGACAACATCTTTAAAACAGCAACCATCATTAGTTCCCACAGTGTATTCCTGCCCTTTGGCTAGAATCGTTTGGTCATAACTTCCATCATTTTGTTGTGGCAATGGTTTCATCTTTTTTGTTCTCCTTTACAAGTCGTTCAAGTTTTGCTTTAGACGCAGAATAGTTACTTCTGTTTATACTTCCATTATCAAGCATATCTCCAATTCCTCTGAATTTACTTTCATCACCAGTAGCTTCAGCGAGAGCAAGTATCGTTCTCATTTCAGCTTTAGTAATTGGTTCATCTACTGGCAAGTCTTCGCCTGCAAAGATATATAAACCTAATCCATGTAAGGCTATTGCTTTAGCTAAACATCTCTGTATTGAGGTATTAACCTGAAAAGCATTTGGGTCATCTATTGTCTTATTACGATTGTCTAAGACAGGATGTACTTGTGTTCTATCAACACCATTTACAGTCACAGTTACTTTAACAAAATAACCGGTACCAGTATTCATATATGGTTGAGTAACACTACCATGTGCATTCCAACTTTCAAATTCATGTATTACCCATGTAGCATCTGGTGCTATTTGAAGTAACTCACGAACTGCCCAAGCCCAACTTAGATATGTGAAGTTTCCTTTTTTCTTTGTGAATTCATTTACATTTAATTTATTCAGTTGTTCAAATATATTTTTATCCATTTTCTTTGTCGCCATTTGTCACCTCCGTTGAGTTTTCAAATACTAATTTTACCGTGTCACTCGTGTTATACATTGTTTGTACAAACACCTTAGTATGCTTTGTCAATCCGTTAGCTTTCAAAAAAGATTTAGGCAAAGTTAATCTTCCCCTTTCATCTATATTGCATTCAGCTATCCACATCATTTTGTTTCCTCCAGTGATATTACTTTTAGATTATCTCCATACTCTGGGTCAGTTGTTTCTTTAACTTTCAATTTAAATTGAGCCATCCATGCAGAGACTAATTTTATTGAAGTATCTTTATCTGTTCCAAAGTCTTCCATAACAAATTCAGGTGAACCATACATATTTGTATCTCCGCTTTCACGAAGCTCATCTAAGTATGGGAATACCTCTTCTGCTAATTTGTCAAATATTATATCATTTTCCGTTGTTGCCATATTTATTCTCCAGTTTATTCATTAGTGTTAAGAATAGATGTAGTACGAAAAGAAGACATATACATTCAATAGTATACCAAGATACCTTCATCATCCAGTTTGGCAAGTCTATCATTACAATCATCTTGTTAATCCTGGACATAATGTCCCTTGATAGTCACAATATCTGCATTCCCAATTTTCAAAAGGAACACCAACATCACCAACTTGCAAGTCCTCAGGTTTTTCTACTTCATCTGAAACTTCATTTAATTCAGTCCAGTATTCATGAGCTTCGTCCATAAATGTATCTGGAATGAATTCTTTTCTCAATGAACTAGTGTCTTTATTATACCACAATAGTCCAAGTGTACTTGTTGTAGTTCCGAGTTGCTCACACATACCCATACCATAAGTAGCTACTTGCATAGCATACCTTCTATCTATCTTATTGATAGCTCCCCTTCCATATTTCAACCTCCACTTGTATGTTCCACAAGTTTTATAGTCCCATACTTCTAGGTTAGATATTTTATTATTGTTATCTGTGTATGTGCATAAATCAAGATGCCCAAGAACATTTAATTCTTTTAATACGATTCTATGCTCAAGTAATATGTGCATATTTTTAGGTTTTACAACATTTATATAATCACTTACTGCTGCTTCTAAGTCATTATGTACAATAGTGCCAAGCCTAAGAAGTCTCATGTTTCTAGGTTTTATTTCTGTCCTAGAGTCTCCTCTTGCTCTATGTAATTGCTTACGAAAACAACTACCTGCGGATGAAGCACCAAACCATCCTTTAAACTTTTCATACTTCTTACCATTTAATTCTTGTTCTTTATTTAGGTAAGTATGGTACACTTGTTCTAAATCAAATTGCATAAATACTCCTTCTACACACTGTTAAAGTTAATAATATCAAGAGTTAAAGACAAGGGGAAAGTTACCCATCCCCCTATCTACACATACTCTTAAGGAATCAATCTATATTCAGCGAATCTTTTTTTACCTTTACGATTTTTGTTAATAATAGTATACCCCTCATCTCTTAAGTCATGGATAATTGCTGCTAACCTCATGCTTCTTATTTCAGGGTCATTCATAGCATCGACTGGTGTCATAGGAAATCCGCTTTTAAGACTTCTTAGTACTGCATCTTTTTGACTTTCTCTTTTTAACATATTTGAAATCCTCCAGATTGTTGAATGAATTTTCTAAATGAAACTGCTATTTCTGATGAAAAAGGATAACTTGCCATGAAGTTTTTTGTATAACCTTTACCATCACATCCATTACAAGTATAGTGAGGGTCTTTTCTTCTTGCATCCCTTCCTATCTTATCTGTTCTGAATCCAGTTGTATGACATTGGTTACACTCATCTTTTGGTAATTTCTCCATCCATTCTTGATGTGTTTCTTCGTATTTTTTATGATAACCTTTTGCTTCAGCATTCTTTAGTTTAATAACCATTCTTTTAGCAGTTGTTTTAGGTATCTTATCACCATTATTGAAAGAACCTGCATCCATATGTGTAACAGTCATTACATCTGCACACACTTCACAAGTATATGCCCATAGGGTTCTCCACCACCATACATTGCTTCTCCAGTAATCACCAGGCACAGCTTCTTCATAAGCGTCTCGTGAATCCCAATAGCCATTCTTTTCATCATCAGATAACTTATTGAAATCTCTTGGAAAAATAGGCTTTTCTACGTTTGTTTCGTTTATTGGGTTTAATCCATAAATGTCAAATCCCATATTGTAATCTCCTTTTATTATGTTTTTTAGCGTTTTAGTTATAGAACAAAGACAGTATAAGGGGAATCAGTATCGGCTGTGTATTTCCCTTCGTAGCTACTTACCTGCTTATACTGTCCGTTCTGTTAATTGTGCGATTTATACTACATTACTTCTCCTTGCTCATCCGCCAAGCTTGATGAGTTTCATTATCAATCGTATAGTACTATCTAAGTAGCACGTATGATGGGGCTAATATCAAGGAGAAGTATTATGGAGAGAGGGCTGACCTTTTTCACAAGCCTAATGCATATAGCTCGCTACTCTCCAATATCTGATACGGGTACAATTATCAAGGTTTAGCCAACCATGACAGTCATTAATTATCCATTTAGCTCATGAATGAAAACCAAACACAAAACCATCCAGTTTGCCTATTTATTCAGCTTACCGGTTTATCTTATGAGAAAGTATTCTAATGCTCAACGTATTGCACCCGTACACAGGAGACTTAATCAAATCCGTATTCCTGTTGAATTCTAGAAAGATGGTCACCTTCTACGAGTTGGTCATAATTATATTCATACATATTTTTAAGCCTGTCATAAGCGACAGTAATCTCATCATGGTATATTTCATCACCATTAGGTAGACCATCAAATTTCTCTATAATCAGTTCATAAGAGAATATATCCCTAAGCACAGCAGTAAACTCTACTCTACTAGGTTTAATTTGGTATGATGTACTATCAAGCTTGTCTTTTATAATACGAGGTATATGTTTTTCTTCCCCGTTCTTGTTAACTTGGTATTCAAATTGGTTTGTTGGTGGTTTGTTGTTCATAATGTCTCCTGTATTTTATGATGTGTGGAATGTTTTAGTCAAGTAATTACTGTGTAGATGTATGAAATCCCCAAATACCTGTCCATTTAACTAGGTTACTTAATTTAACATAACCATCCATGTTGGGTACTTGTTTGTAAGACTCATTCATATACCTTGCTAAAGTAATGCCTGCTTGTACTGGTGCTTTATGTTTACCATTGGTTAATGTAATATGTAATGGTATATCATGCCCATATCTTGGACTAGCAGAATGAGCAAGACGTTGAAATTTAAGAAGCTCTTTGTTATCTTCACCGAAATGAGTATAACAGGCAAGAGCATTCATATCAGCAGCACAACACATTCCATAAATGTATACATCCGCAGGCTGTCCCTCTTTTATACCAATAGGTAATATAGATTGAGCCAAATTGTAGTCATATGTAACATGAAGTGGGGGCTGACCTTTCTTTCCACCTGTCTCTAGAAAGAATATGCCTGAGTAAATAATTTTATTTGACATTTGCTAACTCCTTGCTTCTTTTGTTTAGGTCTTTCATACGTTTAGTTTGTTTAGGTATTGATTTAAGAGTTATAAATACTGGGAATGGTGCAGTATATTTTTTCCGCTTACCATCTTTCCATATCCATCCACGTTTACGAGATTTGCTAATCTGTCTTGATGATACTTGTAATTCTTGTCCAAGTTGTCTATTTGTTTTAGTGTTATACATACTGTCTCCTGTTTATTATTATTAAAATAAAGAGTTGCTCTGTCCCGCTTGGTTAGAATACCCAATCATAGAGCTTAGTCCCAATCAAGGATAGTCGCAGTTTTGCAACTTTAACCCTGAGTACACCTGAAGATACTAAAGATAAAGTTAATTACTTCCTTATCTCTGGCATCTCGTCTTGTGATGCCTGTTGGATACGATAGTCCAAACAGTAACCTCCCGATTCTTATTTCATGACTATTTAAGTCACTACAGTCTTTTTTAGGATAGACTAAATTCTCCATCTT
>TARA_R110002051_G_scaffold185303_3_pt1 | contig 24804 bp, 23 predicted proteins | sample TARA_R110002051 | Tara Oceans TARA_R110002051 (sample SAMEA4397023) | marine metagenome | biome: Polar Biome; feature: [MES] marine water layer (ENVO:01000295) within the mesopelagic zone...; material: water (ENVO:00002006), including particulate matter (ENVO:01000060) such...
GGTAGTGCCGGAAACATGAATGCTATTTCCGATTTTTACTGCTCTGCAATATCCTGCAAACTCTTCCCATTCGGTTCCACTAAAAATCTGCTCTCTATTTTTTCCAGTTTTGACAGGTGTGAAAGCTTTTGGTATGGTTTCTAAATGGTCGCTTAAATCGCCAGAGGCAGTCAAAAATGGCGGTTTTCTATATTCATCTCCACAATCACCAGGAATCATCTTCAGTTGAAGCTGGGCAAGTTTAATAGCGTTGATATCTTCAGTATCAAGTTGAATGTCGAGCATTCGTCTATTATCATCAATATGCTCACTTTCTCCCAATCTGGCCCCAACGATTACCGAAGCGACTGCTTCATTTGCTAAAATGAATCTACTGGCAATATTGGCTATAGAGGCATCATGCTTATCTGCTATCTTTTTTACTGTTTGCAGTAGGTTTTGGTAGGGAGTCCAGCCTCCTGCAGCATCTATAAAGCGTTTGTATTTCATTTGTGACCAAGTGGTCAATTCTTCGGCAGTAGGTTCATTTTTCCCCAACCATTTATCGGTTAGGAAACCACCGGCTAAAGTTCCGAAGGTTAATAATTTCACATTGTATTCACGACAAACAGCGGCCATATTTCCGTTTGCACGTTGGTCGATTAAAGAATGGCAAATTTGATTGCTTACAATGGGAATTCCACTAGCAAGGGCTATACGCAAATGTGCAGCATCGAAATTGGTTACCCCTAAGTGCTTAATTAATCCTTCATCCTGTAATTCCTTCAAATAGAAAAGTCCGTCTAGCCAGCTTGCATCTGGATAATACCAGGCATGAAACTGCAAGAGATCAATAGATGGTTGTTGCATTCTATCTATAGCGGTTTTAACTGCCGCTCTAACATCTTCTCTGTTGATTTTCCCTGGTTTTGGCACCCACTTTGTAAACAGCTGTACTTTGTCTTTATCGTTAAGACTATTTTTAAAAGTTCCTGCAATTATTTCACTGGACCCATAATGATCTGCCATGTCAAAAGAAGAGAGTCCGGCGTCTACATATGGCGCCATAAATTTAGCGGTCGCTATCGGATCTAAAGTGTTACCGTTTCTCTCCATATCGGCTATTTGCCATAAGCCTGTTACAACTCTAGAAATCTCTAAGCCTTTTGCCAATTCAATTTTTGTTCGCATTTTTTATTCTTCAGGAAGTTTTAAAAATAATTCTTTTAATTGGGCATTCTTTTTCTGCAGCCTTCTCCAATTAACACCGAAAATAATACTTGCTATTCCCATCACGATTAGCCAAATAGGAGTCGAGTGAAAATACCAAGCTGCGGTTTGGGCGGTTAAGTCCTTAAAGGTGTGAATGCCTAAAAAGGCAGATAGCGTAATGATGCCAAGCCAACCTATCCATAATTGTAAAGTCCTGTTTTTTAAAACTGAAATTTGTTTTGCCAAGGTAGGATTGACTTTGGTAATCGCTACCAAGGTGATGCACATGAGCAGAAAGTTGACCATCATAGAAGTCACCATAATATCGATACCTAAAAAGAAATCTCCTGCATAATGTGAGCCTAATACACCTATACTTGCCATAGTACCGGCAACAAAAAGTGCAATATGTGGCGTATTGTTTTTTTGATGAACTTTAGAAATAGATTTTGGAAAAATACCATCTTTTGCCCAAGCGAACATTAATCGTGAAACCGATAGAAGCATGGCAGGTAAATCATTGATCAATGCAATTGCGGCACCTGCTAAAATGGCTATTCCCAATCCAGATGGTAATACGTAACTCAGAAGGCCAGGTGCTGAAATATCTTTTACCATAGCTTCCTCGGCCACAAAGCTCCATGGTACAATATGATATACAGCAGAAGCGAATAAGAAGTAGAAAAGACCAACACCGACAATAGCTAAAAGAATAGCCCTTGGTAATGTTTTTGTCGGGTTCTTAGCTTCGCCACCTGCTTGTGCAATAGAATCAAAACCTATAAAGCTAGAAAAAAGCAAAGCGGCTGCCGATAGAAATATACGCCAGTCAAAATTTATGTTTGTGGTAGGTTCGAAAGTGCGTCCCGTTTTTTCTTGAAGTCCGGTTAAAAAATCGGTAGAATCATATAGTAGACCTGCTGCAATGACAATTCCCCCTAAGGCGAACATTAAAAACATCATAGGGAGTAAAATGCGTTCATAGCTTTTAACGCCGCGCACATTAACAGCTACAAAAGTCCAAATAAGTGATAGCGCAATAGATACTCTTATCCATCCAACTTCTAGTCCGTTAGAAATTTCTTCCCAACCTAAACTTAGGGTAACGTCGCGAATAAAAGGTACGGTTACATAGGCAATAACACCAATAACAATAGAAAGTCCGAACCATTGAGAGAAGCTGGCAACAAAGCCTAAATATGGATTTAAGCCACGACTTGCGTAAATATAACTACCGCCAGCTCGTGGCATTGCAGATGCTAGAATACCATAGGCCAATGCTGCGAATAATGCAGGTATGGCGGCAAAGGCAAATGCGGGAAGTACGTAAGGCCCTATGCCGGGTACATTGCGCTGAATCATAAAGGGAACAACGTTTATAGAGGCACCCAACATAGAGCAAACTCCTGTAGCAGTGAGGGCCAAGAGCCCCATTTGACGTGTTAGTTTTTTAGAAATTGTTTTGGCCATGATACATTGAATTGCAATTTAGTTGCTATTCTTGACCAAGATAAGATTGTACCCCTGTCATTTCCCAACGGCCCAAGGAAATAGGAATGCTACCCACAGAATTTAGTTGGTCAAAAAATGCACGCATCTCGAAAGGTTCATTTTTAGACTCCTTCATTCGGGCATACTCTGCTAGTGTATTTTCTAAAAGATATTTTCCAGTTATATAACTGGTGCCATAGCCAGGCTGTCTAAGATATAGGTGTTGCTCAAAAAGTAATAAATCTTTTTCTGTTTTCATCCATCCTCTCGGGGTGTAGTTCGAATGAATAACACCGGCTTCTTCAGACGTCATTTCGTTGGCTTGAGCGTATAAAGAACCCAAACCTCTTGCCGCACGTTGTGCAATCATAATGTAAACGATTTCTCGTGAACGAGGTTGGTCATCATACAGACCGGCATCCATAAACATTTCTTCAACAGCTGTTGCAGTACCTTCATTTCTAGAATCGAATATGTTATATAACAAAGCACCTTTTCTGATTTCTCTAGAATTAGGTTCACTATCCATTCTAGCTAATTCGAACCAATGGTAAAAATGAGAGTATAACGGGCGTTGATCGTAATGAGCAGTTATCCAAAAAAAGTTTCTTTTCTCTTTAGGAACAAAGGCGCCTAAATGTTCATTAAGGGCAGGTTCAAAATAATCTTTCACCGTAACCATTTCATTTTTGTCGAGAAAAGTAAGAAGACTTTTAGCGGAAGCTTTAGCCCTCGCGTCGTATTCTTCTGGTGTACTTGCATCGTTTAATGGTGGTAAGTTTCGATTTCTATGTTCTTCTAATTTTAAGGCAGACCATGCCCTGGTAAGTTCTCTTTTTAAGAGCATTACTTCATCTTCCCATGTTAAAGGAACCAAATGCACATTTTGTAAATACCAAGTGTAATTTTCCTTGCCAATACCAGAAGGGCCATTTTTAGAAGGAGCCTCGGCCCGAAGCCAAGTGACCAAGCTATTTGTAGATTTTATAGCTTCATCAATAGCCGATACTATTTTTTTATTTTTTGATATTCCTGGAAGATTTTTCATATCCTCCAAGTTTATGCTTTGAGTTTCAATATCACGAATACCGGCAACCCATAGGTCTTTGGCATTACCGGTTAAATTTATTTTAGCCTGGTCGTTGATAACCGGAATTAACTCTAAAGCGGCAAGTAATTCTGTCCCATTTTCTTTGTCGAGTGGAAAGGTATATTTCCACACATCTATGATTGCGTGGTGCGTAGGGCCTTCATGTGCTGGTACATCACTACGGTCTGTCCATATAGTGGTGTAAAATGCAGGATCTCTAACCCAAGGTTTAAGCACTCTTTGGTTAAAATCGTACCCATTCATTTCTGCATTAACAATGCGCCAATCTACTTTATTCGCTATTGGCCAACCCGTGGTGTCAATCGCATGAAGTTTTTGTTGAAGAGTTTTGAATTGAGGATCTCTATTAACAAAAGTTGTTTCCGTATAATCAGGTGCACCATCTCGCAAAGGTGGTTTTTCGAATAATCGCCACTCTTTAAAAATTTTCACCAATTCTTCATTCGAATCTTTGCCTTGGGATATGGCAGAATTCGGAAAATTGGCTAACAGAAAGGTGAGCAAATAAAAAACTGATTTCGGAAAGGTGGAATTGGTCATTTTTAGATAGTGATTGGTATATGAATGCAAAATAAGAATAGTGAATCAATGAACCAATATTCTTTACATGTTACTTGAAAATAATCTATTTGAATGTGCTTATATAAGAAGATTAAGGGCAAGAGGTGTATGAAGAATAAAAAGGGAAGGTCGAAAATTAAAATGTGGTAAAAGATATTAAATTAGTAGAATTCTAAATAACCCATGTAGAACAAAAAACAGCCATTAATTTTTTAGTTTTAATTTTTAATTATGAATTACTTTATTTGTGAATTATATTTAAAATATGTTTTACAAAATTGTATTAATCTTGTAGTGCGGATGTATATTATTTAAGTATTGATTCAATTTTCACTGAACATCTTTTAATGATAGAGCAATCTAATATCAATTATGGATAAAAAGTTTTATTTTCTTGAAGACGGTGGTGAAATTGGCGAATTGATGCGTAACAAGGATTGGTCAAAAACACGAATTGGGCTGCCTGAAACTTGGCCATCAGCCTTAAGAACAACAATGAGTATATTGTTGAACTCCCCATTTCCTATGTTTCTTTTTTGGGGTAAAAAATTAAAGTGCTTTTATAACGATGCCTATAGGCCAAGTCTTGGGATAAATGGTAAACATCCATCTATTTTAGGAATGAGCGCTAAAGAGGCGTGGCCAGAAATTTGGGACGATATTTCTCCTTTACTTAGCGCAGTCACTGAAAATGGAGAGGCTATTTGGAGAGAAAATCAGTTGATTCCTATTTTTAGAAATGGACAATTAGAGGACGTTTATTGGACCTATAGTTATAGTCCGGTAAAAGATGCGTCTGGTAATATTGTAGGTGTATTAACGGTGTGTAGCGATAATACGGAAGCTGTTAAGGCTGTTAAAAGTCTACGAGAAAGTGAACGCCGTTTTCGAGAAATGGCCGATCAATCACCTATTTGGATTTGGATAACCGACGCTGAGGTTAATGTTCAATACGCAAATAAAGAACTTTTAAACTATATCGGAATTGAGAATTCCTCTGACTTTACAGGACAAGTTTGGAAGGATGTGGTACATGAAAATGACATTCAGTTAGTATTTGCTGGTTTCGCTGATGCGGTACAAAATCAATCAGAGTTTGCTTTAGAATTTCGAATAAAAAATGCATCAACTACTAATTATGAATGGTTTAAAGTTATTGCAGCCCCCAAGTTTGAAGAAGGTAAGCTGGTAGGTTTCATAGGAACAGGAATGAATATTGATCAGCAAAAGTCTTTTGCAGAACATTTAAAGAGTGAAGTTTATCATCGAACCAGGGAGCTTGCTGATAGTAATATTAAACTAGAATCAATGAACAAAGAACTTCAGTCATTCGCCTATATTTCTAGTCATGACCTTCAAGAGCCGCTAAGAAAAATTCAAATGTTCGCAGAAGTATTAATGGAGAATGAGTATGATAACTTATCCAAGACAGGTAGGGTGAAATTCGAGAAAATAAAATCTGCCGCAAATAGAATGCAATCATTGATTAACGACCTATTGGCCTATTCACGAGCCGATACTGAGAAAAGAGTTTTTGAACTTATCGATTTAAAAAAGGTTGTTGGTGTGGTTGAGAATGATTTAGGTGAAGAGTTGGCTAAAAAACAAGGTAAAGTCGAAGTTTTGAGTAGTTGCAAACTAGAGGTAGTGCCATTTCAATTTCGTCAATTAATGTATAACCTATTATCGAATTCGGTAAAATATTCTAAGTCAGATGTCAACCCTGTCATTAAAATTATGGGGGAGACTATAGATGGTTCAGATAGTGATGATAAACTTTTAATAGCTGGTAAGCGCTATGCTAAAATTACAATCACAGATAATGGGATCGGGTTCGATAAACAATTTTCTGAGAAAATTTTTGAAGTCTTTCAAAGGTTACATTCAAAGCAAGAATATACGGGTACAGGTATTGGCTTGGCGATTGTTAAAAAGATAGTTCAGAACCACAACGGTTTCATTAGTGCCAATGGTGAATCGGGAACTGGTGCAGTATTTCAAATCATTATTCCAAGTAGTCAGTCAGGTATATCTTAGAAAAGCTTTTTTAATTTTTTATAATGAATACTATGAAGTTTAGTATTTATGAGAACTTCCTAATTTTAAATTCTCCAAAAGCATAAAATTTGCTGTTGTTCTTTTTTTGGCAAATAACGCTGACAAAACCGCTTTTTGGGTCTTGAATTTCAGTAATCAAGAATATCAAGATTATGGTATCGGGTTAAATGATAAGGAGCACCTATCACTTAAGAATCAGTGCAGCCTGTAAAGTATATGATGCTGCTTTTTCAGAATTATCAGTAGATAGTGTAGAAGTGGTTGAAGAAGAAACCGATCCCAAAGAGTGGACAGGTAAAATAAACATACCTATTTATGCTTCTTTGATATTCAAAAAAACATAGAAAATTTTAAGGTTATCAACTAATAGAATCGAAAATATTGAAAAAGGGTAATTTTTTAGGATTAGATTCAAAAGTGGTAATAATTTGCCGTATTTTGTTATAGAATGTTTTTTGAAAACAATAGTTTTACAAACTTTTTAGAAGCGAATTAACTGTAATATAATGAATGGAATATAGTTTCATATATGATCCCGAAAAGATGGTTAATGAATTATTTCATAGAACAATGATCGCAGCCGGGGTTGATTTTGAAATTTTGCAAGACGGAACTATTAAGTTTTTAGATGATTTAAGTGAGGAGAGGCTTAAATCAATTTCTAATGAACTTAATGGTTTTGGCATTAAAATTCAAACGAAAGAGAATCGTGATATCGTTGAGGAAATCAAGATTTATATAAAGAAAATGGTACATGGCGGTGATATACGAAATGTGAAAATTTCAGAACTGCTCTCAAATCGATTGGGTTTCAGTTATCCATATCTTTCAAATCTATTTTCTAGTAAGACATATACGTCAATTGAGAATTTTTATATATTAGTGCGAATAGAAAAAGTGAAGGAATTAGTACTCTTAGAAAATACAAGTTTAGCTGAAATAGCACATGATTTAAGTTTTAGTAGCGTTCCACATTTATCTAATCAATTTAAAAAAGTAACTGGGTTAACGATAACTCAATACTTAAAGTTTAGAAAAAAATAAGAAGAACAATTTTTCAACCAATATGAAATTTGAAAATGGATAAATTAAGAATACTTCTTGTGGACGATGATGAAGATGACAGGCAATTTTTTGCAGATGCATTGGACGGTATTGAGCTTAATACAGAATTACGCCAATTAGAAAATGGTAAAAGCTGTATGGAGTATTTGACCCAAGAAACTGAAAATCCGCCAGATTTGGTTTTTCTAGATTTGAACATGCCCATAATGAATGGTTTCGAGTGCTTAGAAGCAATTCGCGGTACACCACATTTAAAAGATATATTAGTGGCTATTTATTCAACATCATCTGCAGAAAGAGATATAGAGGAAACTTTTGAAAAAGGTGCGAATATTTATATTAAAAAGCCTTCAAGTTTTAGTGAATTGAAAAAATCATTGAAACAAGTGGTTAAAATGAATTGGGCATATCATCTAAATGATTTCAAAAAAGAGAATTTTTTATTGAAAATATAATAGCTCATATCAAATTGAATTAAAAAAGTTGTTTCGAAAGGAGCAACTTTTTTAGTTATTGCACTAGTCGATTCGAATTAATACCACGTATTTAGCAGCAATCTATTATTAGAGGTTTAAACCTCACGTATACCTATGACAAGCATTAAATCAGATAGTTTTTTTAAGAATATTGTCGATGGCTCTAATGAAGCTTTAGTCTTTTTGTGTCCTAATTTTGAAAAATCGAATGACATTAATGAATATGTAGTGGTTTATGCAAATAAAAAAGCTGAATCACTTTTTGCAAATACAATAGAAACAATACAGAACAAGGCACTTATAGAGTTACCCAAGTTTTTCGAATTTGGCGAGTTACTAAATCATTTAAGTTCGGTAATAAAGTCAAAAAAACAAGAGGCTTATAATTTCGTTCAAAAGGTCGGGCAAAACAAATTGAATATGCACTTTAAAATTGAAAGTCATGAAACCGGACTATTGTTAAGTGTTACAGAGGCCAAGGTGTATTATGTAGAAGATAAAGAATCGAACTTGCCAGTGGGTGATTTAAAAGCTAGAATAAATGAGCTTGAAATTTCTAATTTATTTAGTTACCGAGTTTTAGATAGTTATGATAGTATAGTTTCCTATTTAAAACCAATTTTTGATGATAATGGGGTTATATCCGATTTTAGAATAGATTATATCAATAATCGAATGGACGATATTACCCAGGAAGAACCTGAATTTATTATCGGTAAAACCTTTTACGAGTATTATCCACAAAACTTTGAAAATGGAGTATTTGATAGATTAAAAGAATGTTTCTATAGTGGACAGAATCAAGATTACATTAAGGAGTTTTTCTTTAACGAACAGTCATATTGGTTGAGTAATACGGCCGTAAGGATGAATGATGGAATTGTTCTTTTTTCAAAAGATATAACCCGAGAAAAGAAAAACGAAGAACAATTATTTATACAGAATAGATTGCTCTTAGAGGCTGAACATGTGGCGAATATTGGAAGTTTTCGCTGGAATTTAGGTGAAGAAGAAATTAAATATTCTGAAAATGTGTATCGTATTTTCGGCTTTGAACCTAAGGAATTCGATAGCAGATATGACCGTTTATTGGCTTATGTACATCCCAATGATATTAAGAAAGTAAAGGATGCTTTTCATAAGGCTCGGATTGGTAAAACTAAAACAGACTTGGTTTTTCGCATATACACGAAATCTAACGATATGAAGTATATGAATGCCATAGGGGAATGCTATCAAAAAGGAGGAAATTGGTATATGGTAGGAGTGATAAGAGATGTTACCAAGCAAATAGGGGTAGAGTCTAAACTACAAAGTAAAAATGCGGAGTTAAAAAGGTCAAATTCAGATTTAGAAGCCTTTAATCGCGTAGCAAGTCATGACTTGCAAGAGCCTTTACGTAAAATTCAAATGTTTGTCAGTCGCTTGAACGAAGAAGAGAAAGATACTATGAGTTTAAGATCTCAAGGATATTTAGAGAAAGTGAAATCTTCTTCTAACAGAATGCGAAATCTTATTAATAATCTGTTGTCCTATTCAAAAGTAGACGAGATTGAAGAACAACCTAAAAGAACAGATTTAAATGACGTTCTATCAAATGTATTAGATGATTTAGGTGAGCGAATAGAAAATATGGATGCTGCCGTTGCTTCAGATGCTTTGCCGGTCGTAAATGGCGTTCAATTTCAACTTGAACAATTATTCGCAAATCTTATAGGTAATTCATTAAAATATGTAAAGCAACAAACGAAAGCTAAGATTCAAATAAAAAGTGAAATTGTATCCCGTAACGAATTACCGCCTGAACTTTTATCTTTCGGAGGTAGTTACGTTAAATTACAATTTATAGATAACGGAATAGGCTTCGAGAAAAAATACGAGGAGAAAATATTTGAAATATTTCAACGATTACATGGTAAAACTGAATACTCAGGTACTGGCTTAGGATTATCAATCTGCAAAAAGATTGTTCAAACGCATAATGGTCTAATACAGGCAAAAGGCGAAATAGATAAAGGAGCTGAGTTTACGGTTTACTTGCCAACATTACTATAACCAACATATCCATTAAGGCTATATTTTTCAGTGGTTCTTAAAATTGTGTAACACGTTCTCAAAATGATGTAACACATTAACAGGTCAAAGTGTGGATATTTGTATCATCAAATAATCGGTCTTTATGAAAAATCTTCAATACGCTAGAGTTGGTACCGTAAGAGCGAAAGCTGACAACAGTAGTTCTGAATATAATAATCAAAGTATGACTGGTATTGTGGTGAGTTTTAAAAGCTCGGCAAATAAATTATTCAATAACACTGTAAACAATATATCATGCAAGTAGTACATAATCAATTAAGTTATTTTAATAATATTTTAGGCGGTAGCATTTCAAGTTTTGAAGGTGATCGTGTATTGCAATATGATAACGAAAAAGGTACAGGTAGAATTCAAACAGTTTCTTTAAATTCTGGAATATCTTATTCTGAATATAACATGGACTTGGTAGAAGATTTTAATTTCGATTTGAAATTGGATGAAAACCGTAGTTTGTTTTTTATTTATTGTTTAGAAGGAAATTTTAGCTTTACCAAGGGTGGAGAAACATCTAAGGTAGAGGCGTTACAAACAGTAGTAGTTGGTGGCTCTAATGAAGTAGTCAATATTAAATTAAGAAAGGGAACGAAATCTAACTTGTCTGTTATAAAAGTAACGCAAGATAATGAGCACTCGGTTAAAAATAACGACGGTTCCGAATTATACGATCATTTATTTGCTTCATTCTTAAATGAGGATGATAGTGTTCATGTTGGAACTTTTAATTTGAAAATTAAAGAGCAGTTACTACAAATTCGCTCCATTACTCAAAAAGGATTGGTTAGAAAGTTGTTAATTGAAGGTATTGTTAATTTCACATTAGCTCTTGAAATTCTTCATTGTAAACAAGATATTGACGGTAATGGTCAAGTTAATACCTTGCTGACTAAAAAAGAGCTTTTAAGGATAGAAGAGGCTGTAAATGCAATAAAGAGAAAACCTGAATTTCCATATACCGTGACAGATTTAAGTAAAGAATACGGCCTTTCTCCAACAAAACTACAAGAAGGGTTTAAAGTTATGGAAGGTACTACGGTAACAAATTTCATAAGAAATGAACGTCTTATACTAGCTGAAGAATTAATTCAAACATCAGATATGAATATTTCTGAGATAGTTTATTCTATAGGTTTTACGAGTAGAAGTTATTTCTCAAAGATTTTTAGAAATAGATATAAGTGTACTCCTAAAACTTATTTAATGAATATTCGAAAAGTCTCTCTTTCTGCTTAAGAGCAAGAATAAGAAATAGCAAAAGTCAGCCATAGCTGACTTTTGCTATTTCTATAAGTTTGTAATACTAAGTCTTAAAAGCGAAAATGTACTCGCAAGACCAGCTAGTTTTAATAAACTATACATACCTATAAAGGCAGTTATTTCAAATAATCGGAGAAGACTGGTAATTTTTTTGTGAAAACGAATTGTAGGGAAACCCCTCTCTAAATAAATTATTCTGTTGTGCTCTTTAATGAATAGTAAAAGATAGGTAGTAAGAGATTGAATTCTATTAGATTGAAATAACGAATTCAGGTTCTACTTTTATTCTTTCAGAACTATTGACATAACGAAGACATTTATGTAGTAGTGTCTTAAGTTGGTTGTAAGATGATGGCTTTTGTAAGTATAGCGAAGCCCCCATTTCTTTTAATCTATCTATTTCTTTAGGGTGATACGATGTTGAATATATTATTACTGGTGTGTTCACATATTTGGCAAGGTCTCTAATATCAGCAAGACATTCAAATCCGTCCATCATAGGCATTTTTAAATCTAAGAATATAACATCTGGTTCTTCGATTGTACCTGATGTTAAATCTGCCATTAAATCAACCCCATTATTATATTCAAAAATTCTTGATGGTATTGGAATCTCTCGTAATGCATCAGAAAAAAATAATCTGTCATCACTATCATCTTCTGCTAGATAAACATTAAGTAAAGTTTTGCTCATTTTAATTAAATCAATTATACTATTAAACCACGTGTTAGAAGTTAAAAAGATATAGTAAAACACGAATGCAAATTAAAAATTAGGTGGCTCAATCAGTAATGCTATTCACTAAAAATCTAACTCAAAACCTGATTATAATTTTTTATAAAATCATTTTATACACCATATAAACAGTTAATCTGCATATTATAGTATGCCGATTTAGTAATAATTTAAGAGTATAGGTTAAATTCAATGATGTTCTTTGAATTTCTATTGTCTCAGATAACCTTAAAATTACGGTTTTAGATGAGCATATTTTTCTTTTAAAAATTTATGTTGGCGAAACTTATATAGGTTGATCTGAAACAAGACTTTTGATTTTTTCCCAAAATTGTTTTGAGGTTGCACTGGTAGGCTTTACCAAATCAGACAACAAAATTAAATTTCTTCTAAATTGTTCAAATTCATATTTGGTGACGTGGTTTTCGTTAATAGGATAATAGGCCATACCCCAGTTAGGAAATGTTCTCTCACTTATTTCGTCATCGGAGAAAAGAGTGACGTTTTTATGACGGGGATCTATTTTAATTTTATCATAAAGAATTTCGATTTTACTTCTATCACCCTCTAGTAATTGAACAAATCCACCATTATAATAAATAAGACAACCAGTTATTCCCTCACTTTTATTATTCTCACGGGCTTTTTGAAGAAGTTCTTCCATATCTGTGCCCTTTACAGTTTCAGTAGCTACAGATTCATATGTTAATGTGTACATGTAAAAAGAAATTAATCATAAAATTCAAAAATAATAAAAATGATAAATAAGTATGTGCCCATTTGATATTGAAAAAATGCTTGTATGGTAATTTATAATGGTAAAGAATAGAAAACAAAAAAGCCCCTTAAAAGGGGCTTCAGAGTGATCGCAGGAGGATTCGAACCTCCGACCGTCTGCTTAGAAGGCAGATAGCTTATTGCTTTATTAATTGCACTATTTAGGAGTTGTTTCTTAAATATGCATAAAATTTGCATAAAAATAATTTGAACTAATTTCTTAACATTTAAGTAAATCAAAATGACAAGGGCAAGAATAAAGGCTAATAATAACAAAATAAAATATTAATTAATTTTAGAGAACTGGATTAAGGCTTTTCATAAGAGCCATTGTTACCCTCAAGTCTTATCCCGTTTTGTTGAGAATATATTCGTAAATCGATGAGATAATTTGTTTTATTCCTTCGTCGAATTTTCCAGAATCAAGTGTTTTGCTAAAATCAATTCCGTCATAGTTTGTCTTTAATATTATCTGACCCTTACTAGTTGAAATATTTAATGGAATTTCAACATCGAAATTCAAATCATAATTAAATTTAGCAAAGTCTTTTCTCTTTAGAATTACCTGTTTTGCATCAGATGATTCAAACAACGTGTTTTCATCAAGGCGAATGGACTTTCTAACTTTGTCCTTTTCTTTTATAGTAGTTATTTGAATAATTTCGTATTCCTTTGATTCTATGCTCTTAGGAATTTCCATCTTAGGCGGAATAATTCTTTGAATTGCGGATTTATCTTTTAGTTTTATTTTTGAATACTCCGTCTTTTTTGAATCTTTTACGTTTAATTCAAAATTTGGGTTTTCAGTTATTTTAAATATTGGTTCAAATATTCTTCTTCTATCTTCTTCGTCATAATTTGAAATTATCGTCTGGACGGTTTTTTCGTCATAATCTTTATCAAGAACAATATTCTTGTACTTATAACCAACATCTATTGCCCATTCTCTTATTTCTTTATTTTCAATAGAAGTTTTCATCACTTCATCAACCGCCAAACCAATTTCGAAACTTCCGAAATCCAAGTCGACCATTCGATAGTCCAAATCATCTACTAATCGATTGAAGGAAGCTTTCAATCTTTTCTCATCCGTTTGTTTTTCTTTAAAGGATTCGAAAAAGTCAGCTTTCAAAAAGCTTTTAAAGGAGGATGACAAATTTTCAAGTAACTCGCTAACAAGTTCATTGAAACCAATTGTATCTGAATATTTGCTATTCGTGGGTGCTAGTTTTATGTAAAAAGCTTGTTTACGCAAAGAACGTAAATAGGAATTGGCCTCAAATTCTTGGATGAAATTATAGTAGTATGACTCCGTTGAAGGTTCGTAATTTAAAAATGAATCTTCGGTTGGCAGAAAATTCTCTTGTAGTGAACTGCTCTGCGTAATTCTGACATCTAAAACATTACCGTCAAAGTCTTGTTCAATTTGATAAATAAAATTTTGATTACTGGATATAACATTTCTTAAAGTTATCTGTTTGGTTAAATAGTCGAATATCGTTTGCTCCTCAAGTTCGAGCATTAAATAAATATCTCTATCTTTTAAGGTGTCTACTAAATACAATAAGAAATGCTTATTGTTTTTTATTAAGTGGGTAAGTATGGGTTCATCTAGGTATATTATGTCCTCAACTTTTTTAAATTGACTGAAATCGAAATGGATTTTTGTGTTTGCTTTAGTCATTACTGTTTACGATTTCAAAATTCTTCACTAAATTGAATTCTTCTGAGGGAAAAAAAGTATAATGTTTTTTATTCGCTCCACCATATTTTACTCCATCGTTGTCCCTTACCACTCCATGCGCAATTTTCGAGTAATTTACTCTTTTATTTTTTGAAAGATTCTTTAGCATTTGATTCGCAGAGTCAAAACTGCTAAATACTGATAATCCCCAAGCCATGCACATGTCCTGATATTTTGGTTTTAAAAGTACAGCTTGTGGTTGAAAGGATTTTTCGGTCAATTTACTTTCAACGCATCTAAATAGTTCTTTCTCTCCTTGTTCATTTCTAGATGGACAGTTTTTAATCTTTTCGATATTTTCTTGAAACTTTAATTTCATATTTGCAAGATGCTTGTTTAAGACTTGTGGGTAACGTTTATGTGTATGGTTAGTTGCGTGGTTTAAGCAACTAATTTAACAAATAAAAACCGAAAAGAAAATCCGCGAGTACTAGCAATGGATTATAGCATCGTTGTTACCCGTTGGCTTTATTTCTTTACATACTTTCTGAATGCTGAAATAAACTGAAAGATAAAAAAACCAACAATTATTTTATTTCCAAAATCGAGAAACAAAGTCCAAAATGTATATTCCGATTTAGGTATTAAAAAATCTTTCCTATGAGTTAAGTCCAAAAACGAAAAATAATGTCCGACCAATGACCAATCAAAATCGGTGGACTTAAAAACTCTATCAATACTCAAAAGATAAAAGATATAAAAGAGTATTGAGAAGATTAAAAGTCCAATGAAAGGTCGTTTAATGGATAGTCCGTGATTGTTTGAAACACTATTTAATCCAAGAATAAATTTGTCAGATTTAGGCAAGCTTGAAATTTTTCTCAAAGAATCTTTTGAAATAGCACTGAGTTTTTGTGCTTCAAAATAATTTCCAGAACTCTCTAATGATTTCCTCAACTGAAGAAATGTTTCGTATTGGTCTTTATAATAGTTTTGTGGTTTTTTATCTGGATAGTGAATATTTTCTAATGTTTTAAATTTTGCAAAACTCAAACTATCTTTTGGGAAATTGCAGCTTGTAAAAGTCGCTTTTGTAAAACGTGTTCTATAAAAAGACAATGTTTTATAACCATTAAAATCAATATTATCAAACCAACTGTTATCCATATTTGATTTATGGACTTCGACTTTTGAATCCGTTAAATAAGGCGAAATATTATAAAGTAGCATTTCGGATTGAGAACTAAAATCTCTAATAAAGAGGTTATTTATTCGTGTATTTTCTATTGAAATTTTGCCATTGGCAGAACCTCTTAATGAGAGAGAATTTAAGATGCAATCTTCAATTTTTAGCAGTTCATCATCTTCTTTAGAAAAATCCAAACTTAAATTGATATTCAGTTTCGTTTTGTCTTCTTTGGTTAAATAATAACGAATTTTGTACTCTTCGAGTTGTTCTTGTTGTGAACGATAAACTCCAATTTGCTCTTTTTCATTATGGTTGAAACGAACATTTACATTTTTTGAATGATTGACATAAATTGATTGCTTATTACCTATTAATTCATTTGCTGATTTCACGTCCGAACCTATAAGTAGAGTTTTCCATTTACTTATAAAAATATTTTCTTCCGTGTAAGATATATTTATTCGCTTTTGATATTGTAAAAATAGGGAAGGTGTAATACAATTATTAATTGAGACACTTTTAATAGACTTGCTATTAATATTTCCACTAACGATGCAACCGTGAAAATGAAATGAAATCTGATTGGTTGTAATTGATTCAATTTGAATATCTTCAATTTGACAGAAAGAAAAGTTTAACGAGATACTTTCGTATTCAATTTCAGATTCATTGATGATAATTAACTTTTTAAATCGGCAATTCTCAAAGTTTAATACGGTTCGATTATTCACAAACGCAATTTCCTCGAAAACCTCCTGCGTTATTTTTATTTCCGCAGTTCCGTAATCTTGATTCTTAATTGTCTTGTATGGTTCTAATTGTATTTCCAAGGTTTTTTTAGCTTGCAGGTAACGTCTCGTACATGAAAAGTAGGGGGTTTTTACGCACTAACTTTTTGGCTTTTAACTGACCTTTATTTAATGTTCATACTTTCGTTTTAGCACTTAATCTGCTATTTTTTACATACATTGTTGTGTGCCGTTTTTTTTAGTCTTGGTTTGGGTAATTTTGCAATAGCTTCTCCTGCACCAACATAAAGAGGTAAACCTAGAAGGTTTGGTTGACTAAAATGCGTGGAATTAGGAAATTTAAAACCATTCAGATTTTTAGAAGCTACGAAAAATACCCTTCTTCTTTTTTGAGGTGTTCCGAAATCTGCTGAATTTAACTCTTTATGAACTACTTCGTAGCCAATATCGGAATAGGACTTTTTGATAAGTTCAAGCATGTTTGCAGATTTAACTTGTGTTAAACCATAAACATTTTCCATAACCACCATTTTAGGCTGTAAGTTTTTAACCTGTAAGATAAAGTCTGAATATAGTTTCCCTAGAGGGTCTTTTGTTGCTTTTTGTTTACCCGCAACGCTAAAAGGTTGGCAGGGTGGACCTCCAATAACAATATCAGGGTTGGATCCAATGGCAAGTTTTACTTCTTCACTTGATAATTCTCTGATATCCTCTCTTAGGAAATTCCAGTTTGGACGATTCGAATTTATGGTCATTTCTGACCATTTTTCTATATCAGAAGTGAAAAGAGTTTCAAAATTTAAGATATCGTCAGAAGCTTTTTCAAACCCAATATCAAGACCTCCAGCACCACTAAAAAATGATGCAATTTTCATATTTCCAGAATAATTGGAATTTATAAGGGATTTTTTAACTGATGTGGCTACTGCTTTCGCTAAGTTGATTGGCACGGCATTTCCTATCTGCTTTTGAACTTGACCCAATGTGCCACTAAATTCCCAATCTATAGGAAAGTCTTGAAGACAAGCAGCTTCCCTAGGAGTTATATATCTATCTTCAGTTGGATGAACAAACTTATTAAATATATATGCGGTTACAGTTAATGACGGTATCGCTTTCTCTAATCTATAAAGACGCATATTTGGACCGCCAGTTTTTTTGTCTCCTTTGCGAATAAAGCTTTCATGTTGCAGATATTCTGGTAAATCGCCCATTTTACCACCTTCTTTTAGGTGTTTGAAACGCTCCAAAACAATGCCTGAATATTCACGAGTTATATGGTTTGTCATTCCTTGTTTCATTTATCTCAAAATTGGAGAGTCCAAAGTTATTAAATGATCAAAAATATACTTTAGATTATCTCTTTTAATATATTCAAAATCGTCATTTTTTTCCAGATTACTTTCTGTTCCCCACAATAGCTTGATAAACGGGTCAACATAATCTTTTCTATGTCTATAAGCCGGCAAATTGGAAATGATAGCAGTCTCTATATTTGGATTGTCTTGGTTTATCACTCCCAACTTCATTACCTGATAAATGCCTTTTTTGATATCATCTGTCCGATCCATTCCAGCACTAGTCTTACTGTCACTAATAGATTCTTTTTGAGGCCAACCATCACGTTCTTTCGCTATTTTAGGTGGGCCACCAGAAGCATTTGCTAAATAATAGTAACTTGAATTTCTATCCTTATTTTCATAAGCCAATCTAGCTTTATTCCAAATATTTAACATGTTAATGATTCGTTCTTTATTTGCATAATTTGTAAGAAAATCTGCAACAGGTTTGAATGGCCAATTGTCTGATTTGACAGTGCCCAAGGGAATTATTTCTCCATTATGCATGTAAATTGCTGATTCAAGTTCTCTGAACTGTGAAGAAGTTAAGGTACAAGGTGAATGTTTATCATTCGCTTGATGTGATTTCACTAATAATGGAAATGTTAGTAAAGGTGCTGATTTCACTTCTGCAAGGATTGTTTTTCCATCTTTATGCACTAACCGCGCATCAGCTGTTTCAGTTCCTCCAATACTGTATACTTCTGTAAATTCATCAAAAAGAATTTCAACAAATTTTAATATCATTTCGCTACTCAATTTACCCAATGCTCCTGATTGAGGCTTTGTCGCTTTTTGATATTGCCAAGTTCCATTTTTTTCGTAGCAAGGACTACATAAATTGATAAAACCGATATGACTATCAAACCCGCTTGGGCAAGATGGACAGGACTGTAAATGACGTTCTAAGCCTGAGGTACTGTCAATATAAGCGAGTGACATACAAAGATCGAAAACGAAAGATCGATATTCTTTTGGTTGTTCCTTTAACCATTTAAGGATTCTAATAGCTTCCATTTTCCATGGATAGTCGACAAGAGGTTCTTTTATATTGTATTCTTTCATGTTTTTCAAATGGTACACAACAACTGGATATAGTTAATAACTATATCTCACTTATAAAAACTAAGATAACAAATCCTATTAAAAAGGATGGGTTGTGAAGCACAATAAGAATGTTATTCGCAGAATAAACGTTTACATTGGTTTACCAAAAATAGACCAAACCTTAACAATGATACATTTTACATTATTGGATAAATCGTAAAACAAGAAGTCATAATATATCATTTATATCTACCCTTTTTATTTATTGAGCCATTCCAGAAGACGAAATATAAATTAAAGAATCAAATGTCATTAGAAAAGTATAATGATTGGGTTACATACTATTATAGATAGTACCCCAATCAAAAAGAAAACCGATTTTCAAAATACCCCACCCTTCGTAACTAAGAAAACGAATTGTAGTATTTTCAACCTATACCCTAAAGTTGTACGTTTATTATCAAGTACTTTCTGCATTTCAACGTTTAAAGTTGTACAAGTTGAGAGTTGTACATATGTTCCCTGTCTAAATCATACAAATATGAAGGTCAAGTACATTAGAGTATCAACTAAGGAGCAAAACACAACAAGACAGGAAGAGAAAGGATTTAAAGCCTATATAGACAAGATAAGTGGCTCTGTTGTATTTGCGGAGCGTCCAGAGGCTAAGAAGTTGTTAAATGAGGTCTTAAAGGGCGATATTACAGAGGTTCACGTACATTCTATAGATAGACTAGGTAGAAATACAATGGACATCTTGCAGACCATAAAGACAATGTCAGCCAATGGTGTGAACGTTATCTCTAAGAAGGAAGGTTTGAGTACTTTAATAGATGGCAAAGAAAGTCCAACAGCTAAGATGGTTCTAAGTATTATGGCAACCTTATCGGAGTTTGAACTGAATACTATTAAGGAAAGGCAACGCGAAGGTATCCAAAGAGCCAAAGAGAGAGGTGTATACAAGAAGAACGGTGGTTCTAATTCATTATCTACTGAACAGATACTATCCAAACCTAAGAACGCTCAATGTGTCAAGGAATTAAAGTCTGGAGAGAGTGTTAGGAGGTCAGCGAAGTTGTCTGGGGTGTCTCATACACAGGCTATGAAGTTAAAGAAGTTGATTAATCCTTTGTAAAATTATCCTTCTAAAAATGTGACTTCCTGTACTTTGAATCTGAATACCTTAGATTTATTATTAACCCATACCTTAACTTTTTGCTTTAGATTTGATTCTGGTTCATTACTATAAGTAGTGACCCAATAATCTAGAATATAATAAACTTCTTCTTTATCAACACTTCTATAAAGTTCATTGATTGAATCCAATTTACGGTTATTCATATCAATTTGCTCTTTATTACTTGATACCATGAAATCATATTCTAATTCAGGTTCAATATCTAAAATTATATTATAATCATTCGGGTCATATTTTTTCTCTGATTCTTTTATTCTTATTTCTTCTTGTTCATCTTCATATTTCTTTATCCACCTATCCTTATTATTTAGTAGAAAATTGAGTTGCTTTCTTCTTTTATCAGAATCACTTGTATAATGCTTTATTTCAGCCTCATAAAAAAGGTAAGTCTCTTGTTCGGTGCTTCTAATTCTTTCCATACTTAAACTCTCATAAGTTGGTGACATTAGACTTTTTCGGATTTGAAATTCTATACTATCATAATCTAATTTACCTATATCTTGACTACAAGATGAAAGGAGAACTAGAATAACCGATATTGTAAATAAATGTTTCATTTAGAATTGAATTTATTGACCCACTTTTTTCTACTTGCAGGCTAGCCGTTTTACGAGACAATTATGCAAACTAGTCAACAATAACGATGACAGCTATCCATTCATACCATCCGAAATTGTAGTAATCCATCCCCAAATATAATTAATCAAGAGTCAAGATTGTTTCTAGCTTATTTTCAGCCTCTAAGACAAATTTTTTGTCCAATGTAGCTTCATGCTTAATGATTCTATTTTCTATTTTTCTACCTCCTTGAAATACTTCCAGACGGCACATAAATTCATCACCATCGAACCTATCGTATACCTCAACTTTAATTTGGTCAAACGCATATCTTTTCCACCTAAACTTAATCAACTTCTCAATCAATTTCTGTTGTCTGTATAATTTCATTCTATTGTTGTATACGTTTCCAACCTTCAACGGGTATATTCTTATATGTTTCCACATCCATAAGCATAAGGACATATCTACTAGGATATTTATAACACAATCTCAAATAACTGTCTGTTGCTTCCAGATACCATCCCTTCATGCTTAAAGGTTGTTGTTTAACTTGCATATTCTCTAATGCCTGTTCATATCGGTGTTTACCAATCTCTTTAAGCAATTCCTTAATTGCTTTAATATCGTAATTCCTATAGAGTTATATGGACATAATCCAAAAATATGGATATAATCCAAACAAAGCAAGATTTATTGATTAGAGTTAGTAGGTTAGAGTTAGTAGGTTAGACTGTGTAATCATTAATACGCCTCTAATGAAGAACGCTAGAATACTCCTTGTCCAAACCACCTAAATGCCATATAAGACCCTGTATTCCATAGGTTCAGGGTTTCTATGCACACCTGTTATACCTGTCAATCATTAAGCACTTTGAAAACGTTTTATGTTCGTGAGTATTCAATAATGAATTATTAATGTGCTAAGTACAGCAAAAAAAGTAAGCACAAAAAAGCTGCAAGGTATTCGCCATCGCAGGGAGGTACGACCGAGAAGGCTAATGCACCACTCGTGTCACGAGCCGTCGGAGACATCTACGCTATTGTTTTTATAGTATAACTTTTCGAAAACACCAAAAGTCTTATTTTTATGGTGATTCAAACGATTGTAGTTTACTTTGCTATGACCCTAAAGTAAACCAAGCATAATTAAACTGAAATACAGCCTTTTAAATATCTTCCAACCATCTGCTTGGATACACCTAAGATATTACCAATTTCTTCATTGGTTAGTTCTGGCATGATGCTATGTATCTCCATCGCCTTTTTTGTATTATCAAACTCTCTTTTTTTTGATATTCTTTCAATATGATTCTGTCTCCTCTTCCCCTTTCTAGTTTTTTCAATTCTTCGGTTTGTTAATTCTTTACTCCATACAGCCAAGTTGTACCGTAAAAGTGAATAAGGCTTGTCGTAGTCCTTAAAATAATAAATGGAATGTATTTCCCACTTACCATTAATATTGTGATACCATCTATAGTGATATCCATCGTAGGTTATTTTATGATTTTCTGGATTGCACAGCTTTTCCAGTTCGTTATTGCTCCATGATGTCTTTCTAATATTAAATAATAATCCCATATTTAATATTTAAAAATTGCTTTGTTAATTTCCGATTTCTTCTTCCTTAATTCAGGATGATTTTTGAAATACTTTTTTATAGTATTTTCATGAACTTCTGCAAAATTTGCGAGTGTTTTATTAGTAATCTTTCCTTTATTTAAATCCCAATCATTTAGTGCTTCATCAATTTGTCTATAAGTATTTTCAGACCTTACCTTTCCAGAAGCGATAGCTGTTATTTTATTGCGAATTTCAATAGGGCAATCTTTTCTAAAAAATACTTTTCGCTGTCTAGTATAAATTGGATTAATAAGGCCGAGTTGAGATTTTCTTTCTAGTTCTGTATAGATTTTATCAATTACTCTAATGCCTAAAGGTTCTTCACAAAGTGTATCAAGATGGTTAAGGTAGTGGTGTAATTTTTCACCTCTAAGTTGAGGATTCAAATAGCACATATTATTTCCAATCTTAGAAATAATCAATTTACTTAACCCCCTTGGTATGTTTTTAGGCACGTATACTTCGACTGTCGGGATTTTTTCTTCAAAAATGATGTAGTTACAATCTCCCAAATCAACTTGGTGATTCTGTTTATAAAATAACTTCTCATTGTTAGATTTTTGATTTTTGTTGATACTCTTATTTCTGACATTGACAAATAATACAGTAGTAAGAAATCGGGTGTTCTTATTTTTATGATTCATTTTTAAAAACTAAGGTTAGTAGGTTTATTTGTTTAATTCTTCTAAAACAGATTGGGAAATGTAAGTGCCATTAACATTACCTCTTCGAATCTTGCATCCTTTCTTGCGCATTTTGCGGTACAGTGTGGAATCTGAACAACCAAGAGTTTCCAAAACCTCTGCCTTGGTCATTAATTTTCGAGCATGACCTTTTCTTCTTGATGATTCTTTTAAGTAGATATAATCATCAAGCACTTCTTTTGTAACCAGATAGCATTGCATGCCACCAACGTCAACGGTTTCCAACAAGTTAAAGGGGTTGTTTACCATTTTTTTTTCCTTTTTAGGCGTATCAATTGTTCCACCTTGTCGCGATAAGCGCTAGGTTGGCATTCTCATATTGAGAAAATCTTAATACAGAATTATAAAGAACATCTTTTATGCAAGGCTGTTTCCAACTGTTGCTATACAAAGATACGAAATGGTCGTTGTGTTTCCAAAACGTCGATTTTCACTCCAACTATTCGAAGAGTAATCCTAGCACCTTTTTATGCGCTTCATCTTGTGCCTCCAAACTTAAATCTTTCTGATACCTATGAGAAGTATGACTTGGTTTATGCGCCATAATTTGCATAAGAAGAAGGTCATTTACACCTAACTGTCCTCCCAGACTTCTAAAAATATAGCGAGGCGATTTAGTCTTAATAGGCGATATTTTAAGTGTTGAGGTTATTCTATTTAGGGTTTTAAGATGATAACCATTTTGTAATCTATACTTTTCATTTACTGGGTTAGCGTAATAGGTAAAAATTCTTGTGCTATCCTTATCTCCATACTTGTCGATTATTGATTGTGCAAATGGTGAAATATAATTATTTGTCCAGAGCCTCGAAGTTTGGCTTCGCAGCTTAAAGCGCTGGAAATTAAGTCTTCCTTCTTTTATATTAGTCCATTTAAGATTGGCGACATCCACCAAATCATGCCCACCTATAGCAATCTGAAAGAAAAACATATCAATCACCCTTAGCATGTTTGTTCTACTGGCCTTCGTTGTAGACTCTTTAGGTTCAAAGTCAAACAGCTTTTTTAAATCTTCTATTTTCCAATTCTCTTCTGTTTCACTTTTTATTACCTTAATATCAAGTCCATCAAAAGGGTCGAGGTTAACTATGTGAATTTTTCCTCGCCTTCTGGCTTCATAATAGACTGTTCTAAGAGTTCTAATGGTTTTCTTTATCATTGAACCATTAGTATTAGTGGTCCTTCGTTTATATACTTCAAACCCTCTTAAGAACTGATAATCAATATCGTTTATATCCAAAGGCAACTCTCCATGATAGTTTCTTACTTGTGAAATAGCCTCTTCAAAATGTCTTGTAGACTTTGCGCTTAGTTTCTTCTCTTCAATTAGCTTATTCATAAACTCATAAAAATCTATGAACTTTCTTTTTTCAAGTCTAGCTAATCTTTCCTTTAGTATTAATATTTCCAATTCATTATCACCTTCGTATCCCTTTTTGATGACATTAATAGCTTTTTCAAACGAAAGGCCATTTTCATTGCAATAGGCTTCTCGGTCTTGGTATGTTTTAAGCTGTTTGCTTAATTCGGCAGATATTCTAAGATGTTTGCTCTTTTGATACTCCCCTGTACTAAATTGTCTTTGAGACTGACTTTTTGAATCATAAACGACAAGTTTTACAGGGAAAGCATTACCATTTTTGACGGATGGTTTACGTTTATCAAGGTATAATGAAACTTTAAACACGATTTAACTTTCCTTGAAGTTATTAAAAAATGCATAAAAAGTGCATAATATTTGCACGATAATGATATTAAATGACGATAAATGAGATTGATTTAGAAAAGTAACATAGGTGATATTTTAATAAAAATCAATAAAAAACCCCGTATTTACGGGGTTTAAAGTGAAGTGATCGCAGGAGGATTCGAACCTCCGACCGTCTGCTTAGAAG
>TARA_R110002051_G_scaffold298754_3_pt1 | contig 24786 bp, 25 predicted proteins | sample TARA_R110002051 | Tara Oceans TARA_R110002051 (sample SAMEA4397023) | marine metagenome | biome: Polar Biome; feature: [MES] marine water layer (ENVO:01000295) within the mesopelagic zone...; material: water (ENVO:00002006), including particulate matter (ENVO:01000060) such...
ACCCTTTAGGGGCGGGGAAAGAAAATGAAACACCAAACCCAAATCCCAAGTTCCAAGTTCCAAAACTAAGGTGAAAAGTTAAAAGTTAAAGGTTAAAGGTTATTGGTAATAGGTTTAAAGTTAAACCCTAAACCCTAAACCCTAAACTCAAAACATCAAATCCCAAAGTCCCCCTCTGCCCTCTGGGCATCTCCCCCGGAGGGTTCCCCCTCTGTCCTTCGGACATCTCCCCCAAAGGGTGAGAAGTGGTAAGTTGGTATTTTGGTAGGCTGGTATTCTAGTATGTTGGTATTTTGGTACGATGGTATTATTGTAGAATGAAATATTCATTACTATAGACAACAAAGTCGATGTGTTTAAGAGTACAAGGTTAGATCCACTAAGGTCTGCCGATAATAAATAAATCACATTTTGGATTCTCTGTAATTCATTCTCCCTTTTGAAGGGAGATGCCCGAAGGGCAGAGGGATGTTTTTAAACCCCAAACCCCTAAACCCCTAAACCCCTAAACCCCAAACCCCTAATCCCTATTGCCTATTGCCTAATGCCTAATGCCTAAAGCCTACTACCTTGTGTCATTCCACAGCCCTAACTCCAATAAAATGACAGCTTGTCATATTTTTGGCAGTGGCATAATCATTGACTTAGGAGTAGTGTCGAAAAATATTAATAACAATTAAATACATATATAATGAGTAAAATTATAGGAATTGACTTAGGGACTACCAACTCATGCGTAGCCGTAATGGAAGGTAACGAGCCTACAGTAATACCTAATGCTGAAGGAAAACGTACCACACCTTCGGTAATTGCATTTGTAGAAGGAGGAGAGATTAAAGTAGGAGATCCTGCAAAACGCCAAGCCGTTACAAACCCGACAAAAACGATTGCTTCTATCAAACGTTTTATGGGAAACAAGTATTCAGAAAGCTCGAAAGAAGCTGAACGTTCTGCATACACTGTGGTAAAAGGAGACAATGATACACCTCGTGTTGATATTGATGGTCGTTTATATACGCCTCAAGAATTGTCTGCTATGGTACTTCAAAAAATGAAGAAAACGGCCGAAGATTACTTAGGCCAAGACGTAACTAGAGCCGTAATTACAGTTCCAGCATACTTTAATGATAGTCAGCGTCAAGCGACTAAAGAAGCTGGTGAAATCGCAGGTCTTAAAGTAGAACGTATTATCAACGAGCCCACAGCGGCTGCATTGGCATACGGATTAGATAAGAAAGATACTGATCAAAAGATTGTTGTATTTGACTTTGGAGGAGGAACACATGATGTATCAATCCTTGAATTAGGAGATGGTGTATTTGAAGTACTTGCTACCGATGGAGATACGCATTTAGGTGGAGATGATGTTGATCAAAAGATCATCAACTGGCTTGCTGAAGAATTCATGGCAGATGAGGACATGGATCTTCGTAAAGACCCAATGGCTTTACAACGTTTGAAAGAAGCAGCTGAGAAAGCAAAAATTGAGCTTTCTTCATCTACGCAAACAGAAATCAACTTGCCATACGTAACAGCTACCGCTAGCGGACCAAAGCACTTAGTACGTACAATGACTCGTGCCAAGTTTGAGCAATTGATTGATGATTTAGTAAAAAGAACGATCAAACCATGTCAAACTGCTTTGAAAGCAGCTGGATTGAGTATTGGTGATATTGATGAGATTATTTTAGTAGGTGGATCTACACGTATTCCTGCAGTGCAAGAAGCCGTAGAGAAATTCTTTAAAAAATCTCCATCAAAAGGAGTAAACCCTGATGAGGTTGTAGCTGTTGGAGCTGCTATCCAAGGTGGTGTACTTTCTGGAGATGTAAAAGATGTTCTTTTATTAGATGTAACTCCACTTTCTCTAGGAATTGAGACAATGGGTAGCGTTTTTACAAAATTGATCGAATCAAATACAACGATTCCAACAAAGAAGTCGCAGGTATTCTCTACCGCAGCCGATAATCAACCAAGTGTTGAGATTCACGTACTGCAAGGAGAACGCCCAATGGCAAATGATAACAAAACGATTGGTCGTTTCCACCTTGATGGAATTCCACCATCACAGAGAGGAACACCTCAGATTGAAGTTACCTTTGATATTGATGCCAATGGTATTATTAAAGTAAGTGCTACTGATAAGGCAACCAACAAGTCACAAGATATCCGTATCGAAGCGTCTTCTGGTTTGACTGAAGAGGATATCCAAAAAATGAAAGCTGAAGCTGAAGCAAATGCCGATGCAGATGCAAAAGCAAAAGAAGTTGCAGATAAAATCAACGAAGCTGATGGTATGATCTTCCAAACAGAAAAGCAATTGACTGAATTTGGAGATAAACTTTCTGATGATAAGAAGAAGCCTATCGAAGATGCCTTGGCAGAATTGAAAGCAGCTTATGAAACAAAATCTGTAGATGCAATTACTCCTGCTTTAGACAAGATCAACGAAGCTTGGAAAGTTGCTTCTGAAGAGATGTATAAAGCACAAGCAGAAGCTGGTGGACAACCAGGACCTGATGCAGGCGCTGGAGAAGCTCCACAAGAAGATGCTTCTGCCGATGTAGAAGACGTAGACTTCGAAGAAGTTAAGTAAGTCCGTGCTGAGCTCCGTCGAAGCATAGACTTCGAAGAAGTTAAGTAAGAACTCTTACTTACTAGATATAAAAATCCCCGCAACATAGGTTGCGGGGATTTTTTTGTAATAACATTTAGATACTTCTTTTATGTCAAAGCCGTATAGACTACAATTCCATATTTAAAATAGACAAACATATCTGTATCCCCTGTCTGATATTACCAAGTCTAATGTTCTCATTCGGACTGTGCTGGTTGTTGTCCATATTGACCATAGGAACAATGACAGTTGGCACATTCAAGGCGTCAATCAATGGAACAATAGGAACCGTTCCACCCATCATTCTAATGACTACAGGAGCCTCACCAAAACCTTTTGTCAGTTGGGCTCTTATGGTTTTACCAAAATCGAGTTCCGGACTTGTTCTAAAAGCATTGATGCCACGCGATATTTTAAACTTTGCAATATTTGGGTATGTTTGTCTTTCTTCGTCTGTAGGATCTCTATCTATGACATAATAACCTTCCTTTTCAACATGTTTTTTGATTTTTTCCAATTGGACCTTGTCATTTGTTTCAGGAACTAAACGCACATCGATACTAGCAGTTGCATATTCTGGGATTACTGTTTTTAACTTTTCCCCAGACCAAGAAGTACCAATTTGACGAATGTTTAAAGATGGGTATTGAAGGGATTCTTGGTAATTTGCACCCACTTTTTCGGACGTAGCAATTCCTAACTTTGTATTGACCTCTGTTGCATCATAGGGTACAGACTTTAAAATCTTGTCAATACTTGGGTCAATGGTAATCCCCTTGTAATAGTCCTTAATCAAAACTCTTCCATGTTCATCTTTCATGGAAGTTAATAGGCTAGCCAATTTAAATACAGGATTGGGAGCATAGTTTCCATAATGGCCACTGTGCTGAGGTAACTTAGCACCAAAAGTGGTAATGGAACATGTTGCAATTCCTCTGCAACCAAAGGTAAGAGTAGGCCTATTAGAATCGTGAGCTGGTCCGTCCATAACGATAAAATAATCAGAAGCATACCTTTCTTTATAGGTTTCTAGGGTTGACAATAGTGCATCAGATCCGTATTCTTCTTGAGGGTCAAAGAGGATCTTAATATTAAAGTTTGGCTCACTACCACTATCTCTAAGAATTTTTATGGCCGTCATGAGCATAATAATTGGAGCCTTATCATCTGCAGCAGCTCTAGCAAAAATGCGCCAATCATCATTTATTTCACCATCCAAAGCATTCCAATCCTTGGGCTGCCAATCTCCAGCAGCATCCTTTTCCTTTAAAACAGGAATAAAAGGATCTTGCTGATCCCAAACAGCAGGATTTACAGGCTGCCCATCAATGTGAAAATAAAATAACACCGTTGGGATATTTGCATCATAAATTTTTTCAACAAGGAGCAAAGGCAGGGTAGTCGATTCTAAAAGGGAGGTTTTAAAATCTAACGACTGATACTGCATAGCGACCCAATTGATATTTTCAAGCATCTTTTCCTTATTCTCCGGAAGATTCGGTATACTCACCAATTCTTTATGCATCAATAAGGTATTCTTGAATTGTTGATCTGTTAATTGTCCAGAAATATTTTGAGCCAAGAGGCCCATTGAAAAAAGAAGAAAGACGAAGGTAAATGCAGTTTTCATAATGTATGTTGACTAATTTCTCGTCTAAAGATGCGGAAAAATACTAGCATCCAAAAAGTATAGCTTTATAAAACTAGCCTAAATTGCCTCTACCCACCACAGAGATCTTAGATTTAATCTTTTCGTAAATTGAAATATCGGTTTTATTAAAGGTATCTTTGCCACCGAATTTTATACTGGGTTTGACTTGAATACTCTTTAAACAACAGCCAGTATTGCACCTTTAGAAATTTCGCTTTAAGCGAAAGAAAAAATAATTTCATGATGACAGATATCACCTTAAATAGACCAGAACCTATAACATCCAGAAAGCAGGTTGTTGTTTTTGAACGCGGTACTGATACTAGAGAAACGATTAGTGTTCTTGAGGCGGGTGATCCTGTATTGATTGTAGGATTTTATAGTAATGGTTTAGATCTTCTAAAAGCTGTGCAAATTCACTTAAAAAGAAGAATGCCCTCTAAGACATTTGAAGAGCAACGTGCTTTTCGAGATGCCTATCGCACTCTTTCAAATCTCGTCTTAATTGAAGTTGCAGATCATGCCCTTAAAGTTAAGAAGGCACCGTCTATAGGTTGGTTCAAGAAATTATATCCAGAAATGAGTAGTTTTCTTTTGTCTTTTCCTCAAGTACAAGGCTTGAATAGCTCTTGGCAGTGGTATCAAAGCGGAATCCAGGTTCCAGTTTTGCGAAATAAAATTCACCCTTTTTACGGGACTTACTTCCCAACACGTTTTGATCATTTAATCCTTTTTGACAATTGGCTAAAACGATATGAAGGACCTAAGAAATCTGCTATTGATGTGGGTATTGGAAGTGGGATTCTTGCTTTCCAACTTGTAAAGCACGGTTTTCAAAAGGTTTTTGGTACAGATACCAATCCCAATGCGATTGTTGGTCTCAAAGATTTTATGGGAGAGACAAAGCTATCTAGAAAAGTAGAATTAGATTTTGGTCACCTATTTGGTCGCTGGGAGAAGCAAACAGAATTGATTATTTTTAATCCGCCATGGTTACCAGGTTCTAAAAATGTCGATAAGAGTGAAGCGGCAATGTATTACGATAAAAATCTGTTTCCTGAATTTTTCGCACAAGCAAAAGAACGACTATTACCAGACGGAAAATTGCTAGTTATATTTTCAAATTTGGCGCAAATAACAAATGTGACAACCGATCATCCAATAAAAAAAGAAATCACCAAAGGCGGTAGATTTAAATTGGAGAAACAGCTAACACGTTCTGTAAAGGCAGCCTCTGATAAAACCAATCGCGATCAACATTGGCGTTCTTCTGAAGAGGTAGAATTGTGGATTTTGACACATAAATAGAAAGCTGTGGGTTTTCATAAAAGGAACACTCACTACGCTAAAACTTAACGCTCCAGTCTATCCAAAAACTTTTGCAGGTCGGCTTCCCTTTGGGTGCCAATGAGTAATTTTTTTCCATCCAAAAGTTCAATAGCAAGCCCTTTATTTCCTTTAGTGTTGTAAACCGTACCATAACTGGTCCATAGTCTTATGCCCCAACCGCCTACAAAACCATAATTAACAAGCTTTGCATCTTTAATTTCAGACCATGGTATGCTTTTCTGTACAAATGGGAAAAAGCGCATGCGGATTTCTTTTGGGTCTATCTCCGTTTTCAATCGCATAAAATAAAAGAGGAGGATAAAACATAAGACAAATACACTAAAAATGATCAGCCCGAGATTAGACATGGGTTTACTCCCAAAGTCTTCTCCAATAATTAGTTGTTTATAAATCCCGTACACCGGTAACAAACCAATAGCTATTAGAATAAGCCACAGCCACCATTGTGTAAATTTTTGTTCTTCAGCGAACTCAGTTTTCATTAGGATTCTATTTGGTGCGCTTGCGCGAAAGGTTTCACTATACTAAGATACGTAATGACTAAAACATTTTTTAGAAATTTCTAGCGTAGGATAGAATTACATATTTGTGACTTTCGGTGGTTGTAGCCTCTGCAGATTGTATGCGATATCCAAACCAATATTCATTTTTTCCAAAGCGGTGATGGACATCGAAACCTGCATACATGACTTCCTTTTCTGCAGAAACTAATAAGACAGAAGTATCATTAGAACCATTTCCTTCCAATAATCCATTGCGTGCTACAAAACGATACCCTGCCCGGAAGGAGAAAAATATTTCGCGTTGGTTTGACCCTAGACGATTATATCCTATACTGCTCGCCAAAGGATTTCTGCGCCCAAAATAGGCGATAAAATCAGTATGTGCATATACATCCCTAGTTCCAAAAGCTAAGCTAGGCTCAGCGACAAGGACAATACTAAACGGATTAGGGGATAATTGCCATTCACGTCTGTAACTGGTATATAAATTTGCATGAAAACTATTGTTCATTTCTCCCACCCATACTGGAGGATCTGAAATTACAATAGCTTTGTGATACCATCGCTGAAAACCTCCAGCTCCAGAAGCTTTTCCAGCAACACCTAATAAAACATCGGCCTTAAGTCCATGCTTGTTTTTTACAAAGGACCAACCAGCTTTAAGTCCAAGAAAGCCAACATATGGTCTGTCTTGTTCAGATATTTCTGAGGTTTTAATATCTGAAGGTGTAAAGATTTCTTGGCCGATAGAGAAGGAGAGTTGTTCATTGTCGCTATTTATGAATCTATTCTTGAGAAGATGTGTGTAGTGAAGAAATAAACCTGATGAGTAATAACGATCTGTTAGGGTAATAAAATCGTTATCATGGTGAATCCTTAGTTGGTGCCTTGCTATAGTATCCTGCTTCTTTTCATTAGACTGAGCCCGCAAATTATTGGGAATGCTCAAAAAAATAATGATGAAAATATAATAACTGAAAAAAGAGGCCGAGTTAAACAATCTAGAATAAGAGTCTCGGAAGAATAGAATCAATGCTTGTATTTCAATTAGACATTGAGAAACGTTTGAGAGGGGTAAGTATATCATTGAATCCTTTGATTGGATTCTGTTCGATATTCTTTTTTACTATAGTATTGTAATACTTTATTAAGTAGCTCCTTAGTCTCTTTCGCCGATTTCGAATAAATAATGTTAAACGGAATTTCCCAATTTTCATGAATGATAATATAGATTCTAAACTCTCCTTTATTAGCTGCTACATCACCAAACCAACCTAGATCAATGATAATATCATCTGCAGGAAAGGAGCATTGAAGTAAGTCTTCATTTAAATAACGTATGCTGTCAGCCTCCTTAAAGTCCGTTACAGGATCATAGCTATAAAAATCATGGTTTGTGATTTTACAGCCTAATGGGAAATCTATTTTTTGAATTGTATTCATATATAATGAAATCTATCTGTTAGTTTTTGAGATATTATCTTTTAAAAGGCATTCACTTTTTGCCTTTAAACAATGTCGTCTCCATACTTTAGAAGGATACGTTATTCTTGACTAAGCAACCTTAATTACTTTCTTGCGGACAAGTAAATATTTTAAGTTTGGCTTTAATAAACTCATTTTTTAATGTATCCTCATATATATATTGCCGACATTATCTGAAATCACATTCCAATACTTAGATGGAGTGAGCGTGAAATCTACTGCATTGAAATAATGGGCTGTAACGAAATGAAATCCGTCAGGAAGATCTTTTTTTGTTGGAGCAATGAAGGTCTCGCCATTATAAATCCAAAGTAGATAAGTTCGGTCTTTGTTTGAATCTTGCAGATAGTGCAACACTCCATTTTTATTTACCGCATACTCGGCAGAGGAAAGTTGAATTTTCTTCTTTTTAAATTCGGTATAATCCTGTTATGGTTGATTCAAGATATCGGTATCAGAATATTCTTCAGCTCTTTTAATATTCCAATTGTTGATTTGTAATGCAATGAGAATTCCAAGCACGATAAGGGATATTTCACTTATTGCATAAAACAAATATTTTCTGAATTGGTTCTGAATAAATAGTGTTAGTCGGAATTTTCTAATAAATTTTATCATTCACAGGGTTAATGAGCACTAATTACTAAATAAGGACAATAATGAGCTTTTTTCAATCTGGGTGAAGATAAAAGAATATAAATTCTCGATCTACAGCTTCAGTATAATATTGGAATGTTAATGGGAAAAGTAGAATATTTTGATCAACGAACTATTAGTTTCTCAATGCCCGCATCATATACCTCATGCACACCGTCAAAAACCTGCACCATTAATCGACTCCCAAATAGTCGACTTCCTTTTAAATGCTCTTCTGTTTTTCTCGCTTCTGTAATATACTCATCCTTATCGCCATAAAGGTAGGTGACCTTGGCATCTGAAGATAAGTATTCAAAGTCTGTAGCTTCTAACTCGGTTGGAATACCTCCAGAATGTAGAAGCAGTTCTTTACACTGAACCTTCCTAGACGATGCCCACCGAGTGACAATGGAAACGCCTTGCGAATAGCCCATAAGTATAACATTCACTGATTGGTCTTTCCATTTTTTGCTTTCTTCTGCCCAAACAGCATCGGCATACTTCAATACATTCTCGGTTTCTATAGCTGTGTTTTCCTTAGTGAGCCAACTAGCACCAACATATTTGAACTTTCTATCTTGGTAGTATTTACTTGGAGCTTGCAGTGCTATGATATAATTTTCTTCCTTATTGAGTCCCTCAAAATGTTTGATAAAGTAGCGGGATAAGTGTCCCATGCCATGAAAGACCAGCCATACATTTTTTGTTTTTCGCGTAAGCGTATTCAAAACAGAATAAGTGTTGGTATGTGTATAGGCGATTTGTTGTTCTGACATGTTTTTTGGTTATAATAATTGAGAGAGTTTTCTTTTGAAAAACTCAGCACTCTGTGCAGCGCTTTTCATAGAGCTTTGTGCAAAATTACCACCTTGTTCTATGTAAAAATACTCAAGTCCAGACTTTTTTGGGTCCGGCAGAATTTGAGTATAATCTATAGAGCCATTACCCAATTCAGTATAATCTCTTGTCAGCTTGTCCATATCTTTAATATGCCACATCACATAGCGACCTGGTTGTTCACTAACGAGTTCCTTGGGAGTTTTTTTAGACGAATGCATGACCCAGTATAAATCCATTTGAAGCTTGACAAGTTTAGGGTCTGTTTCTGAAAGAATAATGTCAAACCCATTTTCTCCTTGGTGATCTTCAAAGTCAAAACCGTGATTGTGATACGCAAAACCGAGCCCGGCATTGGTCACTTGCTCCCCTATAAGATTGAGCTTCCCAGCCATCAACTTGAAAGTTTCTATGTTTCGCTGTTCAGGGGCTATCCAAGGCCAAGTGATATAAGAACTATTTACAGCTTTTGCTCCTTGGATACACCGATCTACAAACCGCTTTAATTCGTCTTCAGACTTGTCTAGAAAAGGTGCAAATGCATAATGACCACTAGACATTGTTAATTCTAAATCATCAAGAATATCTTTAAAAGCTGCTGCCTTATATCCATAAAAGCTTCCTTTTTCTGCATCATAACCATAGGCTTCAAAGTCTTGATAGCCCATCGCTTTTAAGGCCTTGAGCGTTGCAATAGGATCCTTGGCCATGGCATCACGTACAGAGTATAATTGATACCCTAATTTATAGTGCGAATTACTGATGCCTGCAAAACAGGAAATAGGTAAAAGCGCTGCGGCTCCCAAGATTCCTGTGGTTTGAATAAATGTTCTTCTTTGCATACAATTAATTTAATATTAGGAGTGTTGTATAAATGTATTGTTGGATAAATACTACTTGGTCCATGGCTCTTTCTCCATGGCATTTACAAAGCCCTTGCCATCAAACATGCTGAGACCAGACCAAGTGCCAAACCAAATTTGGCCTTTTTGATCTTCAAAAATGCTCTGAACACCATTGGATACAAGTCCGTCGTCTGTATTGAATAATGTAAAATGAGTCCCGTCGTATCTATAAACACCTACATTTTCGACAGAGAACCATATATTTCCTTCACGGTCTTCCATCAAGTTATACACTTCTTCTCCTTCAATTACGCCTTCCTCAGTAAAATGGGTAAATGTTTTGCCGTCATACCTACTTAGACCTCCGTAAAAAGTCCCAATCCAAATATTGCCATTTTTGTCCTCTAAAATGTCTGCAACATTATTGTCTGGAAGACCATTTTCTGTATTGAAATGGGTAAAATCTGTTCCGTCATAGACTGTAATACCATATCCATCATGTAGAAACCACAAATTTCCATTTCGGTCTTCCATTATTTTTTCAATACGGTCTGGCGATAATTTTGACTCAGGGTTTTTAACTGTTGGTTTGGGAACAGTAAAGGAGCTAAAATTTTCCCCATCAAACTGATACAATCCAGCTACGGTTCCTATCCAAATCATTCCTGAACGGTCTATAGCAAGGCCCCAAATTTCATTTGTTGGTGCGCCTTCCTTTTCTGTGAAATAAGTAAACTTTTCGCCGTCATACTTGCTTAGCCCATGACCAGAACCAAACCAAACGTTTCCTTCTCTATCTTCAACAATTTCGCGTATGGCATCATTCTTAAAATATGGGTGATCAGGAAAGCGGGCAAGCTTATCTCCATCATAGCGAAAAAGTCCGTCCCCATTAGAACCAAACCATATATTCCCCTTATTATCTTGATACATTACCCTTACAAATTGACGAACCATTCCGTTTAAATCTGTATGCTGCTGCGTTAAAAAACTGCTGGATTGAAAATACATTTTCTTCAATTGTTTTCTAGTCGTATCAATAGTAATATCTTCCTTCTGGGCTTTGTTTAATGAAGCTTGGTCATTACAAGCGGTCATCAAAACAATGGCAAATAGTAGTAGGTAATTCAGTATTTGAGAATATCTTAATGTCATAGGTTTAATCTTCAATTTGCGTCTTTATTAAGCTTAAAGCGAAATTGCTCTTCGGTTCTACTTAGGATAAACTTTTTAGTGGGATCATCCTAATGCCTCTACGCTCTATGAAAGATAGCTATATTTTTGCTTAGGAAAAGTATTTGTAGTCTATCGCAGCTCAAAGCCAAAGTTGAGGTCATGGCTGTGCCCAAGTGAATTATTTACTGCAGCTCTTTAAAAATTGTAGATTTTAGTAGTGGCCATTCTTCTTTCAATATTCCATAGCAAGCCGAACTCCTTCTAAATCCATCTTTGACTATTACATTTTTTCGAAGAATGCCTTCAAGGGTAGCTCCAATCTTTTCAACGGCTTTGCGCGACCGAAGATTGCGCTCGTCAATTCGGAATTCAACTTTCTCCATGCCCATCTGTTCAAAGGCATAGCAGAGCATCAGATATTTCATGTGGGTATTGAGTCCGCTTCCGCGAAAAGCTTCGCCTAACCAGGTCCATCCTATGTGAACGACCTTATGTTGTGTGTCAATATTTCCAAAGCGGGTCGATCCTGCGTAGGATTCCTGTCCTTTATCATAAATGAGAAATGGTAAGGCTGTGTCGAGTTCCGCTTTCGCGAAAGCGTCATCCATATAAGCACGCAATTTATCTGGAGTAGATACATCTGAGGCACCATAGGTTAATAAGTCTACCTGTTGAGAGACAGCTAATAAGTGGTCAAAATGCCCTATTTGTAATGGTATTAATGCTACACGGTCATTTTGTAAGGTTGATGTTGTCATAAAAAAAAAGGATGCTCATAAAAATACGAACATCCTTTTTTAAAACTTCTATTTTCGATTAAATTCCTAAAATCTTTGCATCTACTCTAAACACTGTTCGAATATCAATGTCGTGATCTCTTGAGATAGCGCCATCAGTTACTGTATTTACTCTTAAGGTGTAAGCATCCTTTTTAATGTATTCCTTTAGCTCAACATTATCAATGTCCAATGTGAGTTGTTGAGCACCATTTTCGGGTAGATCAATGCCAGAGGCGATAATCTGCTCAGCGAGTCCATCGGCCTTGATGTAAATAGAAATGTCATTAATGAAATTAAAATTTCCATCTGTTGGAGATTTTAAAGTAAGAGTTAAGGTTTTTAATTTAATACTCTCTATAAGGTCCTTACGCGTGTCATTACTCTCAAATTCCGATTCTGAGTTGGTCGTTACTTCTGGAGTGATAATGTCCAAAGGAGCATCAAAGATAGTGCTGGACTCAATCGTATAACTTGTGGTGTAATCTAGATCAAATTTTGTGAGTTCATCTACGGCATCACAACTTGTGAGCATAAATAAAACAATTGCGGTAATTCCTATTTTTTTCAACATGATTATGGGGGTTTTGTTTTTAATATTTACGAAATTTGAAAGGTATTAGTTTTCTTCAAACATCACAATTTTACTAATTTATGAAATTAAATAAAAAAGAAGTTTTAGCTCGTTTAGCCGCATCGTGTAAAAATACACTAATGGAAACCTTAGAGATAGAATATATTGATTTTGGTGAAGATTTTTTAGTTGCAAAAATGCCAGTAAATCCGAGAGTGCATCAGCCAGATGGTGTCTTGCACGGAGGAGCAATGGTAGCCCTTGCCGAAAGTGTTGGAAGTGCAGCTAGTTTTATGTTTTTGGATGCTGAAAACATGTATATAAGGGGAATTGAAATTTCTGCAAATCACATAAAGAGCAAACGAGACGGTACTCTGTATGCCAAGGCTACTTTTATTCATAAAGGACGTACTACTCAAGTCTGGAATATTGATGTGGTAGATGAAGAAGATCAGTTGATCTCTAAAGTTAAGTTAACTACCATTGCCTTAGCTAAACGATAATGCAAACTCATTCCCTTACCGCTTATTTACATCATCAATTAGAGGCCGACTTGCCTTTTGTTATCTATAGAAAACCTGGGTCACCGACCATTCAAGCATTCTTTCAAGAAGATCAAACACTTCATTACGCGGGGGATTTGAGCCAAAGCGGTTTTGTGTTTGCCCCTTTTGATGCGAGTGAAAAAGCAATTTTAATTCCTGGAGTGCAAGCACAGGAATTACATATTGAAGGGGCAGAGGAGATGCTTGCAAATGAAATTCTTTTTGACGCAAGTTCACTGGAAGCAGACAAGGCACAACATATGGCGTTAGTGCAAAAGGGAATAGACACCATAAAAAGTTCTGAAATGAAAAAGGTTGTGCTTTCGCGAAAGCAACAGCTTAAGACTAAGAAATCTACAGAAGAGATACTACTTCAATTATTGGAGGATCATCCCTCTGCTTTTGTTTATTGCTGGTACCATCCAAAGGTAGGGTTATGGCTCGGTGCAACTCCAGAAACTTTGGTGTCTATCGCAAATAGACAACTAAAAACAATGTCACTTGCAGGAACACAACCCTTTTTAGAACCAAATGATGTACAGTGGGGTGATAAAGAATTGGAAGAGCAGCAAATGGTCACCCAAACTATCGTTGCACGACTAGAGCCATTACTAGGCTCTCTTCAACTTTCTGACGTTCAAACGCATCAAGCCGCTAGTTTGCTCCACTTAAAAACAGATATCACTGCAGCGGTAGATCTTACAACCGTTTCTTTAAAAGATATAGTAGAAGCTTTGCACCCAACACCTGCCGTTTGTGGATTACCAAAAGATCTAGCGCTTAAATTCATTCTTGAAAATGAACAACATAGAAGGGAGTATTATACTGGCTTTTTAGGGGAGTTAAATATTAAAACTGCCAGATCAAGGTCTCGTAATCGACGCAATGTCGAAAACCTAGCCTATTCATCAATAAGTACAAATTCACATTTATTTGTCAACCTGAGATGTATGCAATTAAGAGAAGAGACCGCTTTGGTCTATGTAGGTGGAGGAATAACCGCTGCTAGCGATCCTCTTGCAGAATGGATAGAAACAGTGAATAAATTGGCCACCATGGGTGCAGTCCTTTAAGTGATATAAGCTTTCATTTTTTTTGAACATAAATAACGCTGCAAAAGTGTATTTTTACGGCCATACATGAAGCATTCCAAGATACCCGTTGCCCAATCTATAGTCAGTCTTTGCCTAAGCAAAGGTATTAATCAGGTAGTAATATCGCCTGGATCCCGCAACGCACCACTTACCATTGAGTTTACTAACAATGCAGCGATAAAATCATATAGTATTGTCGATGAGCGATGTGCAGCCTTTTTTGGTTTGGGGATTGCTCAGCAAACACGGAAACCGGTTGCCTTAGTTTGTACGTCTGGAAGTGCCTTACTTAATTATTATCCAGCAATAGCCGAAGCTTTTTATAGCGATATCCCTTTGATAATAATCAGTGCCGATAGACCAGTAGAACGTATTGATATAGGTGATGGGCAAACCATTAGGCAAAAAGGAGTTTTTGAAAATCACATTTTATACTCGGCAAATTTATACTCAGAAGTAGTACCTGGTAAAGATATTACCGATAAAAGAATTTTGCAGAAATTGCAAGAGAGTCGGCGTCACAACGAACAAGAAATTAATAAGGCACTCAATATTGCCCTTGAAGAAAATGGCCCCGTTCACATTAATGTGCCGTTTTATGAACCCTTATACGAAATGACAGATCAAGCCGCTGAGGCTCCTATCTACATTTCACCTAAAGGAAAAGAGCAAGAAATTCCTCTTGATGAATTGCCGTCTTATCGTAATTTATGGAATCAAGCAACACGAAAAATGGTGCTAGTTGGTGTCTTACCACCCAATAGTGTAGAACAAAAATTAGTGGATATGTTGGGTGAAGATCCCAGTGTGATTGTTTTTACAGAGACCACCTCCAATTTACACCATCCCAATTTCTTTACGCGCATTGATAATATAGTAGGGCCTTTAGATGCTGAAGGATTTAATAAACTGCAGCCAGAAATACTACTAACCTTTGGAGGTATGGTTATCTCCAAAAAAATAAAGGCCTTTCTTAGAGAGTATCAACCTCAGCAGCATTGGCATATAGATCCTAAAAAAGCTTACGATACCTTTTTCTGTTTAAATCGTCATTTTGAAATCACAGTCAATGTATTTTTGGCTAACTTTTTAGACAATATTAAATTCGTGGAAAGTTCGTATCAATCAGAGTGGTTGGAGGTTCGTAATGATCGTAATAAGAAACATCAGCAATACATATCACAAATGCCATGGTGTGATTTTAAAGCCTTCGATTTAGTTCTTTCAGCTATTCCGGATAATAGTATGCTTCAAATTGGAAACAGTAGTGCAGTGCGCTATGCTCAATTGTTTGACTTGAACAAGAGCCTAGAAGTATATTGCAACAGAGGGACCAGTGGTATTGATGGGAGTACTAGTACGGCTATAGGTGCGGCTGTGGCAGATAAGCGAGAAACCACCTTAATAACAGGGGAGTTGAGCTTTTTATATGATAGTAATGCCTTGTGGAACAATTACATCCCTAAGAATTTTAAAATCATAGTCATTAATAATGGAGGAGGAGGAATTTTCCGAATCTTACCGAATGAAGATAAAGATACATTTCGTTTTGAAACATTTTTTGAAACCACTCACCAATTATCGGCAAAGCACCTCTGTGAAATGTATAATATAAAGTATTATGAAGCTCATAATGAGAAGGATTGCGCTTTCGCGAAAGCGGCATTTTATGCATCTAACGACCAACCTTCATTGCTAGAAATCTTCACACCGCGCAAAATCAACGATGAAGTGCTCTTGAACTACTTTAAATTTATCAAATAAGATTTTTAAGGATAGTTTTAATTTTTATTTTATCTTTAAGAAATAATTAAACATTGAACCAATCACAATTACTTCGAAATTATGAGCAAAAGAGATGACTTGATCGCAAAATATGCGGACGATTTAAAGAATAAATGTGGGATGAAACCAGATATGGATCTCCTAACTAAAGTAACGATAGGTTGCGGTCCTTCAATTTATAATGCTGACGCTGCAACAGTGTCAGGAAGTGATCCAAAAGAGTTAGACACTGTAAAGAATAATTTCCTAATTAAGAAATTAGGGTTAAAAGACAGTGCAGATTTAGATAAAGCGATAGCTGGTTGTATGGAAACATACGGAAAATCAAATCGTAATAAATATCGTGCAGTAGTATATTATATGCTAGCAAAGCACTTTAAAAAGGAATCTGTTTACAAGTAAACCGATAATTAACCAACCCAATTAGAAACGTTCGAGTATTACTCGAGCGTTTTTTTTTGGACTAAAGATACCTTAGGAGTTTAACGAACTAATCGTATTTTTGCAGCAAATACCCATAGACTATGCTTGAGATTGGACAATACCACAAAATGCGAATAGATAGAGAGACTGAACCTGGTCTATTTCTTTCTAATGAGGCAGGTGATGATGTGTTATTACCTAATAAATACGTACCAGAAGAATATAAAATCTGGGACGAACTTGATGTATACGTCTATCTAGATCATGAAGAACGTCCTGTAGCTACTACATTAAAGCCTTTTATTGAACTTAATAATTTTGGCTATTTACGATGTACTACTGTAGCACCCATGGGAGCATTCTTAGATTGGGGACTAGAGAAAGAATTATTTGTGCCCTTTGCACAACAGGCAAGACCTATGAAAGTAGGGAGTTGGTATTTAGTCTATATGTACTTAGATGAGAAGACCAACCGACTAGCAGCTACGAGTAAAACAATGAAGTACCTCAATAATGATGACCTCACAGTTGCCAAATTTGATAAGGTAGATATATTGATTTCACACATTACAGATCGTGGCGCAAATGCCATTGTCAATGGGAAACATAAAGGTCTTATTTATAAAGAAGACATTTTTGAAGATATCCGGACGGGTGATAAACTAGAAGGATGGGTTAAAAAGATTAGACCAGACGGGAAATTGGATATCGTATTGCAAGAAGAAGGTTATAGAAGTATTGAACCAAATGCTCAATATATTTATGATGAACTAAAAGCCAATGATGGTTTTCTTGCGCTACATGATAAAAGCGCTCCGGAAGATATTCAGAACCAACTTGGCCTGAGTAAAAAGAGCTTCAAGAAAGCAATTGGAAACTTGTATAAGGATGGTAAAATTGTAATCCAAGAAGATGGATTGCATCTCGTAGACTAAGATTAATTACCAGATCTAGCTGCATATAAAGCTGTACAATAGGCATCAGCAATATTACCACCTCTAGCAGGTTTGTAAGCGATATTTTTTACTCCAGAAATGCTGCCATCACTTCCAAAGGCAAATATTTGATCAGATTTTAAGCTGGGAGCTTTGAGGTTAAAGTCGGCTCTAACAGGGTTTTTTGCTCCTATTTGCTCAACAGTTTTGAAGATAAGAGCTATATGCTGATTTGGATTACGATCTCTAATAACTGCTCCCAAAGTAAATCGAGAGGGAAGTTCTTCTTCCTCAAGATTCAATGTAAGAAGACTCTTTGATTCAGTATTCATCGCAACAGCCTTTATCTCAAAACCGGTTCTTTCGAAGTCCAAATTCTGAGAATAAACAGAAAGCGAACTCAGGATACCAACAAAAACAATTAACTTTTTCATAGCAATCAGAAAGATACTACATTGCTTTAATATTGAAACAATTTTAACAGGCCGTTATAGTAAGCCAAGTTGAAAGGAAATATTTTAGTTGGGAGGAATCTATTTGAGAATAGTATTTGCTGTGTTTTAGGAAACGGGCTCTAAAGACTTGTCTACCCAAATAATTCCATCTCTTAAATCGTCAAATAAGGCAATCGGAAAAGGCCAGTAGCTACGCTCATACTCCGCTATAAGACGACCAAGTGTAGAATAGTTTATTATAGCAATTTTTGGACTATTGGTGAAAAGTTCATCTAACTGATAAAGATCTGTTGGAATTATTGAAAAAGCATGAACCCGATTACAAATAAATCCAAAATCTCCAGTATCACTAAAATGATCATATATGATTCCTAACATTTCACGCCCATTATCGAAACCAATAGCCAGACCTTCATTAAATTCAGCAACTATAAAGGTGTCAAAAACAGTAATTGTACCAATATCTATATGATAAATGGACAGCGGTTCTTTAATGTTAGTAATGTCCTTGATATACATAATCCCTTGATTTACAGCATAAAGGTAGGGGCGTAAGGTAAATTACTAGGAATTTGATAGGACTAGTAAGAATAAATCGACCAACAACACAGATACTATCATAAGCTATGTCATTCGTCGATAGATGTATTGTTAAAACTTAAAATTTTAATTTTTTAGCAGACTTTTTTTGAATTGCATCTTTATGCATTAAAACAGAAATTGCCTTTAGTTTTATATAAGATACACTCATATACACATAGCCATTATACTTGGTGCGCCCAGGGTCAGTACCCCAAGAATTCTTTACCTTATAATATATATTACCGTGTTGATCTTTTGCCTTCCCGGTGATATGCATTAGGTGGTCATCAGTTGTGGAAAAACTTTCAAAGGCATCTTGTCTCAATAGCTGACTGACATTCTTCTCGGGTTTTGGACCCAAAACTGCCATTTTTTTGTTCTCATCACTTGCTGGAATTACTGCTACACCTTGTTTGGAAGAGAAAGTGGTCTCACTTACATCACAGTCTAAGGTTACTGTAAAACCTTGATCCAATGCATAATCGATATTCTCGACAAACTCTTCCAAAGGAAGATTGTAAAAACTACCATTGGAGAAATTATCAGGAATATTTAAAATAAAGGATTGATAAAAAGGCGCATGGGTAAATGACGTAAGACTAAAATACTCATTAGTATTAATCTTCATTGCCTTAGCAAAACTTTGAGGAGTATAGGTTTGACCCTTGTATTGAAAGTCTGACAAATTGGAACCTAAATAAATATCCAGAACACTTGAAACAGCCGATTTCCATTTCTTGCTTAGGCTGCGACCAGGATTGTCTATATATGTATCAAGCATAGCTTTTACAACAGCTACTAATTCGGCATGGCTATGACGATTTTCAGTAGGAGCAAGGCCTGTATAGGCATCTAAGGGTACCAATCCATATTGAGCCACACTAATAATAACGTCATGGGCTAAACCTCCTTCACTAAACTGTGCCTTCCCCTGACGCATGACATAATTTTCTGCCTTTACAGGGTAGGTATTTCGTACGGTATACATCTCTGACAAATCCACCTTCTCTCCTGTAAGTCGTATAATTTCACTTTCTAAAAAAGAAGAAGTCGAGAAGCTCCAACAAGTGCCCGTATTTCCCTGACTAATGACAGGAGTGGTTTCTAAATTTACAATATCAGTAAATATGTAAGTAGCTGGCGTTTCTTGCGCGTAGTTCGCTTTCGCGAAAGCAAAAACAATTATTAGTGAAAGCAGTAATCTTTTCATTTGAATCTAATTGATAAAGCGTTAATTTCGCTTAAAAATAGCATAATATGAGCAAAGCCAATTGGAAAACCGTCAAAGAATACACGGACATTACATATAAGAAAAGCAATGGAGTAGCTCGTATTGCCTTTAATAGACCTGATGTGCGTAACGCATTTCGTCCAAAAACTACCGCCGAATTGATTAACGCCTTTTACGATGCTCAAGAAGATACGTCTATTGGTGTCGTATTGTTATCGGCCGAAGGACCTTCCTCCAAAGATGGAGTCTATAGTTTTTGTAGCGGAGGCGATCAAAAAGCACGCGGACATCAAGGATATGTTGGGGAGGATGGCTATCATCGTCTCAATATATTAGAAGTTCAGCGCATGATTCGTTTTATGCCCAAAGCAGTAATTTGCGTTGTCCCAGGATGGGCAGTTGGTGGCGGACATAGTCTACATGTTGTTTGCGATATGACCTTGGCGTCTAAAGAACACGCTATTTTTAAACAAACCGATGCAGACGTAACGAGCTTTGATGGAGGCTATGGCTCTGCCTATCTAGCAAAAATGGTAGGCCAAAAAAGAGCAAGAGAAATCTTTTTTCTAGGGCGTAACTATTCTGCACAAGAAGCTTATGATATGGGAATGGTGAATGCCGTAGTACCTCATGATGAACTTGAAGATACAGCCTATGAATGGGCACAAGAGGTGTTAGGGAAATCTCCCACCTCTATTAAAATGCTAAAATTTGCCATGAACCTTACAGACGATGGTATGGTAGGACAACAAGTATTTGCTGGAGAAGCGACTCGCCTTGCCTATATGACTGATGAGGCCAAAGAAGGTAGGGACGCATTTTTAGAAAAACGCAGCCCTAATTTCGAAAAGAAATGGCTGCCTTAATTCGGAGATTGTAATAATAGATCTAATTCCTTTGTGAACTTTTTAGCTCCTAGCGGACTTAAATGATTGTGATTATTGAAGTCGGTGAGGGGATAGTCTGTTTGCTCAGCATCCTTGAGCAGAACCTCTGGATATAATTCCAATATTTCTTTCAAAAACGCATCTCTACGCGTAACCATATTGGGATTTCGACCTTCATAGTGTTTTTCGGTCACTGGTGTTAATACAATAACAGTCTTGAGTTTTTGCTCTTTACAAAATTCAAGAATTTTTTTAAAAGCTAAAGTGTTTTGTTCAACTGCTAGTTCATTCTCGCGATTGTATATACTCAAAGGGAATTCGTCAATGCGTTGAGGGTTAAAGTCCGCTTTCGCGAAAGGAGAATGATTAGCATTTTCCAAATAGCCGTAAGTTCCAAAATCTTGAACGTTCATCGGTGTCAGACTGCCGAGAATTTCTTTTGAATAAAAGGAAGGATTGCTTAAATAAAGTAACCTGTCTTTGGCATACACTTTTCGCCCATATGCATTTACATTATAGTAGTATAAAAAAGTAGCATGTTTCCAAAACTCTTGTTTGTTAGGCGGTGTATCCAAATGAGCAAAAGTCATCGGAAGTATCACTGTGTTGAGCTTTGGAAGCCGTTCTTTTAATTGGCTCAATAAGGCATAATCCTCAGAATAATCTTGATGTCCAGAAGCCATATTAATCGTAGGTCTAGACATAAATGCAGGATGAATTGCTGCTTGATTCTGACTAGCACCTAATACCAATACCTCTAGATTCTCAGATTCAGTATGTAAGTAGTTTGATATCGTATCGGGAGATGAAGGAATATTGCGGACCCATAATTCTAAGGCACCCAAAATTATCACTATAGGAAGTAAGAAGAGTACGGTCCGTATGAGATATTTTTTTACCATTAAAACTGAAAATATATAAAAGTCTCTTGCGGACCTCCGTAGCGTACAATTAAAAAGATGAATACATAGTAGATCATCCAGCGAACAGGGGCTTTGAATCTTTGCTCAAGGCTTTCAAAGGGATGCAGTTTCTTGGGAGTTAAAAACTCTGCCCCTAATAGGATAATTAACACACCAATTTTAGCGCCGATAATCCAATCAAAACTACTCCATTGAGCGGTATTAAAAATACCTTGTATGACAGTCCATGCAACTTGAATGTTTTCGGCTCTAAAGAAGATCATTGCAATCAAAATCTGGATGTAGAGGTGGGTTCTACCAAAAAATGGATACTGATGCAACAATTGCCGTATGGTTTTCTTTTTTCCGTGGACAGAGAGTCTAATAAGCTCAACAGCCATTACCAAACCTTGGGTAACGCCAAAAAGCACAAAGGTCCAGCTAGCACCATGCCATAAGCCCATGGCAGTCATTGTAATAATGAGCCCTATAAAACGCAAAGCTCTTGAATGCTTATTGTATTTGACTATCGGAATATAGAGGTAATCTCGCACCCATTTTGACAAGGATATATGCCAGCGATCCCAAAATGAAGAAACACTGGTTGCGAGGTATGGAAGTTTAAAGTTTTCACTCAATTTAAATCCAAAAAGCTTTGCAGTTCCAACAGCAATATCAGTGTACCCTGAGAAATCGCAGTAGAGTTGGAAAAAGAATAGGGCGGTAGCATACAAAATTTCAATGCTGGAAAAATCTCCAGGATGGGCATATATTGCCGTAACAACAACTCCTAAATTATCAGCGACGACCACCTTTTTAAAGAGCCCCCAAAGAATGCGTCGTAAGCCATCTTTGGCTTGCTGAGTTTCGAAAGTACGTTTTTTGGCAAACTGAGGAAGAAGTCTCCCTGCTCGCTCAATCGGTCCTGCGACTAGTTGCGGAAAAAAGCTTAGAAAGCATAAGAATTGAAGGAAGTTATCGGAGGCTTTGATCTTTTTTTGATAGACGTCTACAGTATAACTAATCGTTTGAAATGTGTAATAGCTTAAACCTACAGGGATTATAACATCCAAGGTAGAAAAGGAGGTGTCTGAGATATCAAATACCGCTTTAAAGTTGTCTATAAAAAAGTTGTAGTATTTAAAGACAAATAGGACACCAAGGTTCCATGCAAGCGAAAGGTAAAGGGCATATTTTACCTGTCTCGGTTGCTTGCCTTCTTGTCCTGCAAGCTGTTTATTTCTTGCATGTGTAATCCATCTGCCGGCTCCATAATCTACCACGGCACTTGTGAAAATAAGAAATAGAAAACGCCAATCCCAAAAGCCATAAAAGAAATAACTCGCTCCTAAAATCAATAGATTCTGCGCCTTAAGCCGAGATGAGCCAATAATCCAATAAAGGATAAAGACGATCGGTAGAAAAAGACCAAAACCAAAGGAATTAAAAACCAAAAGGGGGTGTGTTAGGCCGTAAAGATACTTTAAAAACAAAAAAGACCGCCTTTGAAGACGGTCTCATTTATAGTTGGGATCTGCTCTTTAGTCAAAATAACTAAAGGTCTCTCCTTCTTTAATTGTCAGTAGCGTTTCGTATATCAGTTTGATGACATTCTCAACATCCTCACGATGTACCATTTCAACAGTGGTGTGCATATATCGCAAAGGCAATGAAATTAAAGCCGATGCAACTCCGCTGCCACTGTAAGCAAAGGCATCAGTATCGGTACCAGTCGCTCTTGAAAGGGCGGCACGTTGGAATGGAATTTTGTGCTTCTCGGCTGTTTCAGTGATGCGGTCACGTAATTTTTGTTGTACTGCAGGAGCATATGCAATAACAGGGCCTTCTCCAATAGCAGCAGCACCTTGAACTTTTTGATTGATCATAGGTGTAGTGGTATCATGAGTCACATCAGTCACAATTGCAACATTGGGCTTGATACGTTCGGCGATCATTTGAGCACCTCTTAACCCTATTTCTTCTTGTACCGAGTTAGTGATGTATAAACCAAAAGGCAGTTTCTTTTTATTTTCTTTGAGTAAACGGGCAACTTCGGCAATCATAAAACCACCAGCACGGTTATCAATAGCTCGACAAACAAATTTGTCTTTGTTAAGGATATGAAATTCATCCGGGTAAGTGATAACACAACCTACATGGATACCCATTTTTTCAACAGCTTCTTTGTCTTTAGCTCCCACATCAATAAAGATATTATCAGGCTTTGGAGCTTCTTCTTTGGATTTGCTGCGAGTGTGAATTGCAGGCCACCCAAAAACACCTTTAATAATTCCCTTTTTAGTATGAATGTTTACAATTTTTGACGGTGCGATCTGATGATCACTACCTCCATTTCGTATAACATAGAGTAAGCCATTATCTGAAATATAGTTTACGTACCAAGAAATTTCATCAGCATGCCCTTCAATTACCACTTTGTATTTTGCCTTAGGATTGATTACAGCTACTGCGGTTCCGTAGGTATCAGTAATAAACTCATCTACATAAGGGGTAAGATATTCCATCCACATTTTTTGTCCATCCCATTCGTAACCAGTAGGTGCCGCATTATTGAGATATTTTTCTAAAAAGTTGATGGATTTTTTTGTGAGAATACTTTTTTTAGCCATTGAAATAGTTTTTTATAAAAATACACATATTAAAGATAATGCTCATTCGTTATAGGATTGTAATTCTTAATTTTGGTATGATATTCGCTTTAAGCGAAAGGACTTATGCGAACACACTTTTTCTACATACTATGTTTCTGCCTTCCTATATATATGTATGGGCAAGATACCTTGGTATCACCTGATAATAATGAATATGAATATTACATTATTAAGGGAGATACTATACCTCGAGATTTTATTGGCTTAGAGGAAGTTATTATTTTCAAAAAACTCAAGTTTAGTAGCAAGGAAGATCGAAGAAGGTATTTGATCTTGCGACGTAAAACTAGGAAGGTGTATCCTTATGCCAAGTTGGCCTCTGAAAGATTGCTCGCTCTCAATGACCGTTTGGAGAATATTGATTCGAAGCGAAAGAAGAAAAAATATACCAAGATCATTCATCGGTATTTGGAAGACGAGTTTTCAGCTCAATTAAAGAAGCTTACAAGAACCGAGGGGCAAATTCTTATAAAGCTCATCCATAGACAGACTGGAGAGACGGCCTTTGAATTAATAAAAAGACTGCGTAGTGGTTGGAAAGCTTTTTGGTATAATACGACAGCAAGTGCTTTTGATATTTCCCTCAAAAGAGAATTCGATCCGCGTGATGTCGAAGAAGACTATTTAATTGAAGATATACTGCAACGTTCTTTTCAAGCGGGTATTTTAGAGGCTCAAGAAACTGTCTTAGACTTTAAATATATTGAGCTTAGTAATAAGTGGAAGAAAAACCCTAAAGCAGGGGTGGAGAAGTAGTATATATAATAAGGACAGTCTGCTTAATTTTTATTTCACTTACGTGAAATTGCGAGCTGAAGCAAGGTC
>TARA_R110002051_G_scaffold43231_1_pt1 | contig 24785 bp, 20 predicted proteins | sample TARA_R110002051 | Tara Oceans TARA_R110002051 (sample SAMEA4397023) | marine metagenome | biome: Polar Biome; feature: [MES] marine water layer (ENVO:01000295) within the mesopelagic zone...; material: water (ENVO:00002006), including particulate matter (ENVO:01000060) such as......
GTCGGCGCGCCCGCCCCGGTGCCGCTTCCTCTCAATTCAGAAGGTCCTTTCCCATGTTCAGTCGAAGATTATTCCTGCAGGGTGCCGCCCTGACAGGCCTTTCGTCCCTGCTGCCTGCTGCCCTTTTGCCGGCCTGGGCGCGCAGTGCCAGCGATGGCAACACCGGCCTCTCCCCGGCCACTGCAACGGAGTTCAACCTGTCCATCGGGCGCTTCCCGGTTCGCATCGGCGGGCGTGGCGGCGAGGCGTTGGGTGTCAATGGCACGCTGCCTGCGCCGCTGATCCGGTTTCGTGAAGGCGACGAGATCACGCTCAACGTGACCAATACGCTGGAGGAAGATACCAGCGTCCACTGGCACGGCTTGCTTGTGCCCTTCCAGATGGACGGTGTGCCGGGCGTCACCTTTCCGGGCATCCGGCCGGGCGAGACATTCACGTACAAATATGCTGTGCCGCAATCGGGCACCTACTGGTACCATTCCCATTCCGGTCTGCAGGAGCAGGAAGGCCTCTACGGTCCGATCATCATCGACCCAAAACATCATGACCCGGTCACCTATGACCGGGAATATGTGCTGGTGCTTTCGGACTGGAGCTTCGAAAGCCCTTACCGCATCTTCGCGAAGCTGAAGAAGATGAGCGATGCCTACAATTACCAGCAACGCACGGTCGGCGACTTCCTGAAGGATGCGCAGGAAAAGGGCCTCGGCGCCGCATGGGACGAGCGCGCGATGTGGGGCCAGATGCGCATGTCGCCACGCGACATCGCAGACGTGACGGGGGCGACCTACCACTATCTGATCAATGGGCACTCCACCGCCGACAACTGGAACGGCATCTTCCTGCGCGGCGAGCGCGTGCGCCTGCGGATCATCAATGCCTCGGCCATGACGATCTTCAATGTGCGCCTGCCCGGCTTGCCGATGACCATCGTGGCCGCCGACGGCCTGAATGTGCAGCCGCTGGAGGTGGACGAGTTCCAGATGGGCGTTGCCGAGACCTATGATGTGATCGTCGAACCGAGGGACGACCGCGCCTATGCCTTCGTCGCCGAGAGCATCGACCGCTCTGGTCAGGCGGTGGCGACCTTCGGGCCACAGCCCGGCATGCGCGCCGAGGCCCCCGCTCTGCGTGCTGTCCCGACCCTGACCATGAAAGACATGGGTATGGATCATGGGGCTATGGGACATGACGATATGGAAATGGATTCCATGGACATGGCGGCAATGGATCATTCAGAGATGGATCATGCCGCAATGGGCCATGACATGGGCGGCATGTCTATGGATCACTCCGCATACGGCATGGCGAATGACGCCAGCTGGCCGGTGGAGAAAAAGGACATCAAACGCGGCCCCGGTGTCGCAAACGTCGCCATGATGCCGATGAGCCGCCTCGACGAGCCGGGCATCGGCCTCGAAGACGTGAGCCATCGCGTCATGCGGTATTCGCAGCTCCGCAGCCTGACCCGCAATCCGGACCTGCGCCCGCCTGGCCGGGAGATGGAGATCCACCTCACCTCCAACATGGAACGCTACATGTGGAGCTTCGACGGCGTGAAGTTCTCCGAAGTGACCGAGCCCTTCATCTTCCATGAAGGCGAGCGCCTGCGCGTGACCCTGATCAACAACACGATGATGCCGCACCCGATCCACCTGCACGGCATGTTCTTCGACCTTGTGAACGGCGGCGGCGACCACAAGCCCCGAAAGCACACCGTGATCGTGAAACCGGGCGAGAAACTCTCCTTCGATGTCTCGGCTGACCATGTCGGCGACTGGGCCTTCCACTGCCACCTGCTCTACCACATGCATGCGGGCATGATGCAGGTCGTCTCCGTCCTGCCGTCAACGGACAAAAAAATGATGGATCACGAGCATATGGACCACGACATGATGGACCATTCCGCCATGGGTCATGACACGCATGGGGAGACGAAGTGATGCACAGGGTTATTCTTACCGCACTCGCTGCATGCGCCGTTGCAACAGGCGCCTCCGCACAAGCGCACGACACTCACGGATCGTCCTCCTCCGGGAAACCATGGTCGCAAGCCGATGCCTATTTCGACCCGGTAGAAATGGACGCGGCCCGCGCCCATGTACAGGCGCATTCCGGCGATTCGCCCTTTGCCATGGTCCGGTTCGACCGGCTGGAAGCTCAGTCCTCTGATGGGGAAACGGTCGGAGTCTGGGATGCCGATGCCTGGTATGGCGGCGACATCAACAAGGTCTGGCTGAAAACGGAGGGCGAATATTCCTTCGAGGACAACGGCCTGGAGGACGCCGAAGTCCAGCTGCTCTGGTCCCGCGCCATTTCGCGATACTTCGACCTGCAGACCGGCGTGCGCTATGACTTCGAACCGAAAGGCCAGGCCCACGCCGTGCTCGGCATCCAGGGCCTTGCCCCCTACTGGTTCGAAGTGGACGGGGCCGCTTTCCTCAGCGGCTCAGGTGACCTGACCGCCAGTTTCGAGGCCGAATACGAGCTGTTGCTGACCAACCGGCTGATCCTCCAGCCTCGGCTGGAGGCGAATTTTTCGGCGCAGGACATTCCGGAAAAGGCGCTCGGCTCCGGCCTGACCGATCTGCAGGCGGGCTTGCGCCTGCGCTACGAGATCCGCCGCGAGGTCGCGCCCTATATCGGTGTCGAATACCAGAGCGCTTTCGGCAAAACGGCAGACCGGATCGAAGCCGACGGCGGAAAGGCTGACGACACGCGTTTCGTCATCGGCGTCCGAACCTGGTTCTGATTTCGCCAAAACAGCATGCCAGGCAGTGCAGAACACCCTGTTTTAAAAAGAAAAGAGCCGTGACTTCGCCTTTGGCATGAGTCTTGTTGTGCATTGCAGCATTGAGGCGTACTGTTCAGACCAGAAAAGGGATACAGGACTGATGGAATATTGGCTTATGCCCTGGCGCGCGACTTTGTCTGTTGCTGCCGCCACACTCGAAACCACGCTGGTCATGCAGAAGAGCCTCGCCGGTCTGACGGGGATGAGCGGTTTCGAACCGCTGGACGAAAACCGCCTGCGCGATGCCTTTCATGCAGCGGCCGACGTAAACCTGCGCCGCTGGGGCGATACGGCGGAAATGTTGCAGAACCTGCCGTCCTGGTACCGGGATCTCGGCCGTATGCCGGGCGACCTGATGACCGACTGGTTTGACGCGCATCACCGGTCGGCCACTGCAGACTAACGGGGCCGACTGATCCGGCCGCCGGCCTAGGCTGCGTCGGGCTTGCGGCGCATCGCCGGCAGCCAGACCCCAAAGGCAGACCCCTTCTCCATGACCGTTTCCACGGCCATACCGCCGCGGTGGTGCGCCATGATGTGTTTCACAATGGCAAGTCCCAGACCGGTACCGGTGATCTTGCCGCCACGGCTCTGATCTGTCCGGTAGAAGCGTTCGCCCAGCCGCGGCAGGTGCTGGCGCTCGATGCCGGGGCCTTCATCTTCCACCCGCACCCAGATCGCCGGCTCGCCCGGACCCGGCCGGTTGACCGACTGCAGCAGGGTCATCCGCTCGCTGTCATCCCATGCCTGGCCCGCCCTGGCGCGCGCCTCGACCGTATCAGCGGCAAAGCCATAGGTGACCCGCACCGTGCCGTCCTTGCGGCAGTATTTGATGGCGTTGGAAATCAGGTTCTCGACGACCTGGATCAGCTCATCCCGGTTGCCGATCACCGGCAGCGGCGTGTCGATGCCCGACACGTCGAGCTCGACGCCGCGTTCATCGGCCAGCCCTTCCAACGCAGCCGCGCCCGAGGCCATCACATCCTGCATGTCCACCTGGTCCCGCGGGGCCACCTGTTCGGACGACTCGATCCGCGACAATGACAGGAGGTCTGAAATCAGGCGCGACATGCGCTCGGACTCGACCGCCATGATGTCCAGAAACCGCCCCCAGCTTTCCGGGTCATCCTTTGCCGGGCCGCGCATCGTTTCGATAAATCCCGACAGGGCGGTCAGCGGTGTGCGCAATTCATGGCTGGCATTGGCGATGAAGTCCGACCGTGCGCGGGCGGCCCGGCGCAGCGGTGTCAGATCCTCCAGCACGATCAGCACCCGGCCGGCATCCAGCGGGCGGGAGACGTGGGCGCGCCAGGTTTCATTCGGGCCGGCATCGACATCCACGGCCAGCGGCGCGTCAACCTTGGTATGAATTGCCTTGTCGATCGCGGAGAGGAGCGCCGGCGACCGGATCACCGTCGATGCGCGCGGGCGCACCCGGTTGTCGAGGCGCAGAATATCCTCCGCTTCGGCGTTGAAGGCGACGATGCGTTCGTCGAAATCGATTTCAAATGCCGGCAGCGGCAGGGCCTTGAGCGGGATCGAGGCCGTCGAAGGCCCCGGCACGATACTGTCCGGCGCCCCGTCCGTCACAGCGGAGGCCGGCAGGACGGTTGCCGATCCGACATAATAGGCCCAGGCCACGGCGCCCGCAGCGATCAACGCGGCGGCTGCTTCGATGAAACCGATGGAGCCCGTCACCAGAAGCAGGACAAGCACCGCCGCGAAGCACGATATGAGCACGGCGAAGTCACGGACACGCAAATTTGTTGCACGCCTTACGCCCTTTTCGGCGCCCTTATGGGTGGCAGTCAGCAGCGCTTCACTCATGCGGTTTCCCGGCGGGACCCCTTCCACACACTTGTAGGTTTCAGGCGCTATCGCGACAGCGGGATTATGCCAAGCCCCCTGTGAAAGCGGAGCCTCCCTTGCGTCATACATTAAGTTACGTATAGTTATTGAAAATCGATAATTTCTCGTTGACAATCGACTAGTGCCCGCGTAACGCACTGCAAATACAGACAGAAGCAATGCCGTAGGCATGAAACGATCAATCCTCTTCGCAGGCACGGCATTTCTTGCGGCATGCACCTCATCTCCGGCAAATCTTGGCCGCATGGCGGGCGAACGCATTGATTTCTTTGCGCAAGCCCCCGATGCGCCGGCGGAATGGAAGGCAAGCGGCGTCGCCGGAAAGGCGCCCAGAGGCGACTGGCTGAGCCAATTCGACGATCCGGTCATGACGTCCCTGGTGTCGGAGGCGCTGGAGAACAATCCGTCGTTGAAGTCCCGCGCCGCGACCATGCGCGCCGCCGAGGCCGCAACACGCTCGGCGCGCTCGGCCGGCCGGCCAAGCCTCGGCGCTTCCCTGTCCGCCGGCGGCTCGTCCACGGGCGTCAAAACGGCAACCGGCACCAACCGGATCGATAGCGAACTCTACGGTGTCGGCCTCGACGCGAGCTGGGAGCTGGACCTGTGGGGCCGGATCGGCGCGTCCGTGAATGCCGCTGAGGCCGACTTTGCCGCATCCGAAGCCGATCTCGCTGCTGCGGAATTGTCGCTGGCCGCCCAGACCGCCATCGCCTGGATCAACCTGAACGAGGCACTGGCCCAGGAACGCGTGGCAGAACTGACCTATGACGCACGCGACCGCGTACGCCTGCTGACGGAGCGCCGCTTCCAGCGCGGCCTGGTTGATGCGCTGGACGTGCGCACCGCCCGCTCGGCCCTGGCCAATGCCGAAGCGACGATCGCCACACGCCGCCAGATTACCGGCGAGACCGCCCGGCGCCTCGAAATCCTGCTGGGCCGCTATCCGGCAGCCGAGATTGCCGCCTCAGCGGAAATTCCGGCCCTTGGCCCGCTGCAGCCGCAAGGCAACCCTGCCCTGCTGCTGTCGCGCCGCCCGGATATTGCCGCGTCCGAAGCCCGCATCGAAGCGGCGGGCATGCGGGCAGAGAGCGCCCGGTTGGCGATGCTCCCCTCCTTCGTCCTGACCGGCAGCCTGTCGACCAACGAAACGGACCTGGCCGACGCCTTTGACCCGGAGCTGATCGCAGCCCGCCTCGTCGCCAACCTGACCGCACCGATCTTCCGCGGCGGGCGCCTGGATGCGCAGCGCGACGCCGCCGTCGCACAAGCTGAAGCCGCGGTCGCGAACTATGCCAGCACGGCCCTGTCTGCCTGGGGCGAAGTCGAGAACGCCGTTGCGGCAGACCGCTACCTTGCCGACCAGGAAGAGGCTCAGGCCCGCGCGCTGGAAGAAGCGCGGCGGGCCGAGGAACTCGCCCTGCGCAAATACACAACCAGTGGCACACTGACGATCTTCAACCTGATCGATGCGCAAACGCGGCGCCTGACCGCTGAAAGCCAGCTGATCTCGGTGCGCGCCAGCCGCGCCACCAACCGCATTTCCTATAACATCGCCCTTGGCGGCGGCTTGCCGGTCCGGACTGCCTCGACCGAAACGACGCCCACCGAAGCCGCCGCAGAGTAAGCCCCCGGAGTTCCATCCATGGCCCGTGTCATCGCCATTGTCGCCCCCCTCGCCATCGTCGCCGCCCTCGGCGTCGGCGGAACCATCGTCCTGCAGCAGCTGAAGCCGGAACCGGAAAAGGCCGAGGACGTCCGGATTGGCCTCAATGTTTTTGCTGAAAAGGTCCGCCGCGGCGATCTTCAGATTACGGTCGAAGCACAGGGCGAAGTGCGGCCACGCCGTGAAATCGTGGTGGCACCGCAGATTTCCGGCCGTATTTCCTATGTCTCGCCTGACTTCATCGATGGCGGTTTCATCAAGAAAGGCCAGTTGCTGGTCCGCGTCGAAGCCGCCGACTATGAACTGGCCGTGGTGCGCGCCCGGTCCGGCGTGGCGTCTGCCGAACAGGGGCTGACCCGCGAGATCGCGGAAGCGGAACTCGCCGAGCAGGATATCGAGGACCTCGGCATTACCAATGTTTCGCCGCTGGCCCGGCGCGAGCCGCAGCTTGCGCAGGCCCGCGCCGCCCTCGACGCCGCGAAGGCACAGTTGAAAGACGCCGAACTGGCGCTCGAACGGACGGCCGTCTACGCCCCCTTCTCCGGCCGGGTGTGGGAGCGCGATGTCGATATCGGCCAGGTCGTCGCGACCGGCCAGTCGCTCGGGCGCATCTTCGCCAATGACGTAGTGGAAGTTTCGCTGCCGCTCGACGATGAGGAAATGGGCTGGCTCGGCCTGCCGCTCGCCTTCGCCGCCAGCGACCAGGAACCCGGCCCGAAAGTCGACTTCACGGCCACGGTCGGCGGGATCGAGCGGCACTGGACCGGCGAAGTCGTCCGGACGGCGGCCGCCGTGAACAGCCAGACCCGCCAGATCAATGTGATCGCCGAGCTGAAAGACCCCTACGGCAAGGGCGCCGATAATGGTGCCCCCATGGCGCCCGGCCTGTTCGTGAATGCCGTGATCGAAGGCAACACCATCCCCGACGTGCTGATCGCGCCGCGCGCCTCCATGCGCGGTGGCGACAAGATCTTCATCGGAAACGCTGACACAGGCACGCTGTCGATCCGCACAGTCGACCTGATCTATTCCGATCCGCACGGGGCCTATGTCCGTTCCGGCATCGATGAAGGCGAGTTCGCCATCACCTCCCCGATCCAGGCCGCCTTCGACGGCATGAACATCACTGTGATGGAGCGTCAGCCTGACGGCACCATCAAGACTTACGAACCGGTGGAAAACACATCGGACGAAGACAAGACAGAGGAAACAGCCATGCGCCTGACCAGCGCGAATGGAGCAACCGAATGAACGGCATCGTCGCCTGGTTCGCCCGCAACGCGGTTGCGGCGAACCTTCTCATGATCGTCTGCTTCGTTGGCGGCATCTTCGGATACACTGCAATGGAGCGGGAAATGTTCCCGGTCGGGACGTTCAATGGCGCGACCGTCTCGATGGCCTGGCCAGGCGCTTCGCCGCAGGACATCGAGGAACAGATCGTCACGCGGATCGAGGAATCCGTGGCCGATCTCGACGGCATCAAGCGCATAACGTCGACCTCTTCGGAAGGGTTCGGTTCGGTCAATATCGAAGGCCAGAACGACATCGACATGATGCAGTTCCTGGACGAGGTGAAACTCCGCGTCGACCAGATCAACAACCTGCCGCAAGCCGCCTTTCAGCCACAGGTGCGGCGATGGGAACAGCGCGGCCAGTTCATGGGCCTTGCCGTGCACGGCAAGGTCGATGGCCGGGAGCTGAAGCGTCTCGGAGACCGGGTGCGCGATGACATCGCCCAATTGCCCGGCGGCGAACTTGCTGAACTGCAGGGCACGCTGGACGAGCAGGTGAACATCGAAGTTACCGAGGAATCCCTGCGCCGCTTCGGCCTCAGCTTCGGCGATGTGGCCAACGCCATCCGGCAATCCTCGCTGAACTCGTCCGGCGGACGGATCGAGTCGTCAACTGGCGACGTGTCCATCACAACCCGCCAGCTGGCCGATACCAAGGACCAGTTCAACAACATCATCATCCGTCAGACGACCGAGCAAGGCACAGTCCGCGTGGAGGACGTTGCCGACGTCATCGACGGGTTTGTGTCCGACAAGTTCAGCGCGCTTTATGGGGGTGAACCGACAGCCTTCGTCATGATCCCCGCGCCGGACAAGATGGATGTCGTGAAATACACCAAGGGCTTCCGCGACTATGTCGAGCGGGCCAACGATCCCAAGAGCGGGATCCTGCCCCAGGGCGTGAAGATCGATATCCTCTGGGACGATTCCGAGGCCTTCAATGACCGCATGCACCTGATCATGTCGTCGGCGCTGCAGGGTGCGGTGCTGGTGATGATCGTGCTGTTGCTGTTCCTCCGCCCGACGGTGGCCCTCTGGGTGACGGTCGGCATCATGACGGCGTTCGGCGGCGGCATCCTGATCCTGCCTTATCTCGGCGTATCGTGGAACATCCTCTCCACCTTTGCCGTGCTGCTGGTGATCGGGGTGATCGTGGACGATGCCATCGTTGTGGGGGAAAACATCCACAAGGAAGTGGAAAGCGGCCGGCGCGAAGGCCTCGATGCCGCCATCGTTGGCACCCAGATGGTTCTGAAGCCGATCATCTTCGGCGTCCTGACCACGATCATCGCCTTCCTGCCCTGGGCGTTCCTCAGCGGGCCGGAACGGCAGTTCACCCAGCAGATCACATTCGTGGTCGTGGCCGCCCTCACCTTCTCCATCGTCGAGTGCATGCTGATCCTTCCGGCGCACCTTGCCCACATGAAGAAGCAGAACTTTGACGGTGCCAGCGGGGCGTTGATGAAGATCCAGCGCCGGATCGCCGACAGCCTGCTTTGGTTTGCGAACCATATCTACAAGCCGATGCTCGAATTTGCGCTGCATTACCGCTACGCAACGACGGCACTCTTCTTCTGCCTGTTCTACCTGGCCTTCAGCCTGTCCAGCATGAAATTCGTGCCGTTCCAGTTCATGCCGCAAATCGAGGCGGACCTGATCCAGGTACAGATCGAAATGCCGGACGGCACGCCGTATGACCGTCTGGTCCAGGTGCGCGACCAGCTTCAGGCCGGGATCGAGAAAAGCGAACAACAGTCGAAGGACGAACATCCCGAAATCAAGGACGGCCTGATCCGCGACGCGTCGGTGATTGCCTATGGCACGAACGTCCGCGCCTTTGTCGGCCTCGCCCCACCGGAAGACCGTCCCGACACGATCCGCTCCAAGGACCTCGCCGAAATCCTGCGGACCAATGTCGGCGAGATCCAGGATGCCGAAGAGATCAGTTTCGACTTCACGTTCAATGACAGTGACACAGGCATCCGGTTTGCCCTCAGCCACAAGAACCTCGATCATCTGCGTGAAGCCGCAGAAGTCGTGAAGACACAGCTGGCAACCTATTCCAGTGCCTATGATATCGGCGACAACCTGTCCTCGGCGGCTGACGAGATCCGGATCACCATGAAGCCCGGCGCCGAAACACTGGGCATCACGCTGGCCGATGTCTCACGCCAGCTGCGCCAGGCCTATTATGGTGAAGAGGTTCAGCGCCTCCCGCGCGAGGGCGAAGACGTCCGCGTTATGGTCCGCCTGCCGGAAACGGCGCGCGAAGACCTGGACAGCCTCAGCTCGCTCCGGGTCCGGACGCCGGATGGACGCGAGATCCCGGTGACGCAGGTAGCGGATTTCTCCTACGCACCGGGCATCAACCGCATCCAGCGGCGTGACCGCATGCGCTCTGTCTATGTCTTCTCCGAAGTCAAAGGCGAAGGCGGCCGCGGTGAAATCATGGCGGATATGGAAGCGAACTTCTGGCCGGACTTCCAGAAGCGCTTCCCGGACATCAAACGCGGTGAAGCCGGCGGGTTCGAGGAAGAAAACCAGTTCATCAGCGAAATCGGCCGGCTGACTCTGATCGCGATCGGGGCGATGTACATCCTTCTGGCGATCGCGTTCCGGTCCTACGCTCAGCCCTTGTTGCTGATGATGGCCCTGCCCTTTGCCTATGCGGGCGCCCTGTTCGGCCTCTGGTTCTCGGACACACCGATGGCCCTGTTCTCCTTCTTCGGGATCGCGGCCGCCGCGGGGGTCGTTATCAACGACAATCTGGTGTTGATCGATTACGTCAACAAACGCCGGGAAGAAGGCGCTGGGGCCGTCCAGGCCCTGGTTGATGCGGGCGTCTCGCGCTTCCGCCCGATCCTGCTGACATCGCTGACAACCATGGTCGGGATCCTGCCCCTGCTGTCGCAACGCTCCGTACAGGCTCAGTTCCTGAAACCGATGCTGGTCGCGCTCGGCTCGGCTGTCGGGTTCGCGATCTTCATCTCGCTGTTCCTGGTGCCGGCGCTTTACGTCATCGGTGCCGAGGTCAAGCGGATCTTCGCCTGGACCTGGGGCGGCCAGCCCTTCCGTCACATCGGCGATGGGTATTCCGGTCATGTCACGATCGACGAAGAAGAGTTGATCGGCACGAGCACAGGGAGTGGCAGCTCGCCTATGGCACCGGCTGAATGATCTGATACCAACCAGAGACAAGACATGCTCCCGGCGCGCTGCCGGGCGCATGGGATTTAAGCAAGGAGAGACTGAGGATGAAGCATCTTCTTATCGGAACCGCGGCAATCGCCCTGCTGGCCGGATGCACGCCAAAGGCGTCCGCGCCCGCTGAGAACGACAAGGTCGCCCTCACCGAGACCACCCCACCCATCGCCAATGCGGACGGCAAGTTTGAAACGAGTGAAGGCCTCCTTCTCTCGGCGCCGGATTACTGGGGCAGCTGGGGCATCGACCTCAGCGTACAGGACACGAGCGTCACGCCGGGCAATGACTTCTACGCCTGGACCAATGGCAAGTGGCTGGATTCCTTTGTGATCCCCTCTGACCGCTCGCGTTATGGCTCGTTTGATCTCCTGGCTGAAAAATCCGAGCAGCGGGTCCTCAAGATCATTGATGACCTCGCCGCTAAGCAGCCCGCCATCGACACGCCGGAAGGCAAGATCGGCGCCTACTACAACGCCTATCTCGATACGGATGCCATCAATGCAGCAGGCCTTGCGCCGGCGCAGCCTTATCTCGACCGGATCAAGGCGGTTCAGTCGCTGGACGATCTTGCGGTGCTGTTCGCCACCCCGGGCTTCAGCTCGCCCGTCAGCGGCTTTGTCTTCGCAGATGACAAGGACCCGGACACGAACATATTCCAGATGCGCATCGGCGGCCTCGGCCTGCCGGACCGCGACTATTATCTGAAAACAGATGACAAGTCAGTCGAGCTGCGCGCCAAATATCTGGGCCTGCTGACCTTCATGCTGGACCAGGCCGGATACGAAGATGCCGCCGGCGCAGCCCAGAACGTGCTGGATCTCGAAACCGAAATCGCCAAGGCCGACTGGGACCGTGCCCTCGCACGCAATCCTGACATCACCTACAACAAGGTGAGCAAGGATGACCTCGTCGCAATGGCCGGCGACTTCCCGCTCGTCCGCACCCTGGATACGATGGGTGTCGGCGGCGAGAATGAATTCCTCGTCGCAGAAATTCCCCCGACCGAAGAAGAGCTCGAGGCCGCAGGCATCTCCGCTGATGACGCGACCAAGCTTGGCGGCGGCTTCCCTGCGATGTTCCAGATTGCCAGCGATACACCGCTCGACACCTGGAAAGCCTACCTAACCGCCCATTTCCTGTCCGACTTCGCCAGTGTCCTGCCCAAGGACATCGACGATGCAAACTTTGCGTTCTACGGCACCGCCCTGCGCGGCCAGCCGGAACAGCGCGAACGCTGGAAGCGCGCGGTTCAGGCCACGCAGGGCACGTTGGGCGAAGCGATCGGCAAAGTGTTTGTCGAGCGCTACTTCCCGCCGGAAAACAAGGCCGCGATGGACAATCTCGTGGCCAACCTGCGCAAGGCCATGGCAGCAAACCTGGAAGACCTCGGCTGGATGAGCGAGGCCACGAAGGTGAAAGCGGAGGCCAAGCTCGACGCGTTCACGCCGAAGATCGGCTATCCGGACGAGTTTGAAACCTATGACACGCTGGTCGTCGGCAATTCCGCGCTCGACAACGCCATCGCGTCCCAGAAGTGGCAGATCGAGGACAACCTCGCCGATCTTGGCCAACCCGTGGACCGTACACGGTGGTTCATGACTCCGCAGACGATCAATGCCTACTACAACCCGTCCTTCAACGAGATCGTGTTCCCGGCCGCCATCCTGCAGCCGCCCTTCTTCAATATCTCGGCTGACCCGGCTGTGAACTATGGCGCCATTGGCGGCGTCATCGGGCACGAGATGGGGCATGGGTTCGACGACCAGGGCGCCAAATATGATGGCGAAGGCGTGCTGACGAACTGGTGGACGGAAGAAGACCTCGCGGCCTTCCGCCAGCTGGGCGATGCGCTGGCCAAACAGTATTCGGCCTACTGCCCGCTGGACGATGGGGAAACCTGTGTGAACGGCCGCCTGACGCTTGGCGAGAACATTGGCGACCTGGGCGGCCTGTCCCTCGCCTACCGGGCCTACCAGATGTCTCTGGACGGCAAGGAGGCCCCGGTCATCGACGGCCTCACCGGCGACCAACGCTTCTTCATGGCCTGGGCGCAGGTCTGGAGAGCGAAATACCGGGACGAGGCGATCCGGCAGCAGATGCTGTCAGATCCGCACTCGCCGCCGGTTTACCGGGTCAATGGCGTCGTCCGCAATCTGGATAAATGGTACGAGGCGTTTGATATCCAGCCCGGAGATGCGCTTTACCTGCCGCCGGAAGAGCGTATCCACATCTGGTAACCCAGCATTGAAATCCGCGTAATCTGGAGGCGGCGCTACAGGTAGCGCCGCCTCTTGCTTATTTGCTCAACTGGATATTAAGGGTTTGGGCCCATCTTTTGCGACTTGGGTGGAGTTCGTTAGCGATTGGAGCGCACAAACTACGCCATGGCCATGAAACCGCGCCTCTTTGGGACAAAAAAGCCCGACAGTCCCGATCTGGGACGGATCCAACGCACGCTCCAGCAATCCGCCACGCCCATTGCCTCCCGCGCGACGCATCAGAACATGGCCCGCGCTGAACGGGCCAAAGTGTACCGTGAGGCCGCAGTCGCCTATGATTCCGGCTACCGCCGCAAAGGCGTCGTGCTGGATTATTCGGCCAATGGCGCCCGGTTGCGCTTCCCCACCAATGAAAACCTGCCGCCAATGGTTTACCTCTATGCCCGCGCGGTCGGCCTTGAAGGGCCTGCCCGGGTCGTCTGGCAACACGGGTCTGAAGCCGGACTTGCCCTGGAAGTCTGATCCCGGACTCCGGCGAATCCCGGCGCTCTCACCTGACCCGCTGAATTGGCGATTTATCCAGCCTTCAGAGTTGCTTTTCGGCACTCCCTTGGCCTGGCCGCAGTTTGCCGCACCTCTTCTGACCTTTTGTTGGGCTTGACGTCCCCCCTTGTCAGGCGCTTTGTGCCTTCCGAAGTAGACAGCACGCAGATGCAGCAAGGAGACGCACATGGCTGACCAGGATCCGGTCGTAATCGTTGGCATGGCCCGCACCCCGATGGGTGGGCTTTTGGGAGACCTCGCCGGTCTCAGCGCCAATGAATTGGGGGGCATTGCAGTCGCCGCCGCCGTCAAGGAAGCCGGCCTCGCGCCAGGCGAAGCCAACGAGATCATCATGGGCAACTGCCTGCCCGCTGGCCAGGGCCAGGCCCCTGCCCGCCAGGCTGGATTCAATGCCGGTCAGGACAAGGGTCTCGAAGCCGTCACCATCAACAAGATGTGCGGCTCCGGCATGCAGGCCACCATCATGGGCCGCAACGCCATCCTCTCCGGCGACGCCGAAATCGTTATCGCTGGCGGCATGGAATCCATGACCAACGCCCCGCACCTGATCAACGCCCGCAAGGGCCACAAGTACGGCACCATGGCGGCAGAAGACCATATGGCCCTTGATGGCCTGTCCGATGCCTATTCCAAAGGCCCGATGGGTCTCTTCGCCGACAAGATCGCCGGTGAATACCAGTTTACCCGCGAACAGCAGGACGCCTACGCCATCGAAACGCTGAAGCGCGCGCAGGACGCCACCACGAGCGGCAAGTTCAAGCGCGAGATCGCTCCGGTCACCATCAAGTCCCGCAAGGGCGAGACCGTGGTCGATATTGACCAGCTGCCGCGCGAAGCCAAGCCGGACAAGATTCCGCAACTGCGCCCGGCCTTCTCCAAGGACGGCACGGTCACCGCCGCTAACGCATCGGCCATTTCCGATGGCGCGGCTGCTCTCGTCCTGATGAAGAAGTCGGAAGCCGAAAAGCGCGGCCTGAAACCGATCGCCACGATCGTGTCGTCTTCCAGCCACGCCCATGAGCCGGAATACTTCACCACGGCACCGGTGCCCGCCATGCAGAAGGCCCTCGCCAAAGCTGGCTGGGGTGTTGACGAAGTCGAACTCTGGGAAGTCAACGAAGCCTTCGCGGTCGTTCCGATGATCGCCATGAAGGAACTCGGCATCAGCCATGACAAGCTGAACGTCAATGGCGGCGCCTGCGCCATGGGTCACCCGATCGGCGCCTCCGGTGCCCGCGTGATCGTCACGCTGCTGGCCGCCATGGAAGACCGCGGCGCCAAGAAAGGCGTGGCGTCGCTCTGCATCGGTGGCGGTGAAGGCATCGCCATGTGCCTCGAGCGCGCCTGATGCCCCTCGCCTGACGGCGACACATGATCTAGTTTTGCGAGCCCGGGAACATTTCCCGGGCTCGTTTGTTTTCGGAGCCTCAATGATTATCCAGCCCGGTGATTTCGACGACCCGCAGGTCCGGGAACTCTTGCGCCAGCACCTGCAGGGCATGGCCGAGACATCGCCGCCCGGCCACAGCTTCGCGCTGGATCTCAGCGGCCTGCAGCGTCCGGATGTGACCTTCCTGTCGGTGTGGGACGGTGACACCCTGCTGGCCATTGGTGCGATGAAAGAGCTGGCCGCCGACCATGGTGAGCTGAAATCCATGCGCACACGGAAAGACAGCCTGCGCCGGGGCGCGGCGACTGCCATGCTGGAGGCGCTTTTGAACCTGGCGCGCCAGCGCGGCTACAGGCGGGTCAGCCTGGAAACCGGTTCAGGCGAAGCCTTCGATCCGGCCCTCGCCCTCTATCGCAAGCATGGATTCAAAAGCGGAGACGCCTTTGCCGATTATATCGGCAGCGACTTCAATCAGTTCCTGCATCTCGACCTGGCCTGACCGGCCGGAGCCGGGCGCTATTTGACGTTCTCGACCAGATCGAGCGGCAAGGCCGTCGTGCGCTTTGCCACGCGGATCACGATGCGCGACTGCACATCCGAAACGAGCGCGGAGCCGAGCAGCTTGTCACGCAGGAAATTGTCATAGGCATGCATGTCGGTGGTGACGACGTGGATCATGTAGTCCACCTGCCCGGTCACCGTCATGACTTCCGTCACTTCAGGCCAGGCCAGAACCATATCCTCGAACGCCTGCAAATTCTCCCGGTTCGGCAGGGCGAGCTTCACGCTGGCGATCACTTCGAAATTCAGTCCGAGTGCAAAATTGTCGAGAATCGTCACCCGCCCCCGGATGAACCCGGCTTCTTCCATGCGTTTGATCCGACGCCAGCACGGAGAGGAAGAAAGTCCCACGCGATCCGCGATTTCCGCAACGGAGAGCCCGGCGTCCCGCTGGATGATGTCAAGAATCTTGGCATCAACTGAGTCTATTTCTTGGGCCAAATTACTAAATTCCTTGCAAATAGGGGCATGTTTTGCCCCAATATAGCAAAATTGGCGCAAGAAAGGCAAGCTTTTTCGTGAAATTTGTCGAATAATCTTCCTGTTCCTTGGAGCGGACAGATTACCCATGCATCATCGTGAAGTTACGCTGAACGACAAATACGATCTTGTCGAGGGCAAGGCGTATATGACCGGTATTCAGGCACTGGTCCGCCTGCCTCTTGATCGAAAACGCCTTGATCTGCGCAATAACGTGAACACGGCCGGATTTATTTCCGGATATCGTGGGTCGCCCCTTGGCGGCTACGACCAGCAGCTGCGTGCCGCGCAGAAATGGCTGGACGCGCACGACATCAAATTCTGGGAAGGCCTCAACGAAGACCTCGGCGCCACCGCCGTCTGGGGCAGCCAGCAGCTCGGCCTGTTCCCGGGCGCGAAATATGATGGCCTGTTCGGTATCTGGTATGGCAAGGCACCGGGCGTCGACCGGACAGGCGATGTGTTCAAGCATGCCAATGCCGCTGGCTCGTCCGCCCTTGGCGGCGTGCTCGCCATTGTTGGTGACGACCACAATTGCAAATCCTCGACCCTCCCCTCCCAATCCGAATTCGCGATGATGGATGCCGAGATCCCGGTCCTGAACCCGGCATCTATCCAGGACGTGCTCGACTACGGCATCCATGCCTGGGAGATGAGCCGTTTCTCTGGCGCCTGGACCGGCATGGTCGCGCTGGCCGATACGATGGATTCCGGCTCCGTGGTCAATGTCGGCCTCGATCGCTTCAACATCGTCCAGCCGGATTTCGCCCTGCCCGAAGAGGGCGTGCACATGCGCCGGGGCGATGCGCCATTGCTGAAAGAACAGCGCCTGCGCCAGGTGAAACTGCCTGCCGCGCAAGCCTATGTCCGCGCCAACCAGCTGGACCATGTGATCCTGCCCTCGCCCAAGCCGCGCATCGGCATCGTCGTGACCGGCCAGGCCGCCCGCGACGTGTTCGAGGCGCTCGCCGCGCTCGGCATCGATCCGCAGGAAGCCGGCCGGCTCGGGCTCGCCATCTTCAAGGTTGCGATGCCCTGGCCACTGGAACCGCAGGCCATCCGCGACTTCTGTACAGGGCTGGAACGCGTGCTGGTCATCGAGCACAAGCGCCCGCTGATCGAGGAGCAGCTCCGCTCCGTTCTCTATCGCCTGCCGGACAGCCAGCGTCCCTACATCGAAGGCAAGTTCGACCGGGATGGCAAACGCCTTCTGTCGGACATCGCCTCCATCACGATTCCGGAAATGGCGGCTGCCTTGATGCAGACAATCCCGGAAGGCTGGGACACGTCGCGCGCCACGGCATATTTCGACCGCGTCGGGCGCGCCGGTGAAGCGGCACGGTCCAACGCAACGCCGACCGTCCGCACACCGCATTTCTGCTCGGGCTGTCCGCACAACACGTCGACGGTTGTGCCGGAAGGCTCCCGCGCGCTGGCCGGTATCGGTTGTCACTATATGGCGAACTTCATGCCGGACCGTCACACCGACATGACCAGCCAGATGGGCGGCGAAGGGATCCCGTGGATCGGCCAGCACTGGGCGACTGACGAGCCGCACGTCTTCGTCAATCTGGGCGACGGCACCTATTCCCACTCGGGCAGCCTTGCCATCCGCGCCGCCGTCACCTCCGGCGCGACCATGACCTACAAGATCCTCTACAATGACGCCGTCGCCATGACCGGCGGCCAGCATGTGGAGTCCGGCCAGACACCCGCTCAGATCGCTCAGCAGGTGCGCGCGGAGGGCGTGCGCACCATTGTGATCGTCACCGAAGACACGACCCGCTACGCAAACGTCAAAGGCCTGCCCGGCGGCGTGAAGATCTATGACCGCGACGATATGGAAGACGTCCAGCTGGCGCTTCGCGACACGCCCGGCGTGTCCGTCATCATCTATGACCAGATCTGCGCCACCGAGAAACGCCGCCGCTCCAAGCGCGGCCTGCGCGCACCGGACCGGACGCGCGTCATCATCAACACCGAAGTCTGCGAAGGCTGCGGCGACTGTTCGGTGAAATCGAATTGCCTGTCGGTGGAGCCGGTGGAAACAGACCTTGGCCGCAAGCGGCGGATCAATCAGTCCACCTGCAACACCGACCTTTCCTGCCTGAAGGGCTTCTGCCCCAGCTTTGTGACCATCACCGATGGCGAAGCGGCCTGGGAAGATCAGGAACGCCCGGCCTTCAGCGCCGACGGCCTGCCGCTGCCTGAAACGCCGAGCCTCGCCCAGCCTTACAACGTGCTGTTCACCGGCGTCGGCGGGACAGGTGTCACGACGGTCGCGGCGGTCCTCGCCATGGCCGCGCATGTGGACGGTCACGCCGCCTCCAGCCTGGACATGACCGGCCTTGCCCAGAAGGGCGGCCCGGTCCTGTCGCACATTCGTTTTGCGCGTGAACCCGACCAGATCTCCACCGGCCGCGTGCCGCCTGCCAGCGCCGATGTCGTGATTGCCTGCGACCTGGTCGTCGCTGCTGGCGGCGATGCGCTGAACCTGATGGATGCAGACCGCACCGCGGCCTATGCCAACAGCGACGTCACGCCGACCAGCGAGTTTATCCGCAACCGGTCCAAACGGTTCGAGAGCGATCTCCTCTCCGCCCGCGTGAAGCGTCAGGCAACGGAATTCGACACGTTCGATGCCGAGGCCCTTGCCATGGGGTATCTGCACGACGCGATCTACACAAACATGATCATGGCAGGCTTTGCCTGGCAGAGAGGCCGCCTGCCGGTTTCCCTCCGCGCGCTCTACCGCGCCATCCGCCTGAATGGCACCAAGGTGGACGACAACATGGCCGCCTTCAATATCGGCCGGATCGCCGCAGCAGACCCTGACCGCCTGATCCGCCAGCAAGACCCGCGCGGCGATGTGCCGGAGCAGACGCTTGAAGAACTGATCGAAGACCGCGCTGCGCGCCTGACCGGCTACCAGAACGCCGCCTATGCAGACCGCTACCGCGACATCGTCGCAAAGGTCCGCGCCGCGGAGAAGCCCATCAGCACGGACCGGAAGCTGACCCGGGCGGCGGCGTTCTATGCCTACAAGGTGATGGCTTACAAGGACGAGTATGAGGTCGCCCGTCTCTACACGGACGGGAAATTCGCCAAACAGCTCGCCAGCCAGTTCAAGGGCGGCAAGCTGCGCTTCTGGCTCGCCGCGCCGATGATCGCGAAGAAAGATGCCGACGGCCACCTGGAGAAGAAGCATTTCGGCCCATGGATGCTGCTGGGCTTCAAACTGCTTGCAAAGTTCAAGGGCTTGCGCGGAACGAAGCTCGATCTGTTTGGCTACACCGAGGAGCGCCAGCACGAGCGCAAGCTGCGCGACGATTATCTTGCCGGGCTGGAGCGCATCACGTCTGAGCTGACGGAGAAGAACCTCGAACTGGCCATTGCCATCGCCCGCGTGCCCGACGACATCCGCGGCTTCGGCCATGTGAAGGACGACGCGCTGCAAGCCGCAAAGGTGCAGGAAGCAGAGCTCTGGAAAGGCTGGCCGGAAGGCAAGCTGCCCACAACAAAAACCACGCTGATCGCCGCAGAATAGTCATGGATTCCCTGCAAGGGTGATAGGGTCCGCAAAAGACCCTATGGAGGATTCCCATGCGCCGTTCGATTGTTCCCGCGCTCACCGCCTTTGCCATCCTTGGCGCCTGCCAGCAGCCCGCTGCCGCGCCGGAACCGGAAGCCCCTGCTGCGCCGGATGCCGGCACCACGCCCGTTGAGGAGCCGTCGCCCATGCCCGTCGCCACACCTACGCTGGAAGCCACCGCGCCGCTCTCTCAGGGCAACAATCTTTTCGCCTGGTCGCTCTACGAGACGCTTGAGAGCAAGCCCGGCAATGTCTTTGTCTCGCCTGCGTCGATCAGCGAGGCGTTCGCCCTGCTCTATCCCGGCGCAGCGGGGGACACCGCAACGCAGATGGCCGGTGTGTTCGGCTTTGATGGCGTCCCGGCAGACGGTTTTGCCGTGACTCAGCACACGCTGAACACTGCGGTCACGGCGGACACGGAGACGACCAAACTGACCGTCGCCAATGCCGCCTGGCTGCGCGAAGGATCGACCTTTCAGGCCTCCTACCGCGACGCCGTTGAAGGCATCATGAAAGCCAAGGTCGCGCTGGTGGACTTCACCCAGCCGGCCGCCGCGGCAAAGCTCATCAACAGCTGGGTCGAAGACCACACCAACGACAAGATCCACGACCTGATCCCGCCGGGCGCCATCCGTCCCGGCCTGACCGAACTGATCCTGACCAATGCCGTCTGGTTCAAGGCGGACTGGCAAAGCCCCTTTAAGGCCGAAGCGACACAGGACGGCACGTTCTTCGCGCCCTCCGGCGAGATCACGGCGAAGCTGATGAGCCAGACGCTAAAGAAGGCCCGCTACCTGTCCCGCGATGGCTATGCCGCGCTGGACCTCGACTATGCCGGGAACGACTATGCCCTCACCGTGATCCTCCCGGACGCGCAGGGCGGCCTGACGGATGTCGCCGCCGCCATGACTGCGGAGAGCTTCACGACGCTCCTCACCGACATGGACAGCGCCTCTGAGCGCCGCGTGCATGTCGTCCTGCCGAAGGTGCGGATCGAAGCCAGTTACGAATTGAACGATCCGCTGATCGCACTCGGCCTGGGCGATGCCTTCACGAGCGCAGCGGATTTCTCCGGCCTGATCGAAGGCGCCGGCCCCGGTGACCTCGTGATCAGCAAGGTGCTGCAGAAGACCTTCCTCGACATCGACGAAAAAGGCACCGAAGCCGCTGCGGCCACCGCGATCATGATGGAGCGGACCGCGATCTTCATTCCGGATGAGGAGCCAGTCGAGTTCCGCGCCGACCATCCCTTCCTGATCGCGCTGCGTCACAAGCCGACCGGAACCGTGATGTTCATGGGCCGGGTGGAGGCGCCGCCGCCGGCTGAGGAATAGGATCAGTCTGCCGGCGACACCTCGACGTCGAAGATCTTGCCCTTCTTGCCCAGCTTCTTCAGCTGACGCTCAAGGTTCTTCTTCTTGATCGTTTTGCGGACGTGCTTGCCGTTCCTGTAGGTCACGTCGAGACGGACATACTCGTCCGGCCCGTCCAGCACATCGCCGGTCACCCGCACGGCCGAACCGCCAACCCAGACGACGCCTTTTCCCGCCACGCCCACGGCATCGACGGCAAAGCCGATTGGCGCAGTCACGACTTTCGAGGCAACACAGCCCGGCGCGACGGTGAAGACGGCCGCCAGCAGGACGGCCCGGATAATGCGCATGTCTCGTCTCCCCTGTTGAGGGGAGACTAGATCAGGCAAATGTTGAGAGCATCTTACGGCGCAGCAATCCTCAGCCGCGCGCCAGCGACTCGTCGATCAGGCGGGCCGTGTTGTCCTTGCCATAAAGCGCCGCGAAGCTGCCGAAGCGCGGCCCTTGCGCCTGCCCGAGCAGCACTTCGTAGAGCGCCTTGAACCATTCCCGCAAATTCTCGAAATGGTGGTCCTTGCCGATCGTGAAGGTCAGCGTCTGCAGGTTTTCCGAAGTGGGCTCATCCGCAAAGGCCTTGAGGTGGGCCGACAGGTCCGCCATCGCCGTGCGTTCCTGCTCGGTCGGGGCGCGATAGGTCTTCTCCGGCAGGATGAAGTCCGTGTAGTAGCGCATCGCATACCCGGCGAGTTCGTCCAGCAGCGGATGTGTCTCCGGGGACGCATCCTGCGCATAGCGGGTGATGAAGCCCCAGAGCTGTGACTTGTCTTCCGGGTTCGCCACGGCCACGAGGTTCAGCAGCAGCGCGAAGCTGACCGGCATGTCCACTTCCGGCGGATTGCCATTGTGGATGTGCCAGACCGGGTTCTCGATCTGCCGGGCGGGCTCCTCGTGCGGATACTTCTCCAGGAAGGTCAGGTACTCGTCCACAGCCTTCGGGATGACGTCGAAATAGAGCTTCTTCGCCACGCGCGGCTTCTGGAACTGGAACAGGCTGAGGCTCTCGTCCGGCGCATATTTCAGCCAGTCCTCGACCGAGATGCCATTGCCCTTGGTCTTGGAGATTTTCTCGCCCTTCTCGTCCAGGAACATTTCGTAGACATATTGCTCCGGCGGGCGCTTGCCGAGGATCTTCGTGATCTTCGAATAGATCGGTGCATTGGCCTGATGGTCCTTGCCGAACATTTCGAAGTCCACGCCAAGCGCGGCCCAGCGCATGCCGAAGTCCGGCTTCCACTGCATCTTCACATGCCCGCCGGTGACCGGCAGCGTGAATTCCTTGCCAGCTTCGTCGTCGAAAGTGATCGTGCCATTGGCGCCGTCGACGGATTTCATCGGCACATAGAGAACGTGGCCGGTGTCCGGATGGATCGGCAGGAACGGGCTGTAGGTCGCCTGGCGTTCCTCGCCCAGCGTCGGCAGCATCACGTCCATGATCTCCTGATACTTCTCTGCCGAGCGCTTCAGCATCTCGTCAAAGCGGCCGGATTTGTAGCATTCCGTTGCCGACAGGAATTCGTATTCGAAGCCGAACTGGTCGAGGAAGGCGCAGAGACGCGCATTCATGTGCTTGCCATAGGACTCATGCGTGCCGAACGGGTCCGGCACAGCCGTCAGCGGCATCTGCAGATAGGGCTCCAGCTTTTCCGGGTTCGGCACGGTCGGCGGCACCTTGCGCATGCCGTCCATGTCGTCGGACACGCAGATCAGGCGCGTCGGAACCTCGCCCTTCGTCAGCACTTCAAACGCATGGCGCACCATGGTCGTGCGGACCACTTCGCCGAATGTGCCGATGTGCGGCAGGCCTGAAGGGCCATAGCCCGTCTCGAAGATCACGGGATCGCCGGGCTTTCGCTTGCCTGCTTTCTCCTGCTGCTCAACACGCTGTTTGAGTTTCCGCGCCAGTTCGAACGGCCATGCCTTGGCGGATTCGGCGAGGATGGAGAAATCGGTCATTTCGGTAAGGGTCTCCCGGAGGACAAATAAAGGAAGCCGACGGTCGCGTCTTGCGAACGCCGGCTACCGGTAAAGCGATCGGCTGGCTGGCCTAGTTAAACGTATCCGGATTGCGGAGACGCTTGTGAATGGGCCAATCAGCAAAGGCCAGATACAGAAAAGCGATCAGATTGACCAGTGGTACCAGCATCAGCAGGGACCACGCCCCGTTGAAGCCGGCCTTGCTCCAGATCTTCCAGTACCCGACAATGAACAACACGATTATCGCCAGATAGACGACACCGAACACAATCATCATTGTGCCGGCAGCAGCATCGTTGGACATATTTTCCTCCCTCCTTTTCAGGGCCTTCAGCCTAGGACGGATCCCCCTGTCACTCAAATCAAACAGGCCCGCGCGGGCTCCCGGCGCGTCAAAGCATGTAAGAAATATTTGACATGTCAAAAATCTTTGACTACGTGCGATGTAAGATATTTTTGACACAGGGGCCCGACACCGTGACGACCTATTTCCGTTCCGACTTCGCCGCGTCGATCGTTTCAATTGCCGCTGGAATTGTCATCCTTGGTGCTTATCTGGGCCTCTGGTGGCATCCGCCGGAAACCGGGATAGGGCTCTACTGGCGCGTCGGCATTGCCACGGTGCTGATCGTGATCACCCTGATCGGGGTGGGCATCATCCTTGGCATCACCAACCGCAACGCGCCAGCACGCGACGAACGCGAGGCGCTGGTCGGCCTCTATGCCATGCGCAATGCCTGTTACGGCTATGCTGGCGGTGTGGCCCTTGTGTTCCTGCATGCCTTTGACGGCCTGACCCCGATGGATATTGCGCACGCCATGATCGGCATCATTACCGGCGCAGAGGTCGTGCGGGTCATCTCGTTGATCCTGTACCTGCGGCGGGGCGTTTAACCATGGCCAAGCGCCCCCCGATTGGGAATCGTATCCGCGAGCTGCGTGAGCAACACGGCAATATGAGCCAGGCGGCGCTGGCCGAAGCGATCGGCGTCACGCGCCAGACCGTGATCGCCATTGAGCAGGGCCGCTACTCCCCTTCCCTCGAAAGCGCGTTCCGGATCTCCCGCGTGTTCGGCATCGGCGTCGAGGACGTCTTCAGCTGGCTGGAACCCCAAGATAGCTGAGCACGGCGTGGCGGATGCGGGCCTTCAACTGGTCCGGGTCCGTTTCGCCATAGTCCCCGGCGAAATCGCACATGCCGTGCACCATGCCGAACAGGTCTTTCGCCACAACATCGAGGTCGAATGGCAGATCGATCCGGTTGGCGACGAGAAGCTCCCGGATCAGCGCCAGCACGGAGGCGTGCTTGGCCTCCAGCTCGGGATCGGTGGCCAGCCGGTGTTCTTCCACATCGATCAGCCGGGCCAGCGCTGGCCGGTCGAGCTGGTGGGCCACGACGACATCAATCAGCGCATTCAGCTGCATCCGGAAATCCTGCCCGGCGGTCGCCTCGGCCGCGGCATAAACATTGTCATGCAGCTGCATCGCGTCCGCCATGACGAGAGCCGCCGTCACCGCATCCTTGTTCGGGAAGTACTGGTAGAGCGACCCGATGGATACACCGGCCCGCTTTGCAATGGCGTTGGTGGTGTAGCCCTCGAATCCCTCGCTTTCGAGAATGCGAGCCGCCGCTTCAAGGATTGCGTCCACCGTCGCGGTAGACCGGGCCTGTACTGGTGATTTTCTGGGCTTTGGGATCGTGGTCTGGGTCATGGCCGAATGCGAGTTTCAATATGAGCTATTACTCATATTTTAGACGGTAGGTGCTTTAGACAGGAAAGGAAAGCCCCATGCCTTTCGATTGCAGACA
>TARA_R110002051_G_scaffold325788_1_pt1 | contig 24781 bp, 20 predicted proteins | sample TARA_R110002051 | Tara Oceans TARA_R110002051 (sample SAMEA4397023) | marine metagenome | biome: Polar Biome; feature: [MES] marine water layer (ENVO:01000295) within the mesopelagic zone...; material: water (ENVO:00002006), including particulate matter (ENVO:01000060) such...
AATTAAACTTAACTTACTGTCCTATTCTCGGGGGGAATTATAGTACTCAAACCGATTTTGATGGTAATTATACCATAAATGCTAGTGAAGGTCAGCAGTTAAGGTTTAGTTATATCGGTCAAAAAACGACAGAAAGACTCGTTGGTGCTTCAAATACCATTAACGTTAAACTAGAAGAAGATGCACAGGCTTTAGATGAAGTTGTGGTTGTTGGTTACGGTGTTCAGCGTAAGCGCGATTTAACAGCGGCAATTTCTACCATCAAAGGTGAGGAAATTGCTAATTTAATTACCCCAAGCTTTGAGGCACAATTAGCAGGTAGAGCTGCTGGTGTGCAAATCACAACCCAATCAGGGATTATAGGTGAAAGACCAAGAATAAGAATTCGTGGAATAGCCTCTATTAGCTCAGGTACATTTCCTTTAGTAGTTGTTGACGGGATTCCAATTTTCACAGGGGAAAGCGGAGGATATGCCGATACAAACCCATTAGCGGAAATCAATCCGGCGGATATTGAATCTTTTGACGTTTTAAAAGACGGTGCTGCTACGGCTATTTATGGTTCTAGAGCTGCCAATGGGGTAATTTTAATTACCACTAAAAGAGGTAAAGAGGGTACTGTTGCTATCAACTATAATACCTCTGTTGGTTTTGCCAAACCTATAAAAACCTTTGATCTTTTAAAAGCTCAAGACTTTATTACCATCAGTAATGAAAAACGTACCAATAGAAACCAAGGTTTGTGGGCAGCAGGTACTGATTTTGAAACAGATTGGCAGGCTGCGGTGTTGAATAATAATGCATTTCAACAGGATCACAATTTATCATTTTCTGGAGGAACTCAGAAAACACAATTTTTTACTTCTGTAGGCTATAATGACCTTGAGGCTGTGGCTAGACCAAACTCTCAAAGCAGGTTTTCATTTCGTTCTAACATAGATCAAAAAATTAAAGATTGGCTAAGTGTGGGTGTAAGTGCTGGTTTTACCAGAACAGAAACTTTTGGTTTGAACACGGGTACGAACTCCTTATCTGGAAATATTTTTAATGCCATGCGTCAACATCCTAACGTAGCTATTTTTGATGCGAACGACCCAACTGGATATAATTTAGATGATGTTTTTCCAGATAGAATGGGTAGAGGCTCTAACTTAGAAACTATCGGGGATAACTTACCAAACATTCGATTTGTCTTAGATAATAATCAAGAAACTAGTAGAGTAAATCGATTAATAGGTAATGTCTATATGGATATTAAGCCATTTTCTACAGTGAACTTTAGAACTCAGGTAAGCATTGATAACACAAATGCCAATGGTTTCTTGTATTGGAGTCCTACTCATGGTGATGGTTTTGGTTCGAATGGTCGAGTTCAAAACAATTTCCAAGAAACAGTGAACTGGAACTGGCAGAATGTATTGAGCTATAATGAAACCTATGGAGAAGACCATAATGTTTCTGCTACCTTAATTAATGAATATCAAAAAAGAACCATTAAAAGCTTTTTTGGATCGGGTACAGATTTAAGTAATGAGTTTTTTAATCAGAATTTAGTTTCTGGAACTTATGGCGTGCAAGGTTCAGGTGGTGGTTTTACCGATAACGGAATTATCTCTTTTGCAGGTAGATTAAATTACAACTACAAACAAAAATATTTTATTCAAGGTAGTTTGCGTAGAGACGGTTTATCTTCTTTACCACAGGCCAACAAATTTGGTGTTTTCCCAGGTGCTTCTATTGGATGGACGGTAAGTAAGGAAAACTTTATGCAAGGCTTAGAGAATGTAGTATCGGACTTTAAAATTAGAGGTTCTTACGGTAAAGTAGGAAATACAGAAATTGGAAATTATCCTTATTTTGGTCTTTATGGCTCTGCACAATATGGTAACAACAACGGTATTGCTTATGTGCAATTTGGAAACAATAATTTATTGTGGGAAACAAGTGAAAAAATCGATATTGGTGCTGATTTAAGTTTATTTCAAAATAAATTCTCTTTAGCTTTTGATTATTTTAGAAATACGACCGATGATTTAATTCTGGCTCTAGAAACGCCACAATCATTTGGTATTCCAAGCAATAGTTATGATACCAATATTGGTAAAGTAGAAAATTCAGGGATAGAATTTGCTGCTAATGCGGTTATATTCGACAAAGATTTTAAATGGAACGTTTCTGCTAATATTTCTTTTGTAGATAATGAAGTACAAGAATTAGTTAATGGTCAAGATCGTATTGGAACCAATACCATTACTCGCGAAGGGGAGTCTATTAATTCTATTTACGGATACCGTTATGGAGGTGTAAACCCAGCGAATGGTAATCCAATATACTTTAAAGCTGATGGGACTCGTGTTCAAGCCTTATTGCCAGGCGCTAGTTATGCTGTATTTAATGAGGCTAACCCTGCAGATGTTTCTGTACCAGGGTCTATTAGTGCCATCACAGATAGAGAAATACTTGGACAATCGCTTCCAAAATATTTTGGTGGTTTTAATTCTAATATGTCTTACAAAAACTTTGATTTAGGCTTCCTGTTTCGTTTTAGTGGAGGGAATAAAATTTTCAACGCTACGCGAAGAGAATTGTTAAATACAAACTTTACGAACAACGGCACAGAGATATTAGGTAGATGGCAAAGTGTGGATAACCCTGGTGACGGTGTAACTCCAAGATTGTATGCCTTGAGCAATACAACAAGTAACTTAACCTCTGTGGCTACTTCTAGATTTTTAGAAGATGGTGATTTTATCAGGTTAGATAACATAACTCTAGGCTATTCTTTACCTAAAACCATTACTGATCAAATTGGGATTTCAAAAATGAGAATGTTTGTGCAGGCACAAAATGTTTGGGTCATTACCGATTATAGAGGTTTAGATCCTGAACAGGAGGCTGCGGGTGTAGACCTTAACGGAACTCCGATATCGAGTGTATTTTCTTTTGGACTTAATGTTGGATTTTAATAAAATATAAATAAATATGAAAACAATATATAATAATAAATTTTCAGCCTTAAAATTTGTCCTAATTGCTGCATTTGGCTTTGGCTCTTTTACAAGCTGTACTGATGACAACGTAATTGCTTTAGAACCTTTTAATCAGGTTTCAGAAGCAGCAGCGTTTACTACTCCTGCCTTAATCGAATTATCGGTTACTGGTATGTACAATGCTGCCCAGATAGGTATTTATAATGGTGCTGGTCGTGGTTACCCTTTTGGAGCTGCTTTTGTACAACAAGGGGATAATAGAGGTGAGGATGCTGTGAATATAGCAGGATTTTACCAATTGACCTATACCGCTACCTATGACCCTACTACTGCAAATAATGTTTTTTATTGGAGCGATACCTATCGCCTAATTAATAGAGCGAACCTTGTTTTAGAAGGAGTTGAAGGCGCGGTTGCAAATGGTATCATTACTCAAGAGGTGGCTAACGATTATATTGGTCAAGCTAAATTTTTTAGAGCTATTGCACATCAAGAGTTAATGTGGCATTTTGCAAAACCTTATAATGATACACCAGGTGCAACACACCTAGGAGTACCTTACCGTGATTTTGCAATCAATACTACCGAGTCTATAGATTTAGCCTTAACATTAGGTCGTAATACAGTGGCCGAATGTTATGCAAGGATTCTTGAAGATTTGAATGATGCAGAGGCTTTAATGGATACCAAAGCAGAAAGAGGTGGAACTTTGGGAATTGTAAGAGCTACCAAAGAGGCAGCTATAGCTTTCAAGACTAGAGCATATCTTCACATGCGTAATTGGCCGATGGTGATTACCGAAGGAACTAAGTTAAATGGTCTTTATGCACTTACAGCATCACCAGATGGTGTTTTTGGGGATGCAGGGTATAATAATTCTGAGTCTATTTTTTCAATGGAAAATACAGCATTGAATAATCCTGGGGTTAATGCGGCCTTAGGTTCACAATACAACCGAAGAGGTTTGGTATGTATCAGTCCAATTATCTGGAGAAACCCAGCTTGGTTGGTAGACGATTTGCGTAGAGAAGAAGGTGTTTTGGTGAGAACTGTTGGTGGTGTTAAATACACCAATAAATACAAAGATGGGGTAACCTATACAGATCCTTCCCCAGTAATGCGTTATGCAGAGGTGCTTTTAAACATGGCAGAAGCTTATGCGCGTACTCCAGGTAGTGAAGGACTTGCTCTTACGGCTTTGAATACGGTTAGAAACAGATCTTTGGCTTTACCAGCTACGCAACAATATTTGGCTGCTAATTTTCCAACCCCAGCAAGTTTGGTGGAAGGTATTGTTAATGAAAGAAGAATCGAGTTTGCCATGGAAGGCAGAAGATGGCCTGATATTCACAGATTGCAAAATGATGATTTAGCACCTGTAGTAGGTATTCCAACAAAAGTAGGGAATGGAACCCCTCCTGCGGCAGCTTTTACATTAGGTACCCCATACACAGGTCCTTATGGTGTTCAGGCATTTGCGTACAGTTCAAAAGAATTCTTATGGCCTATACCGCAACAAGAAGTAAACAATAATCCTATTTTGGCTACGCAGCAGAATCCAGGCTGGTAATCCGTTTAGGGTTTATAAATTGAATTAGCAAAAAAGGCTGCCCAAATTTTGGGCAGCCTTTTATTTTATCACCCTAAAGGTTAAATTAATCCGCTCTTGTATGGGCTTGGCTGTTTTTGGTATTTGGTGTAACCAATGATGTTGTGTTTCGCCTTTCATGATTAAAAGACTGCCGTGCGCTAAAAGAATTTTGTGTTTAAGACGCTTATCAACGCGGTGTTTTAAATGAAAGAAACGTTCTTGTCCAAAGCTTACTGATGCTATAACCGGGTTTATGCCCAATTCCTTTTCATTGTCGGCATGCCAGCCATTACTGTCTTTACCATCTCGGTATAAATTTAAAAGGCAGGTCGTGAAATTGGTCTCAGCAACGATTTCTATTTTGTTTTTTATATGGGCTAGGGTATCAGAAAACTCATGGGGTTGCATGGTAATGTTCGAGTACGAGTAAGGTTTGCCGTTGTTGGCATATAAGGCCGTTAATCTTGGTTGTGCATAGGTTTTTCCAAATACTTTAATTGTATCTTGCTGCCAAGGAGTATTTTTTTTTAAATCATTAAAATAATCGTTCGCCTCTATGCTTCCGAAGAAATTAGGGTAATACCAAATATCGCTATCGGGTAGGTTGAGGTTTATTTCATCACTAAATAGACTGCTCATAAAATTAGTTGAGTTTATGCTGACCACAAGATATAAAAATACGCTTATTTTTTACGTTTTGTAGTTTTTACTTGCTAAGAACAGTTTGCATTTAAGGCCGTATAGTAATAAATGAAATTAGAAATTATTGGCTCTTTAATTCCTAATTTAAATTAAAAACACGTGTCAAATTTTCATATTCCGAAAAATAAAAATTAAGCATGAAGAGCGTCCATCTAAGCTAAATATCTTTTTTACTTTTATAAAAAAGTTAAAAAGGATGAGATACCATACAAGAAAATGGGTAAAACCAGAAGATTTGAATGCCAATGATACTCTTTTTGGAGGTAAGTTATTAGCTTGGATAGACGAAGAAGCTGCTCTTTACAGTATAATTCAATTAGAAAATAAAAGAGTTGTTACTAAGTATATTTCCGAAATTAATTTTATGAGTACCGCTAGTACAGGCGACATAGTTGAAATAGGAATTGACGTGGTGAAGTTTGGAAAAACATCTATCACCCTTAATTGCGAGGTTCGTAATAAAATGACGCGCGAAACTGTGGTTACCGTTGATAATATTATTATGGTAAATTTAGATAAGGAAGGTAAACCTTTACAACATGGTAAAACAAAAATAGAATTTGTTAAAGATAGATTGGCTTCAAAATAATTATCTTTAAAATTAATTTTTTGCAAATAAAAATTAAGGATCAGACAGTTTTAGACCCATAAGGGTTTGCAAGAATACTGTATCCCTAAATTTTCTTAAAATACTACACTATTGCAATACTTTTTTTAGTGTATTTCGATATTCAGAAGGATTTTGTCCTGTAAAATTTTTGAAAGATTTATTAAAATGAGAAAAGTTATTAAACCCACTGTCAAAACATACTTCTGTTATACTCGATGCATTTTCTGCTAATAATTTTGAGGCGTGTACCAAACGATATTCGTTCACAAACTGCACAAATGTTTTTTTGGTTATATGTTTAAAATATCTACAAAATGAGGGTATGGTCATGCTCACCAAATCTGCAATTTGTTCTAAGGTAATTTCTTGCTTAAAATTTGTTTTTACGTAATTGAAAACCAAATTTATGCGATCGTTATCTTTAATAGAGGTTTCCATAGAAAATCCTTCACCATTTAAAATTTTAAATTCATTAGAATTTGCCAATTCATTTAAAATATTTAAAATCGATAAAAGTCTTTGAAAATCGGTTTGATATTCTAAAATTTCAATTTTTTCTCCAATTTTCTTTTTTGTTTTACCATAAAAAGCAATCCCTCCTTTACTTACTTCGAAAATAGCTTGTATTTTTTTCATTTCAGGAATATTGAAAAAATCATTTCCTAAAAAATCATGTTTCATTTGTACCACCGTTTCGGTTTTATTGCCTGTAAAAATATCGGTAAAACCACAATGCGGCAGGTTTGCACCTATGAGTATTAAATCTCCGTCAGCATAATAAGATATATGACTACCTATTTGACGTTTGCCCGAACCACCATTGATATAGACTAACTCTATCTCAGGGTGAAAATGCCAGATGGCATGTGTGTTAGGTTTATCTTCATCAAATTTTTGATAGGTAAACGAATGTCCGAAATCGGGAGCTATTGCTTCGAAAGCAGGTTTTGGTACTATCATATATTTTTTTTGTAAAATTAAAAAACCTTGTTTTTCTTATTCTTTGCAAAGTTACCCATAATCATTGTTATTTTACCATAGTTGCACTGTAACATCTTTGTGAATGGTAAAATAGCAAAGAAATTGGCAAATTATGGAGTATTCATACTCAGTAATGGGTTTTAAATTTGTAGGGTAAATAAATAGTAACCCAAAAAAATTAGAAGTCATGAAAACAACTTTAAAATTTACACTAATGTCGCTAATGGTACTAGGTACTTTAGCTACAAGAGCAAATGAAATTACCATAGACTTTGTTACAAGAAGTACAGAAAAAAGTATTGTATTTAATCTAGCGCAAGCATCGAAGCTCACTAGCATACAATTTTTAGATAATGAACGCAATATTATTTATTCTGGGGATATTCAGCAGTATACATCATTGAGAAAAAAGTTCGATTTGAGTAAGCTTGAACCTGGGTCTTATACCTTGAATGTAGAAGATACTCTTAAAATAATCACGTATGTTATTGCTATCGATGAATCAGAAATATCCGTGGTGAGTAAAAACGAAATCATTAAACCAGCTTTTAGGCTTAAAGAGAATGTAGTTTTTATTAATCTAATGAACCTCAGTAAAGAAGAGGTAACGGTAATTATTTTTGACCAAGAAAATCGAGTTTTACATACGGAGAAAATTTCAGATCAGCTTGTAGTGGAGAAAGCGATAAACTTCAAAAAAGCATTTAAAGGTAGTTATAGCATTGTTGTAAAAACACCTAAAGGTAAATATCAAAAATATATTACAATTTAGTATTGGTTTTTAATTAAGTTGAGTTAATTTTTTAAACCAAAAGGGGAGCAAAAGCTCCCCTTTTTTTGTCTACTATTGATTCTTTATCCAAGTATCAATCTTATTTTCTAATAGTGCCAAGGGTACACACCCGGTTTCTAAAACTTGGTTATGAAATTCTTTGATATCAAATTTATCTCCTAATTCCTTTTCTGCCTTTGCCCTAAGTTCTTTTATTTTTAACTGTCCTATTTTATAAGATAACGCCTGACCCGGCATCGCCATGTAGCGTTCAATTTCTGAAATAATACCCGCTTCAGACTCTGCTTCGTTAGCTAAGGAATATTGAATGGCTTTTTCACGAGACCAAGCTTTAGAATGTAAGCCAGTATCCACCACTAAGCGAATAGCTCTATGCATTTCGGCACTTAACATACCAAAATATTGATAAGGATCATTATATAATCCTAATTCCTTCCCTAAAGATTCTGTGTATAATGCCCAACCTTCACCATAGGCGCTATACCATAAGGTTTTTCTGAACTTAGGTAAATCTTCGTTCTCTTGGGTTAAAGAAATTTGATAATGATGCCCAGGAATAGCTTCGTGTAAAAATAGGTCTTCGTCAGCATATACGTTGTATTCGTTGATGTCTGGAATGGGTACATAAAAAATTCCTGGTCGGCTTCCGTCCATAGATCCTGGGTTATACTCGGCACTTGCCGAAGCTTCTCTGAACGATTCCGTTCTACGTACTTCAAACTTTGTTTTTGGCTGTTTTCCAAATAGTTGGTTGACCTGCGGTTTCATTTTTTCATGAATCGCATTAAAATTGGCAATCACCTCTTCAGCACTTGTAAAAGGCATTAACTCTTTCTTAGTCCTTACATGATCAAAAAACTGTTTTAAATCGCCCTCAAAACCCACTTCCTTTTTCACTTTTTCCATTTCAGTAGAAATTCGAGCTACTTCACTTAAACCTAATTCATGTATTTCATCAGCTGTCATATCAGTGGTTGTGAATAACTTTATAGCATAGTCATAATAGGCTTTACCGTTGGGAATATCATCTATTCCGCTACTTGTTCTTCCAGCCTCCATATATGCTGAGGCCATAAAATCATGTAATCTCTGGTAGGTTGGAATAATATTTTCGGTAATCATCGCGGTATAATAACTGCTGAGATTTTCTTTTTGCTCCTCGCTAAAGTCTTCAGGAAAATTTTGAATGGGGCTGTAAAATAAATTTTCCTCCATATTTTTATTGGTCATGGCCAAAAGTTGTGGAATTACTTTTACAATCAAAGATTTAGGTAATACATGGCCATTGGCCACACCTTCTTTCATGCGCGTTTCTGCTGTATTTAACCAAGTGATATACGCATTTAAACGCAACAGCCAATTTTTATAGTCCTGTTCGGTTTTAAAAGGTTGTGAGCTTTGACCACTGGCTAATTGCCCCATCATTAATTGTAAAGACCACATCTGGTTTATGGGCAGTAGGTCTTCTCTAAAACTTAAACGTTCCAAGTTTCGATTGCACTCCCAAATAAGTATCACTTTACTCATTTGTTGGCTTTCGCTAAGCGATTCGTCATTTACGTCTTGGGCTTTAGCAAGGTATTCCGTATAAAATGCCTTTTCCTCAGCTTTAAACTCGTCACTTAAACTGTTGGGTAATTTGTCATTGTAGCGTGCATCGCCTTGTGCTGTAGCATTCAATGGGTATAATTGTAAACCTTCTTCAGCATATTTTTCTAACATCAGGTCAAAATTTATATTCCTTTCAACCGCTTCTGTTGTGGCTTTTTTATCTTCTTTACACCCTTGGAAGGCGATGATACTTACAACTAAAAGAATTATTTTTTTCATAGTACTATTGTTTTAGGGTGGTAAGATACATACCCATTTTATGCTTTTTTAATTTGCCTTAGCCAATGCTTTTATTAATTTTTCTTTTTTATTGGGCGGTAAAGCTTCGTTGTCTAAAATAAGTTGAATCGTTTCTGGATCTTTGTTTTTTGCAAATAAGAATTTATAATATTGGTTGATGGTTAAGCTGTTTTTTGACTGAGTAACTAAACGCATTTCATCTCCTTTTTTTACACGTCCAGCAGCTAAAATTTTAACATAGGCACCTGGAAATTGGTGCTCCACATATTGTTGTATAATTTGTTGATTTTCAAAGCGAATGCCCAGTTTATAGCAAGGTTCTCTTGGTTGGGTTATTTGCACCAAAGCGGATCCTAGGCTATAGATATCTCCAATTCTCAACGTATCTTCGTCCAAGCCTTCTACTGTTAAATTTTCACCAAACATACCCCAATCCCATGATAGGTTAGGATATAGGTCTTTCCAATAGGCATATTGATCTGCACTAAACAAAAAGCAGGCTTTGTGTTCCCCACCATGGTGTTTTCTATCAATCACAGTATCGTTTTCAACATCATTCGGCCCTAAAAATAAGGCCGTGTTCGTAGGATATTTAAAAATACCCGTTTGTTCTTCCTTTCCGTTCCATTGAAAAGTAGTAGCTGTTCCTAAATTTGTAGAGATTACCTTCATCCTATAAAGGTAGTGAGTTACAAGAAATTTTCTGGTTTTTCTGTAACAATTTGTGGATCATGTAGGCAAAAAGCTTCTTCATGATGCTTTGTGATTCGGGACCAATAGTGCCATTTTCCACTGGCTTAAATACAAATTTCGGCTCGAACAACCAATTAACTTTCCTTGATTATAGCGCTACATACCCATATGCCCAATACATCAATCCAAACTGTAGGGGTATGCGCAGTAGTAAAATCCATTTTGGAATACCTGCGCTTGCCTTTTCGCTGGATAGCATATAAAAATGCACCGAAAGAAAAACAGTCAACATCGCAATAATTCCAAAAATGGCTATGTTTTTAGTAGCAGGGAAGCATAGTCCAATACCCAAAACAATCTCTGCCGCACCACTTAAAGCTACGAGCGATTTATGATTGGGTAAATATTTAGGCATAATCCGCAAATATACTTTTGGCTTGATAAAATGCATGATGCCAGCAAAAATATATAGGGCTGCCATAAAGTATAAATCGTAAGGGTACATCATCGTTTTATTTTTTAGAAAGATATTGATTTTTACACAAAAAAAAGCTGCTTCATCGAAATGAAGCAGCTTTGTTTTTTCAAAGGTCGAAGGTCAAAAGTTGTGATTAGTACAATAAAACGTATAACCATCAACTGAGAACGAATGAAAACTATTTCACCATGTCGTAACTGCGCTTAATAAAGTTAGTTAATTCTTCTCCTTTAAGTAATCCTTTTGACAGTCGAGCTAAGTCTAAGGACTGATTAATTAAACGTTCTTTTTTCTTAGCGGTTTTAGTATTTAAAATTTCGCCAACCAATTCATGATTGGTGTTAACGATAAGATTATACATTTCGGGCATATTCCCCATACCGAACATTCCGCCACCACCAGTTTGCTGCATCTCTTTCATTCTACGCATAAATTCTGGTTCTGTAATGATAAATGGTGAAGCACTGCTATCCATGGCTTCGAGCTGAATGGTGTAAGACTTATTAGAAATAATTTCTTCTAAATCAGCCTTAAGACTGTCTTTTTCCTCATCCGATAATTTAGAAATCTGTGTGTCTTCTTTCTTAATTAAATTATCTAAATGATCAGCATCTACTCGAGCAAAAGAAATATTTTCTTTTGAGCTCTCTAATTTTTGCATCAAGTGCGAAATAATTGGAGAATCTAATAATAATACCTCAAAGCCTTTTGCTTTCGCAGCTTCAATATAGCTATGCTGTGCCTCTTTGTCAGAAGCGTACAGAATAACTAATTTATCATCCTTATCGGTCTGGTTTGCCTTAATTTTTTCTTGTAATTCTTCAAAGGTGAAAAATTTACCATCTACGGTTGGGTATAATGCAAATTTGTCTGCTTTGTCAAAGAATTTATCTTCAGAAAGCATTCCGTATTCAATTACAATTTTAATATCGTTCCATTTTACTTCAAAATCTTCTCTATTATTTTTAAATAAAGAGGCTAGTTTGTCAGCTACTTTTCTAGTGATGTAAGATGATATTTTTTTCACAGCTCCATCGGCCTGTAGATAAGAACGAGAAACGTTTAAAGGAATATCAGGAGAATCAACCACACCGCGTAGCATCATTAAAAATTCAGGAACAATCCCTTCCACATTATCGGTAACATAGACTTGATTTTGGTACAGTTGAATTCGATCTTTCTGTACATTCATATCATTAGTTAACCTCGGGAAATAGAGTATTCCTGTTAAGTTAAATGGGTAATCAACATTTAAATGAATATGGAATAAAGGTTCTTCGAATTGCATCGGATACAATTCTCTGTAAAAACTTTTATAATCAGCATCTGTTAAATCTGCAGGCTGTTTGGTCCAAGCCGGAGTAGGGTTGTTGATGATGTTATCAACTTCTTTGGTTGGTGCTTTATCCTCTTCTTTAGCACCCTCTGGTTTTGGTAAAGTTTCTGTCTTCATTCCAAATTTAATCGGAATGGGCATAAACTTATTATACTTCGTTAAAAGTGATGTAATTCTGCTTTTTTCTAGGAATTCTGTGGAGTCTTCAGCAATATGCAAGATAATTTCCGTACCTCTGGTAGTTTTATCCGAAGCTTCTAAATCAAAATTAGGTGAACCATCACAAGACCAATGCACTGCTGGTGCATCTGTATGGCTTTTCGTGATAATTTCTACTTTTTCGGCTACCATAAAGGCAGAGTAAAACCCTAAACCAAAATGACCTATGATACCAGAATCTTTAGCGCTGTCTTTATATTTATCTAAAAACTCTTCAGCGCCAGAAAAAGCAACTTCATTGATGTATTTTTTTACTTCTTCTTCGGTCATTCCAAGACCTTGGTCGATAACATGTAGTTTTTTACCTTCCTTATCAATCTTTATTTCGATAATAGGTGCTCCATATTCGCTTTTTGATTCGCCAATAGAAGTTAAATGCTTTAATTTTAAGGTTGCATCTGTAGCATTTGAAATTAATTCTCTTAAAAATATTTCGTGATCGCTGTATAAAAATTTCTTTATTAAAGGAAATATGTTATCAACGGACACATTAATTTTACCTGTTGCCATCTTTTTGTTCTAATTTTAATGATTCATACGATACCCATAGGTCAAAAAAAATACCAAGCTTATGCTTTGTGACAAACTGACATATACTAATTGAATTTATAAGTCAAAAGAGACGATTTCTTCAAAACTTAAGGAATACCAATACTTTAAATAAAAAAAACCGTGCTCCTTGTTAAGGAAAGTACTAGAAATGCGACTCTTTAAAAGAAATAAGAGGATGAAAAGTTCAGCGATTTTAATGTGCTGGAGCTATTTAGAAAAATTTAACAAATATTTTGTTTAATTTATTTGATATATAGTTAAACAAAAATTATCTTTACATCGTATTGGGAATATAAATTGCTATGAAAAAGAGTTTTGTTCACAATCGATTTTATTGGTTAGGTTGAAGAAAGCGCATTCCTTAACTGGAGTGCGTTTTTTTAATTTCAGGCACTAGTTACTAGCCCTAGTTTTGGATTATTCGTATCTTTAAGTAGCTTAAAATAAAGGAAAAAAATATATAAAAATGGCAGCAAAAACAGCAACAAAAAAAATCACAGACGATCAAATTATCGGCATGTACATGGATTATGTTTTAGAGCATGAAATGGTTCCAAAATCAATTTATAAATTTTGTAAATCAAATAAGATTCAAGAACAAGATTTTTACACATATTTTGGTTCTGTCGAAACGATTCAACAACGTATTTGGGAAAAATTCTACGAGAATACGCATACCTTAATGGTAGAGAATAAAGAATATGCTTCTTTTTCAAATAAAGATAAGATGTTGACTTTTTTCTTTTCTATGTTCGAACTTTTGACCATGAATAGGAGCTATGTATTATTTGCACTCAGTGAGCATAAAGGCATGTTAAAAAATTTAAGTCAATTAAAGGGGTTAAGGCATCGAATTAAAGAGTTTTCTACGGCGCTTATCAATGAGGCTAACGAATCTAAAAACTATAAGCTAACGAAAAGAAACCCTACGCTATTCTCCGAAGGGGCATGGATTCAATTTTTATTTCTTTTAAAATTTTGGATGGAAGATGCCAGTGCTGGATTTGAGAAAACCGATGTGGTCATTGAAAAATCGGTCAATACCATTTTTGATGTTTTTGAAAACACTCCTCTAGATAGCATTTTAGATTTTGGCAAGTTTTTGTACAAAGAGAAAATGGTGTAGTGTTATTTTTACAGAGAGGGTAAGGAAAATAATAGGTGGTTGCCCCTGTGATGGTTTAGGAAGCAATTAAAGTGCCGCAGTGATGAACTGACTTGAAATGACGGTAGGGCAAAAAACAATAAAAAAACGAAGTATACATGAAAACCTTAGATAGAATACCCACAGGTAAAATAGAGAGAGCTAGTAAGCTGGTGAAAACGGGTGTTAAAATCGGTGGGAACTACGTAAAGTATTATGGTAAAAAATTAGTAAATCCCGAATTAACTCGAGATGAATTAAATGAAGATAATGCGGGCGATATTTATGACGGTTTAAAAACCTTAAAGGGGAGTGCATTGAAAGTAGCTCAAATGTTGAGTATGGATAAGAATATACTACCCTCAGCCTATGTAGAAAAGTTTTCATTGTCCCAATTTTCTGTTCCACCATTGTCAGCCCCTTTAGTACGTAAAACCTTTAAAAAATACTTAGATAAATACCCCGAAGAAATCTTTGATACCTTCGATAAGGATTCTATTAACGCAGCAAGTATCGGGCAGGTACACAAGGCCACCAAGGCGAATAGAGAATTGGCCGTTAAAATTCAATATCCAGGCGTTGCAGAAAGTATCAGTAGCGATTTGGCATTGGTAAAACCAATTGCCATCCGCATGTTTAACTTAAAGGGTAAAGATTCGGATAAGTTTTTCGAAGAAGTGGAGCACAAGCTTGTAGAAGAAACAAACTACTTACTTGAAATGAAGCAAAGTCAGGAAATTACAAAAGCCTGTGCTATAATCCCGAATATGGAATTTCCAGTCTACTATCCTGAATTATCCAGTGAACGCATCATTACGATGGACTGGATGCACGGAAAACATTTAAGTGAGTTTGCAAAAACTGATTTTGATGAAACCACAGGCAATACCTTAGGTCAGGCCCTTTGGGACTTTTATATGTATCAAATTCATGGCTTACGGAAAGTACATGCTGATCCGCATCCTGGCAATTTTTTAGTTAGTAAAGAAAATACCCTAATTGCGATTGATTTTGGATGTATTAAAGAAGTTCCAGACGAATTTTACTATCCTTATTTTGAATTAGCGCGGACTGAAGTTCTTCAGAATGACGCGTTATTCATGGAGCAATTGTACAAATTAGAAATATTAACGGCAGCAGATTCTCCAGAAGAATTACTATTTTTTAAAGCCTTATTTAAAGAAATGTTAAGCTTGTTTACGGCACCTTTTAACGAAACTCAATTTGATTTTGGAGCTGATGCGTTTTGGCTTCAGATTGCCGATTTAAGTCAGCGTTACGCCAATGACCCGCAAATTCGAAAAATGAATGGAAATAGGGGTTCTAAACACTTTTTATATATGAACAGAACATTCTTTGGACTGTACAACTTGCTGCATGATTTAAAAGCAAAGGTTGAGGTGAATAGCTTTAGAAGCTATATAGCTGTCAACTAACGCCAATGAACAATAGAACATTAAAAAGCCGCTTCAAATTTTTTGAAGCGGTTTTTTTAATTGCAATAGGTCAGTGGTAGTTAGGAATACCAACAAGGTTGATACTTAATCAACCGACACCAATTCTAAATCAAAGATTAAATCTGTATTTGGTGGAATTGGTCCTCTTCCAGATTCACCATACGCCAAATGCGCAGGAATAAATACTCGTGCTTTTTCACCCACTTTTAAATTCATAACGGCTTCTTTAAAACCAGCAATAACTCCGGCATCCATACTCACTTCCATTGGCATGGTCTGGTAGCCACCTTGTGCTTCTCTATTGGGATTAAACTGTCCGTTTAATTTTGATATTTCTAAAATATTACTATCAAAAAGACGACCGTCTTCAAAATAACCTGCGTAGAATAAATTGGCAGTCTGACCAATTTTTGGCTTATCACCTGTGCCCTCGACTAGGGTGTGTATTTTTAATCCAGAAGCTAACGTGTTCGCCGTTTTCTTTTGTGATTCTAGTGTTGCCACAAAAGCAGCTTGAGCTACTTTCATTTGTTCTTCGCGTTCAGCTGCTAATTTTGCTTCTTCTTTTTCTCTAATTTCTTCGTCAGCAAAATATTGGGTCATTACGGCAACAGCATCAAATTTTTTGGCTTCTTTTCCATTGCGAATAATGACAATTTTATTCATAAAAACAGTTTCTAAAGGCTTATCTCTAGGATCTGTTTTTACATTGGCAATAGAGTCTATAACTTCGGTGCCTACCACGGTTTCACCAAATACGGTATAGCCACCGTTTAAATCAGGTCTTGGTACGTGAGTGATGTAAAATTGACTTCCGTTCGATTTTGGTTGCCCCGTATTGGCCATCGCCAGAGCTCCTACTTTATTGTGGTTTAAAGAATCGTGTAATTCTTTACCAAAACGATACCCAGGGCCGCCAGTGCCATTTCCTGAAGGATCACCCCCTTGAATCATAAAGTCTTTCATTACTCTATGAAACGTTAAGCCATCATAGTAGTTTTTACCTTTTAAACTGTCGCTTACAAACGGACTTTTACCTTCCGCCAAAGAAATAAAATTGGCTACTGCTATTGGTGTTTTTTCGTATTCTAAACGTACAATGATATCTCCTTTTGAGGTCTGAATGTCAGCAAAAATACCATCACCTAAATCTGCAGTTTTACTAGACTTACAGCTTGAGAATAAGATAATAGCGAAAAGGAATGCACTAAGTGTTTTTTTCATTTTAAGTATTAATTAGATTGTTTTTGTTCAATTTTTAAAATTTCTACAGAAGATTTGATAGGGGTATTAGGGGCAATTTTATTGTCATCTCCGTGATACCCAAAGGCTAAAGAAGAGGGGAACAAAAAAGTTGCCTTTTCTCCTTCTTTTAATAAGGTAAACGTAGTTCTTAAGCCTTTAAAGAGGTTGGGTTTATCTACTTTTATCTCTTGAACACCTATGGCATCGGCAGTGTAAATGGTATCGTTCGTAAGCGTCATTATGGCATAACGCAAGGTGACCACATCATCATTTTTAGCCATATAGCTCGTGCTGTCGTTTTTAGTTTCGTAGTAGTACCAAGAGCCATTAGATGTAGCTATATAGTCGTGAAGCGTATCTTTTTTTACTAAAGAATTAATAATTTGAACTTCTAAAGCCAATAGCTCTTTATTGCGTTCCACCGTTGATTTTACGAGTTTCGGTGTGGAAGTGCGCACTGGTTTTCTAGCTGTTGGTCCTTCACAAGCCACAAGAAAAATCACAAGGATAAAAAATAAAAAATATTTCATTATTGGGTCAATTCTTTTTTATAATTCGGTAACAAGTTTACAAAATACTTTGCAGTTTCTTCTAAGGAGAGCTCACTTTTTCCACCCGCAGCATTCGTATGGCCACCGCCTTCAAAATGTGCTCTTGCGAATTCGTTGACCGAAAAGTCGCCTTCTGATCGCAGCGATATTTTAATAATACCTTCTTCTTTATTTTCTATAAAAATAACAGCAAACTTAATGCCTTCTAGGGTAAGTCCGTAATTTACGAATCCTTCTGTATCTCCTTTTTTAAATTTATAGGTATCTAATTCCTCTTGGCTTAGGGTAATGTATGCCGTATTAAAAGCTTCAAGGATGACCATATTTTTTAAGGCACAGCCTAATAAATGCAGTCTACTGGGGGAGTTGGTATCGAAAATAACATTATGAATATAGGTGTTTCTAGCCCCTTTATCCATCAATTCGGCAATAATTCTATGTGTTTTACTGGTGGTTGATGCGTACTTGAACGACCCTGTATCTGTCATGATACCCGTGTACAGACAATTGGCAATTTCTGATGTTATTTCTGAGGTATCCCCTATAAAATCTATAAAATTATAGACCATCTCGCAGGTAGAACTCATCGTCACATCCGAATAGGTGACCAAGGCATAGTCTGACGGTTCTTGATGATGATCGATCATAATTATCGGCACCTGAACAGCTTCCAGAAAAGGCTGCATTTGCCCTATTCTCCCTAAATGATTAAAGTCTAAGGTAAAAACTAAAGTGGCTTCTTCGATGGCTTTTTTAGACTGGGTGTTTTCTGATTCAAAATTTAAAATAGCAGCAGCTCCGGGCATCCATTTTAAAAATTTTGGAAAATCATTAGGGCTAATAATGGTTGCTTCTTGACCTTTATTTTTCAAAAAATGCCATAAACCCAAGGTAGATCCAATGGCATCACCATCGGGGTTTTTGTGTGGAACAATAACAATTTTTTGTGGTACGCTTAACAGTGCTGTTAGCTGTTTAATATCGGCTAAATTCATGGCGGCAAAGATACTATTTTATAATACATTGTTAACATTCAAAGTGCTATTTTTGTAGGAAGCTTAGAGAGACATCTTATGAAATTTTTAAAACTAATTGCCACCACTTTTTCGACACTATGGGCTATTTGTATGTTTGCGCAAAAAGAGCAGCAGGGTACAGAGCGCCTAAAAACAACTGATTTTACAATAGCCTTTGGTTCTTGTAACAAACAAAACGTTCCAAACCTGTTATGGGATGATGTTCTTACCGCCGATCCAGACCTGTGGATTTGGGGTGGTGACAATGTCTATGCGGATACTGATAATATGCAAAAGTTAAGAGCTATTTACGAGCAGCAAAATAGCGTAGTGGGATATTCCACCTTAAAAAGTAAAATTCCTGTGATTGGTACTTGGGATGATCATGACTACGGATTAAATGACGGTGGCGTAGAGTTTAAAGCTAAAGCGGCAAGTCAACAAGAATTTCTTGATTTTTTCGGTGTGCCTAAAGATAGTCCTAGAAGAAGTAGAGAAGGGGTTTATGCAGCACATACCTATGAAACTCCTAAAGGAACTATTAAAGTAATGGTTTTAGATACCCGTTATTTTAGAACAGCACTTACCAAGGACACCGAAACAAAAAGAAGGGTCAAGCCCAATACCTATGGTGAAGGTACTGTTTTGGGAGAAGCGCAATGGCAATGGTTAGCCCATGAATTAAACAGCAGTACGGCCGATTTTAATATTTTGGTGAGTAGTATCCAAGTATTGTCTAACGAGCATGGTTTTGAAACTTGGGGGAATTTTCCTCACGAAGTAGATGCGCTTAAAAAAATGATAGTAGCTTCAAAGGCAAAAGGAGTGATGGTTTTGTCTGGCGACCGGCATATTTCTGAATTTTCGAAAACAAATGTGGAGCATTTAGCGTATCCCTTAATAGATTTTACCAGTAGCGGACTTACGCATACCTACAGCTCATACTCAGGTGAGCCTAACCCATATCGCGTAGGTGAGGTGGTATCTATAGTTAGTTTCGGAACACTAGATTTTGATTTTGAGAAACAGCAAGTCGTATGTACCATGATTGGCGATGATGGTAAGGTTTTGGGAACTTTGGAGCAGCACTATGGCACTAAGCCATAAGCTCTAGTTGAGCTGCAAAAAAGTCGTTGCAACAAACCCTTGTGAATTACCCGAAAAGTAGTACTTTTGCACAAAATTTAAAAAAAGATGACAACAAATAGAACATTTACAATGCTTAAGCCTGATGCTGTTGAGAACGGACATATTGGTGCTATTTTAGATAAAATCAACGCTGCAGGTTTTAAAATTGTAGCCATGAAATATACACAGTTGAGCACTAGAGATGCTCAAGCTTTTTATGCGGTGCACAGTGCGCGTCCTTTTTATGGGGAACTGGTAGAATTTATGTCAAGAGGACCCATTGTTGCGGCTATTTTAGAAAAAGACAATGCAGTAGATGACTTTAGGGCTTTAATTGGGGCTACGAATCCAGCAGAAGCCGCTGAGGGTACCATCCGTAAAATGTTTGCAACTTCATTAGGAGAAAATGCAGTACACGGTTCTGATAGTGATGAAAATGCAGCGATCGAAGGTGCTTTTCACTTTGCAGGAAGAGAGATTTTCTAAAGAATTTTTTTATACGATTAAAAGGCTGCCTAGAAATGGGTGGCCTTTTTTTTAGCCAACATTAAGTTTAGCAGCTTGCATCCATAAATAATTTGGCATAGGTTCATCAATTTTCCAGGTAATACTCATAGGCTTAGAACCAGTGTGGCTTACATAATTTACTTTTCCAATAAAAATATAGCCCATAGTGCTGCTAAATTTGTCTTTAGCCTGTTCTCTTACAAATAACAAAATAATTTTTGATTTATTTTGATGATGAATATAGGTAATTCCTTTTCCAGCATCATCTCTTGTTTGGTTTTGAGATTGCCAATGAAACAGCGTTTCACTTATTGCAAAATCGTCATACATGGTTGATGGTGAAAAATCTTCTTCCGATTTGATTAAATCTACAAATAAAACTTCTGTGTTATTCTTTTTGTTTTCGGCAACGCCTTCTCTGTTTGATGATTGTTTTTTAAAACTTGACAGACCAAAACAAACTAAAATTTGGTCTCTAGTATATCTTGAGTGTAATTTTAATGGTTGCGGATATGGCAATATAATAGGTATTTCCTCGTAATCGATTTCGTTAATTTTATATTCTAATAACTCAATGATTTCAGATACTAGCACGGAGTTTTTTCCAATAGAATTTATACTTTCAGTAAGACTTTTAAAGTTATTTTCTTTTTGCCAAACATCATAATGTAACATTACGCACATGAGTTTTTCTTCCTCATTAAATGAATCCATAGGAATATTAAAGCCTTCTTTTGCTAAGTTTAAAATAAATTTAAAATAGGAATAGGAGTTTGTTGATAGCCATTTGTTTTTAATACAACTATGGATTTCTTTTTCATTTTTATTGTCAAAATTAGAAATTTTGCCCGCTTTTTCCTTTAACCTGCTCCAAGTACTTTTTTTATAAATTACCTCGATGGGTATTTTAGTAATTTCTGTAAAATTTTTAAGACTTAAGGGAAGAGTAGTTTGATGCTCAAAATCTCTAATTTTTTTTATTATTTGATTTATATTGAAAGATGTAGCTTTTTTAATATTATCTAAAATAGATTCTTTAGCTTTTTGTTCTAAAATAATAGAACAACCAAGCGGTAAATGAGGAAAATTATTTTTAATTTCCTTTTCTACAGAAGTATTTGTTTTGCCTATTAAAGCCCTGAACTTACTTTCAAAATCATATTCAGGTCTGGAATTTGCAACAAAGTCTAAAACAATTAAAGCTTCTTTATCTTCTGATAATCTTAAGCCTCTTCCTAGTTGTTGTAAAAAAACAGTTAAACTTTCTGTAGGTCTTAAAAAGAGAACAGTATCAATTTCTGGAATATCAATGCCTTCATTAAATATGTCAACCACAAATAGATAATTAATCTCTTTGTTTTTGAATTTATTTCGAAGGGAATCTCTCTCTTCGCTATTTTTACTGGACAAATGCGCCGCACGAAAGCCAGAAAGTAAAAATTTCTCAGCCATAAAGATGGCATGTTCTATCGTAATACAAAAACACAACGCTCGAACATCAAAAGGGTCTTTTATATACTTGTCAATATTCGTAATTATTTCGCCTACTCTTCGGTCATTTTTAGTGTAAATATCACTCAATTCCTTTGCAACATATTTTCCTTTCTGCCAGGTTACATCACTTAAATCAATACTATCAGTAATACCAAAATATTGAAATGGACAAAGTAATTTTCTATTCAAAGCTTCAGGAAGCCTAATTTCGGCTGCTATTTTATCCGAAAAGTCTTTAATTATATCTGCTCCATCCATTCTTTCTGGTGTGGCGGTCAGTCCTAATAATATTTCAGGTGTAAAATAATTTAAAATAGGTCTATAGCTTTTCGCTTCAATATGATGTACTTCATCAATAATAATAAAATCGAAGTATGTTTTACTTAGGGATAAACCTTCTAGTCTGTTTTTAAGTGTTTGTATTGATGCAAATATGCATTCAAATTTTGTAGGTTCATACCTATCAACCCAAAGTTCTCCAAAATTATTATCTTTCAAAACTCCTCGAAATGTACTTATAGATTGTTCAAGAATTTCTTTACGATGGGCGATAAATAGTAATCGGGCTTCAGGCTTTACTTTCAAGTATCTATTAAAGTCGAATGCCGAAATTACTGTTTTACCCGTTCCTGTTGCTGCGACAATTAAATTTTTAAATCTCTGATGAATATGCCTTTCTGTATTTAGTTTTTCTAAAATTTCCTTTTGAAAAGGATATGGTTTTATATCAAAAAATGTAGTTGAAAAAATATTATTATTTTGTCCTTTTCCTTTATTTAATGCAACTTTTAGCTTTTCGGAATCTGTAAGAATATTGAATGTTTGAAACTCTTCGTTTTGCCAATAGGACTCAAATGTCTTTTGAAACTTATCAATAATATGGCCAATTTCTTTTGTGGTTATCTTTAAGTTCCACTCCAAACCATCTGTTAAAGCAGATCGAGAAAAATTTGAAGAACCAATATATCCAGTGTGAAATCCTGAATTTCTGAAGAAAAGATAAGCTTTAGCATGTAGTCTTTCATTTCCAGTGTTGTAGGATACTTTTATTTCGGTATTGCCTAAGCCCGATAATAGTTCTAAAGCCTTGTAATCCGTAGCTCCCATATATGTTGTGGTCACAATTCGCAATTTTCCGCCGCGCTTTACAAACTCCTCAAATTCTCTTTTAAGGATGATGACTCCTTTCCATTTTATAAAGGAAACAAGTAAGTCAATTCTATCAGAAGATAAAATCTCTTTTCTCAATTCGCTTTCTAAAGACAAACCAGTATTTCCGCCAGTAAATAATTCACTTTGAGTTAGTCTGGTATAAGGCGTGATTTCTTTTAAACGGGAGTCTAAATCAATAAAATTACTGTCTAATTTTTTGAATATGGCTTTCAGAATTCTCCCTTCTAAATCTATTAAATTTTCCTTAAACTCCTCATTTTTAAGTTCTTCCTTAAGTAAAACTATTATTTTATTTGAAAGTTCAATTTGGTTTTGAATGGCATTTTCTCCCTTAATCTGTTTTAATGCATAAGAAAAAACAGAAGCAATATGTTCAGATAAAACGCTAGAAGCTTCCGTTTTATCAATATTCGTAAATTTATATTGAAAAACATCTTTATCAAGTTCTTCAATTTTAGCTGCAATAAGTTTGGTAACTAGTTCTTCATAAATTCCTTGATTCATGCTGTAAATTTATTTTTCAAATAAAACAATAACCCCCCTACCGCAACACCAACTTCGTAATCACTTCTTTCCCTAACTCTTCGTTGAGCATCGCCATGATTTTGCTTTTTCCAAGGCTTAATTCTTCGCGTAAAACGGAGGATGAGAGCGATACAAATAAGGTCTCGTGTCGCAATTCTATCGCCGTCGTGTAATTGTTTACACCATTTCCCATTAATTTAGCCCAAGCCTCACGCGTATCTACACGGTCAATGCCTTTTTGCAGCTTATTTTTTTCTATAAACTCTTGTAAGGCTTCACTTATGGGGATATTGTCATTGCGTCTTTTTGCCATTATTCCGTGATCTGTATGGGTTCGTATCTTTTATAGGTATAGCTAACATTCTCGCTTGTTCGAACTGTAAAACTGTTGGCAGAAACGGCTATTAAATGTTCTATCCATTCGGTATCGGTAGCCTTATACTGTATCATATAGGTATCTTCTTTTTTAAATATCGTAAAAAGCTCCGCATCGTCACTGGTCACATAGGTGCCTTCAAAAGTAGGTTTCATTTTTTTACGAAAGCCTTCTAAGCTGTCTAATTTAATGAAATCTATAGTTTCGTTGATCGTGTATTCTTTGGTTTGCCCATCGGGAAACCTCACTTTTTCAATTTCCCAATACCCGTTTAGCTGGTTTAATTCAGTTTCCGAAAGGCTGTTTGAGCAACTGGTTATAGCCAGAACTAGTACAATAAATAGGCTGTTTTTTAAAGAGATCATTTTAGTTCGAATTTTTTACGAGAAAATCAATAAACATTTTTTGTTGGTCTATAAAAAAATTATGAGAACAATGATCTGCATAAAGTACATTTTCGCTCCCGATGAGTGCTTTTAAGGTGTCAACTTGTGCGCTATCGTATAGGCCGTCTTCTTTGCCATATAGTCCATAGATAGCCATATTTTTATTTTTTAAATCTTGTAAAGCTTCTGTAAGGTTTAGACTGGTGTATTTTTCGTTTTTCCAAAACCCCATAGGAGCTTTGTACTCCATTTTTGAAGCATAATTTTTTAATTCGCTATCGCTGTTGAACAACTGGTACAATGCCATAGCTTCTGGACTAGGGTTTTTAGTGGTGTAAAAACCGTTTTGCATGGCATGTGCAAAGGTATAAGAGCTGTATTCTAAACTTTTTGAATCCATATTTTCTAGCAGGGTGATATAGTTCAGATTTACCGTGTCATTCTTCTCGGTATAGATCTCTTTAGCACTCGCAATAATTGTTTTCAAGGTTTGTTGCATTTGAATCGGGGCGCCAACAAGCCATAAGTTTGTGACCTTATCTGGGTGTTTCTGGGCGAATTGGGTGGCTACAACGCCACCAAAACTATGGCCCAACAAACTCGCTTTTTCTAGCTTAAATTGGGCATATATAGTTAATATATCAGCAAAGGTTTCATCGAAGGTATAGGCTGCTTTTAATGGCTCAGATCTTCCTTCGCCGCGGCGATCATACGAAATGACAAAAAAACCATTTTCACTTAATTGTACTGCTGTAGTTTTTTCAAACGCCACACTGTTATACCCTGGTCCACCGTGAAGAAAAAGAATAGGTTTATCAGTGGTTTTTCCAAAAGTTTGTATGGCGATGTTTTGCCCAACCACCATAAGACTTGTGAAAACAAAAATTAGAAGTAAAAGGATGTTTTTCATTTTATGGTTATAATTTTTTATTTTAAGTTCTACTCTCTACTCTCTACTCTCTACTCTCTACTCTCTACTCTCT
>TARA_R110002051_G_scaffold100897_2_pt1 | contig 24740 bp, 21 predicted proteins | sample TARA_R110002051 | Tara Oceans TARA_R110002051 (sample SAMEA4397023) | marine metagenome | biome: Polar Biome; feature: [MES] marine water layer (ENVO:01000295) within the mesopelagic zone...; material: water (ENVO:00002006), including particulate matter (ENVO:01000060) such...
CATGCCGGCGCTGGACCATGCTGCGAGGTCGAGCATATGGCCACCCAGCATGAGCGGCACGAACACCAAGGCGTTCTTGGCCCATTGATGCAGGCGCGCCTCCTTGATCCAATCCCTGAGCCGTGTGGGACGCTTTATGGTGTGCTCGATGTCGGTCAGGCGGGCGGCCGCGCGCTCCACGCCACCGGTGGTTTCGACAAGAACGCCGGCTTTCGCGACTTTCCAGACGGCAAGGTCAGTCTTGCTGTCGCCGGCATAGACGAAGCCATCGGGAAACATTTCGGCCAGCTTTTGAGCCTTTGTGGCGCCCTTGAGATTGGTGATGCCATCGGATGCGATGGTCTTGTCGATAAAGGGGAAGCGGTGAGCGATGCGTATGGCCAGCAGGCTGTCTGCCGCTGTAGCCAGAATGATTTGACGGCCTTTTGCCTTTTCGGCCTCGGCGTAGGCGACAAGCTCGGCGTTGAGCGGGATGTCGTCGACCTCGAGGGTCACCTGGCTGGCCAGTTGCTGCTTGAGATGCGCCTTGCCCTTGAGGAGCCAGAGCACGAGGGAAAACAGGCCGAACGGGTTCTGCTTGAGATAGGCGAAAACCGTCTCGTGCAGCAGATCGGTGCGGATCAGGGTGTCGTCGAGATCGAGAACGAGCGGGAGAAGGCCCGATCGGGGTTTCCGGTCGGCACGGGTCTGTTTGACCGCAACAGCTGATTTGGGCATCGCACCTGCTCACTTTGCAAATTTCGCCCCGTTATCGCGGGCGCGAAGCTGTGGTGCAAAGAAAACAGCAAATAAGCGTTAATCAGGCGCGACGCGCAAATCAGTCAAATGCACGACAAAATTTACGCTTTATCGATCTGGCTTAATATGGTGCAAACAGGATCGATAAAATCGTACCTGTTTATCAAGCATCTAGTTCGCCACGAATTTTTCGTCGAAGGCATAGCCCGCGCCGCGGACGGTGCGGATGGGGTCCTTGACCCGCCCCCGATTGATGGCCTTGCGCAGCCGGCCGACATGGACGTCCACGGTGCGCTCGTCGACATAGACATCGGTGCCCCAGACGCCATCGAGCAATTGCTCGCGCGAATAGACGCGGCCGGGATTGCCCATGAGATATTCGAGCAGGCGGTACTCGGTGGGGCCGAGATGGACTTCCTTGCCCGAGCGGCGGACGCGATGGGTGGTGCGGTCGAGTTCGATATCGCCCGCCTTGAGGATAGCGGCGATCAACTGCGGGTTCGACCGGCGCAAAAGGGCGTTGATGCGGGCCATCAGCTCGGGAAGCGAAAAGGGTTTGACGACATAGTCGTCGGCCCCGGTCGCCAGACCGCGCACCCGCTCTTCTTCCTCGCCGCGTGCGGTGAGCATGATGATCGGGATGCGGGCGGTATCGGTGCGGGCGCGGATGCGGCGGCAGATCTCGATGCCCGAAGTGCCCGGCAGCATCCAGTCGAGCAGGATGATATCGGGCGTGTTTTCGGCGATGCGCAGCATGGCCTCTTCGGCATCTTCGGCGGTTGCGACGGAAAAATCTTCCGCCTCGAGATTGTATCGCAGAAGTTCGACGAGATCGGCCTCGTCTTCGACAACAAGAACCTGAGGGATCATCGACTAGCCCTTGATCTGCTCACGCTTGAAATCCTCGACGTCCGACGTCAGTGACTGGCCGGTCGCAAGGAAATAGGCCTGCTCTGCTATGTTGGTCGAGTGATCGCCCACCCGCTCAAGATTTTTGCCGCAGAACAGAAGGTGCGTACACATGGTGATATTACGCGGATCTTCCATCATGTAGGTGAGGAGTTCGCGGAACAGGGAAACATAGAGCGCATCGACGTCGGTATCGCGCTCGACCACATCGACCGCCATGTCCTTGTCGCGCGCCGCAAAGGCATCGAGGGCCAGCTTGACCTGGCGCTGGACGAGTTCGCCCATGTGGCGCAGCCCGTTCTTGAACTGGCTCGACATGCCGATGCCTTCGAACTGGGTGGAGCGACGGGCCGTCGACTTGGCCATGTCGCCGATGCGTTCGAGATCGTTGGCGACGTGAATGGAAGCGATGACAAGGCGCAGGTCCTGCGCCATGGGCTGGCGCCGGGCGATGATCGAGACCGCCATCTCATCGATCTGGGCCTGCATGGCGTCGACCTTCTTGTCGGCGGCCACAGTGGCCAGCGCAAGGTCGGCATCGGAGCGGATCAGGGCGTCGGTGGCGTTGGAAATCGCCTTTTCGACAAGCCCGCCCATTTCCGAGATCGAACGGGCCAACTCGATCAGTTCATCTTCGTAGGAGCTAACGATATGTTCGCTTGAATTGGGCATGACGTGGGTCTCCTACCCGATGCGGCCGGTGATGTAATCCTGGGTGCGCTTTTCCCTGGGATTGGTGAAGATGGATTCGGTCGGACCTTCCTCGATCAGCTTGCCCAGGTGGAAGAACGCGGTCTTTTGCGAGACGCGCGCGGCCTGCTGCATGGAGTGGGTGACGATAACGATGGTGTAATTGGCACGCAATTCGTCGATCAGCTCCTCAATGATCGCGGTTGCGATCGGATCGAGTGCCGAGCAGGGCTCGTCCATGAGGATGACTTCGGGACCGACCGCTATGGCGCGCGCGATGCACAGGCGCTGCTGCTGGCCACCCGACAGGCCGGTGCCGGGCGAATGCAGCCGGTCCTTGACCTCTTCGAACAGCCCCGCCTTTTGCAGCGAAGTCACGACGATTTCTTCAAGATCGGACTTGTTGCGGGCCAGTCCGTGGATCTTGGGGCCATAGGCAACGTTTTCAAATATCGATTTGGGGAACGGATTGGGCTTTTGGAACACCATACCGATCCGGGCGCGCAGTTCGACCACGTCGAGGCTGGCGTCGTAAAGATTGTCGCCGTCGAGGGCGACGGTGCCGGTGACCCGGCAGCCCTCGATGGTATCGTTCATACGATTGATGCAGCGCAGGAATGTGGATTTGCCGCATCCCGAAGGGCCGATAAAGGCGCTGACAGCCTTTTCGGGAATGTCGATCGAAACGTCGAACAGCGCCTGTTTTTCATTGTAGAAGACCGAAACGTCTTCCGCCTTGAGGCGCGCGGGGTGCCCGGTATCGTCGGGCGTGCGGACTGTCTGGAAGCCGGCCTCGCCAGCTGTCGTGTTGCTCTGGTTCATCGGAGGCATTGCACTCCTGTCCATTGTGGTTCCGATTGTCATTTGCGGCGCTCCAATCGTGTGCGCAGGAAGATGGCGATGGCATTCAACAGGATCATCATGCCCAAAAGGACCATAATGGCAGCCGATGTCCGCGCCTCAAAGAAGTTCCGGTTTTCGTTGCCCTGCCAGAGATAGATCTGAACCGGCAGAGCCGTCGCCGAATCCAGCGGATTGGCGGGAATGTTGGCGATGAACGCGCTCATGCCGATCAGCAGCAGAGGTGCCGTCTCGCCAAGGGCCTGGGCCACACCGATGATGGTGGCGGTCAGAATGCCGGGGAACGTCAGCGGCAGAACATGGTGGAACACGGTCTGGTTGCGCGAGGCACCAAGCCCGAGCGCCGCCTGACGGAGCGAGGGCGAAACAGCACGCAATGACGAGCGGGTCGCAATGATGATGGTGGGCAGGGTCATCAGGGTCAGCACAAGGCCGCCAACCAGCGGTGCCGAGCGCGGCAGGCCAAGATAGTTGATGAACACAGCCGCGCCGAGCAAACCGAAGACGATGGAGGGCACGGCCGCGAGATTGTTGATGTTGACTTCGATGAGGTCGGTCCAGCGGTTCTTGGGCGCGAACTCCTCAAGATAGACCGCGCTGGCAACGCCGAGCGGAACGGCCAGCACGATCACCACCATCATCATGTAGAGTGAACCCATGAACGCGCCGGCCAGACCAGCCGAAGCAGGAGCGGAGCGGCTATCGACATTGGTAAAGATGTGCCAGGCGAAATCGAAGCTTATGGCACCCTCCTCCAAGAGCCGATCGGCAAGCTGGCGTGTCTGGGGAGAAAGCTGCTGGCGCTCGTCAGCCAGCGAACGGTCGATGGTGCCCTTGAGCCAGTTGTCGGTGTTGGCGGAGGCCAGTATTGTCACCGGCACGGTCTGCCCGAGCACGTCGGGATTGGCGAAATAGCGATCGCGCAGCTGGAAGCGGGCGGCCGATGTTACGAGCTCGAGAACATCGCGGCTTTCGATTTCCAGATCGGGCACGGCGGTGCGAACAGCGGTTTCGACGATGGCGTTCCAGTTGGACAAAGTAACGTCGCGCTGCCACTGAACCATCGCCGCTTGATAATCGGCATCGGACGCGCTGTCCGAACGGTCTGGCTGGGGACCGCCTTCAACCAGTTCGGGATCGAAATAGGCTTCGACATGGAGCGTCGACTGCCAGAAGGACGGCAGGCCCTTGGAGATAATCATCCCGAACAGGATGGCAACGAAGCCCAGCGCAGCGGCAATCGACAGGATGCCGGCCCAGCGAAACATGGTTTCATTGCGATGGCGCCGCGCAAGACTCTTGCGAACGCGTTCGCGCTTGGCATCGCTGGATTCGGGGCTGGAGAGCAATGTGTCGACCATGGCTATTCGTATTGCTCCCTGAACTTGCGGACGATGTAGAGTGCCAGGACGTTCAGCAGCAGGGTCATGACAAAGAGTGTCAGGCCAAGCGCGAAGGCCACGAGAGATTGAGGGCTGGTGAAATCGGCATCGCCGGTGAGCTGATTGACGATGCTCACGGTCACGGTGGAGGTGGGCTCGGCCGGATTGAAGCGCAGCACGGGGCTGTTGCCGGCGGCCAGCACCACGATCATGGTCTCGCCGATTGCCCGGCTGACGGCGAGCAGGATGGCGCCCACAACGCCGGGCAAAGCAGCCGGCAGCAGAACCTTGCGGATGGTTTCCGATTGCGTCGCGCCCAGCCCGAGCGAACCGTCGCGCATGGTGCGGGGAACCTGGGCGATGATGTCGTCACTGAGCGAAGAGATGAAGGGGATGATCATGATCCCCATGACCACGCCTGCCGTCAGCGCACTTGTCGCCCTGATGTCCACACCGATCATGTTGCCCAGGCCGGCAAAGAACGGCCCCACGGTAACCAGGGCGAAAAAGCCGTAAACGATGGTGGGAATGCCGGCCAGCACCTCGATGATGGGCTTGACCACGTTGCGCACATTGGGGGGCGCGTACTGGGAGAGATAGATGGCCGACATCAAGCCAATCGGCACTGCAACCAGCATGGCGATTAGGCTGATCATGACAGTGCCCCAGAGCAGCGGCAGCAGGCCATATTCGCCAGCCGACCCGGTGCCCGAGCTCTGGAACCGGGGGTTCCAGGTGGTGCCGAAGAAGAAGTCGAGCGGGTTGATGAAGGAGAAAAACCGCAGGGCGTCGGCAAGCAGCGAAAGCACGATACCGAGCGTGGTCAGCACCGCGACGGTGGAGCAGGCAATAAGGCCGATACGGACGGCGATTTCGACTTCGGTTCGGGCCCGCAGCCGCAAGCCGATGCGCCGCTGAGCAAAAAAGAGCCCGCCGGCGCCAAGCGCCGCGGCGGCGCCGATCACGGCAAGGAACGAAACGAGCTGGAAGGTCTCAAAGGCCTGGGCGGCAGCCAATTCCTCGGGCGCGGGCTCACCGACCACGCCAAATCCGTTGGCGATGGCCTGGACACGGTTGATGACGGCCTGCACCTGGACCTGGGTAAGCTGCGCCGTTTCAGGCGGCAGTTGTGCGAGAATGAAGCTGCGCGTGACCGTTTCGCTGAACAGCGCCCACAGGCCGAGCACGATGATTGCCGGAAGCAGCGCGAAAAGGGCGGCGAGAACGCCGTGATAGATGGGGCGCGAATGCAGGCGCTCGGTGCCACCGCTGGCAAGCCTGCGGCTGCGCGACCAGCCTATCTGATAAGAGAGCGTGAGAAGAACCAACAAAAGTGCGGCGATAACGAGAGCGTTCACGGCGAACTGGTCCTTCCAGATGGGCCGGGGCCTGGGACCCGGCGCGGACTGTAATTTATATGGAGGACCCCGGGATGGCCGGGATCCTCCGATCTTGCAAGTGCCGATTACTGCGGCTGATACTGGTCGCCATTGTTGAAGGCATCGAGCTGTTCTGCAAGGAACTCGCTCGAAGCAGGAACCAGACCAGCGCCTTCAAGCGTGCCACCGGAACCGGCCATCTGGTCGGACAGGAAGAAGGCAACGTAGTCTTCGATGCCAGGGATCACGCCGACATGAGCGCCCTTGACGTAGAACTGCAGCGGGCGGGAGATCGGGTATTCGCCCGAAGCGATGGTCTCGAGCGTGGGCTCCACGCCGGAAACGGTTGCGACCTTGAGGGTGTCGCGGTTCTGGTCGTAGAAGGAGAGACCGAAGACGCCGATTGCTTCGGGGTTCGACTGCAGGCGAGCCAGAGTTTCGGTGTAGTCACCGGCGATCTCGACCACCACGTCCTGACGCGGGGTCAGGCAAGCGGCTTCCATGGCTTCCTCGTCCATTTCGGGCAGGCCGGCTTCTTCGCAACCAAGCGCCAGAACGCGCTCGTCGAAGACTTCACGGGTGCCGTGATTGGTGCCGGGGATGGCAACGAAGATGTCCTGGTCGGGAAGCGAAGAGTCGATTTCGGACCAGTTGGTGTAGGGGTTGTCGACCAGTTCGCCGTCGACGGGAACCTGAGCGGCGATGGCGTTGTAGAGGTGAACGGGTTCGAGAGCGAAATCGCCCTGGTCGATACCGGTGGCGAACACGATGCCGTCAAAGCCGAAGATCACTTCGCGAACATCTTCGACGCCGTTGGCCACGCAGCCTTCAAGCTCGCTGGCGCTCATCTTGGACGAGGAGTTGGCGATGTCGAGGGTCGCTTCACCGACGCCTTCGCAAAGCTGACGCTTGCCGCCGCCCGAGCCGCCGCCGGCAACGTTGGGCGTGTTGTAATCGGGGAATGCGTTACCGAATTCCTCGGCAACGATCGAGGAGAACGGCAGAACGGTCGACGAGCCGGCGATCTGGATGGTGTCGCGGCTCTGAGCCTGGGCAGCGGTTGCGCCAAGAGCGGCAACGACGGCCACCGCGGCGGCGCTGGCGTAAAGTGCGGTTTTCATGATTCTGATCTTCCTTTGTGTCAGAAGCGTCCGGGCATTTTTGCCCCTTGGGTTTGATGAAGCCGGACATGTGTCCTTGCGGCTCCATCTCGAAAACAGGGGCAACCTAGGACCGGCAGCTAAAGGTTCTATGTCTTTTTCGTGACACTTGGATGACAATATAAGATGCTGATATTGCAAAGAAAAATTCGCAGCGCCTTGTGGGAAACTGCGCATTGGCAACGTTTGTGACAAAGAGGCGGTCAGCGGGGCAGGAGGATTTCCACGCGTGTGCCCTCGCCCAGTTTCGAGCGGATGGAGAGCAGGCCGTGATGGCGGGCGACGATGTGTTTGACGATGGCCAGGCCCAGGCCCGTGCCCTTTTTCTTGCGGTTGGCTTCCGCATCGCCGCGATAGAAACGCTCGGTGAGGCGCGGTACGTGTTCTTCGGCGATTCCCGCGCCGAAATCGGTCACGGTGATGGCGTGGTGGGCACCTGAGCGGCTGGCGCCGGCGACCAATGCGATCTCCACCCTGCCCCCGTCGCCGCCATATTTGATGGCGTTGTCGGCAAGGTTTTCGAGGACCTCGAACAATTCCTGGCGGTCGCCGATGATGGTCACGGGCTCGTCGGGCAATTTGAGATCGAGAACAAGTTGGGCGGCGGTGACCTTGGGTTCGAGGGTTTCTGCAACCTCGCGCAGCAGCAGGTTGAGATTGACCTCGGTGGTCGGCTTGACGTGCTGGCGCAATTCGATGCGCGAGAGCGAGAGCAGATCATCGATCAGGCTCGACATGCGCTCGGACTGGCTGCGCATGATGCCCAGAAACCGGCCACGCGCCGCCTCGTCCTTTGCGGCCGGGCCCTGCAGTGTGTCGATGAAGCCCATGAGCGAGGTCAGTGGGGTGCGCAATTCGTGGCTGGCATTGGCGATGAAATCGCCGCGCATGCGGTCGGTGCGCTTCTGCTCGGTGAAATCGTAAAGGGTGATCGCAACGAAACTGCGCTCCTCGCTGGGCCGATAGGGGACGACGGACGCGCGGTACCAGGTTTCGTTGGGCACCGGGATGTGCAGTTCGCTGCCTTGGGCGGTCCCGGTCTCGATGGCCTTGTCGATGGCTTCGACGAGATCGGGATCACGCAGGGTGAAGGCCAGAGGATCGCCGGTTCGGGCACGGGGAAAGCGTTTGAGCGCCGCCGGGTTGCGATAGATGAGCACGGCGCGTTCATTGATGATGAGGCAGGGTTCGGTCAGAATATCGGAGAACTGCTCGACGGCCCCGTCGATACCGACCAGCGCGCCGGCCTGTTTGGTTTCGACATCGGAATTGAGTGAAGCGCGCGTTGCGATGGCGGTTATGGCGGCGATTGCAAGAATCACCACGCCCGAATCGAGGAGAGCGAGCCTGCCCAATACCGCCAATGCCAGAACAATAAGCACGGCAGCGCCGCCGACCAGCAGCGGTGAAACCATGACGATCGGCCGGCCCACCTCGGGTCGCGTCCTCACCCTCTGTCCTGTGCTCATTGCAAATGAATCATCAATCATGACAATGGCCATATAGCGCGTGCATGACAATGGCATGATGCAACGGGCGCATCCGATTATGACAGCTGCGACACAAAACGCCGAAGAGGACTTGATCTATATGGACGGCTTCGACCTCGAAAATCCCGAACTCGACGAAACGATCAAGGATCGGGCGCTGACCAGCGGCGGCTATCCTTACACCGAAAAGATGAAGACCAAGGATTACGAAAAGCATCTGCGCGCTCTGCAGATCGAACTGGTCAAGCTTCAGCGTCATCTGGCCGAGAGCGGGGAACGTGTGCTGGCGCTGTTCGAGGGGCGTGACTCGGCCGGAAAGGGCGGCACGATCAAGCGCTTTCTGGAAAACCTCAATCCGCGCAACGCGCGCACCGTTGCTTTGCCCGTCCCCTCGGATCGGGAACGGACGCAATGGTATTTCCAGCGTTATGTGACGCATCTGCCATCTGGCGGCGAGATCGTGCTGTTCGACCGCTCATGGTACAATCGCGCAGTGGTCGAGCCCGTCATGGGCTTTTGCACGCCGAGCCAGACCGAAAATTTCCTGCATGAGGCGCCGCCTTTCGAGCGGATGATCGCCGAGGAAGGCATCCATCTGTTCAAGTTCTGGCTCGAGATCGGGCGGGAAATGCAGCTCAAGCGTTTCCACGACCGCCAGCACGACCCGCTCAAGATCTGGAAGCTGTCGCCGGTCGATCTCAAGGCTCTGGAAAAGTGGGACGAATACACCAAGGCGCGCAACAAGATGTTTGTGGCGACCGATACGCCGGACACGCCCTGGACGCTGATCCGGGCCAATGACAAGAAGCGCGCCCGGATCGCCGCGATCCAGTCGGTTTTGTGGCCCATCGATTATGCCGACAAGGATTTTTCGGCCATCGGGGAAATCGACCACAAGATCGTCATGTCGCCCGAAGGCTTCCTCGCCAAGACCGGATAGGCTATGGCGGGACGCAAAACGGGGAGGATACGCGTGAGCCGGACAGCAGTTTCCATCGGGGAAGCGATGATCGAAATGAGCGGGGGCGAGGATCGCACCTACAGGCAGGGCTTTGCCGGGGACACGCTCAACACCGCCTATTACCTCAACGCGCTTCTCGATGCGGACTGGCGGGTGCGCTATGCGACCGCCGTGGGCGACGACCTTTATTCGCGCCAGATGGTTGAGTTTATCGGGCAGACCGGGATCGATACAGGCGCGATCCGCACCATCAAGGGCAAGCGCGCCGGGCTTTACATGATCCATCAGGCCGATGGAGACCGCCACTTCACCTATTGGCGCGATACTTCGGCCGCAAAGCTGCTGGCGGACGATGCGACGGCGCTCGAGGCCGCGCTGGAGGATGCCGAGCTGATCTATTTTTCAGGCATCACGCTGGCCATTCTTGCACCCGAAGCCCGCGAGCGGCTGGTTGCGGCGGTTGGCGCGCGGCGGACAGCCGGGGCCATGGTGGCTTTCGACCCCAATGTCAGGCCTGCTCTGTGGGCCGACAACCAGAGCGTTGTTCATGCGCTGACGGAAGCGGCAAAGGTTTCGAGCATCGTCTTGCCCACCCACGCCGACGAGGTTCCCTATTTCGGCGATGCGGACGATGAGGCGACCGCGCGGCGCTATCTGGCGGCGGGCTGTGAGGAAGTCGTTGTCAAGAACGGCGCCGATCCGGCGCTTGTGGTCACAGGTGAGGGGGAGTGGCGTGTTGGCGCAAGAAAAGTCGCCAGCGTGGTCGATGCGACCGGAGCCGGCGACAGTTTCAATGGCGGATATCTGGCCGCGCGTCTGGGTGGCGCCAGCCCCGAACATGCTGCCAGGGCCGGGCACGCCACCGCCTCGGTGGTCATCGGCCATCATGGGGCATTGATCCCCAAGGAAGCACTCGGGAAAGCCGGCTAGTGCTTTGAACCTTTGTCGAAGCCGCGCCGGATGGTTCGAAGGCCGAGGAATACGGCGATCAGCGCGACGGGCGAGAGGATAGAGATGGCAAGCGTCTTGTCCCAGCCTGTCGCCTCCAGCGGTCCTGCCAGCGCGTAGCCCAATATGCCGATCAGATAATAGGTGATGGCGATGGTCGAAAGGCCCTCGACGGTGTGCTGGAGCCGGAACTGGCTGCGGGCCGTTTCGGCGATGGTTTCGAGCACCGATTTGTTCTGGATCTGCATATCGAGGCTGATGCGCACATTGAGCAATTCGACGGCCCGCTCGAGCTTATCGAGCAGGACGGCGAGCCGCTTGTCCATGGCCTCGCAGGTGGCCAACGCCGGCTCGACCCGGTTGCCGATAAAGCTCGAAAGCGAGGAGCCCTGCCCCAGGGTCGTTTCGCGCAGCTTTTCGAGCCGGTTGCGCAGGATCGCGCCATAGGCATAGGCCGCGGCGAAGCGATAATTGAGCTGCTCGGAAATCTGCCCCGAGCGCACGGCAAGCGCGTGCAGGCTCTTAAGCCGATCCTGCACCGCATCGGTGGTTTCGACCGCCGAAAGGTCGGTCATCACGTCGGTTAGCCCCATTTCAACGGCTCTTAGATCGGGGCCTGTCCGGCGGGCCAGCGGCAGGGCCAGAAGCGCCATGTTGCGGTAGGTCTCGATTTCGAGAATGCGGCGCAGGGTGATGGCGCGGCGCAGCGGCGAGAGCTTTCCGGCGGCAAATTCGAAGCGGATGAACTTGTCCTTGTCGGGCACGAAATCGGTGGCCAATTGGGCGTTGGCATGCTCGACGGCGACAAGACACAAGCTGGTGGGATTGAACGAGGGAAACACCCGCTCGGGCAATTCGGGCTCGTCCATCAGATCGACGCGCATGGCGCCCACCAGTTCGGCCTCGCCCAGAACGTCGAGCCCGATATCGGTGGGCCAGCTCTCGGCATCGGTCAGCGGGGTATACCACGTTATGGTGATGAATTCGGTGTGAAACTCCCAACTCGCGACCCGTTCGGGGGTGGTGAACTGGTACTGCCGGCTGGCATCGTCCTTGACCGCATGACCGTTGTCAGCCGCGAACTGGCGGAATTCTTCCATGGCCTTTCGCATGCCGCCCGAGCGATTGGGCACGGTCAGCACAAGACGGCGCACGCGCATACTGGGTGCAACGAGTTCGACAGGTCGCGCGTGCAGTTCGGCCAGAACCGCTTCGCGGTAGGGATGGTCAGCTATTGGTGCCGCGCACATTGTTTCCGAGCCTTTAAAACAATATCGCTCTACCCTACGCCCTCTGAAAAGCCATACCCATCCATCTTTGGTGTGATGCGCGCTTTTGACCTAGTAAGCCTTGCCTTCGCGCTCTTTCATATAGGCCAGTTCCTCGGGTGTGGATGGGCGCCCCAAAGCCGCGTTGCGAAGCGGAAACCGGCCAAACCGGGCGATGATGTCGTGATGCTCGAGGGCATAGGTGAGATAATCATCATGGCCCAGGGCTTTGAACAGCCTCACGGACTCTTGCTGAATTACAGCCGATTCCGAGTGCTGGTAAGGGGTGTAGGCAAAGAGCCTTTCATCGACCGAAAGCTCTGCGTCGAGGCCGCGCGAAACGATCTCCTGGGCCAGCGCCAGCGCCATGGTGTCGGATGCAAACGCCCTGGCGCTGTCGCGATTGAACTGTCGCGAGAGCTGGTCGAGCAGAATGATCTCTGCCAGCCGGCCCCTGGCCGTTTCGCGCCAGGTCCAAAGTTCGGAGCGAATGGCTTTTTCATGAGCATCGCCCAGGCGCGCCGCGCAGCGGGCATCGAATTCAGGGTCGTTGGCATACCAGTCTTCGAGCCCGTGTTCGACAAACCAGAAGTCGATTACATCATCAGGCTGCATGACCCTGTCTCCAATCTTGTTTTGTTCGCATTGTGGGTTTCGCCGCGGCCTTTGCCCGGCAATACTGGCGGGGAACTGATTCCCCTCGTTTGTCGGAGTGTGTTTCACAAATGGTTGCTTGGTCCAGCCAGCAGGATGAGGCCCTCAAAGCCGTGGCAGCGTGGCTCAAGGACGAGAACGGGCCGCAGGTGTTCCGGCTGTTCGGCTGGGCGGGCACGGGGAAATCGACGCTGGCCCGGCATCTGGCCCAGGACGTCAAGACGGTCAAATATGCAGCGTTTACCGGCAAGGCGGCGCTGGTGATGCGCAAGCGCGGGTGCAAGGGGGCCTCGACCATCCACTCGCTTATCTATACGCGAATTTCCGAAAAGGAAGGCGAGCCGCGCTTTGTGCTCGACCCTGAATCGGCGGCGGCGGATGCCGATCTGATCGTCATCGATGAGGTTTCGATGGTCGATGAGGTGCTGGGCACCGACCTGCTTTCATTCGGCACCAAGGTTCTGGTGCTGGGCGATCCGTTCCAGCTTCCGCCGGTGCAGGGCGAAGGTTTTTTCACGGCGCAGGATCCCGACGTGATGCTGACGGAAATTCACCGGCAGGCGGCGGACAATCCGATCGTCAGACTTTCGCTCGATATCCGCGAGGGCCGCGGGCTCGATTATGGCACCTATGGCGAAAGCAAGGTTGTCTCGCGCCGCGAGGTCGACCAATCCGAAGTGCTCAACGCTGGTCAGGTGCTGGTGGGGCGCAACAAGACGCGGCTCGATTACAACAACCGGATACGGGAATTGAAGGGCCTGCCCACCGACATTCCGGTCAAGGGCGACCGGTTGGTGTGCCTGCGGAACAACCCGCAGAAAAAGCTGCTGAACGGGCAGATCTGGACGCTCAATTCGATCAAGAAGCGCGCCGGCGGCACCTTGGAAATGACCATCGATCCCGAAGAGGCCGACCGGACGTCAGTGCAGACCAAGGTGCGCGCGCATCAGAGCTTTTTTACCGGCGAGGATGCGGAAATGAGCTGGCAGCTGCGCCGGCAATACGATGAATTCACCTATGGCTATTGCCTGACCGTTCACAAATCGCAGGGCAGCCAGTGGGACAGCGTGTATCTGTTCGACGAGAGTTTCGTGTTTCGCGACGAGGCGCAGCGCTGGCTCTATACGGGCATCACCCGGGCGGCGGAGCGCATAACCGTCGTGCGCTAGACGCCCTGCAGCACCAATATCCCGACACGCTGCCGGTGCGCCGGATCGCCCAAACAGAAGAACGCGCGGCGGGTCAGGCGTCTTCGACAGGCTGAGCCTTTTGCAGGATTTCGGCGGCCTCGGGGTTGAGGGCCGTGCTTTTTTGCCGGGGCTTGAACGAAGGGGTTGGCCGGGGGCCCGTGACATTGCCGAACATGAGCGTGGCACCCTCGCTCAGCCCACCGGCGATATCGAGTTCGAACCGCGCCTTGTCGCGCTCGCGGACCTGCTGGAGAATGTCGGCGGCCTCTTCTTCATCGACGCCCAGACCGACCAGGGTCTCGTAGCCGAAGACAAACGCCGATTCGAGCATCTCGCGGATCTGATAGTCCACGCCCAGGTGAACCAGTTCGACAGCGTGCTCGCGGTCGAAGGCACGGACATAGAGCTGTGCGAGCGGGTATTCGGATTTGACGCGCTCGGCGATCCGGGTCGCGTCGGCGGGTCTGTCGATACAGACCAGAATTGCCGTGGCGGTCGATGCACCGGCGGCGTGGAGGATTTCGGGGCGTGTGCCGTCGCCGTAATAGATCTTGAACCCGAAATTGGCTGCCGCCTGGATCATTTCGACGTCGTTGTCGATGATGGTGACATCGACGCCCTTGGCCAGAAGTGGCTGGCTGACGATCTGGGAAAAGCGGCCAAAGCCGATGATGAGAACCGTGCCAGCCAGGCCGTCGGCAATTTCAACGCCGTCGAGATTTGGTGCCTGGCGCGGCATCATGCGGTTCATCGCTATGATGGCGATGGGGGTGAGAACCATCGAGACAATGACGGTGCTGGTGAGAATGGCATTCATTTCCGCATCGAGGATGCCCACGCCAAGGGCCGCAGAAAACAGGACGAAAGCGAACTCGCCGCCTTGCGCCATGAGCACCGAACGCTCGAGCGCCTCGCCATGGCTGGAGCGTAGCAGGCGGGCGATGGCGTAGATGCCGGCGAATTTGACGGCCATATAGACGATGACGGCCACGATGATGAAGGGGTAGTTCTGGGCGATGACGCCCAGATCGAGCGACATGCCAACGGCAATGAAAAACAGCCCGAGCAGTATGCCGCGAAACGGCTCGATATCGGCTTCGAGCTGGTGGCGGAAGGTCGATTCGGAGAGAAGGACACCGGCAAGGAAGGCGCCCATGGCCATGGAAAGCCCACTCATGTTCATGGCCAGCGCGGCGCCGAGCACGACCAGCAGGGCGGCGGCGGTCATCACTTCACGGGCATGGGCATTGGCGAGAATGCGGAACAGGGGATTGAGCAGGAAGCGCCCGACCAGCACAAGGCCGACCAGCGCACCGACGGCGATTGCGATATCGATCAGGCGCTGGCTCATGGTTACGGTTTCGGCCTGCGGGGCAATGAACGCCACAAGGGCCAGAAGGGGCACGATGGCGAGGTCCTCGAGCAGGAGGACCGAGACCATTTTCTGGCCGGCCGCGGTCGAGATTTCCCCGCGCTCCTCAAGCACCTGAAAGACGATGGCCGTCGAGGTCAGCACAAAGCCGAGCCCGGCGATCAGGGCAATTGTCGGCGACAGGCCCATCAATATTCCGGCCCCCGTCATCAGTGCGGCGCAGGTTGCAACCTGCAGGACGCCGAGCCCGAAAATCTGTTTGCGCAGGCTCCAGAGGCGCTGGGGCTGCATTTCGAGCCCGATGATAAACAGGAACATGACGACGCCGAGTTCGGCGGTGTGCAGGATGGTGTCGGGGTGGGTTATGACGGCAAGGCCGAACGGGCCGATGGCGAGACCGGCGGCCAGATAGCCGAGCACGGAACCGAGACCGATTCGCTTGAAAATGGGAACGGCAACGACACCGGCCGCCAGAATCCCGACGACTGGAAGAAGATCAAAACCATGTGCCGCTTCACCAGCCATCCTGTTCCCCGATGTATCGATTGTCCCGCTACGCTAAGCCAGACCGAAGCGTGCGACAAGGTGCTTGACAGTGGTGTGCCGGTGTTTTAGTTATATAGCACACTACACGGAAGCACACATGACCCAGTGGCGCGACGACCAACCGATATTTCTGCAAATCCGGCAAAGGATGATCGAGATGATCCTCAACGGGGCGATCAATGAGGGCGACCCCCTGCCCTCTGTCCGACAAGTGGCGACCGATCTTTCGGTCAACCCATTGACGGTAACCAAATCATACCAGTCACTGGTGGATATGGGCACCGTGGAAAAACGCCGGGGGCTCGGCATGTATGTGACCGAGGGGGCGCGGGCTGCCCTTCTGGCCCATGAAAGAGACAAATTTCTCAAAGAGGACTGGCCGGCGATTGCGGCGCGGATTTCAGCGCTCGGGCTTTCCACCGGTGATCTGCTCAAAGATGGAGACGAGAAATGACCGCTGAAAACCCGATCGTTTCCGCGCGCGGTCTGCGCAAGCAGTTCGGCAAGAACGAGATATTGCACGGGCTCGATTTCGACATTCCGGCCGGCCGCATCTACGGGCTGGTCGGGCACAATGGCGCGGGCAAGACCACGACGCTCAATGCGCTGCTGGGCCTGACCCAGTGCGAGGGCAAGATCGAGGTTTTAGGGCTCGACCCCTTCGCCAACCGCGCCACGCTGATGAACGATGTGGCGTTCATATCCGACGTCGCATCCCTGCCCCGGTTCCTTCGGGTGCGGGAGTTGTTTGCTCTCCTAAGCAACATCCATCCCAATTTTTCCCAGGACAAGGCACGCGATTTTCTTTCGGGCACCGACATCAAGCCCGAAGCCAAGATCAAGAACCTTTCCAAGGGGATGATCGCCCAGCTTCATCTTGCCGTGGTCATGGCGATCGACGCCAAGCTTCTGGTGCTGGACGAACCCACGCTGGGACTCGACATCACCTATCGCAAGCGGTTTTACCGGCGGCTGCTCGAAGACTACATGACCGAGGAGCGCACGCTCTTGATCACCACCCATCAGGTGGACGAAATCGAGTTCATGCTCTCGGACATCATGTTCATCCGCGATGGTGAGCTGATCGTCCATATGCAGATGGAAACGGTCAACACGCGCTATTGCCAGTTGGTGATTGCCGACCCCACCCATCTCGATGCCGCCAGGGCACTAAATCCAGTCTATATCGAAAGCCGGTTCGGCCAGACGGTCATGATCTTTGACGGTGTGGACCGCGAAACACTGGCACCGCTGGGCCAGATTTCCACCCCGAGCCTTTCGGACCTTTTCGTCGCGCTCATGCAGCGTGAAACTCATAATGCGGGAGCTGCCTGATGCAGGCCTTCATTGCGCTTATCAAACGCGAATATCTCGAGCATCGCGGCGCGTTCATCTACGGCCCGATCCTGTTGCTGGCACTGGGATCTCTGGCGGCGATCTATGCCGTGTTCGGGACCGATTTCCGCGGCGAGTTCAGCGGAACCCTGCCCACGGTGCTGCGCTTTTACGAAACGGCCTTTGCACTGGGGGCGGCAGGGTGGCTGGTTTATCTGATCATCATGCTGTTCTTTTACTACGGTGATGCCTTTTCGGCCGACAGCCGCAACAATTCGATGCTGTTCTGGAAATCGATGCCCCAGAGCGATCTGAAAATCTTCGGGTCCAAGGTGGCCGCATCGCTCACGGTGTTTCCCACGGCGATCCTGCTTGCGCTGGCCATCACCGGGGTGATCGCCTATCTGCCGACAGTGGTCGCCAGCAATTTCCTTGGCGGGTTCGCACCGCCAACCATAGGGGAAACGCTGGGCGCCTGGGTCAACATCATGGCCTCGGCCATCGTGCTGTTTGCGATCGCCCTGCTCTGGTACCTGCCGTTCCTGGCGTGGGTGGGGCTGCTGGGCACCATATTCAAACGCTGGGCCATTCCGCTGGCCTTCCTGATACCGGCGGTGATCGGGCTGTTCGAACGGGTCGTGATGCGCAACATATTGCAGGAGGGCGCCTTTTGGGCATTCATCACGCAGCGGTTCGAACTGAGTTTCGAGGGCCTCGATTTCGAGGGCTACTGGCTGGCCGGGCAGCCCTGGAACGGATTGGAACTGGCTACACTGATGCTATCAGGAGTCGATTGGATCCAGCTTGTCGGCGGGGTCGCGGTTGCCGTGGTTCTTATCTATGCAGCCAGCGAGTATCGCAGGCGATATATCCTGACCTGAACCATTCCTAGTCGTGCGGTTGAACCGGAAAAGTCTCCAACTTTTCCTGACCACACTCAAAAAAGGCCGCCCTCCGGGGCGGCCTTTTTCGTTTAAGCCATTGTCGGCATTGAGAACTGCGCGCCTTCCTTGAGCCCCGAGGGCCAACGGGCGGTGACGGTCTTGGTGCGGGTCCAGAACTTTATCGAATCGGTGCCGTGCTGGTTGAGATCGCCGAAGGCCGAGGCCTTCCAGCCGCCGAAGGAATGGTAAGCCAGCGGGGTGGGAATGGGCACGTTGATGCCCACCATGCCGATATTGATGCGCGAGGCGAAATCGCGAGCCGTATCGCCATCGCGGGTAAAGATGGCGACGCCATTGCCATAGGGGTGCCTGAGCGGCAGCGAAAGGGCCTCCTCATAGGTGGGGGCACGAACGACCGAAAGCACCGGGCCGAAAATCTCCTCGCGGTAGATGTCCATGTCGGGGGTGACGCGGTCGAACAGCGTGCCGCCGACGAAATAGCCGTTTTCATATCCCTGCAAGGAGAAGCCGCGACCATCGACGACGAGATCGGCGCCCTGCGCTTTGCCGCTGTCGATGAGCGAGAGGATGCGCTGCTGCGCCGCGCTGGTGATCACCGGGCCAAGGTCGGTTGCGGGATCGGTGTAAGGACCGATTTTCAGGCCTTCGACGCGTGGCGTGAGCGCGGCGACCAGACGGTCGGCGGTTTCCTCGCCGACCGGGACGGCGACCGAGATTGCCATGCAGCGTTCGCCCGCCGAGCCATAGCCGGCACCGATCAGCGCATCGGCGGCCTTTTCGATATCGGCGTCGGGCATGATGATCATGTGATTCTTGGCGCCGCCGAAGGCCTGCACACGCTTGCCGTGGGCAGCGGAGGTCGCATAGATGTGCCGAGCGACGGGCGTGGAGCCGACAAAACTCACGCCGCCAATTTCATCGTGGGCGAGGATGGCATCGACGGCGGTCCTGTCGCCATTGACGACGTTGAGAATACCGGCGGGGAGGCCCGCCTCGATCATCAGTTCGGCCAGCCGCATGGGGACCGAGGGGGCGCGTTCGGAGGGCTTGAGAATGAAGGCGTTGCCCGCCGCAATGGCGGGGGCGAACATCCACATGGGGATCATGGCCGGGAAATTGAACGGGGTTATGCCCGCGCCTATGCCGAGCGGCTGACGCATTGAATACATATCGATCCCCGGACCGGCCCCTTCGGTGAACTCGCCCTTTTGCAGATGGGGGATGCCGCAGACAAATTCGGCGACCTCCATGCCACGCACGATATCGCCTTTGGAATCCTCGATGGTCTTGCCGTGCTCGGCCGAGAGCAGTTCGGCCAGTTCGTCCATGTGCTGGTTGACCAGAGCGACGAAGCGGAAAAACACCCGCGCCCGGCGCTGGGGATTGGTGGCGGCCCAAGCCGGCTGGGCTGCGGCTGCGGAGCTGATGGCGGCGTCGAGGTCCGTCTTATCGGCAAGGGCGAGTTTGGCCGAGACCTCTCCGGTTGCGGGGTTGAAGATTTCTGCCGTCCGGTCCGAATGGCCCGCAAATTGGGTGCCGTCGATGAAATGCCTGATGGTCTTCATTGCTCGCTCCGTGAAAAATCCCCGCGAGAATGAACGTCTATTATTATAGCATCAACGTGATAGATTTCACATTCGATGTGCAAAAACCGTAGAGCCAAATGAACTGGGACGATATTCGAATATTCCTGGCGATCGCGCGCGCGGGGCAGATCCTGGCCGCGGCGCGGGGACTGGGCGTCAATCATGCGACGGTGGCGCGGCGGTTGGGTGCGCTTGAAGACTCCATGGGCGCGCGGCTTTTCGTGCGGCGCACCAATGGGTGCGATCTGACCGCGGAGGGTGAAGCCCTGCTCGAGCGCGCCGAGCTCATGGAAACCGCTGCACTCAGCGCGCAATCGGTGATCGGGGGCACCGATGCGGCGATTTCGGGCACCGTCAGGGTTGGGGCGCCGGACGGGTTCGGGGTGGGGTTTCTGGCATCGAGGCTGGGCCAGTTGCGCGCCCGGCATCCGGGCCTGACGGTGCAACTGGTGCCCGTGCCGCGCAGCTTTTCACTATCGCGCCGTGAAGCCGATATCGCGATTACCGTGGCGCGGCCGACCGAGGGGCGGCTGGTGTGTCGCAAGCTTGTCGATTACCGGCTCGGGCTCTACGCATCGTCCGACTATGTCAAACAGCGCGGCCTGCCCAAAACGGTGGCCGATCTGAAAGATCATAGTCTTGTGGGCTACGTGGAGGATTTGATTTTCACGCCCTCGCTCGATTATGCCCGCGACATCTGGAAAGGCTGGCGCTCCGATATCGAGGTGTCGAGCGCACTCGGTCAGACCGAGGCGGTCCGGGGCGGCGCCGGCATCGGCATCCTGCACGATTTCCTGGCGCACAGACATGGCGAACTGGTGCCGGTCTTGCCCGAACTGGGACTGGTGCGGAACTACTGGACGGTGATGCACGAGGATGTGCGAGCGATCAAACGGGTTTCGGTGGTGGCCGATTTCATCGCCGAAACCGTGTCGCTGGCACGCGAGGACTTCTCCCGGACAGGGCGCGCCTGATTCGAGACGGGGAAGTATGGAACAGCAGCAAGCCTTTGAGAATCCCTCTTATTCTTAAACCCACTCAAACATTCGTGCAGAACCGGTGAAGCAAAACAGGGTTGCCAGAGTTATGAAATCAGGCCAACATGATCATGGTCTTAACCAAGCGAAAGGAGGTGATCCAATGTCTAGTGAGATCCGCGCAGGCGGGAGCGACTTTGGGTATGAGGTGATTTCGACGAGGCAGCCCTCGGCGAAGTAAACCCTTCTCTCCGAACCGCTTGGTGCAAACGGTTCCAACGGTTCAAGTCACCCCGTGTGACGGTATCATGGAAGGACTGTTCGAGTTATCGGACAGTCCTTTTTCTTTTGGCCGCTTGATTGGCGTGCACGACGCGCCTAAATTGTCCATCGGCGTTTCACGATGGAACGCTTCATTTTTTAGATCTACGTTCTCAGGGCGGGGTGAAAGTCCCCACCGGCGGTGACAGTCTTTGGGACTGAAGCCCGCGAGCGCCGCGCCAGATTGGCGAGGGTCAGCAGATTCGGTGCAACTCCGAAGCCGACGGTCATAGTCCGGATGAGAGAGAACGGGAATTGCGCCTTGTCGCGTGCCGATATCCTTTGAGGGTGCGGAGCGCTCGCGGTGTCGTCTCCCGTAACCCTGAGGAAACTGGTTACGGAAAGGACGACAGATGAACCAGATTTCCTCCCTGCCCCACGCACCCGTTCTGGGCGCCGCATTCATGGTCGGGGCCGGCATTACTTTTGCCATTACCAACATTTTGACGCCGATCATCACCTATCAGATGGGTGTGCCCTCCACAGCCGTGGTGTTCTGGCAATATATTATTGCAACGCTTTTTGCCCTGCCGCTGATCCTGCGGATCGGGGTTTCGAAGTTGCGCACAAAACATCCCTATTGGCACGAGATCCGCGCGTTGCTTTCGGCGCTCGGCGTGCAGTTCTTCGCCTTCGGGTTCGCGCTGGGTGTGCCGGTCTGGCAGATGGTGGCGCTGTCGATGACGGGGCCGTTCTTCATTCTGCTCGGCGCAACGCTGTTTCTGGGCGAACGCCTGACCGTGCAGCGGCTTGGCGCGACGATTACCGGTTTTGTCGGTGCCGTGATGGTCTCCCAGATCGGCACCGAGCAGTTCACTCTCGCTTCGCTTTTGCCCGTATTGGCGGCGCTGTGCTGGGGTTCGGTTTCGGTCATCACGCGTTATCTGAGCCGCGACGAAGAGCCTGAATCGCTCACGCTTTACATGCTGGTGCTGATTACACCCAACCACTTTCTGATCGGGTTGCTGGTTGGCATAGCCGTCGCGGTGCTGCCGGTGGGCGCGTTGCCGGCAGGACTGGCGACAGGGTTCGATTTTCAACTTCCGTTGGGCGATCCGTTGATGCTGATCGTGCTCTTGGGGCTGGTGACGGCCGGGGCGCAGTATTTCCTGAGCTTTGCCTACAAGGTGGCCGACGCCACCTATCTGCAGCCTTTCGATGATCTCAAACTGCCGCTCAATACGCTTTTGGGCTGGGTCGCTCTTTCGCAGGTACCGGCCATCTGGTTCTGGCCGGGTGCGCTTTTGATCCTCGGCGCGTCGAGCTTCATCCTGTGGAGCGAGCGCCGGGCAACGCCGAGCCGGCTACAGATGGCATAGACTTTATGTTGTCGCGCTTCCGAACCGGATAAGTGGTGCCCATCCCCGATCGGGTCGAGGACATGCTTATCCTGGAAGCACTCTAGAGCCTCACCCAGCAGCCATCGCGATGGCTGTGCGCGATGGCATGTATGGTCTTTTCGATGGCCAGCCCCTCTTGAAAATCGATGACGTGCGCCGTCTCCCCGGAGATGGCGCACATCACTTCGCGGGCTTCGATGATTTTGAGCTCGTTGAACCCCAGACCGTGGCCGGGCGCGGGAATGAATTTGTCATAGGGCGGATGGATGGGCGCTGTCAGCACGGTGCGGAACCCCTGTTCGCTGGCCCGGCCCTCGCGGGTGAAGATCTGGAGTTCGTTCATGCGCTCCTGATCGTAGGCGATGGTGCCTTCGGACCCGAAAATCTGGATCGCGATACGGCCCTTGCGGCCCCAGGCGGAGCGCGAAAGCTGGATCGCGCCCGATACGCCGCCCGCAAAGCGCAGAAGAATGTGGGCGATATCGAAGGTCTCCACCTCGCGGTCCTTGCCGTCCTGAGTGGGGCGGGTGGGGAACGGTTTGGCAAGGTCGGCCATGACCTGTTCGGCGGGGCCGAGCAATTTCGAGAGGATCGAGAGCGGATGGACGCCGAAATCATCAAGCGCGCCATAGCCTGAACTCGCCTCGCTCTTCCAATAAAAGAGCGCAGCAGGGTCGGCCATGAAGTCTTCGTCCATTTCGACCCGCACCGAATGGACCCTGCCGATCGCCCCTTCGGCCAGCAATTTTCCGATGTGGCGGATGAGCGGGTTCTGGATGTAATTGTACCCCAAGACCGCCACCCGGCCCGAAGCTCGCGCCGCTTCGGCCATGCGCTCGGCATCGGCAAAGGCGGGAGCCATTGGTTTTTCGCACCAGACATGCTTGCCGGCCCCGAGCGCGGCGATGGCCATTTCGGGGTGGAAGGCATTGGGCGTGGTTATGGAAACAATATCAACATCGGGGTCGGCGATCAGCTCGCGCCAGTCGCCTGTCGATTTGGCAAAGCCCAGCGCCGCGGCCTGCTTTGCCGCCAGATCGGCATTGGCTTCGGCGAGGTGGACAAGACGGGGGCGCTCGACATCGCCGAAGACCGGCGCGACGGCGTTCCAGGCGAGCGCGTGGCACTTGCCCATATAGCCGGTTCCGATGAGGCCGACGCCGAGGGATGTCATTGAAGCGCTCCGGACAAAAAAAGACGGCGGAATATGGGAAACCCATATTGCCGCCGGAGGTTGCTCTTGCCCTTCGCGCTCTCGCGAAGGAGGCTAGAATACGCGCCTTGGCGGGAAAATTTCAAGGATAATGGCTATAAAACGGCGCGATTTGTGTCGCGCCGTTTTTCTTTTGTCACAGTCGGGCGTCTTTGATGGCCCTGTTACTGGTAGTCTGCGGCGTTGGACGCATCGACAAGAACGGTGCCGGTATCGACCCACTCCTCGATGGTTTCCCCGTTGTTCAGAGCAATCAGGGACTCGATGCCGAAGCGGCCCATATTGTCGGGCGCCTGGGCGATCGAGGCCGTCATTTCGCCGGCAATGATGGAATTGGCGGCGTCGGGATTGGCGTCAAAGCCGACGACCATGACGCTTTCGAGCATGGCGGCCTGCTTGAGCGCCTCGACGGCACCGAGCGCCATGTTGTCGTTGGACGCGAAAATGCCTTTGATGTTGGGATTGCCCGCCAGAATGGTTTCGGCAACAGACAGACCCATGGCGCGATCCCAGTTGGCAGGCTGTTCGGCAACGATGTTGAGCCCGCATTCGGTCAGGCCGTCATGGGCGCCCTGGGCGCGCTGCTGGCCCGTCGACTGGCTGATAAGCCCCTGAAGAATGGCAACGTCGGACCCGGCTTCGAGATTGTCGCACATATATTGGGCCGCAAGCGCCGCGCCGACCTGGTTGTTGGTGCCGATAAAGGACACGCCCTCATTGGTGCCGCGGGTATCGACGAACACCACCGGGATGCCCTGCGCGATGGCGGAATCGACAACCGGGGCCAGCGCATTGGGATCGGTTGGAGCCAGCGCGATGCCGTCCACGCCCTGGGCGATCAGATCCTCGATCTGGTTGATCTGGGCCTGAACGTCGGATTCCTGGGGCGGGGCCACGACGATCACGTCGACCCCATGTTCCTCGCCGGCCGCCATGGCGCCGGCCTCGACGGCGGCCCAGAACGGATTGCCCGCGCCGGGGCCCTTCATGCCCAGAACATAGGTTTGCGCCTGAGCGCCTACGGTCATGGCGCCGAGCGCCAAGCCTGCCAGAAGCACTGCTTTCATTTCGTGGTCCTCCCTTTTCGACCAGTCTCCGTTTGATCGTCGACCGTTCCGGCTGGAGCGCACCGGACGGTCGTAAACCTTATTGTCTGACCGACGCTCTGCGGCGGACCACGTCGATCCAGACCGCAAAGATGATCACGACGCCGATCAGCACCATCTGCCAGAACGAGCTGACATTGTTGATATTGAGCCCGTTCCGCAGGAGGCCCATGATGAGCACGCCGGCCAGAACCCCCAGCACGGTGCCGCGTCCGCCAAAGAACGATGCGCCGCCGATGATGACCGCCGCGATGGCGTCGAGTTCGAGCATCAGGCCCGCATTGGGGAAACCGGAATCGGTCCGGCCCGCCAAGAGCAGCCCGCCCAGACCGGCCATGAAGCCGGAGATGACGTAAACCAGAACCAGAACCTTATCGACATTGACGCCCGAGACGCGCGCCGCCTGCGG
>TARA_R110002051_G_scaffold314950_5_pt1 | contig 24734 bp, 31 predicted proteins | sample TARA_R110002051 | Tara Oceans TARA_R110002051 (sample SAMEA4397023) | marine metagenome | biome: Polar Biome; feature: [MES] marine water layer (ENVO:01000295) within the mesopelagic zone...; material: water (ENVO:00002006), including particulate matter (ENVO:01000060) such...
TTCACAGCGTTGTCGCGTGATTGTCCCTCATCTGCCCACTAGGCCCTTACAGGGCCGTGCAGCGATTCTGTTCCATTTTTCGAACAACGCCGAGATGTTCTGTTTATCGACCCATGATCTTCGCGAGGTAGTCGAGGTCACGAACGGCGTTGATGGTCGCGGTGGCGCTCTGACCGAATGCGATCTCCCCCACCCCGTCGATCTGGATGTACGGAGTGTGATGGGCGGTGCCGCCAACGACCTCAAAGCTTAGGTATTTGTACGAGTAGAACACCGAAATTCCAGACGCCGGGCGCAGAAGGACTTCCAGTACTTCCTTCGCTGAGTGCAGGAACACCGGCCTGTACCGATCGGCACCAGGGGCTAAAGCTTCATCCATCAGTGGCTCTCCTCGACTGCGACACGATGTCGCTCAGAACCTCTATGCGGGTTGACCCCAAGCGGGTCGGTCAGGGAGCTGACTGAAAGTCAATATCATTAGCCCATGCGCAAACCCACGCTCCGGATCGCATTCTGGCTGAGCTCTCTGGCGATAGTCGCAGCCATTTTCATAGTCACGAACCAAACCACCGAGTTCCTGATTGCTTTCATCGAAGCGACAGTGGACCAAGAGGACGCTCCGAACGAAGTCGCATCCGTCGCGGCGTTGATGCCGGCTGCGGCCGTTGCAGCGATACTTGCCTTCCTTTCACACCTGAATGTGAGCCACAGAACAATGGTTCGACGTGCAGGTTGCGCTGGTCTCGTCGCAAACCATCTTCTGACCTTCTTTTATCTAGACCCACTGGCGCCGCAAGCATTCACAGCATGGTGGCTCATCCTCGGGCTTCTCTCGACCGCTTTTATCTACTCGACGGATTGGCTCAGCGCCCATCAATCAGCAAAAGTTGTCGAAAGGGAAGTCGCCGCTGCGCTTGCTCAGGATCGGGCACAGGCAGAGTCGCAGAAGCTGACTTGGAAGTTCAGTCTGCTGGCCCTGCTCGTCATCCCCTTCAGGCTCCTAACGCCGAAGGGTGACTCTGCGGTAGGCGGGCAGTAGCTCTCCGCGGATGTAACCCATCGCCACGTCGGCGGTGTCGTCAGCGGTGAAGTGGGTGTGGTCAAGGTCGTGCACGAGTTGGGCGAGCACAACATGGACGTCCCTGTCGATGTCGGGGATGGCAGCGGCGAAGTCCTCGTCACGCCATTTCTGGATGGCGCCGCGCAAGTCAGCGGTCGTCGCCTTGTCACCCAGCCCGTCGATCAGAAACTCGATGTGGGCTACCGCACCTGCGCGAGCGGCAGCGAGGGCATCCCAATTGTCGGCGGAAGTTCCGGCGCTGGCGGCAGGGCTCGACTGGATGATTCGTTGCAGCTTGACCTTGGCCGGCGCAGGGATTGTCCTGTCCGAGTCGATCACTGCCGCCACCTCAGACAGCGCAGCCGTCGATGAGTTGAGAGCTGCGGACAGTCCGGCGTTGGCGTCGAATTCGATGATGAATTTGTCGACGATCGAGCGAGCGTCATAATCATCGCCCACCACTTCAGCCAACTGAACCTGATGTTGAGCACCAGGCGTCAGCAACCGTCCCAAGTCGGTGAGCTTCGAGCTGTATTCACCTGCTGCCTGTGTGCGCGCGTACCAGTCTCGGGCCTCGGCGAGGATCTCATCTGACTCCGTTTGGCGTTGAGCGAATAGGGCATTTGCGCCCATGCTCGCGGAGATCATGTCGTCGGCGTCGGCAATCACCTGGTCAACCGTCGCAGCGGCGATCGACAATGCGATTCGGACCGCCTTAGCGACCTGCTCGTCGTCCAGTGGCAGCAGTGCCGACAGCGCGAGCTCTGCGGTTTCGATTACGTCTGAGGGGAACGTGTACGTGGGTTCGGGGGTAGGCATGAGGGTGGTGTTACTCCGTTGTTGCGTTTCTGTCCTGGCGGCCGGCTTCCGATACCACTTAGGAAAAATCTGGTTCTGCATCAATCTCTACGGCGGCGGGCTTCTGCTCCGCTTCGACCTTGCGGACTTCGGCTACGAGAAGCCGCGCAAAGTCATCCGCGACAGCGTTCGTTTCCACGAATGTGCCATCGCCCTGATTGAGAAGCACCCGTGCCAGCAGGCGAGCACGGCGCAGCGTCTCGTCGGTTTCGAGGTTCAGAGGCATCTGCGCCGCTTTCAGCGCAGCCTCATCAGGTCGCGGCTGCACGAATGTGACCATCCGCCCCAACGTACCGCCCGACATCAGCGGATTACCTCTGCGATAGAGCTGCCGCCGACCATTGCGATCTCCACACGGGCGGGGAAGGTCTCTTTCACGGCGGGGATGTGCGAAACGGTGACGACGTTGGTCTCTTCACTCAGGCGGAACAGTGTGTCGAATGTGGACAGCAGACCCTTTTCGTCCAACGCGCCCCAACCTTCGTCGAGGATGAATGTCTGAATAGGTGTGCCAGTTCCGCGAGCGATCGCCTTTGCCAGTCCCGTACGCAAAGCCAGGTCGACACGGAACTTCTGTCCGCCCGACAAGCCCTCGTAGGGGCGCACGCCAAGCGGCGTTTCGACGTAGACGGTGATTTTGTTCACCGCGGTGCCGGACTGGTTTTCGCGCGAGGTCCGAAGTTGGATGCTGAGTTCGCCGCGTGAAAGACGGTCGAGCGAAACGTTGACCGCTTCGTTCAACTCCTCGATCACTCCGGCAAGGATCATCGCGGGGATGCCGGCGGGGCTGTATGCCTTCACCAGAGTGTCGGCCACGGTCTTGCGCTCAGCCAATGCCGAACGGCGAGCCTTGGCGTCCTCCAGGCGTTGACGCTGTTCCTTTTCGACTTCAGCGACGGTGATGCGGCGCTGAACTTCACGCTGAGCCGTCTCGACATCGGTGCGGTACACGAGTCGTTCCGATTCCAGCTTCTGGCGGCGAGCTTCGATGTTCTGAACTTCGTCCGCCATTGCGGCTTCGGCGTCCGCGAGAGCGCCGACCAGCCGTGTCTCCTCGGCGGAGGCTACGGTGTTGGCTTCGATGATCGGTGTGGCGGAAGCGATTTCTGCCTCAGCCTCAGCAACAGCAGCCTTTTCTTCGTCGTCTGCTTCGGTCAGGGCGGAATCGCGTTCCGTCGCTGCTGCCGCGACCGTCTGGTCACGTTCGGTGCCGGCACGAGTCATGGTGATGTCCGCGGAATCTGCTTGCTGCTGGCGCTCGTCGAATGTGGCAATAAGCGCTTCGGCGCGCGACAGTGTTGCGGCGGCGGTACGCGCAAGGTCGTCATTGGCTGCGGCATCAGCGAGGTGGCGTGTCTGCTGTGCTGCGGCGGCATCGGCTGCGGCAAGTGCTGCCTCGCCATCGGATTTGATTGTGACCTGTCGAGTTTGGACGTCGGCGATGCCGGCACGCTGAGTTGCAACCAAGGCTGCGGCGTCTTCGGCGGTCAGGTGCTGTCCGCAGGTGAAGCATTCAACATGGTTGGCGTCAGCAAACTGTGAGAGCTTGGCGATTCGGTTCTCGAAAGCCTCAATCTCAGCCTTCGTCCCAGCCCATTCGGACTTGCAAAGAGCATGGGTGCTGCGAGCGTCTGCTGCGACAAGGCCAGCGGCCTGAGCTTGCGCTCGTGCGTCGTCTGCACTTTCGCGATGTCCGGCAACGGTGTCGGAGAGGATGGGGAGGTCACGCTTGGTCGATGCGATCTCGGCCAGTGCTGCAACGGCTGCGAGGCGGTTGCGTTCTGCGTCGGCACGGACCTGGACAAGGCGAGCGTCAGCCTGAGTGACTGTGCTGTCGTGGCGGGCTACGGCTTGGCTGCGGCTTGCGGCCGCGCGGCTGCGGGCCTGAGCTACAGCAGCCTCTGCGCGGCTCTTCGACGTGGTGGCGCTGTTGAGGGCGTTGACACGTTCGTTGCGCAGCAGGTCGAGCGCCTGGCGGGTTTCGACGGTGAGTTTGCGTGGGTCTGTGGCGCCAAGGCCAGCGAGTTCTTCGCCAACCCGGTCGATGCCGGCAAGACCCGTTTCGATCTTCTGCCCAAGGCTTTCATCTGATTCCGCTGCGGCACCCTCGACCTCGAAGTCCTCTTGAGTTTCGGGGTCGAGCAGTTCCGTCAGTTCGTCGATGCGACCGGTAACACCGTCGAGTTCTTTGCCGAGTGCGTTTGCCGCTGCCGTGGCGAGCTTGGCTTTGACGCCGTACTCGTCGAGGCCGAAGACGTTGGACAGGAGTTTGAAACGCTCTGACGGGAGGGCTGCGGAGAAGCGACCGTACTGGCCCTGCTCGGCGATCCAGGTCATTGTCGCGGTGTTGTAGTCCATGCCGAGGATCTGCACCATGTAGGCGTTGACCTCACGGATGCCCTTCTCGGTCACGGTGCGCCAGCCGGTTTTCTCCGACGGGTCAGCGATCGCCACTACGCCGGATGCGGTGCCGGAACGTGGGTACATGCGGCCGACACGGTAGCGGGTGTCTCCGATGGTGAATTCGACGCTGACGTGGCCTTGTGCCGAACCGTCAGTGATGGACTCTTCGATGGTGTTGGTCGGGAACTTGCCGTAGAACGCTACGAGGATTGACGATACAAGCAGCATCGACTTACCTGTGCCGTTCTCGCCGACTCCGATGACGAGCGACAGGTCGTTGAGGCCGATGTGCTGACGATCGCGGTACGACCAGAAGCCTTCGATTTCGATGCTGTCAATCTTCATTTCGTTCCCTCAAGTCTGTGGTTGTGTCGCGGTGGCTGGTCGGCAGCCCATCCGGCGACCTTGTCTGAAATGTCTATGCGCGGCATATCCGCGCTGGCGCGAGTTCTGCGCCAGATCCGAAACGTCTTTACGAGCCGAGGGCCTGATGGGGGTCGTAGATGTAACCCAGAGTCAATGGGTTCTGCTCAGCGAAGCGAGCTCCCGTCGCTGAGTCCACCCAGGGTTTGTCCCACTGGGGTTCAGCCGGCTCGGGTTCGCCAGTCAGCTCAAACCATCGTTTGACGGTGCGCTGATGGGTGCGTTCGCGACTGTGGCGGCTCGCCATCTGACGACGCAGACACCATGAACATGTCCGCGATCGAGAGAATGGCTGCACCCCGAAATCACGCACAGCTTCGCTGCTGGGCATGTGGGTTGTCACCAGGGCGATGTCGCCGGGTTCAATCCGCCCGTCGTGGGCGAACTGCTGGTCGCAGTATCCGGCGGTGCGGGTTCGCACTAGCTTCTCAGCCATTGGATGCCCCGCTTGCTCGCTGCTGAACCGCGATGATTTTGGCGTCGAGGGTCGCAAGCGAACGCCCGCGGTGGCCATCCAGATGTTCGTAGGCGCCCAATGCCGTCACGGCGACGTCTAGGAGCTCCGCGAGGACGTCGTGCATCGTATGTGTCAAACCCTTGCGTGGGTTCTGGCCGGTAGCGCCAATGAATGCCTCGATCACCTCACCGTTCTCTTCCGAGATTTTGGCAAGCCGGCCCCATGCGACAGCTTCGGGGTCACGGTGGGCATTGTTCGAATCAATCCACTGGCTCAGCGCAACGAGTGCGTCCTGTGCTTCGGCGCTCATGCGCTCGCGCCGAGCTGGTCGGCTGCGGCAAGCAGGTCGTCAATGTCGACAGTGTCCGCGGCATGGATTTCAGCCCAGGTGCGAAGCGCGGTGACATGATCGACCTTCTCCGGCAGGACGGTGTGTTCACTGACCGCTCGGGGCTTGGGGCGAGGTCGGGTGTCGGCAAGGATAGCTCCGGCGTCTGCGATGGTCTTGCGGACCTCTTTCGGGACTTCGGGGTTGCCGGTCTCCAGCCATACCTGAACAAGAGTTCCGGGCTCCAGCGCAGCAAGCGCCTTATCGAAGCCCGGTGCGTCCAGATCGACCGACGCCATTGGACGTGCAGGCGTGACGATCTTCTCCACGTCGATCGTGCCGTCATCGTTGATGGTGACGAGGTTGCCACCCTTGATGTCTGGCATGTCGGTGAAGGTCAGCCGGTTGGGCGAACCGGCGTAGTAGTAGCGCTCCCCCATCTTCTGCGGGGTGTGAATATGGCTCAGGGCTCCGTAGGCGAACGGCAGCTTCTCAAGCTCTTTGCGCGGCAGTACCGGCTCGGAGAACAGATGTGCGATCTCCATTTCGGAACCGCGAGTGAATCCCTTGCCTACGGCGTCGATGCGAACATCGTCGACGGTGACGTGGGAGGCCATAATCAGTGGCGAACCCGAGTCGGCTTCGTCGACGAATCGCGAGAGGATGTCGAGGCCGTATTGGGCTACACGCTGGTCGCCCTGTGCCGGCGTCAAGTCGACAGCGCCGAGCTCGTTGAGGACACGGTTCTTGGACAGCCACGGTAGGGCTGCGATCTGCTGACCGTCGGGCAGGCGAATGAGTGTGGGGTTCGAGGCGATGGACACTACGCCGCCGCGCGCGCGAAGCATTTCGGCTACGACATGAATGACGGTGCGGTGGTCGGAGGACACACCGGTCATGTGATGGTTGCCGTCGAGAAGGACGATGGGGATGCCGGCATTCGCTACGGGCGACAGTGCGTCGACGAAGAGAAGCAGAGCTTCCTGCGAGGGGCGTCCGGTCTTGAAGTTGTCGCCTGCGCTGAGGAAGAAGTCGACCTTGCGTTCCACAGCGGTTTCCGCGAGGTGTCGAAGCACCTTGTAATTGGACTCCCAGGCGGTATTCAAACCCGTCAGCGGATTGATCTGGCCGTGGGCGTCGGAGTCGATGTGCTCATCGCCGGTGTGCATAAACGTGGTCATATTCAGTCTATGCGCGGCATTTTCTGCCGGCAGCGGGTTTAGGTCCCGCAGCCGGCAGAAATTTAGGCACCGATGAGTGTGGGAGCCTCTTCGCTGTCGATTGCAGTGCGCTTCGACACCCAGTTGGGGTCGAAGGGCGGGAACTCGAACTCAGCTTCGGGCCAGAACTCCAGCAGAAACTTCTCGGGACCGCCCGAGGCTTTCACCGTCGCGCTTGTCGCAGCTTTGATCTTGATGTCCAGGCTGTCGAGGTAGACGTAGACACCGCCGGGCTCTGTCAGATACGCCGTCAGTGGCGTTGGTCCGCTAAGGCTTTCGACATGTAGTCGGGCGTAGGGTTCGAGCTCGGGAGCGTCAGGCATGGTCTTAGCTTTCGTCAGATCGGTCATGGGGCTATTCAGGTGCGTTGGCAATTTGGAGGAGGACATCGCCGTGACAGGCTCGCGGCGCACAGAAGCACACCAGGTTCTTGTCTCGGAGGTCACGGCGGGCGCGAGCCATCAGTTCGGGGTCGGCCAGCAGATGCTGTCGATACTTCTCGATGACGTCTTCGCGTGAGCCATCCGCCCCGATGGAGAAGGGGTTTCCCCACTGGCCGCTGCCGCCTCCGCGACTGCGGCCGATGTAGACAGCCCCTGGCGGCACTGTGCGGCCTTCGGCGTAGAAGTTCAGCACCACCGGTGCTGCGGACTCGCTCACGCGGCACCCAGCATTTCGTTGCGCGAGGCGTTGCGGGCTTCGAGGTGACGGCGACGCCATTCGGTGCCGAGCTCCGGCAGCGCCAACGCGCGCTTGTAGTCGCGCACCCATGACAGCCCTGCGGGGTCAAGGTGGCGCATCGCGCGGGTGACGGAGACATAGGAGAGCATGAGGTCTGCCGGCGGAACGACTTCGAGGTTGCCCTCTTCGTCCTTCGACGGGACTTTGAAATCATCGGCGATGCGGACGTGACGCCATTCAAGACCTTTGGAGACGTGAGCGGTAGCCACGACAGTGCGGGCAGACTCTTCGGGAACACAGTTCTCGATAGCGGAGATCAGACGCTCAGGCGTGTACTGATCAACGAGCTTGACCAGCGGCGCAATGTCAGCCCCGTCGTCCTCGTTGGCGTACTCCTGAACCTCTTCCCAAGACCGGAACGTGTCGAAGTGAGGGTGGCGTGTCCAGCCCTCTTCAATAAGGGACTTTGCGGCCATCGCGAGGTTCTTCATTTCGATGGCTTTGCCCTTGCCGGAGATAGCGGTGGAGATCCCGAGGCGTTGCATGTCCATGACTTCACCGATCGCTCCGGCGTTCGTCCGGCACAGCACAGCGTTGGGGATGGCTACCTTCGACTCCCAAACGGATGAAGGCTTGTCGGAGCCGCGAATGCGCAGCGAGGCGTCCAGCAGGTCGAGCCAGACGTTGGCCTCTTCTGCGATCGCTTCACCGAAACGGAATGACTGGGTGAGCTGGAAACGGTCGCCCTCGAAGTTCGCCATCGCATCGACCGCTCCACGCCACGCATAGATCGCCTGGTTGGAGTCACCGACTGCGACGATCTGCGCATGGGTTTGCGCCTGAACGACAGAGAAGATCAGCGGGTCGCTGTCTTGGGCTTCGTCGAAAAGGATGTAGTCGACGTCGAGCTTGGGGTCGGAAAGCGCCCACTGCTTGAGGTAGAAGTCGTGGGTGTACGGCAGCACACCGTCGGGGTTGATGATGTCGGCCCAATACTTCTTGGCGTAGGGCAGAAGTTGGTTGCGCAGGTCGTCGGCTTCACCGTCGGTGAGCATGAGCTGATCGGGAATCGACACCATATCCAGCGTGATTTCGCGGGCACCCGAGCGGCAGAAGTTGTTGATCGCTTCGCCAACGAGTCGCACCGACACATGGTTGGGGATGCGTCGCGAGTCGTAGGCGCCGCGTGCTGAGGCGCTGATCGCCTGATTGAGGCCCAACGCCTTTGCCCGGTCGGCGGCACGCATGCGGTTGCCCAGGTTGAGCTTGCGCTGGTTGGGGCGTCCGAACTTGTTGTAGGCCAGCGAGTGGGCGGTTTTTGCCTCAACTCGGGTGCCTTGGAACTTGTGGGTGGCTTCGACCTGAATCGCTTTGTTGAAAGCGAGGTAGAGGCCGCGGCTTTGCGGCGCGGCATCGGCGATGAAGCGCAACGTCGAAGTCTTACCCGTACCCGCACCCGCCTCGATGACAAGGTTGTTGCCTGTCTTGAATCCGTCGATTGCGGACTGCTGCTCGTCTGTGGGTGGGTAGCTCATGGTCGTAAGTCCTTTTCAGGCGGTTTGTGGTCGGTGTCCAAAAGCTCTATGCGCGGCATTTTTGATCGTTAGTGGTGGTAGTCGAAAAAGACTTGCCATCCGGTCTGCTTAGCGCCGGGTTTCGGCTCCGACACCGTGAGTTCCAAGGTGATTTCGTTGAGTTCCTGCTTCGGTCGGCTGATGCTGACCAGAGCAAGGCCCTCGCCGTCGCGCATGACTACGGCTCGGACTTCGAGGTCGGAAATCTCCGGCTTCTCGTTCATCATCGCGATGCCGGCGGTACGTGCTGCGGATTGTGATTCGAAGTGTTTGCTGACGGAACGCCCATTGATGTCGCTGAGGAAGTAGCGCGTGACAGCTTTGCCTTCGGTCGCCGCCGCTTGGGGTTTGCGCAGCTTGGGAAGCGATGCAATGCGGATGCCGATGACGGTCGAGCCATGAGCTTCGCGAACGTCGTCCCACATGTTGCCGAGATAGCCGCTTCGCAGTTGACGAAGTTGTTCGGCTGAGACTTGAAACTTGTGCTTCGAGGTCTTCTCCACAGTGTCCGCTTCGTCGCAGACGGGGATAGCTACCGATCGGCCGTCGTAGACCTCAAATCCCGGGTTGTCGTCAGCACATTTTGCGGCGTGCGGGGACATCAGCGGGTAGTTCTCGGTCCAGCCGGCGCGTGCATTGTCGTGGCGGTCACGCTCGTGGTGGCTCCAGTCCTGAACTGCGAAGTGGATTGCGTCGCGAGCGGTGCTGGCGAGGTCGAGGCCGACGATCGAAGAGTGTGTGCTGTGTCCCATGTGATTTTTATGCGCGGCACACAGCACACCCCCTACTACTTCTTGTCGAGCTCGCGCAGCTTCTGGCGTGCGCGCAAACCCAGCTCTGATTCAGCCTTCGCCATGTCCTCTAGGTAGCTGGACGAGGGGCTGATGCCTTCTTTGCGGCGCTGCTCGCGGTAGTCCAGCTCGTTGAAAGCCGCTTCACTTTCGATGCGTTCCACGGTCGAGCGTGCGACATTGGGGTTCTCCAACGCTGCGATTCGCACAAAGTCAGCATGGTGCTGTGACGCGCGCTCGATCTGCTCAGAGGTGGCGTTGGGGTTGCCCGCGATGGCGACCATGAAGTCATCTTCTGCCTCGGTCTCCAAGAAGTGTTGAAGGTCCTCGACGGTGGCATCAGGCGACTTGCAGGCACGCACACCATCCCAGTAGGGCAGGCGCGGGCGCTCTGCCGGTGCGCTCAGGGCCACGTCACCTTCGGGACGGTTGTGGGTGCCGAACTCGCCGGCGTTGCCGGACTCTCCGGTGGTGGCTTTGCGGATGATGTTTGTCATACGCAGATTGGGTGCGGCAACACCGGCGACGCCGCACTCAAAGGGGATATGACAACAGTAGAAGCACGCCAGCCCGCAGGTCGCCCCACCGGCGGACAGTTTGCGGCACGCGAACGTTCCGAATCCGAAGCGATTCTCAACTCCCCACTTGTGGAGCTCGGTGAGTTCGGGCAGTGGAAGAACGGCGGTCAGGCCAGCGGAGCCTCAATCATCGAATCTCCCGTATCTGACCGCGAACATAACTATTGGCTCTGCCTGGAGTCAGGCGCCAACCGCAGCGGCTACATCAACGTCTGCCCCTCGGAGTTCGGTGTCGAGCATCCCGAGCTCGGTCTCGGCAACGCCAACGACCGCCTCTACGTCGGCACCGAAAACATCCGCGGACAAGGCGGGCTGGAGATGCAGTACTGCGCCGCCTCCGATGTCGAAGAGTATGCCGAGCAGGTCATGGAGCTCGAAGCCAACAACGAACTCGATGCGTTTGAATCCAAGATCCTGAAGGCGCTGCGCGAAGAGACCGGTGACGACAACCTCGACATCATTTTCAGCTCCGGCGGCGAAGCCTGGGATGACGTTTCGGTCATCTACAACAGCCAGGTTGTCGATATGGCGCCGATCCACACCGTGAACCCCGACGGCAGCATCGAGGCCAGCACCTCGAACCTCATGGCCCACCTCGAAAGCAAACCCGCCTATCACCAGGTCGTACACGGACGCATCGGTGACGCGGTCATTCAGCGGCTGATGGCCGAACGTTTCAACGACTAGAAAAGAGACCCACGATGACTACACATAAGAACCAGGCCGGACAGCCCTCCCCCAACGGCGGCCACTTCGCCGCAAAGACCCATGAGGACGATGAGATCGTTCTCGACTCGGGATTCATCCCCCAGCCGATCGAGCCGCTGGAGCTCCCCAGCGACGACTGGCGTACGGGCGGTATCGGTTCCGAAGAGGACTTCGAGGACGCCTACGACGTTGTCGAAGCACCTGATGGCAGCACCGTCTGGGAGCTGGACGATGTCATCTCGCACGACATTGACGAGAACCGCATCTGGACGCTGATGGATGGCGACGACGACAAGGTCATCGCGACCTCCGGCTTCTATCGCGTAGACACCATCGGCTACGTCGTCACCTCGAAGCCGCGTGAAAACATCAACGAGGACTATGTCTGGTCACAGCCAGACCCCGAAGTCGAAGAGGATCGCAACGGTGAGGGTTTCGATGACGAATACGGCATCAGCGAACACGAAGCGCTCGACGCTGAAAGCTATGACGATGAGGGGCTAGACGAAGCCGAATAGGAGGCTGTCTTCATCCATCGTCGAGCCGGACGTCCCAAGCATTCTTGCGGGGCGTCCGGCTCAGTCGTTTGTAGCCTGCGTTTCGCTCCAGACCGGGGCACCGTCTGCGAAGCCGACCATGACTGCATCACTCAGATCTCGATATGAACGGACCCTGGTGAGCGTCTGCCCGCCGTTGTCCACCTCGATTGTCACCACTGAGACTTCGCCCGTAGTGCTCACCGCTGCGATCGACGCGCAGATGTCGCCCTCGGAGTAGCAGATGCTTTCGACGCCGGCTGGGGTGCCGGCATCCATCTGATCAGCCCAGAGGCCAAACCGTGCATCGACTGCGGATGCCACAGTGTTGAGCGTGCGGGCGGCACCGGTTGACTGGATTGTACTGGCGCCAGTGGCGACAAGCGCCGTGATCAATGCCGCAGCGGCCATTGCAAACATCGCTGCTGCGACGGCGCTGCCCTCTTCGTCAGCCAGATGGGTTCGGATCAGTTTCATGGGGTCTCCGTCGAAGTCGTATCGCCAGTCCACACTCCGCCGCCAGGCAGGTCGGTGGTGAAGGCGAAGGGGCGTGCATGACGTGAGCCGTCACCGGTGATTCCCGTCAGGGTGATGAGGCGCGGCTCGATCGAGTCCCAATGGGCTTCAGTTGCACCCTCCGGCCGAGGCTCGTCCGATGCGGTGAAAGCGCCGTCAGTGATCGTCAAGCTGCGCCCGGCAGCATTGTTGTAGACGAACTGTGCGTCTGCTCCAGCGTTCGCCATTGTGTCGAACTCAGCGGCGTAGCCACTGTCACAGGTGCCTGAGCTCAGCAAAGCTCCGGACTTCGCCACCCGAATTCGGCCTGCGGTGTCGATCGACCATGTGCTGGTCACGCAGCCTGCGGCATCGACTGCGGTGAAACCCTTGTCGTCGGTGGCCGCCAGCGCCACGGAGGACGCCATATCCTGACGGAACTGCATCTCTGTCGTCTGCTGCTCTACTACGGCCTGAGATCGTGCCAGGGAGCTGATGGTGACGCTGCTGAGGCCGATGATCAGGCCGACGATAGCGGCGAGAGTGGCTGTGCTGACCATCGCACCGATCATCACCTCGGGCAGAGAGATTCCACTGTCGTCGGCGAGCCGGCGGCGAAGCGTTTCGAGTCGCATCATCAGTTTGTCTCCTCTGCTGCGGTGACGATCTGTCGATCGAAGATCAGGCAGCGGTCGTAGTCGGCTGCCGTGGGTGCCACCGCATTGATGTCGGCGCAATCGTCGGATGAGGTCTTGCCGGTGATCACGCGAATGGTCGAGAGCCCATCCCCGTTGTCGATCTGGACTCGGGTGACAGCTACGGTGCGTGCGGGGCTGACAAAATCTTCAGTGGAGGCTGTGGTTGCCACGGAGCTAGGCGCTGCGGCGATGACGGACTGTGCCGAACGCAACGCCGTCTCCTGGGCGGATACGTCGGCTACGCGGCTAGTGGCGGCGGAGATCGACGTGACGGCGAAAACCAGAGCTGTGGTGGCGATCCCGAGGATGAAGACGCCGACCATTGCGTCGATGAGGGCGGTGCCTCGCTCATCGCTGAGCCGGGCGCGAATGGCTGTGATCGACATGTATCTCCCGAGGTCGGTTGGCGGGAGGTTCCCCGCCGACTAAAGGACATGCGGCGAAATCGCCGGGGATGCAGAAAAGCGGGTGACATTCTCCGAAGAGAACATCACCCGCTTGGGGCTACCTGACTGCGGTCAGGAGGCTTCGACTAGCGTGCGTCGACGAATTCTCCGTCGAGTACGGTTACGCCGGTGGGCAGGTCTGCCTCAACAACGTCGTCAGCCGTTGCGCCGGTGTTGTCTACCGAGTAGATCTTGCCGGTCGGGCTTACCGAGTAAGCGGTGTAGGCGTTACCAGTGACCTCGATCACGATGGATTCGCTGTCCTGGAGAAGGCTCTCACCAGCAGCGTTTCCGAGTCCGACGAGTTCGTCGAGGCCAACGTAAACGCCAGCGCCATCAGCGGACGAGAAGCTGTACTGAACGCTCTCAGCGGTCGAAACTGCTCCGAGTGCCTGCTCAGCGGCCTTGTCCTGCGTGAACGGGATCAGCGCGAATACAGACGCGACGATACCGGTCGAGATGATTCCGATGATGATTACACCGACAACGATCGACGCGAGGTCGATTACACCGTGCTCAGCAACCGAGGCGCGAATGCCCTTCTTGCGGAGGTCAGCCATGCGAGCCTGGATCTTGTGCGCGTTGAGGTTCTTCAAGTTTTGGTCCTTTGGGGGTAAGTCGAAGCCGCAAAGAATGTTCGCGGCGAGTGGGATATTTCCCTCTCACCCCCTAGAGAGAAGAGGCGCGCAAAAATGGACAAAAACATTTGAAATTGTTTTCGGATGCACAAACGGGGCGGCCTCTCGTGAGAGAAACCGCCCCGCGTTTAGTGCCGCAGAACCCCGGCATTGGCTGGGTTAGTGCCGGAAGGACTAGCCAACGGGAATCGGCACGTCCGTGGGAGAAACCGATCCACCGCTCTTGTCGAACTCCATCAACGCCGGGAACATCGCGTACATCGGCATGATCACAGACACCACCAGAAGTCCGGCGACACCGTAAACCAGATAGTTCACCAGCGGCTCGACCATCTTGGAGAAAACTTCCAGTCGCTGGTCGGCTTCTTCGCGATACTCGGGCGCGAGCTCAGTCATAATGTCGATCTGCTGCTTCACCGACGGTGCGCTGGCCAACATGTAGCGTGCGTTATCCGGGTAGAGGTACGAGTCCGCAAACTCCATCAGCGTCGCACCGCCAGTGCGCATCTTCTGCGCATGCTGTGTCGCCGCCCACGCCATCGCCTCGTTGCCGCAACCGGCACCCGCAGACTCCAAAGACACCGGCTCACCCCGACCTGTGACGAGGTTGGCCGACAGCAGGTCGAACATTCGTGATGCGGCGCTGAGCTGAATGATCGGCCCGACAAGAGGCAGCCGCACCGACATCCCATCCATGTATCGCAGAACCTTGTCACTGCGCCGGCCCCAGGTGAACCAGAAGATGCAGAAGAGAATGATCAGGATGATGATGGCGGCAATGACATATTTCACCACCTCCGCCGCGCCGAGGACGATGCCGACGACCGGTGGGGTTTCGGCGTTGAGCGCGGTGAACGCACCGATGAGTCCGGGGATGATCAGCGCCGAAGCCACATAGAGAAGCACCAGGCACAGCGCGAGCATGAAGCCCGGCTGGATCAATGCCGTCAGGAGTTTGCGCTTGACGCTCTGTGACTGCTGAATGAGCTTCGCCGCGCGCAGCAAGGACTTCTGGAGATCCTTTGATGTGGGGGCTGCGCTGATGAGTTCGCGCACAGTCCTGGGGAACACGTCTTCAGCCAGAATCACCTGCTTGAATGTCGCGCCCTGGTTTCGCATCCCGTCGGCGGCGCGCGTGTACGCACGACCTACGCTGTAGCGCCGGAATTCCTTGCCGGTCACTTCCAGCGCTCGGGCTTCTGCCTCACCGACACGCAAGATCATCGCGAGCGTGCGCAGCGACTGCGACAACGTCATCGGGTTGGTTTTGCGCCCATTGTAGAGAACGATTTTGGGGGTCTTGAGGTTGACCCCGCGGGCGCCGGGGCCGCCGTTCTTCTCCGAAGTGGTCGAACTCATGCTTTGACTCCTGCTCGATCGAGGCTGTCTTTGAGAGATTTGGGCTTACGGGCGTTATCCATCGCCGTTTGGTACTCGACCTTGCCTGCTGTCACTAGGTCGAAAAGTGACTGCTCCAACGTCACGCAGCCAGCGGTTGACTCCATCGACTGGTGCATCATGTTCGAGCGGGCTTCGTCAGAGATGATGTCGGCGAAGTTCAAGTCGTTGATCAAAATTTCTCGCGCTGGGACAACGCCGCCGCCAGCCTTGGGCACCAGCTTCTGCACCATGATCGCCAGCAGCGACTGGGCGAGAGCCGACCGGATCTGCGGCTGCTCAGCGGCCGGGAACTGGCGGATGAACGAGTCGATCGCCTCCGTGACGGAGCCGGCGTGCGCCGTGGTGATGACGAGGTGGCCGGTGGTGGCTGCGTGCAGCGCTGCCTTGGCCGTGGCGGGGTTCAGAAGCTCTCCGACGACAATGACGTTGGGCTTTGAACGCAAGGCGTTCTCGATGCCGCTGGCGAAGTCTGAGGCATGGACGCCGATCTCGCGCTGGGTGAACATAGAGTCGCCGATGGGCGAATGGACGAACTCGATCGGATCTTCGATGAGGTAGACGTGCTGGTCCTTCTCCTGGTTGATGCGGTTGATCAGCGAGGCGATCGCCGTGGTCTTACCCGAGCCCGTTGGACCCTCGATGAGGATGAGGCCGGCGGTGCGGTTGATCAGCTCCTGGATGACGCGAGGCACCCCGATAGCGTCGGCGTCGGGGATGTCCGCGGGGATCAGTCGGAACGTCACAGTCAGTCCTTCGGTGGTCTTTCGGAACGAGGCGCGGACACGCCACTTGCCGGTGTCGAAAGCCACACTGGTGTGGCCACGATCGCCCAGCGGTTCAGCGTTCTTATCTCCGGCCGTCGCGGTGTCCAGCCAGCCCTGAATATGCTCACTGCGGAAGATCGAAGGTGGTGACGAATCCCGCTTCAGCACGCCCTGAGTTAGTAGCCATACGCCTCGTTGAGGTACGACATGGATGTCGGAGACTCCGCGTGCACCAGCGGCGTCGATGATCATGTACAGATGCTCGGTAGAGCCCGGCACGACAGCCACGGGGGCTACATTCACATCAGTCATTATCGGAACTCCAGTCAGGGGGAAGAATCGGCCGAGGGAAAGTCAGGGGCCGACACTGATTTAGATGCGGCGAATCACGAATGCTGACCGAGCACACGATGAATTTCTTCCCAATCGGTGATGCCCTCATCGACCAGGCGGGCAGCGTCCGTCTTGAAAGTCGATTCGCTGCTGTCGCTGGCGATGCGCTTGATCTCCGCGATCGGCTTGTCTCGCATGACCGCCTCAGTCAGCTCATCGGTGACGCGAAGAACCTCGTGGACCGGCACACGGCCGCGGTACTTCTTTGACTCGTCAGCGCCATCCCAGTCGGGGTTGAGCTTGCGGACAAGGCGCTGGGATACGACGCCGAGTACGGCATCCATGACCGACAGCGGACCATCCTCGGACAGCTCGATCAGACGCAGCAGCGCCGTGACGTTGTCGTTGGCGTGGATGGTGGTGATGACCTGGCGACCAGCCTTAGCCTGACGGACCCCGGCACCAGCAGTGGCCTTGTCACGGATCTCGCCGAGAAACAGGGTGTCGTAGTCAGAGCGCACGAGCACTGGCAGCAGTGCAGGGAACCCAGCGCCGTTAGATTCATCGACTTCGAGCTGGGTGAGCCCGGGGAGGTCGCGCTCGACCGGGTCTTCGACAGACCATACGGTGCGGTTTGGGGTCGCCACACGCATCAATGCCGCGTGGGCTGTGGTGGTCTTCCCCGAACCCATCGGTCCGGCAATGAGGATCATGCGGTTGGAGTTGCCCAGAAGCTCATGGAAGAGTTCGAGGTTGCGCGGGGCGAACTCTAGGTCTTCGAGCGCGCGGAGCGCACCCGTCGGGGGCAGTCGCAGCACCAGGGCGTCGCCGCCGTTGGCTGTGCGGAACAAAGCGATTCGGGCCTTGCGTGTTTCTCCCTCGACGTCGAGCTTGTAGATCGACTCTTCGGGGACGAAGGAACCTGCGGAAGCAAGCTCGGCATTGGCTTTGAACTTTCCGATGATGGTGCGGGCATCCATGCCACGAACGACTTCCAGCAGCCTCATCTGGCCGTCGACGCGGATGCGGGCGGTTAGCACCGTGCCGTTGTCTTCGTCCTGCTCGTAGCCGATGTGGAGGTCGGAGACGCCGAGGTCTAGGCAGTGCTGCAAGGTGTCGTTGAACCAGTTTTGGGCGTCGACCTCTCCCCCATTGGATTCGTCGATCTCTCTGCGAACGCGAGTGGGGCGAGTATCGGTAGTCACTACGTCATTGACGGCGTTGCGATTGCCGCCAATGGGTTTGCCCCGCCAGACAAACATCGGCTCTTTGGGCTTCTCGGGCTCTGGACCGGGGTCTGGGCGTGCGGGACGTTCCGGCCGGTCTGCAATGCGCTCTACATGTTCGTGGACGATGACGTGCGAGGCAGCAACATCCTCGCCAGCCCCCTCAACCTCTTCGATGTCCGCCGCGGCTGCGGTCGAGTCGTGCGTCAGCTCTTTTGGCGCAGATGTGCGCGGCGCCGGTGTCCGTGCGGACTTAGGCGCGTCGACCACTGACTCGTAGTGGTGATGAATATGCACTTCGGATTTTGGGTCGAGCTCTACCGTGGCGTCGACCTCGGGAACCTCTGCGGGGGCTAGGGTTTCGGGCGCCAGGACGATTCCTGACAGCCACGAGTCGGCCGGCGAGGGCTCTTGCACCTCGGGTTCGCCCAGCACCACTGCGGAGGTGGCTTTGACTACAACCGGCGCAGTGGTCGTTACAGCGGTAGGCGCAGTGATGGGTTCAGCAGCTTGCAGTTCCATCGAACTCACGACCTCAACGTCGGGGGCAGAAACCTCTGCGGCTTCGCTCCATACCGGAATTGCTTCGACCGCCACCGCAACGGGAGGTGCAGTGTCACCGTCGATACCAAGCCACTGTGCTGCTGGTGAAACCTCGGGTTTGCGCGCAGGAGCGTTCGGATCAGGGGTGCCGTCGGGGTTGAAGCCCATGAGGTGACGGGGAAAGCCAGTCTTCATACTGCTGTGACCAATTTCTTCTCGGAAGCGGATGGGCGCACCATTCGTGCGCCGTACTTCTTTAGGGCTATGCGATGAGGAATTGATTGGCTGGGTTTCCAGTCGGAATCTCTGAGGAACCCGGCGAGGATGGAGTTGAGTCCGTGGTCGGGTCGTGCTCCGAGGACGACGTTGGCGAGGGCGAGAATGTGGTGGCGTTCGAGTCCGAGCTCGATCAGCCCGGTGTCGTTCGCGCTGTCGGTGTGGGCATGGCTCAGGCGCGACTGCCCGCGTTCGGCCAGATACTCAACGACTTCGCGTAGATGCGGACGCAGGGCTGCCGGAGTCAGTGGGGCGAGGACTTCTACGGTCAGGTCCATTGCGTTGTCGAAGTCAGGCATGGACGAATGCGTTTCGGGCTCCGCCATCTGCTCCGCAATTTCCAACGGGGAGGTGCCGCGAGTGCCCATCTGCTTCAACATTTCATTGCTGATAACCCGGTAGAGGTACGCCCACTGGTCGGATGCCGCGTCTAGCGCATCAACGAGTCGTTCGTTCGCCAGCAACTCAATGGCAGTGTGGACGATGTCTGCGGGCTCGAAGTCGATTCCATGCTGGCGGGAGAATCGGGTGATGATGATGCCGGAGATACGTTTCTCGATCGCCGCAAGCAGCCATTGGGCTTCTGCGGTGGCGAGCCATCTCCCGTAAGAGAGCTCCGATGCGGAGATCGAAACGAGGGTCTTGCGAAGTTGTGCGTCGTCGCCGACATTTGATGAACCCATATCCTGAGCCACGCCCTTTCCTGTGCGTAGCGGCGGTTAGCCAGCTACAGGAAATGGACATGCGGCGGAAATGGGCCCCTAGAGTCTCAGGGCGCGCAAAAAATTATATAAAGTTGACTCAACTTTGTTCGGAAGTGCAAGTGCCGGTGTCCGGCAGCTAGTCCAGGGGTTCGATTTTCCTGACAAAAAGCACGAGATCGCCTTCAGGCATCTGGGCGCGGCAGGCGTCGATGGCGGCCTGCGAGTCGGGCGCTTCGATCTCAACCTCAGTCATCTCGTAAGTGTCACGAGGTCGGTGCGCAAGAGCCCAGAGCATGCCTAGATTCTGTCACGACCACGGCCGACAGAGTGCCGGACACTCTGTGAACTCGCGGCCGTCACTGGAAGCAGCCGCGAGCTCCTGTGTAGAGACTACTTAGCCGAAGCTGAACGGTAGAGGCGGAAGCTCCGTGCGTCCTGCGGTCCGGCGAGGCGCAGCGCGACCATGAACATCACCGCCAGGGCTCCGAGCGCGGCGATGGCGATGGGCAACATCGCCGCCGTGTACTCCGGGGCTGCCATCGGAAGCAAGAATGCCACCCGATATGCGGCATAGGCCAGAGCCGCACCGAGCAACGATTGCAGCACGAAGTTGACGCGCTTCGCACCCTGGGCTCCGCGGGTGAGGTCAAACACCAGTGTGTCTTTGAATCGGGACATGGCGGGGTTCCTAACGTCGGGTGGCTGGAACGGGCGTCCCAGACTCACTGACTTCAGATGCGGCGGAACTGCCCTCCAGCTCGCGAATGGCGTTGGCGACCGCCACCTGGGGCTTGACCGAACCGAACTCGAACTCGACCTCAACGGTTTTCAGCGCGGCAACCGCCACACCGGGAATCACCGACGTGAGGTCGGTGATGTCAAACACCTGCGGGCTGATCGGGAATCGGGCCATAGAAACCTCAAGAAGCTCTTGGGCAATCTCCGCCCGCACCGCGGATCTCATCGACTCAGCCAGGCGTTCAGCGGCATCCTCGACGCCGATATAGACCAGCGCGTTCTCATCGAGGAACGCCTGCGCCGCCTCTACCGCACTGTTCATGCTGGACCGCCGGCAAAGATGTCAATGCCGTTGCTGCGGATATGGCTGATGGGCTCCAGGGGGTCTGAATAGTCCACCTCAACCCATCGACCGTTCTCGTCCCTGACCTCGATCTTGAGCTGACGGGGATCATTCATCATCCGGTCGACAATGACCTCGGGGGTTTCGTGACCTTCGAGGCGCCTGACCTCCTGATGGATCCAGAGTCTGAACAGCGGGTGGTCGGTGAGGCGCCGGAACGCATGCTTCGTGTTCTCGAACTGAGATCGAGAATTACGCGATTCGCCGCGAGCGCCGCTGGGGCGATGGATGATCAACGTCGCAGAATCGCGTTTGTTCTGATTCTGCCCACCGGGGCCGCCGGCGCGCATGTGCGAGACCTCGCAGTGGCTGAGGTCGACGGAGAATAGAAGTTTTCGGTTGGCCATGATGCCCTCGCTTTCACCTAGAGGACATGCGGCGGAACTCAGTGCCCGGCGGTAGAGCCAGATGCCAAGCCCATAGAGAGCACGAGCGGAACGACGATGGCAAAGGCACTGAGGCCAGCGACGATGACGATGAGCTTCGAGCGGAACTTATTCATGTGATTGATCTCCGTAGATAGGTCAGTGGTTGTTTGGTTTCGGCAGAGTCAAGCCCCTGCCGACGTCGGATGTGGAGTTGGGCTACCAGTCGATACCGAGGTCGCGAGCGATCAACGCCGGAGCCTCCACCAGGCTGGCGACGCGGCGACGTCCGCCCCACATCGCGTTATGGGGCTGGGTCACGTAGATGTGCTCCCAGGTCGGCACCTGTGAGCCCGTGACCTCAGACTTGTCGTCGAAAAGGTAGGTGCCGCGCACTCGCGTCTTGTCGTTGGTAAAGATCGCACGATCTGACCAGCCGGCACCGGCGTATCGGTCGAGGGCGTTGAGCTTATCGTCGACGCAGGTCGGATTTGTCCGCCAGGGACTGGAAGCGATCGCGGTGTCGAAGCCCCGCTCGCGGAACGCAATCATCGTCTCGATCGCGCCGGGGATGGGCTTCAACGAGGCGAAGAACCCTGGCTTATCCAAGACTTCGCGAATCTGGTCGTGATGCTCGATGTCCTCGGTACGGAACATCGTGAAGGTGTCTCGCTGCTCCACCGGGAGGATCTTGCGTTCGGGATGGGCTTTGGCGAACGTCTCGGCGAAGCCATTGCCGAAGTCGAACAGCACGTCATCCATGTCGAAGATCACGGTGATTGTGGAGAGGTCAATGTCGTTGCGCATACTCCCCCTATGCGCGGAGTTCAGCTACAGCTTGTCCCTTTGCGCCGTGAGCCATGTCCTGACGGCTGGGCGAACCCCGCTGGGGATCTCAGCAGCCGATGTGGACAGCGCCTTCAGTAGCTGATCAATGACGGAGACACGCATCCCCCGCAGGGATTCAGCGAGGGTGAGCTGGGGTTTGGAGACAATCTGCTCGATCGCCACCATCGTGTCCAGCGGGGTCGATGACCCTCGGGCCACTCCGTTGCGCAAGATCGTTGAGACCTGGACGATCATCGTCGCGGCCTGACCGTAGTGTTTCATCCACTGGACGGTGTCAGCCCGGGATGCTGCAAGCTCGGCTTCGAGTTCAGAGACTTGTTTCCGCAGATCTTTTATCGTCGCGGCGTTAGTCGCTTCGGTTCTGCGTGTTCGGGACTTTGGCGCTGCCCCGCCGGGTTCTTCGCTAAAGATTTTGATGCCTACAATCCGGTGAACGGCACGCGGGAAATCGTTCCGGCTAGTACGGAAAAATCATGTACGTCAGCGTGCCTGTTCGGTGCAGACTAACCCGAAATCGTCTCAATTGTCGAAGAATCAGCCCCGCTGTCAGGACATATACAGCAGTAGCAGAGTTTTCTGGAGCATTATGTCGCAAGCCCCAATACAGGTGACGCATATTCGTGGCGCCCACGAAAAACCGGCGGCCAGCATCTAGCCGCCTGAACCCGAAGGTCAAGAGGCCAGACGCCGAACCGCCGGTTCGTCTGAGTTTGCGGAGGGCTACGCGGCGCGTGCAGCGGTGCGGACAGTTCCGGTCGCTGCGTCGTAGTCCGGGTTCACACCGTTGTCCTCGAAGTGGCGCGCAACACGGACCTTGGTCGTGCCGTTTCGAATGGCTTCGAGTTCGACGTAGACGGTGACGCGGTGGCCGATAAGCAACTGGGCTGATCGTGCGATTGCGCGTCCGTCAAGGTTGTCGGTGCGGTCGGTGCGCACACGCTCGCAGCCGGCGGGAACACCGTCGGTCGTACGGTCGGTGCCCGTGTACATCGTGACCTGGGCGCGCTGTGACGCCTCTTCCTTGGTCACGGAAACGATGGTTCCGACAAAGACCTTGCCGCCATCGTTATCAGGGGCGATTGCCTTGTCCAGGGCATTGAGCTGAGCGCCGATGCGCGACTTCTCTCCGAGCATGACCTTGATCTCTCGGGCGTTGGCCTTGAGGTTCTGGTCATACGCCGCAGTGGCGTCTGTGTAGGCGGAGAACGCCTTGTCGTAGTCGGCGGCAGCCTGAGCCGCGGCTGCATTCGCGGACTCCGGGGAGTCATAGTCGGCGGGGTTGATCTTCGCACGGACCGGAGGCGTGGGCTTCGCGCCGGTGACGGTCAGTGCCGCCAAGATGATCTGTGCGTTGTCGTTCATGGGGGCCATTGTGTTGTCCTTCAGTTTCGTGAGGTTCTGCTGTGTTTGGCGCTATCCGACCGCCGGCGGTATTCGTTGATGAAGATGCGGCGAACGGCTATGCGGCCGTCTGTCCCTCAGTGCTGAGAGCAGCCCAGGGGCTTGCGGGGATTTCGCTGCCGAGGGTCACAAGAGCCAAGGCGACGTTGGAGATCGCGCGGGTGCGCTTCGTGACCGACTCAGCCCAGGCGTTCCACTGCTCAAGCGGCTGCTGCCACGGTGCGGGAATCGTGTCGATCGACGTGGCGAGTGCGCTGCGGATTCGGCAGTTGATGCCTTCGCTGTACGACTGGCTGTTGGCCAGTTCAGCCTGAATGGTCTGGACGATGATGGCGTAGGTGTGGGCAAGGCCCTTGACCGCTGCGGGTGTCACCGCTTGTCCGGCCTTAGCCAGTTCGGAAACGGCGCGCTCAGTGAAGTCGAACGCGGCGATGGCAGCGAACGAGTTTCCGTTGAGCGAGGTCTCTACGTGGGTCTCGCTTCGGTTCATGCCCTCTTTGACACGGACGGTGGCGGTTGCAGTTGCAGTCATGTTGTTCTCCTTGTTGGGTTCTACTGATCTATGCGCGGCATCCACTGCCACTGGCGCGATTGCGGGCTCTGCCTGCTGAACTTCTTCGGCCGCCGCCTCAAAGACGTGTGGGGCTCCGACAATGGGGATGCCGAGGTCGACAGCGGGGATTCCCTGCTTGGGCTTGCCCTCGACGACTACACGCTTGCCCGACACCTTCTCGGTGTCCGACAGATCCTTACGACCGTTCTTCGCTGCGCTCGGGCAGGAGTTGACCAGAGGGCACCAGCCGCAGAGCGGGCCGTCCTTAGCCGGGTAGTAGTTGGCGTCAGCCAACTCGTGCATCCGATCCCATGCGCGCTCGAAGCGGGCGATGGTGATGGCTACAGACTCTTCATCCGTTTCGACCTCGCGCTCAACGCCGTATGCGATGAACAGGAGCGAGCCACCCTCGGGGTCAATGCCTTCGGCTTCGCGGACAGCGACCTTGTAGATGCGGATTTGATCGCCGTAGTCGTCGCCGTAGCGGTCAGCATGCTTGACCTTGCCGGCCTTATAGTCCTTGACGACGTATCCGGTGGTCTCCCCCGTCGCAGGGTCAATGATCTTGTCGACACGGTCGATGAAGCCGACGAAGGGCACGCGGCCGATCTTGACGACGCGGTCGAAGCGCTTGCCGAAGGCCATTTCGGTCGAGTGGACATTTACCGCAGTGGGGTCTTCGATTCCCCAGAGGCCGAGAGCACGTCGGTCGACCTCGGCATACCAGCGTGCAAGTTCGTCATCTTCGAGTGCTGCGATCTGGTCACTGAGCCCCTTGTCTACAAAACGCAGGGCGAACTCTTGGTCGGTGTGAAGCCGGCGGACGGTAGCGACTGCTTCGGCCTCGGTGCGCAGTGGCTTGTCGAGCCCGAACAGGTATTCGAGAACAGCGTGCGCTGCGGTTCCTAGCTGGTTGGCTTCGAACAGTCCGTCGTTGCGCTTGATCAGGCGTGAGGCGACAACGCCTACGGCACAGTTCGACGGGTCGAGGCCGAATGCTGTGGAGGCTGAAAGTTCATCACGGCGCAGCCGCTTGTGGGCGTCCGGGTCGGTGATGGTCATGCCGATCGCACCGCGATTGCCGACAACCCATGCCACTCCGGGCATGGCCGAAAGGGCTTCCGAGTCGTTGGCGGTGGTGTCTGGGGTCTGCGCGATTGCGCTTACTGGGCTCACAGGAACTCTGTGCGCGGCAAATGCGTTCAGGTGCCCAGACGACGAAAATCAGCACCGGTGAATAAAAATCACTGTGTTTCCGCGGAAGTTGCCGAAATTCTGTACCCG
>TARA_R110002051_G_scaffold324003_1_pt1 | contig 24711 bp, 23 predicted proteins | sample TARA_R110002051 | Tara Oceans TARA_R110002051 (sample SAMEA4397023) | marine metagenome | biome: Polar Biome; feature: [MES] marine water layer (ENVO:01000295) within the mesopelagic zone...; material: water (ENVO:00002006), including particulate matter (ENVO:01000060) such...
GCGCCACTGCCTGACTGAACTTAGAGCGGGTCTGTTTCAACGCAAGGAAACCGACCATGAACTGCTGCAACGAAGGCAACGAAGCCAGCTGGAACGGCAACGAATTCAGGGGGCCCTACCGCTATGAAATTATTCCGGACAGTAGTGCGCCTGCGCGGGAATGACGGGGTGTGGGGACGGGAGTGGCGGGGGGAATCAGTTGGCCACTCCAAGAGGTAGAGAGGATCAAGATCAAATTGGTTTGCTGTGTTTGCGAAAGTGCGCATAAATCTAAAAACATCGGACGCTGTCCGGAATGTTTAGCCTGTAGTTTAGTTGCCGGGCTGGCATCAGCGTCGGGCAATCCAGTAGTTAAGGCCTGCCAGCGCCCTGCAGCGGTTGAGTAGGTTGAGCATAAGGGACTTGAAAAGCCCGGGATCGAGTGATCCCGGGTATTTCCAGAGAGTTGCTGCGTTAAAAAAATGACATGGATTGATATTTAACGCGCCTTGGCCACCTGCCGCCAGTGGTGCAACAACGGCTCGGTATAACCGCTGGGCTGTTCCAAACCCTTGAACACCAGATCCAGTGCCGCCTGGTAGGCTACCGACGCTTGGTAATCCGTTGCCATGGGGCTGTATTCCGGATCACCGGCATTTTGCTGATCGACGACCTTGGCCATGCGCTGGAAGGTCTCGGTGACCTGCGCTTCGCTGACCACGCCGTGGTGCAGCCAGTTGGCCATATGCTGGCTGGAAATCCGCAGGGTCGCGCGGTCTTCCATCAGGCCGACGTTATTGATATCCGGCACCTTGGAGCAACCAATGCCCTGGTTAACCCAGCGTACGACATAGCCAAGAATGCCCTGAGCGTTGTTGTCCAGTTCCTGCTGCTTGTCGGTCTCGCTCCAGTTGGTCTCGGCGGCCAGGGGCGCGGTCAGCAGGCCGTTCAGTAGCTTGTCCTGTTCGTCCTTCAGCGAGATGCTTTCCATACCTTGCTGGACTTCCTGCACGTTGACCTGATGGTAATGCAGTGCGTGCAGAACCGCAGCAGTCGGGGAGGGAACCCAGGCGGTGTTGGCGCCGGCCTTGGGGTGGCCGATCTTCTGTTCGAGCATGGCAGCCATCAGATCTGGCATGGCCCACATGCCCTTGCCGATCTGCGCCTTGCCGCGCAGCCCGCAGGTCAGGCCAACGAGTACGTTATTGCGCTCGTAGGCCTGAATCCACTCGGTGGTTTTCATATCGCCCTTGCGCAGTACCGGACCGCCCTGCATCACGCTGTGCATCTCGTCACCGGTGCGGTCGAGAAAACCGGTGTTGATAAAGGCCACCCGCGAACTGGCGGCGGCGATACAGGCCTTGAGGTTGACCGAGGTACGCCGCTCTTCGTCCATGATGCCCATTTTCAGGGTGTTCTGCGGCAGGCCAAGCAGTTGCTCAACGCGGCCGAACAGCTCGCTGGCGAAGGCCACTTCATCCGGGCCATGCATTTTCGGCTTGACGATATACATGCTGCCTGTGCGCGAGTTGCCCTTGCGCTTGAGATCGTGGATGGCGATCAGGCTGGTGCAGACTGCGTCGAGGATACCCTCAGGGATTTCGCTGCCGTCTTTCAGCAGGATGGCTGGATTGGTCATCAGGTGGCCGACGTTGCGAATAAACAGCAGCGAGCGGCCGTGCAGGGTCAGGCCCTTGCCGTCAGCGGTGCTGTATTCACGGTCCGGGTTGAGCTTGCGGACGATGGTCTTGCCGCCCTTGTCCATCTGCTCTTGCAGGTCACCCTTCATCAGGCCGAGCCAGTTGCTGTAGATGACGATCTTGTCTTCGGCGTCGACCGCGGCAATCGAGTCTTCACAGTCCATGATGGTGGAGACCGCCGCTTCCATCAGCAGATCCTTGACACCAGCGGCATCGGTCTGGCCAATCGGATGGCTGGGGTCGATCTGGATTTCAAAGTGCAGGCCGTTATGCAGGAACAGCAGTGCATCCGGGCTGGCCGGGTTGCCTTGGTAACCGACGAACAACTCATCCGACTGCAGGCCGGTCTGCTCGCCCGATTGCAGGGTGACCTGCAACTGACCGTTTTCCACACGGTAAGCCTGGGCCTGGGTGTGATCGCCCTGCTGCAATGGGATGGTGTCGTTCAAGAACTTGCGGGCAAAGGCAATGACCTTGTCGCCACGTACCGGATTGTAGCCATGGCCGCGCTCGGCGCCATTCTCGTCGGAGATCGCGTCGGTACCGTAGAGTGCATCGTACAGGCTACCCCAGCGGGCATTGGCGGCATTCAGTGCATAACGGCCATTCATCACCGGGACCACCAGTTGCGGGCCGGCCTGCTGGGTCAGCTCGCTGTCAGTGTTGGCGGTGCTGATGCGGAAGTCGTCCGGCACGGCTTTCAGGTAACCAATCGAGGTCAGAAACTCGCGGTAGGCGGGCATGTCGCTGATCGGGCCAGGGTTGGCGGCGTGCCACTGGTCCAGCTCGGTTTGCAGGCGGTCGCGCTCAGCCAGTAGCTCACGGTTCTTGGGTGCCAGGTCGTGCACCAATTGGCTGAAGCCGGACCAGAAGGCACCCGCATTCAGGCCGGTGCCCGGCAGGGCGTTCTGCTCGATAAAACGGTGCAGGGCGCTATCAATCTGCAGGCCCTGGATTTCAATACGTTGTGTCATACGGCAGTCCTCCTGGGTTTAGAACGTGGTTGAGAACGTGGTTTAGAGCGCGGCGATGCCGGCTTTGGCAACCTGCGCATCCTGGTCCGGCTTGACGCCGGAAACACCAATGGCAGCAACTACCTGGCCGTCCACTTTCAACGGCACGCCGCCTTCCAGTAGGCCGGTAATTTCAGGTGCGGAGAGGAACGCGGTACGGCCACCGTTGATCATCGCTTCAAACTCGCTGGTCTCGCGGCGGCCGAGTGCAGCGCTGCGGGCTTTTTGCGGAGCGATATAGGCAGCAACTGGCGCGCAGCCGTCCATGCGACGCATGGCCAGCAGGTGGCCGCCGTCATCGACTACGGCAACGGTGACTTTCCAACCATTGTTGTCGGCTTCAGCGAAGGCGGCATCGATCATGCTATTGGCTTCGTCGAGGGTCAGTACGGATTTGCTCAGCATTGTTATTTCTCCAGCATTCAGGTGAGTGCGTCTTCGACCACTTCGATCCAATGGCGCACGGGTGTTCTATCTGCCGAGCCCAGATGGGTCTGGCAGCCTATGTTGGCGGTGACGATGGTGTCTGGCTTGCCGGCTTCCAATGCATTCATGCGGTTATCCCGCAGTTGCTTGGCAAGCACCGGCTGGGTAATCGAATAGCTACCAGCCGAGCCGCAGCACAGATGACCGTCGGCAACGAAAGTCAGGCTGAAACCGAGTTTTTTCAGGATCGGCTCCACGCGGCCGCCTAGCTTCTGCGCATGCTGCAACGTACAGGGGCAGTGGAAGGCCAGGCGCTGACTGGTCTTGACCTGCAAGGGTTGCAGGTTTTCCTGTTCCAGCACTTGCACCAGATCCAGCGCCAGGGCGCTGATCTTCGCGGCCTTTTCCGAGTAGGCCGGATCATCCTTGAGCAGGTGGGCGTATTCCTTGATAAAAGCACCACAACCGCTAGCGGTTTGCACTATGGCTTCGGCGCCGTTTTCAATCGCTGGCCACCAGGCGTCGATATTGTTCCGGGCGCGGTCCAGGCCGGCCTGTTGTGCGTCCAGGTGATAGTCCAGGGCGCCACAGCAGCCGGCTTCGCTGATCGACTGGAGTGAAATACCCAGACGATCCAGCACGCGCGCGGCAGCGGCATTGGTATTTGGCGACAGGCCGGCCTGGGCGCAGCCTTCCAAAATCAGTACCTGGCGGGCATGTTTGGTTGTAGGGCGCGGTTTGGCCGGGGTAATCTGACCGGGTATCTTGTTTTTCAGCGCAGTCGGCATAAAGGGTCGGACCATCTGCCCGGCTTTGAGCAGGGTCTTGAAGGTGCCCGCATGGGGCACCACCGTACGCAGTGCCGAACGCAGTACACGCTCCTGCAGCGGCCGTTCGATTTTACCGGCCATGGCTTCGCGGCCAATATCCAGCAACGTGTGATACTTCACCCCAGAAGGGCAAGTGGTCTCGCAGTTGCGACAGCTCAGGCACTGGTCCAGGTGAATCTGGGTTTCCCGGGTGGTGGCTTCCCCCTCGAGAAAGGCTTTGATCAGATAGATACGACCACGCGGGCCATCGCGCTCGTCACCGAGTAGCTGGTAGGTAGGGCAGGTGGCATTGCAGAAGCCGCAATGCACGCAGGAACGCAGAATGCTTTCTGCTTCTTCGGCACGTGGCAGCTTGCGTGCCTGCTCGGTTAAATTGGTTTGCATGTTTCACTCTCCTGTCTCAAAGCGCGGCCCGGGGTTAGATTGCGGCCCGGTTTAAATGGCGGCATAGGTACGGCCAGGGTTGAATATGCCCTGGGGGTCCAACTGCGCTTTGAGCCGGCGATGGTAATGCTCGAGCAAGGGTGCCAACGGCTGAAACGGTGTGTCAGTGATGCCTGCGGTATAGCAGGTCGCGTGTCCGCCGTGCTGGGCCGCCAGCGCCTGAATATCCACACTGGAAGTGTCGCTTTTCAACCAGCGCTGGCTGCCGCCCCAGTCGAGCAAAACATCACCAGGTAAATCCAGTGCGGGGGTGACCGCGGGAAGTGATAGCCGCCACAGTGCGCGCGGGTCTTGGAAAAACGCCAATTGCTGTTCGTTGAGTTGGGTCCAGAATTCAGGGTCCAGTGGTTCGCCGCCAATCCGATCCGCAGCGGAGCGTACCGAGCCGACACCCCCTTCCAGACGCAGGCGCAGTTGCCCGTCGATATGGCATGCGGCGGTAATCGGAATCGGTTGCTGCCCCCATTCGGCGAGCTTCAGCAACGCTTTCTCTACCGGCAGGTCGAGGCTTAAATGCTGGGTGCAGACCGGCTTGGGTAGCACTTTCATCGAGACCTCCGTCAGCACGCCGAGCAGCCCATGGCTGCCGGCCATAAGGCGAGATAGGTCATAACCGGCGACGTTCTTCATCACTTCGCCGCCAAAGCGCATTAGTTTGCCGTGACCGGTGATTACTTTGCTGCCCAGGACGAAATCGCGTACCGAGCCGGACCAGGGCCGACGCGGCCCGGACAGCCCGGCCGCGACCATACCGCCGACGGTCGCTGCTCCGCCAAAGATCGGTGGTTCGCAGGGCAGCATCTGCCCCTGTTGATCAAGCACTTCCAGCAGCTCAACCAAGGGCGTACCACTACGCACAGTCACCACCAGTTCAGTAGGGTCGTAGTTGACGATGCCGCTGTGTGAGCGCGTGTCCAGTACTTGACCGGTGACGGGTCGACCCAGAAAGGCCTTGCTGTTGGCGCCCTGAATCGCCAGCGGCGTCTTGCTCTGCAGCGCATCGATGACCTGCTGCTGCAACTGTTGCTCGGCTTCAGAGGCGGGGCGCTCGCCGGGGCGCGGCGAATGAGTGTGGGTAGCTGACATCAGAAGCGCTCCAGCTCGGGGAAAGGCAGCTTTCCGTTGTGAATATGCATGGCTCCGAATTCGGCGCAGCGGTTCAAGGTCGGGATGTTCTTGCCGGGGTTGAGCAGACCGTCTGGGTCGAATGCCGCCTTGACCGCGTGGAACGTCAGCAGCTCGTCGTCATTGAACTGCGAGCACATCTGGTTGATCTTCTCCCGGCCGACACCGTGTTCGCCAGTAATGGAGCCACCGACGGCAACACAAAGCTCAAGGATCTTGCCGCCGATGGCTTCGGCGCGCTCCAGCTCGCCCTCCTTGTTGGCATCAAACAGGATGAGCGGATGCATATTGCCGTCGCCGGCATGAAAGACGTTGGCTACGCGCAGATCGTATTCAACCGACAGGTCGGCAATACCCTGCAGTACGCGGGGCAGTTCGCGGCGGGGGATGGTGCCGTCCATGCAGTAATAGTCGGGGGAAATACGACCCACGGCAGGGAAGGCGTTCTTGCGCCCGGCCCAGAACAAGGCGCGTTCGGCATCGTCCTTGGCCAGGCTGATGGCGGTGGCGCCGCTATTTTCCAGTACCGCGCGCACGCGCTCGCACTCGTCATTCACGTCAGCCTCCACGCCGTCGAGCTCGCACAGCAGAATCGCCTTGGCGTCTACCGGGTAACCCGCGTGAATGAAATCTTCAGCGGCCTGAATAGCCAGGCTGTCCATCATTTCAAGGCCGCCGGGGATGATGCCGGCGGAGATGATGTCACCTACCGCCTTGCCGGCCTTGCCGACGTCATCAAAGCTGGCCATCAATACCTTGGCCACCTGCGGGCGCGGCAGCAGCTTGACCGTGACTTCAACGACGATGCCGAGCATGCCTTCGGATCCGGTGAACAGCGCCATTAGATCAAAGCCAGCACTGTCCAGCGCATCGGAGCCGAGCGTGATGCGCTCGCCTTCAACGGTAACGATCTCCAGCTTCAGCAGATTGTGCACGGTCAGGCCGTATTTCAGGCAATGCACGCCGCCGGCGTTCTCCGCGACGTTGCCGCCAATCGAGCAGGCGATCTGCGAGGACGGGTCGGGTGCGTAGTACAGCTGATAGGGTGCAGCCGCTTCGGAAATGGCCAGATTGCGCACGCCCGGCTGCACACGGGCGAAGCGACCTTCGGGATTGATCTCGAGGATGCTATTCAGCCGCGCCAGAACCAGCAGCACGCCGCCTTCCAGCGGCAATGCGCCGCCGGACAGACCCGTGCCGGCGCCGCGGGCAACAACGGGCACCTTGCGCTGGTGGCAGATCTGCATAAACGCCTGAACCTGGTCGACGGTATCGGGAATCACTACCAGCATCGGCAGAATACGATAGGCGGCCAGGCCGTCACATTCAAACGGCTGCAAGTCTTCGCGTTCATGCAGCAGGGTCATATCCGGCAGAGTTTGGCGTAGCGCTTCGATCAGCGCAGCTCTGTCGACGGCGGGCAGGGGGCCATCAAGTTTTTCGTCATAGAGAAGATTCATCGGGCATTACCTGTTGTTTTGTTGATGGCCAGGGACCAGCAAATTCCTTGAATCTTGGGCCCTGGTCATTAGGTCGTCCAGTGAAAAGCCAGCTGGTATGACCAGTTTTTTTGGCCTATTTCAGTCATGCTGTCGCTGAACGCTAGCTATATCGTGACCGTGCAGTTTGTAGTGGCTTTGGTCGGCGTCTGCATTTAAGCTGGTATGACCAGTTGTTCGCAGAGGTAAGATCATGGTTGAGCGTGTTCAGGAGCGGCGTCAGGTGGGTGATGTGGTGGCCGACCGCATCGAAAAGCTGATCGCTGAGGGTGTATTGAAAATGGGTCAGGTGCTGCCTTCGGAGCGGCTGCAGTGTGAAAAGCTGGGCATTTCCCGCAGTGCCTTGCGTGAAGGTCTGAAGGTGTTGCGCGGTCGCGGACTGATCAGGACTGAACAGGGGCGGGGTTCTTACGTAGCCAGCCTGATGGGTAATCGCGACGAGACGCCGATGATGCATCTGTTCAACAACCATCCGCGAACGCTGTTTGATTTGCTTGAAGTCCGCGCGCTGCTTGAAGGCGAGTCGGCGCGGCTGGCAGCCCTGCGCGGTACCGATGCGGATTTTGTATTGATTCAGCGGCGTTATGATGAAATGGTCGCAGCCCATACCACTCGCCCGATTCAGGACCCGGAAGCCCTGGCCAAGCTGGATCATGCCTTTCATCTGGCAATCTGTGATGCGTCGCATAACCCAGTGTTGGTGCATACATTGCAATCCCTTACCAGTTTGCTGTTGAGCTCGGTGTTTGCCTCGGTGAAGAATCTCTATCATCGCCCGGTGCACAAGCGTCAGCTCGATCGTCAGCATGCGCGGCTGCATCATGCGGTGATGGAGCGCCTGCCGATCCAGGCCAAGCGTGCGGCGGTAGATCACATACAGAGCATTAGAGATAACCTGCGCGATATCGAAACCGAAGAGCAGCGTCTGGAGCGTGCCACCATGCGTTTGGAGGGCTGGACAGGGTAGGCCCCAGACAGGGTTGGCGATGCTGCTGCCAACCCTGTCTGTGCTTGCGTCTGGTTGCCGTTCTATTTACCGGTAGTGGTAAGACCCGCCAGGCTTAGCGGATCACCCACACCAAAGACGTAAACCGCAAGCATGGTCAGAATGCCCGCTGCGCTGACGTAGTAGATTGTCGGCAGAATGGTTTTGCGTAGGGTGATACCTTCGCGCCCCAACAGGCCCACAGTGGCCGAGGCGGCCACCACGTTGTGAATTGCAATCATGTTGCCCGCCGCCGCACCAACCGACTGCGCCGCTACGATCAAGGCGCCCGAGATACCCAGCAGTTCAGCCGTATTGAACTGGAACTGGGACAGCATCAGGTTGGAAGCGGTATTGGAGCCGGCAATAAAGGCACCCAGCGCGCCGACCATCGGGGCAAATAGCGGATAGACCCCGCCCACCGATGACGCAACCGCCGCAGCCATGGCCACTGGCATGGACGGCAGGTCGGCCATGTTCACGCCAGAGTTGATCAGGATGCGCACCATCGGAATGGTAAATACCAGCACAAATCCTGCGCCGACAATGGTGTTGGTTGATTCGCCGAAGGCGCGCTTCATCTCGCTGAACGTCATGCGATGCAGGAAATAAGTCAGAATCACCACCATCACCAGAATGCCGCCAGGCAGATATAACGGTTCCAGACTGGCCGATAACCCGGCTTCACCCATGATGTTGGTGAAGCGCAAACTGATTGAGTTCAATGCGGCTTTTGCCGTCGCGTTGGTGCGCGAAAATACCAGCAGTGCAGCCAGCAGCACGTAGGGCAACCAGGCCATCCAGATGGCGACTGGGCGTTTGCCGGCGACGTCATCCAGCTTCATCTGGATGCTGCCCATCCATTCGGCTGGCCACTCTTTTGGATCGGCAAAATCCCAGGTTTCCTTGGGAATCAGGAAGCCTGCCTTAGCGGCGGGGACCACTATTGCCAGGCCCACCAGGCCACCGATCATCGATGGGAACTCTGGACCGAGGAATACGCCTGCCAACACATAAGGGATGACGAAAGCCAGTGCGGCAAAGATCGCAAAAGGGGCAATTTGAAAGCCTTCTGCCCACGACTTGTTCTTGCCGAAAAAGCGCACCATGACCATGACCATGAACAGCGGCATCAGAACACCGACGATACCGTGAATGATCGCCACTTCCGACACGATCAACTGGAAGAAGCTGTCCCAATCGGAGCCGGCGACGGCCAATTGCGCACCAATGGCAGCCTGATCCAGCCCGCCACCAACGCCAACGACCATTGGTGTACCGACCGCGCCAAATGACACCGGAGTGGATTGCACCATCATGCCGACCACTACCGCAGCGACGGCAGGGAAGCCGAGTGCAACCATCAGCGGGGCGGCGACTGCGGCCGGGGTACCGAAGCCAGAGGCGCCTTCGATAAAGCAGCCAAACAGCCAGGTAACGATGATCGCCTGTACCCGCCGGTCAGGGCTGATCCCGGAAAAACCCTTACGGATCGCCAGAATGCCACCGGAATGTTTGAGCGTATTGAGCAGCAGGATGGCGCCGAAGATGATCCATAGAATGGATGCGGTGAGGACCAGGCCCTGAAGGCTGGAGGCGATTACACGCACCAGGGTCATATCCCAGGCGAACAGGGCAATGATGACGGTGACGACAAAGACAACAGGCATCGCATGCTTCGCTGGCCAACGGAATCCCACCAAAAGGATACCCGCCAGAACCAGAGGAAAAAATGCGAGCAGAGACAGGAGCGTTTGACTCATCTGGATTTCCTTTGTTTTTTTTATTTGGAGTGCGCAATCAAGGCGTAGCGCTGTTCGTAACAAGTGGATACTGCTACTGCCTACAGCCCAGGTCTAGGCGATATCTTGCTGGTAGGACCAGTTATTTTTTAAGGCGCCGCAGCTGATTGTGTGAATTGCAATACTAATCAATGCATTGAGTTTGAACGTCCGAGCTTTCAGGGGAGCCTGTCTGACTGGTCATACCAGAGGAGGAGGGTGCTGGGGAATTGACTAAAAGGGCCGGGGCCGCAGTCAGTGTGCCAGGAGAAGAGCTTGCGGCTCCGATTGGCGCCGCAAGCCATCAGAGGTCAGACCAGTTGCTCGCCTACATGCAGCAGCTTCATCGAGTTGGTGCCGCCGCGGGAGTTGTAGACATCGCCCTTGGTCAGAATCACCCAATCACCGGCTTTCACGTGGCCGCGTTCAAGCAGGGTGTTGACTGCTGCCTGGTTGACGTCGCTTGAGGTGATTTCAACCGGGTTGAACTGGATGCCCTGCACGCCACGGAACATAGACACCCGGCCGAGGGTTGCGGCATTGGGTGACAAGGCAAAAATCGGCAGGTGAGAGCGGATGCGCGACATGATCAGTGGGGTATAGCCACTTTCGGTCAGGCTGATGATCGCCGTTACACCCGGGAAGTGGTTGCCGGTGTACATCGCTGCCAGGGCAATACTCTCGTCGCAACGCTCGAACGCCTGCCCCATCCGGTGTCCGGAATTCTGGCTGGTCGGATGCTTTTCGGCTCCCCGGCAAACTCGGTCCATGGCCTGGACCGCCTCGACCGGGAAGGAGCCAGCGGCGGTCTCGGCTGAGAGCATGACCGCGTCGGTGTAATCCAGTGCGGCGTTGGCGACATCCGAGACTTCGGCGCGTGTCGGCAACGGGCTGCTGATCATCGACTCCATCATTTGCGTGGCGGTGATCACCACTTTGTTCTGTTTACGCGCACGGCTGATGATCAGCTTCTGGATGCCGACCAGTTCGGCGTCGCCGATTTCCACACCCAGATCGCCACGGGCAACCATCACCGCGTCACTGGCCAGGATCAGACCATCCAGGGTGGCCTGATCAGCCACCGCTTCGGCGCGTTCGATCTTAGCTACCAGCCAGGCTTGTGAGGCAGAGTCTTTGAGCAGCTTGCGGGCCAGATGCATGTCGGCGGCGTCGCGCGGGAAAGACACCGCCACATATTCCATCTGCAGCTCGGCGGCGACGGTGATGTCGAATCTGTCCTTGTCAGTCAGGGCCGCTGCCGACAGACCGCCGCCGCGACGGTTGATACCCTTGTGATTGGACAGTGGACCGCCGGCCGTGACGGTGCAGCGCACCTCATCCTTGCCAACGCTGTCGACGCGCAGCACTACCCGGCCGTCATCGAGAAGCAACTCGTCTCCGGCGCGGCAATCGTTGACCAGTTCCGGGTAATCGATGCCGACAACGTCAGCGTTGCCGTCATCCAGCGGATGGCTGGTAGAGAGCCGGAAATGATCACCCACTTCGAGCTGGATTTTTCCGTCGAGAAAGCGCGCAATGCGGATTTTTGGCCCTTGCAGGTCGCCAAGCAGGGCAACATGTGTGCCCTTGTCCCGCGCGATTTCGCGCACCAGGCGGGCACGCTCGCGGTGCTCGTCGGCAGTGCCGTGGGAGAAGTTCAGGCGGGCAACATTCATGCCCGCATCGATCAGCGCGGCAATGCGTTCCAGGCTGGACGTGGCGGGTCCAAGGGTGGCAACAATTTTAGTGCGACGCAGCGTCATGGCAGATCCATTAGTCGTTGAGATGATTCGTTGAGATGATTCGTTGAGATAGTTCGTTGCTATAGGTCGTTTGCGCTTATGTGGGCATAACAATAGATCATAAACGAGTACCATGACAGGCTGTTGTCACCGGTTCGACTACCTTGTCGAACCGGCTATCAGCCACTATCAGATTACACTTGGGAGTCATGTCATGCATCCGGGTCTGGTTGAAGTTACTGAGCGTTTGCGCCTGCGCAGTCAGGTCAGCCGCTCTGCGTATTTACGCCAAATGGCCGAAGCGGCGGGGCTGCCTCGGGGCCGTCGCAAGCTGTCCTGCGGTAATCTGGCCCATGCTATGGCCGCCTGTCAGCCGGTTGATAAGGACCGCTTACGGATGATGGACGAAGTCAATGTTGGTATGGTCACGGCCTACAATGACATGCTCTCGGCCCACCAGCCCTATGAACACTTCCCCGAACAGATTCGTCAGGCGCTGCGGGCGTTTGGTGCCACCGGTCAGGTGGCTGGTGGCGTGCCGGCGATGTGTGACGGCGTGACTCAGGGCGAGCCGGGTATGGAGCTGTCGCTGGTCAGTCGCGATGTCATTGCGATGGGAACCGCCGTGGCGTTATCGCACAATGTGTTTGATGCGGCCCTGTGTCTGGGGGTGTGCGACAAAATAGTACCTGGGCTGTTGATGGGCGCACTGCGGTTTGGCCATTTGCCGATCGTTTTTGTGCCCGCCGGGCCGATGCCCTCGGGGCTGCCCAATAGCGAAAAGGCCGCCGTGCGTGAGCGTTATGCCGAAGGTAAAGCCAGCCGTGCAGAACTGCTGCAGGCTGAGAGTGAGTCTTACCATAGTGCCGGTACCTGCACCTTCTACGGCACCGCCAATACCAACCAGATTCTGCTTGAAGCGATGGGGCTGCAATTGCCCGGCGCCTCTTTTGTGCAGCCGGACTCGCCACTGCGCGCGGCGTTAACTGTCCATGCCGCAGAACAGGCAGCGCGCCTGGCCCGGGCCGGACAGGGCAGTATGGCCTCGATCCTGGATGAAAAAGCCTTGATCAACGCGCTGGTGCTGCTACTGGCCACCGGTGGTTCGACTAATCTCACCTTGCATCTGGTCGCAATCGGGCAGTGCGCCGGATTGCAATTGTGCTGGGAAGATATGGACGCGCTGTCGAAGATCGTCCCCAGCATTGCGCGCATGTATCCGAATGGCAGGGCCGATATCAATCAGTTCCAGGCCGCCGGGGGCACTGCCTGGTTGTTCCGGCAACTGCTGGAGGCGGGCCTGCTGCATGAGGAAGTACAGACTGTCGCGGGGCCGGGCTTAAGCCGCTATACCACCGAGCCGGTACTGCTGGACGGTGCGCTGGTATGGCGGGAGGGGCCGCAGCAGAGTCTGGACAACGACATTCTACGAACCTGGCAACAACCCTTCGCTGCCGAGGGCGGGTTGCGGCTGGTTACGGGTAATTTGGGCCGCGGCGTGATCAAGGTCTCGGCGGTCGCGCCTGAACATCGCCGGGTCAGCGCGCCGTGCCGCCTGTTTGAGAGCCAGCAGGCGTTTGTCGAGGCTTTTCAAGCCGGGCAACTGGAGCAAGATCTGGTGGCGGTACTGCGTTTTCAAGGTCCGGCAGCCAATGGTATGCCTGAGTTGCACAAGCTCACGCCTTATCTAAGCCTGCTGCAGGATAGGGGTTTCAAGGTGGCGCTGGTGACGGATGGTCGCATGTCGGGGGCTTCGGGCAAGGTGCCGGCAGTTATCCATTTATGCCCCGAAGCAGCGGCGGCAGGGCCGTTGGCGCGGTTAATGGATGGTGATCTGCTCTGTGTCGACGCCGAAGCCGGAACGCTCAAGGTCATGATCGACGGCGCGCAATGGGCTAATCGGCCCACTGCAGTTCAGGCCCAGCCGATTCGGCGTGGCTGGGGCCGCGAGCTGTTTGGCTTTATGCGCGCAGCAGCGAGCCCGGCCGAGCAAGGCGGCAGCACCTTTACCGCCTCGTTGGCGATGGCTGATGGCGGAGCAGGCGAATGAGGCTGGCGGCATTGGCGCATGAGCGGGGGTTGCGCTATTGCCCAGCGGCGGATGCCGATGGGCAGGCCCGCTTGCTCGCTAACCGGGTAGCCGAGGCCTTGAACCTGCGACTTTCCAGTGCCGGCATGGCCAGCCTGGCGCTGTCAGGCGGGCGCAGCCCGCAGGCTTTTTTGCGTGCTCTGGATCAGTTGCCAATCGATTGGAGCAGAATACGCCTGACGCTGGTGGATGAGCGCTGGGTGCCGGAATCCCACGCCGACAGTAACGCGGCGATGATCAAGCGCTGCATGCCCAACGCACTGCAACGCGCCCATTGGTATGGACTTTATCAAGGGGCTCGACAGAGCAATAGCGCTGAAGCCTATGCCGCACAGGGTCTCGAGCAGGCGCCCGAGTCCGCAACTGAAGCGGGCGCAGGGCGCGATGCCGCGGCGGCCAGTGACTATCTGCTTGGTTGGCTACCATTGGATGTCGTGGTGTTGGGGATGGGCGTAGATGGTCACTGCGCATCCCTTTTCCCAGGGCAGCCGGGCCTGGAGCAGCGATTGCGGGCTACTTCGACGCCCTTGTGTGAGGCCGTGCCAGGGCCGCAGCAATCTCTGCGCTTGACGCTGACCGGGTGCGCGCTGCGCACGGCACGCTTGCAACTGTTAGCCATCTCCGGCGAGGATAAATATCGGCGTCTGTGTGATGCTTTTAACGGCCCGGCGGTACGCTGGCCAGTGGCGGCTTTTCTCGCGCCACCTTTGGAGATTTTTTACAGCCCTTGATGGCTGAAAGGACGCGCATGAGTTTAGTCGACAATACCCGTACCCTTGATGATCTGTTCGCCCGGTCGCCGTTGCTTCCGGTCATCAGCATTCAGCGCGAATCGGATATCCTGCCGCTGGCAGACGCCCTGGCGGCAGCAGGTATCAGCAACCTGGAGATTACGCTGCGTACTCCGTTAGGCCTGTCGGCCATTGCGCTGTTGCGACGCGAGCGTCCTGCTCTGTGCGTGGGTGCTGGCACGGTATTGGATGGTCGGCAGTTTCAATCGGTTCTGGATGCCGGAGCGCAGTTTATCGTTACTCCGGGATGCACCGATGAGCTCTTGACGCTGGGTCTGGAAAGCCCGGTGCCGCTATTGCCCGGTATCGCTACAGCATCGGAAATACTCATGGGTTATCGGTTAGGTTACCGGCGCTTTAAGTTATTTCCCGCTGAGGTCTGCGGCGGGGTTCAGGCACTAAAATCCTTCGCCGGCCCCTTTGCGGGTGTGCGTTTTTGTCCCACCGGAGGGATTCGCCAGGAGAGTCTCGCTGGTTACCTGGCGCTGGACAATGTGATGGGTGTTGGCGGTACCTGGATGGCCCCGCGCGCCGCCGTTGAAGCGGCTGACTGGGGTGCTGTCAGCCGCCTCAGTGCCGCCTCGGTAGCGTTGCTGGTAAAGCAAGAAAGCATACTGGAATAAACCGCTCGCGGATCAACTGTCCGCGTGCGGGTCAGGGCTTGCTGGGATCGACAAAGCCGTCGGGCTTGACCACCAGGATATCGCAGGCGCAATCATCCAGTAGCCGTTCTGCAGTATGCCCCAGCAGTGCGCTGTCCAGTCGTGAGCGCGACACCGCACCCATGACCAACAGGTTGATGTTACGTTGCTCGACAAAGTCCGGAATCGCTTCCTCAGGATAACCCTGAAGCAGATGCCGGGCGCTGTCAGCAATGTCGTTACTGCCAGCCAGACTCTCGAAGGCATCGGCGTGGCGTTTGCGTATATCCCCAGCATAACTGTCGTAATCGCTGATAATGCTGGCATCGAACACCAGAGTGCGGGGCAGCGGATTATAGCAATGCACCAGATGCAGTTCGGCCTCTAAAGGGGCAGCCAGCGAGCGCCCGCAAGCAATCAGTTTGAGATCCAGTGCGGCGGGTTTATCCGCTTCGTGCAGCGGATCGACGCTGATCGCCAGTCGAGCAAGGCGCTCACCGGCTTTTTTCACCAGCCATACGGGTACTTCACAGTGACGGATCAGGTCCCAGTCACTGTTGCTGAGCAGCAGGCGCTTAAGCCGGTTGTGGTAATGGGTGGTCTTCAACACGAGGTCGGGTTTATGGGTGCTGACGGCGGCGAGAATGTGTCTGGTCAGGCGCTTGCCCCAGACGGCTTCCACGCTCACCGCCAGCCCTTTGTCGCGTAAAGGTTGAGCCATGCGCTCCAGGTTCTGCCGGCGGTGCTCAATCAAGGACGCGCGGGCTTTCTGCAGGCCGGCGTCATTAGTAAAAATGCCGCCATCAAGAGCTGAATTATATTCGCAGATAAACAGGGTGATATGGGCCTGAGGCCAGCGTGCGGCCAACTCTTCGGCGCGTTGCAGGCAAGGCTGTGCGTCCTCGGTTGTCGGGTCTATTACTACCAGCATATGCTGAATGTTCATGGTCTGTCTCCTGGCCGTGGCGAATCGGGCGAGCCCGAACTACTGGGGGTTTAAATTTACCATTGTACAAGATAGAACATTAGGTCTGACGTAGGCACTGATTTGAGTCAATCCAGCGGGCTATAGAAAACTCCGGGGCTGCCGATACTTTTGGTCATAACCATCCAGGTGTCTGATATGAAACGTACAGGTATGTTTTTATTGCTGGTCTCGCTGGCCGGCTGCGCTTCCCAGAATCACGACAGCGATATCAATAACGCCTACAAGGCCTATGCGCGCGATAACTGCGAGCAAGTGTACCTGCATCTTTCCAGCGCCGAGCGGCGCTCGCGCTACCGTGCTCATCAACGTCAGCCAGAAGTGTCCTTGCTGCGCGGGTTGTGCCTGGAAAGGCAAGGTTTGTATCTGGACGCTGCGCAGACTTACGACTACCTGCAGGAGTATTATCCGCAGAGCGAGTATAGCTATCGTGCTTCCGCGCGCCTGGAAACGCTGCGCCAGCTTGGCCATTATCAGCCTGCCATAAATTAGCAGCGCTCAGCCGCATGCGTTGCACCCAGATTACGGCACTTGGCCGCCTGGGTGTGCTGGTCTATTCTTGGACCAGTTCTTTACCAGCCACGCCTAATATCCAGGACGATAACCCATGCGTTGGTTTCCTTTAGTACTGCTTTTGGCGTCGTTGGCCGGGCATAGCCAGGCCGAGATTTATCGTTGGGTGGATGAGCAGGGTAGGGTGCATTTTGGCCAGCGGCCGCAGCCTGGATCAGAGCGGGTGGTGGTCAAGCCGCAGGTCATCGAACGTGACGCGCAGACGCGCCAGAGCGAAGAAAACCTGCGGCGCATAATGCAGGTCCGGCAGAGCGAGCGCGATGAGGAAAAAGCGCTACGCCTGGAGCAGCGCAAACGTCGGCAGCTGGAATGCGAGCGAATGGGTAGGGAATTGGCACAGTTTGACAAGAGAATGTACTGGTACGAAAAGGACGCGAGCGGTAAAAAGGTAGAAGTTGACACGCGGCGCGTCCAGGAGCGCCGAGCCGAGATCCAGGCACTGATAAGGGAGCGATGCTGACATGCTGCCCAATACCCCTAGCGGCGCTGCCCTCACAGATCAGCGTTGCATAGCCCGGCATCAACTGGGCGGTTTTCTCCAGGTGTATAACCGGCACACCGGAAAGCCGATTGGTTACCTGGGCAATATTTCCAAGCAAGGCATGATGCTTATCAGCAGTTTGCCGGTCATGCTCGGCGCCTGTTATGAGCTTCAACTGAGGCTCCCTTTATCTACCAGCGCATCCACCGCCACCGACGCCGAACTGGTGGATTTCAGCGCCCGCAGTCACTGGTGCCGAGCGGATGCCAGCCCCGGCAATTATGACAGCGGCTTCAGTATTATCAGTAACCAGCAAGCTTTCGCCGATCTGGCCCGCGCGTTGGAACGCTATTTCAGTTTTACTCACCCGGTAGATGTCTGATCCCGCCCATTGGGTTACCCTGCGCCTTTGACTGAGGCTATGGACAGGGGCAGCACGATGAGCAAGACCTTCTTCTGGTATGACTTTGAGGCCACTGGGATCGACCCGCGGCGGGACCGTCCATTGCAGGTTGCCGGCGTGCGCGCGGATGAAGACCTGAATGAGATCGGTGAACCGTTGTGCATTGACTGCCGTTTGGCCGAAGACGTTCTGCCGCATCCGATGGCCTGCCTGATTACCGGAATTGGACCTGAGCGCGCTAGTCAGGGTTTGCCGGAAGCACAATTTATTGCTCAGTTACACGCGCAAATGGCGGAGCCGGAGACCTGTAGCGTCGGCTATAACAGCCTGCGCTATGACGATGAAATGACCCGGTTCAGCTTGTATCGCAATTACCATGACCCCTATGCGCGGGAATGGCAGGGCGGCAACAGTCGTTGGGATCTGCTTGATGCCCTGCGTGCCGCGCATGCGTTACGGCCTCAGGGTATTGAGTGGCCGCAACAGGATGGCTTCACCAGCTTGCGCCTGGAACGGCTGACTCAGGCCAATGGCATTGACCACGGACAGGCACATGATGCCCTGGCCGATGTGCGCGCCACCATTGCTATGGCGCGACGTCTGAAACAAGCTCAGCCGAAACTGTTTGACTACCTGCTTGACCTGCGCAGCAAGCAGCGCGTCACCGCCATGATAGACCTGCAACAGGTACGGCCGCTGGTACATGTGTCAGGTCGCTTTGGTCGCGAGCGCCACGGCTTGGCTATAGTGCTGCCACTGGCCTGGCATCCGCAGAACAAGAATGCCTTGATTGTCTGGGACTTGGCGGCAGAGCCAGGAATGCTGATGGATATGACCGCCGAGCAGTTGCGCCAACGGCTGTATACCCGCAGCGAAGACCTGCCTGACGGCGAGCAGCGGCCCGGGCTGAAACTGGTACATATCAACAAGTGCCCGGTACTGGCCGATACCAAGGTACTGCGTGCCGAAGACATACAACGTTTGCACCTGGATATGCCGACCCTACTTGCGCATGCAGAGCAATTGGCTGGCTGGCGTGCGGGCGGGCAGGGCAAGCTTCAGGCTATTTATGCCGCGCAGCCTGTTGCCGAACAGGCGCAGGCGGACGCCGAGCTGCAGTTATACGACGGTTTTATCAGCGATGCGGACCGGCGAATACTGCCGATGATTCGCGAAGCGGATGGCCCTATTCTGGCCAAGACCCAATGGCCGCTGCGCGATCAGCGTCTGGTGGATATGCTCTTGCGCTACCGTGCGCGCAATTTCCCAGACAGCCTGAATGAGACTGAGCGGGCGCACTGGCAAGCGTATTGCAAAGGCCGTATGAGTGGCGAAGTGGCTGGCGCACCGATTACCTTGGAGGCCTTTCTACAGGCCGCTGACGAGGCGCTCAGGCAGTGCTCGGACTCTGCGCAGCAAGATCTTCTGGGGCGTTGGAAGCGCTTTGCCCTGGAGCGCTGCGCCGGTATGGGTTTGAGTGTGCCAGGCTAGGCTAAATCGCAAAAGCCCCCGGCCATTACTGGCCGGGGGCTTTTGAACTTGATCTTATCAACAGCGCAATGCTGAAGTTCAACCAAGAATAGTGACCCAGGACTCGACCGTGTCAGCGCCGTACTTTTCTTTCCAGGCTTTCAGTTCTTTGTGATTGCCACCTTTGGTTTCAATCACTTCACCCGTTTTCGGGTTCTTGTATTGCTTGACCTTGCGAGCACGTTTGATGCCGCCGGTCGCCTTGCTGCTCTTGCTACCCTGGCTCAGCTTGTTATCCGGATCAAGAATGGAAACAACGTCTTTCAGCGATTTGTTATATTGCGCCATCAGGGCGCGTACTTTTTCTTCAAACTCGATTTCCTGCTTGAGCTTCGTATCGTTGGACAGAGAGTTCATGCGGTCGGTAAGTTCACGTATGGTGTGCTGGAGATGGCGATATTCTTGTAAAGAAGACATGTAAAGTTACCTTGCTGAGCGTTTTAAATGGACACGCCTAATAATAGGTCAAGCCCGTTATTAACACAATATGTTAGTTGTTGGTCAGTGCCGGAGAAAAGACATTCAAGGGCGGCTGATGTTGAAACTTAGTCTTAACGAATAACATTAAATAGACGATACAGTCACTTGAGATCCGCTGGTATTGTCGGCTGGAACGGATAGAATGTGTGCCTTTATCACGGGCCAAGCCCGCACGTCCGGAGAGTCTGTTATGCGTACCTTTCGATTGGTGATCGCCTGTCCTGACCGGGTAGGGATCGTTGCCAAAGTCAGTAATGTACTGGCAACTTATAATGGCTGGATCACCGAAGCCAACCATCACTCGGATAACCTGTCTGGCTGGTTCTTCATGCGCCATGAGATTAAGGCTGATTCGCTGCCCTTTGATCTTGATGGATTACGTACCGCTTTCACACCCATCGCTAACGAGTTTGAAATGGACTGGCATGTCAGCGATTCAGGTGTACGCAAGAAAGTTGTATTGATGGCCAGTCGTGAGTCGCACTGTCTGGCTGATTTATTACACCGCTGGCACAGTGATGAACTGGATTGCGATATTACCAGTGTCATCTCCAACCATGACGACCTGCGCAGTATGGTGGAGTGGCACGGCATACCTTTTCACCATGTGCCAGTCGATAGCCAGAACAAGATTCCGGCCTTCGAGCGTGTGGCCAGTCTGGTTGATGCTCAGCAGGCTGATTGTATCGTGCTGGCCCGTTATATGCAGATACTGCCCCCCGATTTGTGTCGGCGATATGCTAATCGGGTCATCAACATACATCACAGTTTCCTGCCGTCGTTTGTGGGTGCGCGGCCTTATCATCAGGCCGCTCAGCGGGGCGTAAAACTGATCGGTGCGACTTGTCACTATGTCACCGACGAACTCGACGCGGGTCCGATAATTGAGCAGGACGTTGTGCGTATCAACCACCGGCATAACGCTGATGACATGGTCAGACTGGGAAAGGACGTGGAAAAAATGGTGCTTTCCCGTGGTTTGCGCTATCACTTGGAAGACAGGGTGTTGGTTCACGATAACAAGACAGTGGTCTTCGGCTGAGCCGGGACCGCGCGGATGAAGACGCTTCAGCGGAAGGAGGCAGCATGTTCAAATCAGTAAAAGTGCGGGATTACATGACCCGTGATTTGGTGACCTTCAGCGAGCATATGGATCTGTTCAAGGCGATTGATGTGCTATTGAGTCATAGGATATCGGGCGCGCCGGTGATTGATGCTGCGGGTCATCTGGTCGGCCTGTTATCGGAAAGCGACTGTCTGAGGAGCATTTTGTCGGGTAGCTATTTCGAGGAGGTGGGCGGTAGCGTCAGCTCGGTAATGACCGTGGTGGTGGAAACGATCGATGCCGATGCGGATATCGTCAAGGCGGCCGAGCATTTCATCCACAAAGGGCGGCGGCGTTTGCCTGTGATAGACGAAGGCCGGTTGGTCGGGCAGATCAGTCGGCGCGATATTCTGCGTGCGGTCAAAGCCTATAATGACCATGGTGCGCCCAAGTGAGCGCCCCCGACGAGGATGATGAGGGCTTCAATCCCCTTGACGGTGGCGCTGCAACTCCACCCAGAATGATCGGCGGTGGCTGTCTGGCCCGGTATGATCCCGAGGAGCTTAACGACGACTCCGGGGTCGACTTCCCGGCGCTAGCGGATGAGTCGGCCGACCCCGAAGCGGGCTGATCAGATACGGAAGCTGCCTACCAACTGCTGCAGGTGTTCAACCTGCTGTTCCAGTGAGCGGCAGGCTCTGAGGGTGGATTGCAGGTTCTCAACCCCTTCCTGATTGAGTGTGTTGATGCTAGTGATATCCACATTCAGGCTTTCGATGACCGATGTCTGCTCTTCAGTAGCGGTGGCTACCGACTGGTTCATGTTGTCAATCTCGCCAATGCCGGTGGTGATATCGGCCAGTCGTTCGCCTGCCTGACGGGCTACTACTACGCTGTGTTCGCTGAAGCGCATGCTTTCCTCCATGGTTTGCACGGCATCGGTCGCTTGGCTGCGCAGGTCCTCGATCATGTCGTGGATCTCCTTGGCCGAGCTCTGGGTGCGGTGGGCCAGGTTTCTTACCTCGTCGGCCACCACGGCAAAGCCGCGTCCGGCTTCACCCGCACGGGCCGCCTCAATGGCGGCGTTGAGGGCTAGTAGGTTGGTCTGCTCGGAGATGCTCTGAATGACGTCGAGTATCTTGCCGATATCGGCGGTGCGCGTATTGAGTACCTGGATGCTGGCGCTGGCGCTGTTGATCTTGCCGGACAGCTCCTGCATGGCCTTGACCGTTTCGCCGACCACACGGCTGCCTTCTTCCGCCCCGCGCTTGGCATCACTGGCCTGGGACGAGGCATCGGCGGCGTTGCGGGCAATTTCCTGTGCTGCCGCCCCCAGTTCATTGATCGCTGCCGCGACACTGTTGGTACGCCCGGACTGCTCGTCAGAACTGGCCAGGTTGGCGTTTGAGGCATCGAGTACGCGTAGCGCTACCCCATTCAGCTCGCCGCTGGTCGAGGCCACCTGGCGGATCGAGTCATGAATACGTTCGACAAATTGATTGAAGGCGCTGGCCAGCTTGCCAAATTCGTCATCACTGACAACCGGCAGGCGGCGGGTCAGGTCGCCCTCGCCGCGGGCGATATCCTCCAGTGCACTTCCCAGCGAGTTCAGCGGTCGCAGCAAGAACCGCATCAGCAGTCCCAGCAGCAGCACAATACAGATTAGTGCGATCACTGTAGCAATGGTCGCCGATAGGCGGAACTGGCCGAGGCTGGCAAAGGCCTTGCTACGATCAACCGATACGCCGACATACCAGTTGACCCCGGGCAGGCCGGTGACCGGTATGAAGGTCAGCAGTCGCGGTTCGCCGTTGAGTTGTGCTTCGGAGAGCTGGCTACTGATCTTTGGGGTGTTGCCGGGGAAGATCTCGGCCAGGTTTTTCAGCTGCAGGCTCTTGTTCGGGTGGACCAGCACGGTGCCGTTGCTGTTGACCAGAAAGGCGTGACCCATGCCGTTAAAGTCCAGGGCGTTGATGATGGTCGACACCGTATCCAGGTTCAGGTCACCACCCGCCACGTTGTTACCGGACGGAGTCGCAATGGTAATGATCAGATCACCGGTGGCGGCATCGACGTAGGGCTCGGTCAGGACGGTACTGCGTTGACTTATGGCGGCGCTATACCAGGGTCGTGTTCTGGGGTCGTAATCGGCCGGCATGTCGTCATCAGGCCGCATGGTAAAACGACCATTGGTCTCGCCCAGGTAGCTGAAAGAGAAGGTCGCTGCCAGGGTAGTCTGTTCAAGCAGTGTGGCGGGATTCGCATGAGTCGGGTCTGCCAGATTGGCCGCCAGATTCTCTAACAGCAGGATACGCCCGGATAACCAGTTGCTGATATTCGCCGCAGTGAGACGCCCGGCGTCGGTCAGATAGGTGTCAAGGTTGCCTTGCAGCGTTTTGCGCTGTGTTTGATCGTTGTACAGAGAAAACGCCAGAAACACCGCCATAACGACGAGGCAGGCGGCCAGAAGGATTTTCTGGTTGAAGCTTAGGCGTGCGGGCATGGTTGTTACTCTTGGGAAGAATGCTTTGTGTCTGAGTGTATCGGGCCCGCAAGGAAGAGCTTTAGTCCGTGTTAGGATTTTTCTACGCGCAAGGCAAATGGCCATAACACTATTGGCCCGTTATTAAGCTTAGCTCGTTACAGCCGATAATCTGTATACATGGGTAGCATCGGCGCACTGACTCAGTCGAATGGAGAGAGCGATGAATGTGAGAAACCAATCTATAGTTGTACGCCTTGGCTGCGGCTTTGCGTTTGTTGCCCTGATGGTGGTGGTGTTGGGTGTGCTGGCCATGCGCGAGATGGGCAACATGCGCGACCAGGCAGAGAGTATCGAGTATGTGTGGATGCCGAATATCCAGTCTGTCGACAGTTTTACCCAGGATGTACTGCGCACGCGCACGCTGACGTTACGCCTGTTGTTGGCAGAAACCGCCGCTGAACGTCAGCAGCTCGAAGGCTCGATTCGGGCCCTGGTCGAGCACCTGAGCCGGGAGGAGGCCAGCTACGCGGGGAAAATACAAAGTAGTAGCGAACGGCAAGCCTTTGATCGTTATGTCAATCAGCGCCAGGAGTACCTGACGGTCCAATCCCAGGTGGCAGCGCTGGCGCGGGCGGGGCAAACGGATCAGGCTCTGGCGCTGATCAATACGCGTCTGGATACCTTGGGCGAAGCACTCAATACGCGCTTGCAGGAGCTGAAAACATTGATGAATGAGGGCGCCCACGCGGCCGGCGTGCGAGCTGCCGAGAGTTATGCGACCGGCCGGCTGGAGGTGGTGATATTCAACCTTGCTGCCGTACTGGCGACAGTACTGCTGGCCTGGCTGATTACCCGCAGTATAGTCACGCCCCTGCGTGAGTCGGTGCAGATCACCGAGCGCATTGCGGCCGGTGACCTGACTCAGAGCGTGACGCCCGTCGGACGCGACGAGCCTGCGCAGCTGTTGCGTGCCTTGGCAACCATGCAGGAGCAGTTGCGCGCGACTATCCACGGTATCGCCAACTCCTCCACCCAATTGGCATCAGCGGCCGAAGAGCTGAATGCGGTGACCGAGGATGCTACTCGCGGGCTGCAGCGCCAGGACGACGAAATTCAGCAGGCTGCCACCGCCGTCAACGAAATGAGTGCGGCAGTCGATGAGGTCGCCAGCAATGCGGTCTCAACCTCCGAACAGTCCAGGGCCACCAGCGATACCGCCATAGAGGGCCAGCAGCAGGTGGTGCGTACGGTGGCGAGCATAGACAAGCTGTCCGGCACTATTCAGGCCACCGCCACTGAGGTGCAGGAGTTGGCGGAGAAGGCACAGAATATCAGCCGGGTACTGGATGTGATCCGCGCGATTGCCGAACAGACCAATTTGCTGGCGTTGAACGCAGCGATCGAAGCTGCGCGGGCCGGCGAGCAGGGGCGTGGTTTTGCAGTTGTCGCTGACGAAGTGCGAGCGCTGGCGCATCGCACTCAGCAGTCAACCAGTGAAATCGAAGAAATGATCGGCACCATCCAGCAGGGCACCGAACGTTCTGTCGAGGCCATGAACATGAGCAAGACCATGGCCGGCAGCACCTTGGAACAGGCTGATGCAGCGGGTAAAGCACTGGAAGTGATCACCGCTGCGATTATGCAGGGCGGTTGCAGGAGCTGAGTGCAACACGGTTATTGAATT
>TARA_R110002051_G_scaffold270087_9_pt1 | contig 24679 bp, 23 predicted proteins | sample TARA_R110002051 | Tara Oceans TARA_R110002051 (sample SAMEA4397023) | marine metagenome | biome: Polar Biome; feature: [MES] marine water layer (ENVO:01000295) within the mesopelagic zone...; material: water (ENVO:00002006), including particulate matter (ENVO:01000060) such...
CTCACTCCGGGGGCCGTGGCGTTCAGGCGCACGCCGTCAGGCTGAACAAGGTCTGGCATTTGCGCTAAAACCGTCCGATGTACCGGGTAGCCCGGTTCCGGACATTTGCAATGGCCCGTCATGGGGCAGGATTGCAGGATGCTTTCAGCCGCCAGTCAGGCCGGCCCTTACCAAAGCCTCCCGTTGTCTTGCCCGAGATGCGCTCTAAACAAAACGGGACAGTGAAGCGCGCGGCCGAAAAGCGGTCACGCCCACATGCCCGCACACGAAGGACAATACATGTTCGATACCCACAAGGTCGAGATTGAATGGGGCGGCCGTCCGCTCATCCTGGAAACCGGCAAGGTTGCCCGTCAGGCCGATGGCGCCGTCATCGCAACCTATGGCGAAACCGTCGTGCTTGCCACCGTCGTTTCGGCCAAGTCGCCCAAGCCCGGCCAGGACTTCTTTCCGCTGACCGTCAACTATCAGGAAAAGACCTACGCAGCCGGCAAGATCCCCGGTGGCTATTTCAAGCGCGAAGGCCGCCCGAGCGAAAACGAGACGCTGACATCGCGCCTCATCGACCGCCCGCTGCGCCCGCTGTTTCCCGATGGCTACAAGAACGACACCCAGATCATCATCACCGTTCTGCAGCATGACCTGGAAAACAACCCCGACATCCTGGCGCTCGTTGCAGCTTCGGCTGCCCTGACCATTTCCGGCATCCCGTTCATGGGCCCGATCGCTGGCGCCCGCGTCGGCTATATCAACGGCGACTATGTGCTCAACCCGCATGTCGACGAAATGCCTGAATCTGACCTCGACCTGATCGTTGCCGGCACTTCGGACGCCGTGCTGATGGTTGAATCGGAAGCCAAGGAACTGGGTGAAGAGGTCATGCTCGGCGCTGTCATGTTCGGCCACAAGTCGATGCAGCCGGTGATCGACGCGATCATCCAGCTCGCCGAGGCCGCTGCCAAGGAACCGCGCGACTTCAACGCTCCGGATCATTCCGAACTCGAAGCCGAAATGCTCGCCATGTGCGAAGCCGATCTGCGCGATGCCTACACCAACACCGACAAGGCCGCCCGTTACACCGCCATCGACGCGGTCAAGGCCAAGGTCAAGGAACACTTCGCTCCGGCTGACGGCGAAGAGCCCCGCTTTGCGTCCGAAGTCATCGGCGCGGTCTTCAAGTCGCTGCAGGCAAAGGTGGTTCGCGGCGCCATCCTCGAAACCAAGAGCCGCATCGACGGCCGCGATCTGTCGACCGTGCGTCCGATCGTCTCCGAAGTCGGCCTGCTGCCGCGCACCCATGGTTCGGCGCTGTTTACGCGCGGCGAAACCCAGGCGATCGTTGTTGCTACGCTCGGCACCGGCGAAGACGAGCAGTATGTTGACAGCCTGACGGGGACCAAGAAGGCCACCTTCATGCTGCACTACAACTTCCCACCTTACTCGGTTGGTGAAACCGGCCGTACAGGTTCGCCCGGCCGCCGCGAAATCGGCCATGGCAAGCTCGCATGGCGCGCCATTCACCCGATGATGCCGTCCGCTGACCAGTTCCCCTACACGCTGCGCGTTGTCTCGGAAATCACCGAGTCCAACGGCTCGTCCTCGATGGCAACCGTTTGCGGCACCTCGCTGGCGCTGATGGATGCCGGCGTGCCGCTGGCCAAGCCGGTCGCCGGTATTGCCATGGGCTTGATCAAGGAAGGTGCGGATTTCGCCGTCCTCTCCGACATTCTCGGTGACGAGGATCACCTGGGCGACATGGACTTCAAGGTTGCAGGCACCACCGACGGCATCACCGCGCTGCAGATGGACATCAAGATCGATGGCATCACCGAGGAAATCATGCAGATCGCGCTTGGCCAGGCCAAGGACGGCCGTCTGCACATCCTCGGCGAAATGGGCAATGCTCTCACCGAGAGCCGCGGCCAGCTCGGCGAGTTCGCTCCGCGCATCGAAGTCATGAACATCCCGGTTGACAAGATCCGTGATGTCATCGGCACCGGCGGCAAGATTATCCGCGAGATCGTCGAGAAGACCGGCGCCAAGATCAACATCGATGATGACGGCACCATCAAGATCGCCTCGTCCTCGGGCAAGGAAATCGAGGCCGCCAAGAAGTGGATCCACTCGATCGTCGCCGAGCCTGAAGTCGGCGTGATCTATGAAGGGACGGTCGTCAAGGTAGCCGATTTCGGCGCCTTCGTGAACTTCTTCGGTCCCAAGGACGGTCTGGTGCATATCTCCCAGCTCGCCGCCGAACGCGTCTCCAAGACCTCCGATGTGGTCAAGGAAGGCCAGAAGGTCTGGGTCAAGCTGTTGGGCTTTGACGAACGCGGCAAGGTCCGCCTGTCGATGAAGGTCGTCGATCAGGAAACCGGCAAGGAAGTCGAAGCCGGCGAATAAGCCCGGTTTCGATGGACTAAGGGCGGAGAACCGCCTGAGACTGATGAATTGAGAAAAGCCCTCGGATTGGGAAATCCGGGGGCTTTTTGTTTCTGGGGCCGACTCTGTGTTCCCTTCCGCCCACCCCCGGAACAATCCTCTGCCCTTGCGCATTGCTCCTGCAACACCAACAGGGAGCACACCCATGGCTCATAAGCTTGCTATTACCGAAATCGAGAACATCACCCACGATGTCCGCCAGTTCACCTTCGAGAAGCCGCAAGGGTTTGCGTTCACGCCGGGGCAGGCGGTCGAGGTGGGGATTGATCGGGACGGTTGGCGCGATGCGGACAACCCCTTTACCTTCACGGCGTTGCCTGAATGGGACCATCTGCAGTTCACCATCAAGATCTATCCCTCCCATGACGGTCTGACCGAGCAGATCGGCAACCTCGGTGTCGGTGACCGTTTTATCATTGGCGATCCCTGGGGAACCATTGAATACAAGGGTAAGGGCACCTTCATTGCCGGCGGTGCCGGTGTCACCCCGTTCATCGCCATCCTGCGCATGCTCGGAGAGCGCGGCGAACTGTCGGGCCACAGGTTGATCTTCGCCAACAAGCGGGAAGCCGACATCATCCTAAGGCGGGAGTTCGACGCCATGGAGGGGCTGGAGACGGTCTATGTGCTCTCCGGCGAGAACAAGGACGGTTTCGAGTATGGCCGTATCGACAAACCGATGCTTCAGCGACTGATAGGCAACACCTCGCAGCAGTTCTATGTCTGCGGTCCCGACGGAATGGTCGAAAGCATCAACAGCGCGCTGAAGGATCTCGGCGCCGATGCCGAAGCGCTGATATTCGAGCAATAGGCACGGATGAGCGTTATTCACGAAAAAGCCCCGGACCATCCGGCCCGAGGCTTCTCAATTCCCAGCAAGCCTTGAGCCTCAGCCCACGCTATCCCTCGTCTGTCTTGTTCAGCTCCGAGACAACCGGCATCGAGGTGATGTTGAAGCCTGAATCCACATAGTGGATTTCGCCGGTCACGCCCGAGGACAGGTCCGAGAGCAGATAGAGCGCCGATTTGCCGACATCGCCGATATCGACGGTGCGTCTGAGCGGCGCGTTCTTCTTCTGGTAATTGAACATGGCGCGCGCGTCGCCGATGCCCGCGCCGGCGAGCGTGCGCACCGGGCCTGCCGAAATCGCGTTGACGCGGATGCCGTCCGGGCCGTAATCGGCGGCCAGATAGCGCACCATGGCTTCAAGTGCTGCCTTGGCGATGCCCATCACGTTGTAATTTGGCATCACCCGCATCGAGCCGCCATAGGTCAGTGTCAGGATCGAACCGCCCGCCGTCATCAGCGGTGCCGCGCGCTGAGCCACTTCGGTGAAGGAATAGGCCGAGATCACCATGGTGCGGGAGAAGTTCGCCCGCGTGGTGACATCCGCATAGCGGCCCTTGAGCTCGTTGCGGTCGGAGAATCCGATGGCGTGGACGATGAAATCGATCGTGCCCCATTCGGCCTTCAGCGTCTCGAACACCGCGTCAACCGTTGCGATATCCTCGACATCACAAGGCAGCACCAGCCTGGAGCCGAGCTTTTCGGCCAGCGGCCTGACCCGGCGGCCAAAACCTTCGCCCTGATAGGTGAACGCCAGTTCGGCGCCGGCCTCGGCCAGCTGTGTGGCGATGCCCCAGGCGATCGAGTGGTCATTGGCGACCCCCATGATCAGCCCGCGCTTGCCTTTCATGATCCCGTCCATGCCGTTTCCCCTCGCGTCACTCACGTCCGGGCCGCTCAACGGTCATGCCGCTGGAAGACCAGCGTCGCATTGGTGCCGCCAAAACCGAACGAGTTCGACAACACGGTGTCGATCTGTGCGTTGTCGATGCGCGCGCGCACGATCGGCACCCCGTCGAATTCGGGATCCAGTTCGGTGATATGCGCGCTTTCGCCGATAAAATTCTCCTTCATCATCAACAGCGAATAAATCGCCTCCTGCACGCCGGTTGCGCCCAGCGAATGCCCGGTCAGCGATTTGGTCGACTGCACATGCGGCATATCGGTGCCGAAAACTTCACGGATCGCGCCGATTTCCTTGGAGTCGCCCACCGGCGTCGAGGTGCCGTGGGTGTTGATGTAGTCGACCCGGCCTTCGACCGTCGAAAGCGCCTGGCGCATGCAGCGGATGGCGCCTTCGCCCGAGGGTGCCACCATGTCGTAGCCGTCAGACGTCGCGCCATAGCCGGTCAGCTCGCCATAGATCTTGGCGCCGCGCGCCTTGGCATGTTCGAGTTCTTCGAGCACCAGCACACCGGCGCCGCCGGCAATGACAAAGCCGTCGCGGGTGATGTCATAGGCGCGGGATGCGGTCTCCGGGCTGGTCTCGTTGTATTTCGAGCTCATTGCGCCCATCGCGTCGAACAGGTTGGACATCGACCAGTCGAGATCCTCGTGGCCGCCGGCGAACACCATGTCCTGCTTGCCCCACTGGATCAGTTCGGCGGCGTTGCCGATGCAGTGCGCCGAGGTCGAGCAGGCCGACGAGATCGAGTAATTGACGCCGTGGATCTTGAACCAGGTCGCCAGTGTCGCCGAAGCGGTCGAGGACATCGCCTTTGGCACCGCGAACGGGCCGATGCGCTTCGGGCTGCCGTTCTTGCGGGTGATATCGGCGGCGTCGATCAGCGTGCGCGTCGAAGGTCCGCCCGATCCCATCACGATGCCGGTGCGCTCATGGCTGATTTCGGCCTCTTCAAGGCCGGCATCCTCGATCGCCTGTTTCATGGCGACATGGTTCCAGGCGCCGCCACGCGACAGGAAGCGCATGGCGCGGCGGTCGACCATATCGGTCGGGTCCAGCGTCGGTGCGCCCCAGACCTGGCTGCGGAAACCGTGGTCGGCGAAATCCTGGCTGAAGCTGATGCCGGATCTGGCGTCGCGGAGTGATTCGGTCACTTCGCTAGCGGTATTGCCGATCGAGGATACGATCCCCATTCCCGTCACAACGACTCGTCTCATATGTCTGCCCTTTCGAGTGGAGGGTCCTGATCTGTCCCGGCTCCCGCTTCGGGTAACCGGGATCGGGATGTGTCAGGCGTTTTTGTCCTTGGCAAGGCCGACTTTCAAATCCGTGGCGTTGTAGATGGTTTCCCCATCTGCCTTGAGCCAGCCATTGGCGATGCCGAGCACCAGCCGGCCGCGCATGACGCGTTTGAAGTCGATGCCGTATTCAAGCAGTTTGACGTCAGGCGTCACCATGCCCTTGAATTTCACCTCGCCGGTCGACAGCGCCATGCCGCGGCCCTGCTCGCCAAGCCAGCCGAGATAAAATCCGGTCAGCTGCCACATACCGTCAAGACCAAGGCAGCCCGGCATCACCGGGTTGCCCTTGAAATGGCAGGGGAAAAACCAGAGATCCGGCGTGATGTCGAATTCGGCACGCAGATAGCCCTTGTCGAATTCGCCGCCGGTTTCCGAAATATCTGTGATCCGGTGCACCATCAGCATGGGCGGCAAAGGCAGCTGCGCATTGCCGGGTCCGAAAAGATCGCCTTCCGCGCAGGTCAGGATTTCTTCGTATGTGTAGCTCGATTGCCTGTCGACCATGAAAAATGCGTCTCCCGTTTCGCCGTCTCTCCGCGCGGCTTCCATTATTGTCGCTGTGCACGCTAGCACAGCCCCGCACCTCCGCGAAACCGGCCCGCGCGGCATCTCCGAATACCGGATGAGGCCAGCGAGTGAAAGAGGCGACGTTACGGAAAGTGCTGTCCGAGGGGTCTATTGAAAGCCATGCCCACAAAAGTTATATGAATGAAACGAAATCCAACGTTTGGACGTGTATCAATATGGATATTGCGCAGAGATCAAAACCCAGTGACCGCGATTCGGCCGCGCGCCTGCGTCAAGCAGGACTCCGCCCGACGCGTCAGCGTGTCGCCTTGGCGGATCTGCTGTTTGCCAAGGGTGACCGTCATCTGACGGCGGAAGAGCTGCACGAGGAAGCCGGTTGCATCGGCTGTTCCTGTTCGCTGGCCACCGTTTACAACACCCTGCACCAGTTCACCGAAGCCGGTCTGCTCAGGGTTCTTTCGCTGGAAACGGCCAAGACCTATTTCGACACCAATGTCTCTGACCACCATCATTTCCTCGTCGAAGGCCGCAACGAGGTTGTCGACATTCCTGTTGGCGATATTTCGGTCAACAATCTGCCCGAGGCGCCGGAAGGCATGGAAATCACCTATGTCGACGTGGTGATCCGGGTCCGGCCCAAGAGCTGAACTGCAGTCCGCCCATTGCGAGGCGGCGTGGCACAACCTGCGCGCCATTCGCATTCGGGCGAACCGGCCTGTCGCGAACTTCACACAGATCGCTCTGGAAATGCCATTGATTTCCGACTATTGGCTTGAGCACAGTTTTATGTCCCCGGAGCAGTCGCGCATATCCGCCGCTGATCCCGGGAGCCCGGAGAGGAGATCACATGCCGCCTTATCGTTCGAGAACTTCCACCCATGGCCGTAACATGGCGGGCGCCCGTGGTCTCTGGCGCGCGACGGGCATGAAGGATGCCGATTTCGGCAAGCCGATCATCGCGGTGGTCAATTCCTTCACCCAGTTCGTCCCCGGCCACGTGCATCTCAAGGATCTGGGCCAACTGGTCGCCGGCGAGATCGAAAAGGCAGGCGGCATCGCCAAGGAATTCAACACCATCGCTGTCGATGACGGCATCGCCATGGGCCATGACGGCATGCTTTATTCGCTGCCTTCGCGCGAATTGATCGCCGATTCGGTCGAGTACATGGTTAATGCCCACTGCGCCGATGCGATGGTCTGCATTTCCAACTGCGACAAGATCACGCCCGGCATGCTGATGGCGGCGATGCGGCTCAACATTCCGGTGGTCTTCGTCTCCGGCGGCCCGATGGAGGCCGGCAAGGTCATTCTCGAGGACGGCACAGAGAAGGCGCTGGATCTGGTCGACGCCATGGTTGCCGCCGCCGATGACAATATCAGCGATGCCGACGTGGCCTCGATCGAGCGCGCCGCTTGTCCTACCTGCGGCTCCTGCTCGGGCATGTTCACCGCCAATTCGATGAATTGCCTCGCCGAGGCGATGGGTCTGGCGCTGCCGGGCAACGGCTCGACGCTGGCCACCCATTTCGATCGCGAGCGGTTGTTTCGCGAAGCCGGACGCAGGGTTGTCGGACTGGCCAAGCAATATTATGAAGACGACGACACCAGCGTGCTGCCACGCTCGATTGCCTCCTTCGCAGCCTTCGAGAACGCCATGACGCTCGACATCGCCATGGGCGGGTCGACCAACACGGTGCTGCATTTGCTGGCGATTGCCCATGAGGGCGAGGTGGAGTTCACCATGGCCGACATCGACCGGCTGTCGCGCGGCGTTCCGGTACTGTGCAAGGTCGCACCCGCCAAGGCCGACGTGCACATGGAAGACATTCACCGCGCTGGCGGCATCATGGCCATTCTGGGCGAATTGAACCGGGCAGGCCTGCTCGACACATCTGTCAGCACCATCCACGAAAAGACCCTCGAGGATGCGCTGAAAAAATGGGATGTGGTGCAGTCGACTGATGAAGCGGTACATGAATTCTACCGCGCAGCACCGGGCGGGGTACCGACCCAGACTGCCTTTTCGCAATCGCGCCGCTATGCCAGCCTTGATACCGACCGCGAAGGCGGCGTGATCCGCAATGCCGACCACGCGTTTTCCCAGGACGGCGGTCTGGCCGTGCTTTTTGGCAATCTGGCCGAGGATGGCTGCATCGTCAAAACCGCCGGCGTCGACGAATCGATCCTGAAATTCTCGGGCCCCGCGAAGATCTTTGAAAGCCAGGACGATGCCGTCTCCGACATCCTGACCGGCAAGGTCAAGCCCGGCCAGGTGGTGCTGATCCGCTATGAAGGCCCGCGCGGCGGACCCGGCATGCAGGAAATGCTCTATCCGACCAGCTATCTCAAATCCAAGGGTCTGGGCAAAGCCTGCGCTCTGGTCACCGATGGCCGCTTCTCCGGTGGGTCGTCGGGCCTGTCCATCGGCCATGTCTCGCCGGAAGCAGCCGAGGGCGGCCTTATCGGCCTGGTCGAGGACGGCGATATGATCGAGATCGATATCCCGGGCCGCAGCATTCATCTGGCGGTGAACGAAACCGTGCTTGCTGAACGGCGCGTCAAGCGTGACGCGGAAGGTTGGCAGCCCTCAAAGCCGCGCAAGCGCGCCGTCTCGACCGCGCTCAAGGCCTATGCCGCCATCACCAGCAGCGCCTCGAAGGGAGCCGTGCGCATCCTTTGATGCGCGCGGAGGCTGCCGATGCGGTGGCCAATTGCCAACTTCCCGTCGGCAAAGCCGTTCAGTCGTCGAATTACTTGAAGGCTTCGCCGGGGTAGGCGCCCCAGAGTTCGTCCTGGGCCACCCATCCGTCCATGCCTTCGGCCCTGGCTTCGCACCAGTCGCCGTCGCAGCCCTTGACCTCGACCACCACGCCCGGCTCCAGCCGCGCGATAACATTGGCGCTGGCGCGGGCCTCGCGGTGCATGTTGATGAATTCCTGCTTGTCGCCGCCGCGCATCCACGGCGCGGTCATCGCCGTGCGCTCGCCGGAGAGCAGCGACTGGTAGACCCAGCCTTCGGTGCCTTCGGCGTCGCGCACCCTGCGCCAGTTGTCATATTCCTGAATCACTTCCATAGGCACGCCGGACCGGGTGTAGAGCCACGCCACCGCGTAATCCCGGCCCGGGCCGATCCTGAGATTGACCCGCGTGGCCTTGAGGCTGACAAATCGCGGCAACGGCAGTCCGCTGGGGCCCTTGGTCGCGGCCTGGGCATGGGCCGTCGATCCGGCCTCAAGCCGGCCGTCCACCATCGGACTTGCCGCCAGAATGCCGACAGCCAGGCAGGTTGCTTTACAAAGGGAAAGGCGACGCATGACTTGCACCTTTTGGTTGGACGCCAAGTGTGTGGCGCCACGGTTATCTAAAAGCCCGGCCCCGTGTCCCGCCGTTTGAGACGGTAAAATCGGGCCAGCTGCGTTCATCGCGACAGGCGCGGCCGTGGGTGGCGCCAGTGGCGTCGCGGCGCTTTTTAAACATCAATCCGGGCACTTTGGATTGTCATCGCCGGAGGGTCTGTTAGAAAAAGGGTAACGCACCCGCCATAGTCGGCGAGTTTGGTTAAAGAGCTCTCAACGCCGGACCTCAACAACATGCAAAACCGAAAAAAACCCAAGGTCTACATCACCCGCCGTTTGCCGGACGCCGTCGAGACCCGCATGCGCGAGCTGTTTGACGCAGAGCTCAACATCACCGATGAAGCCCGCACCCAGCCCGAACTGGTTGCCGCCATGCGCTCCGCCGATGTGCTGGTGCCCACAGTGACCGACAAGATTGATGCCGCGCTGATCGAGCAGGCCGGTCCGCAGATGAAGCTGATCGCCAATTTCGGCAATGGCGTCGACAATATCGACATAGAGGCGGCGCAGAAGAAGGGCATCACGGTCACCAACACTCCCAATGTCCTGTCCGAAGACACCGCCGACATGACCATGGCGCTGATGCTCGCCGTGCCGCGGCGTCTCACCGAAGGCGCCAACATCATCGTCGGGGCCGGCGGCGTCTGGAAAGGCTGGTCGCCCACCTGGATGCTCGGCAACCGCATCGGCGGCAAGCGGCTCGGCATCATCGGCATGGGCCGCATCGGCACCGCGGTGGCCCGCCGCGCCAAGGCCTTCGGCCTGTCGATCCACTATCACAATCGTCGCCGGGTCGACCCCGCCACCGAGGATCAGCTTGAGGCCACCTACTGGGACAGCCTCGACCAGATGCTGGCGCGCGTCGACATCGTTTCGGTCAATTGCCCCTCAACGCCGGCCACCTTCCATCTGCTGTCGGCCCGCAGGCTCGAACTGATGAAACCCGGCGCTTACATTGTCAACACCGCCCGCGGCGGCATCATCGACGAGGATGCGCTGATCAAGGCATTGCGCGAAGGCCGCCTGTCAGGCGCGGGCCTTGATGTGTTCGAGCACGAACCGGCGGTGGACAAGCAGCTGGTCAAGCTTGCTGCCGAAGGCAAGGTGGTGCTGCTGCCGCATATGGGATCGGCCACCATTGAAGGCCGTATCGACATGGGCGACAAGGTCATCATCAACATCCGCACTTTCTTCGACGGCCACCGCCCGCCCGACCGTGTGCTGCCGCTCAGGAGCTGAGAGTTCGAATTTCGGAATGCCGGGGACAGCGACTATTCCATTCGCCCTCATACCCCGCGCTTCACAACGCAGCAGAAAAGTGAACTGTCTCTGATTTTTCTCAGCTCTTGCGGCTGTAGCGGCCCCGATTTTGCTCAGCCCTTGCGGCTGTAGCGGATTGTCTGGAAACCGGCCGCCAGCCCGTCATAGAGCAGCAACCGCCCGATCAAGGGCTCGCCCGCGCCGGTGATCAGCTTGATCGCTTCCATTGCTTCCAACGTTCCGATCACCCCGGTCAAAGCGCCGATGACGCCGGCTTCGGCGCAACTCGGCACCAGGCCGGATGGCGGAGCTTGAGGAAACAGGTCGCGATACCGCGGGCAGGGCTTGCCTTTGGCATCCGTGTCATAAGGTGTGAGCACCGTGACCGATCCATCAAAACGCCCCACTGCAGCAGTGACCAGCGGAATTTTCAGTGCCTCGCAGGTGTCGGCCAGCAGGTAGCGGGTCTCGATATTGTCCGATCCGTCCACCACCAGATCATAGGCTGTCATGATGTCGACGGCATTCTCGCGCGTCAGCCGCGTCTGGTGGGGCACCACCCGGGTGTGCGGATTGAGCCGGTCCAGCGCGCGGGCGGCGCTCTCGGTCTTTGCCATGCCCACGGTTTCGGTGTCATGCAGGATCTGGCGTTGAAGATTGGACAGTGACACCACATCGTCGTCGGCAACGCCGAGCAGCCCGACGCCGGCAGCAGCGAGATAGCTCAGCACCGGCGAACCGAGCCCGCCCGCGCCGATCACCAGCACCCGCGCCGCCTTGAGTTTCTGCTGGCCGCTGCCGCCGATTTCGGCCAGCACGATGTGGCGGGCATAGCGCGCAATCTCGTCGGGGTTGAGAGCAGCGTCAGTCATGGTCAGTCTCCCGATATGGCGTCACCTGGCCATCCGCCACCGTGAAAATCCGGCCGCGCGATCCCAGACTTGCAAACATCTGCGCATCCGTGCCGGTCATGAAGGCCTGGCAGTCGAGCGCCTCGATCAGATCAAACAGCGCCGCCCGCCGGCCTTCGTCAAGATGGGCGGCGATCTCGTCAAGCAGCAGGATCGGCGCATGACCGGTCATGCCGCGCACCAGTTGCGCGTGCCCCAGAACAATGCCGATCAGCAGCGCCTTCTGCTCGCCGGTCGAGGACAGTGCGGCGGGCATCGCCTTGGCCCGGTGATGCACGATCAGATCGGAGCGGTGCGGCCCCGACAGCGTCCGGCCAGCGCTCGCGTCGCGCCCGCGCCCGGCCTTGAGTTGCTCGGTGAATGCCAGTTCCATATCGCTGGCCGAAGCCAGCGCCTGGGCTTCAAGGAAGCCCTCAAGCCGCACGCTTGCCGCCGGAAACACGCTGTGGGCGGCATTGCTCTCGATCAGGCCGGACAACAGGCTCACCACCTCGTTGCGGGCCATCGCCATTGCCACGCCCAGTTCCACCATTTGCGCTTCCAGCCCGTCGAGCCAGGCCGGGTCGGCCCGGCCTTCCGACAGAAGCCGGTTGCGGCTGCGCATGGCGCGTTCGTAATTGAGCGCCCGTCCGCCATGCGCGGGGTCCACCGACAATACCAGCCGGTCCAGAAACCGCCGCCTGTCGCCGGCCGAACCGGTAAACAGCCCGTCCATCGCCGGTGTCAGCCACAACAGCCTGAGATGTTCGAGAAGCGCGTCGGATGAGCGCGCCGGTGCGCCGTTGATCCGCACCCGTCGGGGTCCGGTTTCCTCGCCGCCGTCCACGCCGGTGCCGATGTCGACGGGACCGGCCATGCCTTCCAGGCCGGCAAAGACGCTGAATCCGCTCTCAACCGCCGATCCGGCCTTGATCAGGTCGCCATAGGCCGCGCGTCGCAGTCCCCGGCCTGGCGTCAGCAGCGACAGCGCTTCCATCAGATTGGTCTTGCCCGCGCCATTGTCGCCCGACAGCACCACATGGCGCTGGTCAAGTTCGAGTGACAGGCTGGCGTAGTTGCGAAACCCGGCAAGCTTCAGTTTCTGGATGTGCACCTTCGGGGCCATGCAACTCTCCGCTCAGCCGCGCCGCGGCCGGCAGTCCGGTTCTGTCCCCGCCAAAGAGGCCAAACGGGTCTAGACCCGCATCGGCATCAGCACGTAAAGCGCGTCATCGCCGGCGGTATCGCGCACCAGCGTCGGAGAGCCGGGATCGGCAAGCATGAACACCGCGTCCGTGCCCGACAGCTGGTTGGTGATGTCGAGCAGGTATTTGGCGTTGAAGCCGATTTCCAGCGGATCGCGGTCATAGCCGACAGCCAGTTCTTCGGTGGCGCTGCCCGAATCGGGATTGTTCACGGTGAGCGTCAGCTGCCCGTCGGCGATAGCCAGCTTGACCGCCCGGCCGCGCTCCGACGAGATTGTCGACACCCGGTCCACGGCCTGGGCGAAGGTCTGGCAGTCGACGGTCAGTTCCTTGTCGTTGCCGGTCGGGATCACCCGCTGGTAATCGGGGAATGTGCCGTCGATCAGCTTCGAGGTCAGCACCACCGAGCCGATGGTGAAGCGGATCTTGGCGTCCGAGACTTCCACGGTCACCGTGATATCGGGATTGTCGACCAGCTTCTGCAATTCGCCCACGGTCTTGCGTGGAATGATGATGCCCGGCATGCCCTCCGAGCCTGACGGGGCATCGACATCGGCGCGCGCCAGGCGGTGACCGTCGGTGGCGACCGCGCGCAGCTTCAGCGTGCCCTCGCTCTCGATCGAATGCATGAAGATGCCGTTGAGATAATAGCGTGTCTCTTCGGTCGAGATCGCGAACTGGGTCCGGTCGATCAGCATCTTGAGCTGTGTCGAGGGCAGGCGGAACGTGTGGGTGAAGGCGCCGGCGGTCAGATCCGGAAAATCGGATTCCGGCAGGCATTGCAGCGAAAATTTGGACCGCCCGGAGGCAACCGTCATCGACGCGCCGTCGGGATTGGTCGACAGCAGCACTTCCGAACCGTCGGAGAGTTTGCGCACGATGTCGTAAAGCAGATGCGCCGGCACCGTTGTCGCGCCCGCCTGCTCGATCATCGCCGGCGTTGCCTCGGTGATTTCCAGATCAAGGTCGGTCGCTTTCATGTCAAGCGTCGCACCCTCGGCCTTGAGCAGCACGTTCGACAGGATCGGGATCGTGTTGCGGCGCTCGACCACGCGATGCACGTGGTTCAGCGACTTGAGGAGATTGGAACGCTCGAGAGTGACACGCATGATCTGATTACCGCTTGGCTGGAGCCCGCGCGGGAACGCGAGGGCCTTTCAAATTCTGTCTTGTCAGGCTTCTGCCTTGCCTGGGCCGTGTTGCGCCGTATGCAGCGCCGCGCCCGGGCGTGCAAAATGGCAGATAATACCCCCGACATGCAACAAAAACCGGCCTGGAGTTTTCACTCCGGACCGGGATTCTGGGGATAATCGGATGTGACGGCGTTCTACTCGATGATCAGCCGCTTCAGCAGCTCGATCTCGTGGCCGAGTTTGGTGTCAGACCCGATCAGCCCTTCTATCTTGCGCACCGCATGCAGCACGGTCGTATGATCTCTGCCGCCGAATCTGCGCCCGATTTCCGGAAACGAGCGCGGCGTCATGGTCTTGGCCAGGTACATGGCGATCTGCCGCGGCTTGACGATGACGCGGGTGCGGCGGTCGGATACCAGTTCCTGCCGCGACACATTGTAGTGCCGCGAGACCACCCGCTGGATGTCTTCGATCCGGATTCTCTTCGGCTCGCTCGCATTGACCAGGTGGCCAAGCAGTTGGTCGACCCGTTCGAGCGTCAGGTTGGGTTCAAAACTGCGCCGGAACAACAGCTGATTGAAAGCCCCCTCCAGTTCACGCCCGCTTGCGGTGATGTTCTGCGCCACATGAGCCAGGATGTCCTCGCTGATATCCAGCGTGGCGTCCTCGATTTGAGCGATAGTCATGCGCTGCCGCAGCATCTCCAGCCGCATCTCATAGTCCGGCGCCTCGATTTCGATGGCGACGCCGCCCTGCAGCCGTGACCGGACCCGCGGATCCAGCGATTCCAGCTCCCACGGCGCACGGTCCGCGGCGACAACCACCTGGCGGGCCGAATCGAGCAACATGTTGAGCAGGTGACAGAATTCGTGCTGGATCGACTTGCCTTGCAGAAACTGCATGTCGTCGATGACCAGAAGGTCGATATTGCGCAGCGATTCCTTGAAGGACAGCGCATCATTGTCGCGGATCGCGGTGGCAAAGCGCCACATGAAATATTCAGCGGTCAGGTAGACCACGCGCGGATTGCGGGCATGCCGGCTGGCCGCCGCCGCAATTGCCTGCAGCAGATGGGTTTTGCCCAGTCCGACATTGGAATGGATGAACAGCGGATTGAAGCGGACCGATCCGGTCCCGGCTTCGGCAATGGTCTTGGCCGCAGCCAGCGCCACCCGGTTGGATGAGCCCTCGACATAGCTTTCGAATGTGTAGCGCGGGTCAAGCGGCGAGCCGAGCACCGAATTGGCCGCCTGGTGTCCCTTCGTGAAGGAAGAGAGGTGCGCGCCCACGCCTTTGACCGACAGGTGATGCTCCTTGCGCGCTGCTGTGGCCGGAGCCGGGCTGGCTGGCTCCGCGGTGGCGGTATCCGCTGCGGCAAGATTGGGGTTGGCGCGGGTTGCCGACCGCACCACGATCTCCACTTTCAGGATATCCGGATCCTCCTCGCGGAACAGGACACTGATCTGCTCGAGGTATTTGTTGATGATCCATGATTTCAGGAAAGCGGTCGGGACCGACAGGCGCACGACGCTCTTTGACGACGATTGCAGCTTGAGCCTACCGAACCAGCTTGTGAAGACCTCCGGTCCGACCTGGGCCTTCAGGCGCGCTGTTACCCGGTCGAAGGCCTGATTGTTCTTGTTCATGTCCGCCCCTTTTTCTGCCGTCGGGCAAACATTGCCGCTGAGCGGTCGGGCGGTGCCTTGGTCGCCCCATTCTGCCGCTTTACGCGCCATCGTCACTTGTGTTTGCATCGCCGCTGGTCACCCCTGTTGCCGCATTCAGGCCATCGTCATGATGGCCACCTTTTTTGTGCGGATTGTCTCCGCACTGTTGTTTCCAGTCGCTGGCGGCTGCCTCGCCGCCTGTTCCCTCCTGTCTGTTTCCGCCGGCGACCTCGTATCGCCGATGAGAACAGATCTTCCCCGTTCCGCCAGAACCCGAGTTCAGGCGGCCATTGCCCCACAGCGGGGCGGCAAGGCGCCCACGCAACCGAAGGTTTATTTCAGAGTTTGCCTGACAGAGTTGTCACGCCCCAAGTTGCTGGTAGGAAAACGCTTGCCCATAGTGTGGAAAACGTCCTTGGAACCGCCCGGTTCCTCGCCCCTTGTCGAGAGTTATTTAGGCAGGATGGGAGGGTCAGATCAAGCAGCTTATTTACGAAAAAGTAACGAATTGGGGCTTGACTCGCGAAGGTTGAAAAAAGCCGTCAAGGTGGCTTTTCAACAGGCGATTGGATTCATTGCCTTTTCGCGGCTTCGCGTTTTTTCAGGCCATGTAGAAGTTTGGGATATTAAATTTAGGGCCTTGACAGATTGTCCGGGAATTCGGGTCTGCGTGTGCGGGGCGGAATCGGGGACCTCGCGTAAGGCATTGAATTTAAACAATATTATTTGCGACGATGACGAGGCTGTGACAATCCGCGCCAGGGCGTATTTTTGGCTTCGCGCAAACCATTGGGACAAAAAGGAAAAGGCCCGGACAAGCCGGGCCTTTAGCCGTCAAAGTAAATTTCAGGTGCTCAGGCGGTGAGCGCCTTGACCCGGTTCGACAGCCGGGAAATTTTCCGCGAAGCCGTGTTGGCGTGAACCACGCCCTTGCTGGCTGCGCGCATCAGTTCAGGCTGTGCGGCCTTCAGCGCAGCGGCTGCGGCGCTCTGGTCGCCGGAGCTGATGGCTTCCTCGACAGTGCGGAGGAAACCGCGAACACGCGAACGGCGTGCCTTGTTTACGTCAGTGCGGCGGGCAATCTTGCGGGTCGCTTTTTTCGCCGAAGTTGTATTGGCCATGAATGCCTCTCAAAGTGTCACATGCTCTATCCCGACCGGAAAGCGCCCTCTTGCGAGGTTCGTCGCTTCGACATTCGGAATGCGAGAAAACCACGGCGAGCCCGAAAGCTGCCATTCGATGGCGGGCCTATACCGGGTATCGCGGCTTGCGTCAACGCGAAAATCGGCTTTGCCCCAGGTCCGCCTGCGCATTTTGTCAACGGTGCTTGAACTGCGCCTTGCGCTTTTCAACGAAGGCGCCCATGCCTTCCTTCTGATCTTCGGTCGCAAACAGCGAGTGAAACAGCCGCCGTTCAAAGCGCAAGCCCTCGGCCAGCGTCAGTTCATCGGCGCGGTTGACCGATTCCTTGACCATCATCGTCGCCGGCAGCGAGAATCCGGCAATCTTCTCGGCTGCCTTCGTGGCGGTTGCCAGCAGTTCCGACGCCGGCACCACGCGGGCCACCAGGCCGGAGCGCTCGGCTTCCTCGGCCTCCATCATTCTGCCTGTCAGGCACAGATCCATCGCCTTGGCCTTGCCTATGGCGCGGGTCAGCCGCTGGGTGCCGCCCATGCCGGGGATGACGCCCAGGGTAATTTCCGGCTGGCCGAATTTCGCGGTGTCGGCGGCAATAATGAAATCGCACATCATGGCGAGCTCGCAGCCGCCGCCGAGCGCATAGCCGGCAACCGCCGCGATCACCGGTTTGCGGGTTGCGGCAACCGCGCTCCAGCCTTCGAAGAAGTCTTCCAGATAGGCGCCGACATAATCTTTCGATTGCATCTCCTTGATGTCGGCGCCGGCGGCGAAGGCCTTTTCCGAACCGGTCACCACAATCGCGCCGATCTTGTCGTCTTTGCCATACTGCGCCAGAGTGTCGCGCAATTCGCCCAGCAGCTCCGAATTCAGCGCATTGAGCGCATCGGGCCGGTTGAGCGTGATAATGGCCACCCGGCCGTGTGTCTCTGTCTTCAGCGTCTTCAGCACCATCGCCTGTCTCCTTGGTTTGAACCGGCATCCTCCGTCCCTTGCGGGGCGCAGCGGTCCTGCCGGACTAGTTTTTCTGGCAGCGCGGGCAATAAAAAGTCGAGCGCCCGCTCTGCACCATGCGGCGGACCGTATCGCCACAGCCGGGGCGAGGGCAAGCCTTTCCCTCGCGGTCATAAACGGAAAAACCGTGCTGGAAATACCCCATCGTGCCGTCGGTGCGGATATGGTCTCTGAGCGACGATCCGCCCGCTGCAATCGCCTCGTCGATCACCGTGCGAATCGCGCCCGTCAACTCCTCCAGGTCCTTGCGCGGTCGTCCGGTCGGGCTCACCAGCCGCCCGGCCGGTTTGTCGGGCGCAAGGCCCGCGCGCCACATCGCCTCGCAGACATAGATATTGCCAAGGCCGGCGATGATCCGTTGATCAAGCAGTGCGGCCTTCAAGGGCGCCGCCTTGCCAGTAAGCCGCCCCGCCAGTTCGCTGGCGTCAAGACTGTTGCCGGTCGGCTCCACGCCGAGGTTCCTGAACCACGGGTGGTCGTCAAGCGCCGCCCGGTCGATCAGGTCCATGTAGCCGAAGCGTCGAGGGTCATTGTAGATCACTCGCGCCTGGCCCGCCGGCCCGTCGACATGAAACACCACATGGTCGTGCTTGCCGTCTTTTGACCGCGCATGATGAAACACGCCCGGCGCCAGTCCCCCCTCACCCGCAGCCTCGATGCGGAAAGACCCCGACATGCCCAGATGACTGGTCAGCACCATGCCATCATCAAGATCGGCAATCAGGTATTTCGCCCTGCGTCCGAGCGAGGTGACCAGTCGTCCCTCCAGCCGGGCGGCAAAATCGGCCGGAAAGGCAAACCTGAGAGCGGCGCGGCGCTGCTCGACACGGATGATCCGGGCGCCCTCCATCACCGGCTGCAGGCCGCGGCGGACTGTTTCGACTTCTGGCAATTCGGGCAACGCGAACTCCTCGGGAAGGTTTCAATATATTGGCGGCTGACCTATAAGGCGGTGCGCTATGCCGCAGGCGGGATTCCTCACGCCTAGATAGCGTGCAGCAGGGCGATCCGCTATGGTCGCGGCAGATCAAGCCGGTTTCCGCGCGGGAATGCGGGCAGATTTGACGCTTGGCGCAAAACGACGGGATGAAATGATGTCACAACAGCGCGTATCCTCCGATGGCGGAATGCAGACCAGCTACGGCTTTCGAACCGTATCGGATGGCGAGAAGCAGGAACTGGTCAACGACGTCTTCCACAAGGTCGCCAAGCGCTATGACATCATGAATGATGTCATGTCGGCCGGAATGCACCGGGTCTGGAAGGATGCCATGGTGGCGAGCCTCAATCCGCCGCGCCGCCCCGGATTCCGCTTTCTCGACGTGGCCGGCGGCACCGGAGACATAGCTTTCCGCATTGTCGCAGCGTCAGACGGTCAGGCTCAGGGCACCGTTCTTGATATCAATGGATCGATGCTCGGTGTCGGCGCCGAGCGCGCCACCAAGAAGGGCTATGCCGAAAATCTCGATTTCGTCGAAGCCAATGCCGAGGAACTGCCGTTCGAGGATGCGAGCTTCGACGCCTACACCATCGCTTTCGGCATCCGCAACGTCCCCGACATCGACAAGGCATTGAGAGAAGCCTACCGGGTTCTGCGCCGCGGCGGCCGCTTCCTCTGTCTTGAATTCTCCGAGGTCGAGATGCCGATCCTCGACCGGATCTATGACGCCTGGTCGTTCAACGGCATCCCTGCGGTTGGAAAGGCAATTGCCGGCGAGGCCGAGCCTTACCAGTACCTGGTCGAATCCATCCGCAAGTTCCCGCGCCAGCGTGATTTCGCCGCGATGATCGAGCGCGCCGGTTTCTCCCGCGTCGGCTACACCAACTACACCGGCGGCATCGCCGCGCTGCATTCGGCCTGGAAGATCTGAGCATATGGCAAGTCTGGGCACCTATCTGCGCCTGATGCGGGCGGGCTACATTCTTGTGCGCGAGGGCGTGGTCTCCTCGTTGCCTGCTGACGAGCTTCCCGCAGCGGTGCAATTCGGCCACCGGGTCGCCGGCCTGCTGGCCAAGCGCCAGGCCAGAAGCGCCGAGCGCAGCGACCGGCTCGCCCGCGCGGTCGAGCGGCTCGGCCCTTCATGGGTCAAGCTCGGCCAGTTCCTCGCCACACGGCCCGATGTGGTCGGCGCCGAGATTGCCGATGATCTCTCGGGCCTGCAGGACCGGATGGCGACCTTCCCCGAAGCGCTGGCGCGCGCGGAAATCGAGGCGTCGCTCGGCAGGCCGATCAGCGAGCTGTATTCGCGCTTCGATGCCCCGATCGCTGCGGCTTCGATCGCCCAGGTCCACCCCGCTGAAGTGAGCGATGAAAACGGCTCCCGCAAGGTCGCCGTCAAGGTGGTCCGCCCCGGCGTGCGCCAGCGCTTCAGACGCGATCTCGAGGCCTTCTATCTGGTCTCCGAAATGCAGGAGCGCTTCGTCCCGTCCTCGCGCCGTCTCCGGCCGGTGGAAATCACCAAGACGCTCGAACAGACCACCCGCATCGAGATGGATCTCAGGCTGGAGGCTGCCGCGCTCTCCGAGATGGCCGACAACACGCGCGATGATCCGGGCTTCAGGGTGCCGTCTGTCGACTGGGAACGCACCGGTCGCGACGTGGTCACAATGGAATGGATCGACGGTATCAAGATGAGCGATGTCGCGGGCTTGCGCGCCGCCGGCCACGATCTCAATGCGCTGGCCGACACGCTGATCCAGTCGTTCCTGCGTCACACCCTGCGCGACGGCTTCTTCCATGCCGACATGCACCAGGGCAATCTTTTCGTCGATCCGGCAGGCATGATCGTCGCCGTCGACATGGGCATTGTCGGCAGGCTCGGCAAGAAGGAACGCCGGTTCCTGGCGGAAATCCTCTACGGCTTCATCACCCGCGATTACCGCCGCGTCGCCGATGTGCATTTCGAGGCGGGCTATGTGCCCGCCATTCATGACCCGGCCAGTTTCGCCCAGGCCATCCGCGCCATCGGCGAGCCGATCCACGGCCAGCCGGCCGAAACCATCTCGATGGCGCGGTTGCTGACGCTGCTGTTCGAAGTCACCGAACTGTTCGACATGGAGACCCGGCCCGAACTGGTCATGCTGCAGAAGACCATGGTGGTGGTCGAGGGCGTCGCCCGCACGCTCAACCCCAAATTCAACATGTGGAAAGCAGCCGAACCGGTGGTCGGCGACTGGATCCGCGACAATCTCGGCCCCAAGCGCATCGCCGTCGACCTCAAGACCGGCGCCGCGGCGGCCTTCAGGATCGCCGAGCAATTGCCCGATCTCGCCGCCCGCACCGAGCGTTTTGCCAGTGAAGTCGGCGCCATGGCCAAAAACGGCCTGCGCTTCGATGCAGCCACCTCCGAGGCCATCGGCAGGGCGGAGGCGCGCCACACCCGCTCGGGTCGCCTGGCGTTGTGGATTATTGCTGCGGCCCTGGTCTGGTTGGCGCTCGCCATCCACCCCATATGGTAGGGGTGACCTCTTACCGTCCGATTTCCCTAGATGACACCGAAGCCCAACCGCTCTCCGACGAGGCCTGGGCGGATGGATATCCCTTTGTCGAGCGCATGATGGAGGACTGGAAATCCGGCGCCAATCGCTTCGATGGCCCTGGCGAGCGGCTGATCGGCGCCTTCGAGGGCGAGGCGCTGATCGGCTTTTGCGGCCTCAACCGCGATCCTTACACCAGTGAAAACGCCGGCCGCATCCGCCATCTCTATGTCAGCCTCGGTCATCGGCATTCCGGTGTCGGCAGGGCGCTGGTGGCGCAAACGCTCGACAGCGCCGCCATCTGGTTCCCCCGAATCCGTCTGCGCGCCACCCCCGCCTCGAGGAGTTTCTACGAACTGCTCGGGTTCAAGGAGGTCGACGAAAACGAGGCGACCCATGCGCTGCGGCTCAGGTAAGGTTTCCGCCCTCCTTGACTGGAAAGGCTGTGGCTCCCAATGAGCGCTACCCGATTTGCAATTCCGCTCGACTTCACGCAAAATGGGTCATTGGATGGGCCGTTGAGCGCAGACCAACATTCGCCGACGGCACCATAGGCGCCGTCAGGGCAGGAAACCCGGCAGCGCATCGCGCACCAGATCCGTGCACTCACGGACGCCCCGGGACATACACAAGCATTGGATATACATATGAACGAGGCCAAATCCGGCGACACCGTGCGGATAAACTATACCGGCAAACTGACAGACGGTACCCAGTTCGACAGTTCCGAGGGTCGCGAGCCTTTGGAGTTCCAGGTTGGGTCCGGCCAGATCATTCCCGGCCTTGACCGCGAAGTCGAGGGTATGAAGGTCGGCGACAAGCAGACGGTCACCGTTGCGGCCGAAGAGGCCTACGGTCCCCACGATCCGGCGAAGGTTCAGCAAGTTCCGCGCGACGCCCTGCCGCCGGAGCTCGAGCCGCAGGAAGGCATGCAGTTGCAGGCCCAGACGCCACAGGGAGGGCAGATGACACTCATCGTCACCGCCGTCGCCGAACAGGATATCACCGTCGACGCCAACCATCCGCTGGCTGGCAAGGATCTGATTTTCGATATCGAGATGGTCGAGATCCTCAAGGCGGCCTGACCGCACGAGACCTGGACAACCCGGCCCGGTGCCGGGTTGTCGTTTCCTTGCGGGATGCGCCCTCTGTGGCCGCCAGCCGCCCGGACAGACGCCCGAACCTATCCGCCGCATCTCTGTTTGACTGCAATGATTGCAATGCATACATTGCAATCATCCGCCACATCTCTGTCCAGGCAGGTTCACCATGGCAACACTGACCATTCGCAATCTCGATGACACCGTGAAGCAGGCACTGCGCGAACGCGCGGCGCGGCATGGCGTGTCCATGGAGGAGGAGGCCCGCGTGCTTTTGCGCCGGTCCGTACACGCGTCCAATGGACAAGAGAGTGAAAAACCCAGTGGCGAAACTTTCTATGACAGAGTTATGGCCTTACGCGAAAAATACGGAACATTTGATCTTGAAACGCCGCCGCGCACCGAAATTGCAGGTGAAAGGACCGTCTTTGACTGGTCGGAAGACAAGTGATCCTCGACACAAATGTAATTTCTGAGGCAATCTCGGTGAGACCAGACCATTTGGTAATGAAGTGGTTTGCAACTCTCGAGCCTGAGATGCTCACCATCCCATCGGTCGTCAAAGCTGAGTTATTGGCAGGCGTGGCATTTTTGCCCGCCGGGCGGCGACGCGATGTTTTGGGCAGTATGATCCGCGATTTTTTGGACCCGTATGAGCCAGTGAGAGTCCTTCCATTTGAAAGTGCTGATGCTCCATTTTATGCACAAGTGCTGTCTTCCCGCCGTTCGGCAGGTCGTCCGGTGAAGGAACTTGACGCCCAGATAGCCGCCATTGCGCTGAGGCGCGGACTGCCGATTGCGACCCGCAATGTCCGCGATTTTGCCGATTGCGGCGTCACCCTCATCAATCCTTGGGACCCTGCGCCATGACTCTTGCCGGAAAACGCATCCTGCTGATCATCTCCGGTGGCATCGCCGCCTACAAGTCGCTCGACCTGATCCGCCGCCTGCGCGAGCGCGGCGCACAGGTCCGCCCGCTGATGACGGCCGCCGCACAGGAGTTCGTCACCCCGCTGGCTGTTGGCGCGCTCGCCGCCGATCACGTCTATACCGATCTGTTTTCCCGCGAGGACGAGCAGGATGTCGGCCATATCCGGCTGGCGCGCGACTGCGATCTGATCTGCGTCGCCCCCGCCACCGCCGATCTGATGGCGAAAATGGCAAACGGCATGGCCAATGATCTCGCCTCCACCGTGTTGCTCGCCACCAACCAGCCGGTGCTGATTGCCCCCGCCATGAACCCGGCCATGTGGGCGCACAAGGCCACAAGCCGCAATGTCGAAACGCTCAAGCGTGACGGTATCCGTTTCATAGGCCCGATGGCCGGCGAAATGGCCGAATCCGGCGAGGCCGGAGAGGGCCGCATGGCCGAGCCGCTGCAGATCGTCGCCTCAATCGAGGCGCTGCTGGATGATGCGCCCAAGCCGCTTGCCGGCAAGCGCGCAATCGTCACCTCCGGCCCGACCCACGAGCCGATCGACCCGGTGCGCTACATCGCCAACCGCTCGTCCGGCAAGCAGGGCCACGCCATCGCCGCCAGCCTCGCCCGTCTCGGCGCTGATGTCACGCTGGTCTCCGGCCCGGTGACGATCCCTGATCCCGCCGGCGTCACTGTCATCCGCGTTGAAAGCGCCGCCAACATGCTCGACGCCGTCACATCGGCGCTGCCTGCCGACATCGCCGTCTTTGTCGCCGCCGTCGCCGACTGGCGCGTCGCTGCCGCGTCGGGCGAAAAGATCAAGAAGAAGCCGGGTGAGAGGCCTGCCCCTCTGCAGCTCACCGAAAACCCCGACATCCTCAAAACCATCGGCCACCATGAGAGCCGCCCGCACCTCGTCATCGGCTTCGCCGCCGAGACCGCCGACGTCGTCTTCAACGCGCAAGGAAAGCTGGCCCGCAAGGGCGCAGATTTCATCGTCGCCAACGACGTCTCGCCCGCCACCGGCATCATGGGCGGCGACCGCAACCGCGTCCGCATCGTCTCAAGCGATGGCGTCGAGGACTGGCCGGACCTGAGCAAGGCTGAAGTCGCGGAGCGATTGGCGGCACGGATCGCCGAGCTTATGCCGAGCAAGAGCTAATGCATGTCGCGCAAAAGTGTCCTGCGGTTTTGCGATAACGACATGCAGAAACAAAGAACTGACGCGTCACCTGACTCCATTTGAACGCGACTTGCATCTTTTCAAAGTGTCACAGCGACCTTTGCGCATCCGACTGGATGCGCGGAGCTGAAGCTGAGGCTCGATCATCCGGAAACTGCGAACGGGCGCAAGGCGGGCAGGCTGGGCGAAACACTGAGCTTGATCGACGGTGAAAATAGGTGGGAAGTAGGTGTTTGCTGTGCGTGTTTTCCATGTTTGCTCAGCGCCATTGCGGTTAGAGTATCCGTCTTCGTCAAGTGAGCCTTGGGGACCATTCTCG